>JGI12383J13903_1000236_pt1 | contig 47406 bp, 21 predicted proteins | sample Passage237B_FD_13903 | JGI IMG/M metagenome (IMG submission 13903)
TTTTTTGAAAATCCCTCTTTTCAGAAGGGAGTGCAAAGGTATAGGATCTACTTCTAATTTCCAAATATCACAGTCAAAAAAGTTCACAAAAACGCAACTTTTTTAAAGGAAACTTTTCAACAAAATGATTATCAGCCCACCAGCGACTTCTCCCATCAACTTATTTTTTTACTTTTTAGGGGCTTTATAAATCGGCACAGTGCTGCAAGGCTCTCCATACATAAGACTTTGCACAAACGGCCTAAGCATCCTCGTTAATTCTCCATAAGCATATAAAGGCACAGGATATTTGCTACATCCTTTAACGATTACCTTAGCTCCTTTGTATGATGCCGGATCGATAGCACGGAGGGCATTCTGAAATAATGCCTGATCCAGATGCTCCAGATCTCCAACAACAACATGGTTCGCAAAAGGTTCAATTTTAGAAATCAATAACATAAAGGCCCAGGAAGGCACAATCGCATCTTCCGAACAAACGATTGCTACATTTTTTCCTGAATAGACCGACCAGTCATTATCCTTAACAAACGCCCTGAATTCCTTTTCTCTGAGAATTAAGCCCTGATATAAATTATCCTTTACATCATAGACCACTCTTTCTCCTTGGTCATAATACTCCTCCAGATTAATCAGGACCAAATCGCTGTTTGCAACACGATTTACTATTTCACCTTCGCCGTTCTCCATAATCTAATTTTGAATTGAGCCTGTTGATATAAAATCTTTCAAATAAAACGGTTCAAAATACGCAACATCTTCGAACTGCTTCGCAGCAAACTTCTCCTCAGCAATGATTCCAACATATTCCGCTGAAGGATTTTCATTTTGCAGAAAAAACGCCTTATCAGCCCTGGCCACTAAAGGTACAAACTTCGCAGACCCATCTCCCAGAAAAATCACCTCACCGGTTTCCATGAACTCCGAGAAAGAGGACTCATTTAATATAACAGCAGCCACCGGTACAATAGTTTCATTTTTACTATTATATAATGCACAATAGACTTCCAGCCTGCGGGCATCTATCATGGGACAGACCAGTGCATTATTAAAATTGAATTTATTTACTTTTCTCGCCATAGCTTCCAGGGTGTCCACTGCAATCAAAGGTTTATCTAAGGCATAACATAGTCCTTTGGCAGTTGAAACTCCGATTCTCAGCCCGGTATAAGATCCTGGCCCTTTAGACACTGCAACGGCATCAAGGTCGGACATCTTTAATCCTAGCCCATCCATCAAAAAAGTAATTGCCTGAGTAATCAACTTTGAATGAGACTTTTCTACACGGAATTCATACTCCGACAAAAGATTTCCATCCTTGTGAACAGCAACAGAACATACTTTCGTGGAGGTTTCCAGACTTACTATTAATGCCATTAATTGAGAAACTATAAATACAACATAACAACCACTCTTCAATGCGCAGTAGCGAGACAACAAATATAACTAAATGCGCAGGATGTAGCTCCATCTACCTATGAAAAGAACAACCGGCCATTCTACCCCAACGATTTTGCCTTAATCTACCAGGCAGGCCCTACAAAAAAACAAGACCAGACTTCAGAAGTCCGGTCTTATTTTTTTATTAGTAACTAAGGCTTTATACTTATTTACCTCCCTGTAAGATTTTCTTAAACTCTGAGGGGTTATTAAAAATTTTAATAGCTGCCATTACATCTTCGTCATCGTCAAAAGATGCTTCCACCATACCTTTTTGCAGGTAGTATCTGGATACAATTTCCTCTTCAAGATATTCTCTAATCTCATCTTTAAATGTGAGCAAATCTTTTTCCTTGTTATGGGAAATCTGCGCTTTTAATGACTCTACCTGAGGTTTGATGGCATCGTAATATTTCTCCTTTTTAGAATAGTTTACCAAATCCTCCAGGGTATTTTCCACTTTTGTTGAATAGTCGTATTCTTTATCCGCCAGCCACTTCACAAAATCCTGATACTCGGCGTCGGACAATTCAAATTCTTTTGCACTCTTAATTTTTTTATGCTTCAGCACATATGTACCGGCATAATCAAACAAAAGACCTTTGCTGATCAGGCTGGAAGTAATTGGAGCAATCACGCGATCTTCCACCTCTATATCAGGAGTAATACCTCCGCCATCATACACCACTCTTCCATTTTTTGTTTTAAATGCCACACGAAGCGAATCGGGAATCTTACCTACGCTACCATCCTCGTTTCTGTGACTGTAATCTATTGCCTGAATGCATCTTCCACTTGGAGTATAATATTTAGCTGTTGTAATTTTCAGCTGACTGTTATAGGTAAGTGGTCTGGTTGCCTGAACAAGCCCTTTTCCATAGGTTCTTTCACCAATAAGCACTCCTCTGTCATAATCCTGAATAACGCCCGATACAATCTCTGAAGCAGAAGCACTTCTGTTGGATGTCAAAACCACTAAAGGAATTTCAGTATCTACAGGCGCATTTAGTGCATTATAAATTTTATTCCATTCCGCAATCTTACCTTTCGTTCTTACAATTTCTCTATCTTTAGGAATGAACAGGTTACTGATATTAATTGCTTCACTTAAAAGTCCACCCGGATTGTCTCTCAGGTCCAGAATCATGTTTTTAGCACCTTTTTCTTTTAATTCTATGAGCGCCTTTTTCACTTCTTTGGAAGCATTGCTGGTAAAATCTGACAGTTTTATATAACCGGTATTATCGTTTACCATACCATAATAAGGTACGTTATCGATCTTGATTTTTTCTCTTGTCAGTACCACTTCAAATTTTTCCGGAACACCCAGCCTTTTCACCACCACTTTTACCTGAGTATTCGACTGACCTTTAAGCAGTTTACTAATATCAGAAGTTGCTTTGTTGGTTACTTCTATTCCGTCAACGGAAACGATCTCATCGCCAATCATTAAGCCTGATTTATGTGCAGGAAACCCTTCATAGGGCATTAAAATGATGGGCTTATCGTTTCGTTTGCCAATTACAGCACCAATACCACCATACTGGCCTGTTGTCATGGTTCTGAAATCTTCTATTTCATCCTCCGGGATATAATTGGTATATGGATCCAGGGACTCAAGCATGGCATCGATCCCTTTTTTCATAACCCGATTCGGATTTACTTCATCGACATAGTAGGCATTTACCTCTTTAAAAAGTGAGGCGAAAATGTCGATGTTCTTTGCTATTTCAAAATACTTATCGTCCGGCCGGTTGAATGCTACAAGCGTTACGGAAGCAACGAGAACAATAAAAAAAGCAATTTTCTTAACGTTTTTCTTCATGGTTTTGGCTAAGACTAATTAAAATGGTGGAGTTTAAGTAGACTTTAAACGATTCAGTAATAAAATTAGTTTTTTTTCGATGGTATCAAAGTCTAATTTCTCTTTTCCAATATAAATTATTGCAAGATGCGATGGCATAACACAACCGGGGGTAGAAAAAATTCCCGATTTATTCTTTCTGTATGCTTCTTTTATCCTTCTTTTTAAAATATTTCTGTCGACAGCCCTTTTGAAGGTTCTCTTAGGTACACTGACAAGGATTTTAGGGGGTATAGTATTCTCCTTATTGTCTATGACATAGACAATTTTAAAAGGATGCAAAAAATAAGAAGAACCTTTTTTAAAAAGTTCTTCTATTAACTTAATACTTTTAAGCCTTTCTTCTGAAGGCAGGGTTGCCTTCAATATACGACCATTATGTTCCCCATTCATAAAATGAAATGAAGGTGATACAACATAAAGGTCAATATTTATTAACCTTTATGTCTTTTCTCGTCAGAAACAGTCAATTTTTTTCTGCCTCTCGCTCTTCTGCTTGCCAGTACTCTTCTACCGTTTGCAGTAGAGTTTCTTTCCATGAAACCGTGCTTGTTTCTTCTTTTTCTAACTGAAGGCTGAAACGTTCTTTTCATTTTGATTTACAATTAAAATTGGCCTGCAAAAATACAGATTGAATTTGGCAATACCAAATCGCTCCGTAAAATTATTTAAACTATCTCTCTTTTTCCAAATAAACCCGTAATTATTGAATCTTGAAAGTTGCCAAACGTTAATTTAGTATACTCGAAACCTAATAATCTGTTGATGAAGTATTTCATTTCTTATTCTGACCCGCATAAACACTTTATTAAAGTAGATCTTCTGTTAGAAGACCTGCAATCGGAAGCTATTGAATTACAACTACCTGCCTGGAGACCAGGAAGATATGAGCTTCAGAATTATGCAAAAAATATTCATCAGGCAAAGGCTTTTTCTAAGGATTCTGAATTTCCTCTGGAAGTAAAAAAAACGTCCAGAAATACGTGGCGCATACAAACCAACGGGGTATCTGCGGTTACGTTTTCATTTTATTATTATTGCGCTCAGATGGATGCCGGAGGCTGCTGGCTTGATGAAGAGCAACTTTATCTGAATTTTATATGCTGTCTGCCCTACCTGCCCGAAAGAATTGATGCTACCTGTGAAGTCCACCTGGATCTACCTCCTGAGTACCAGATCGCATGCGGACTAAAAAAGAAAGGCAACCTGCTACATGCCAAAGATTATTATGAACTGGTCGACTCCCCCATGATTGCGAGTGCCAGCCTTAAACACAAGCACTACACAATCGGCACAACGCATTTTCATATATGGATCCAGGGAGAATGCCAGCCCGACTGGCAAATGGTTCTTGCGGATTTTAAAAAATTTTCAGAAGAACAAATCAACAGCATGGGAGAATTTCCAGAAAAGGAATACCACTTTATTAATCAGATCGTCCCATACCGGTATCACCACGGAGTGGAACACAGAAATTCCACTGTTATCTGTCTGGGACCAGGAGAGCAATTTAATTCCGAGCCGTTCTATAACGATTTTCTCAGCATTAGCTCCCATGAGCTTTATCATGCATGGAACATAATTAAAATACGACCGGCAGAAATGCTTCCATATGATTTTACTAAAGAGAATTATTTTAACTCCGGTTTTATTGCAGAAGGAGTTACTACTTATTATGGCGATTATTTCCTTGTCCGCTCCAAAGCATACTCGGTACATACCTATTTTCAGGAAGTAAATCTTTTATTCAAAAGGCATTTTGAAAACTTTGGAGATGCCAACATGTCGGTGGCTGACTCTTCTTTTGATCTTTGGGTGGATGGATATATTGCCGGCACTCCCAACAGAAAGGTTTCAATTTATGTAAAGGGGGCCATGATTGCACTCCTCCTGGATCTTTTAATCAGAAAAGAAACCGACAATAAAAAGAGTCTTGACGATGTCATGAAACAAATGTGGAACGTGCATGGAAAAAAATCGGTGGGGTATACAATTGAAGATTTTCAGAAGATAGCCGAACAGTTAGCCCATAAAAAGTTAAAAACGTTTTTTAAAGATTTCGTTTTTGGAACAAGGCCTTTAACAGATACGCTTAAAAAGTTACTCACCTATGTTGGCTGTCAGCTGCAGATTCAGGATGCCAAATACGAATCTGAAAAAACATTTGGATTCCGGACCGTTACCAAAGAAGGACGCACCTTTGTAGAACTGATAGAACCGGATTCACCCGCTGATAAAGTACTGACGCGGGAAGACGAAATCATTGCCGTTGACGGCACCAATGTAAGTGGTAATTTAAACGATTTACTAAAAGGCAAAAAGAGCCCGGAGGTGGTCATACATCGTTTTGGGAAAATAAAACTTGTAACCCTGCAAGCAACAGGCTCCAAAACGTATTTTAAACAGTATAAGATCGTTAAAAACGAAGAAGCTACGGAACAGGAGAAAAACAACTTTAAAAAATGGCTTAAACAGGAGTTTTAACTTCACTAAGTTTCACTCCTATAATATATAAGGTGAAAAATTCCTTCTACGACTGCATTATATTAGTTAGAAGATTTTTTTTCACCTTTTGCCAGCGTTGCTAAAAATCCAAGTCTTTAAGATTTGCATTGATAACACCCGTGAACAACATCACAGCTTTTAAAGACTGTTCCGTAAGGTATACATCTTTTGGCAGGATATCCTGAATTTCACCATTGATTTCAAACCCCGGATGAATCTCATTATTAGTTAAAAACTTCTGTATTTCTTTTTTACTTTCCAAAAGGTCTTTTTCAAAACTATAGGAAAAGTAAGGTTGAATTTTTTTAACGAAAAGCTGATGAGAGAGCCAGTCCGCAGACTTCAACAGTTTATTCCGGGTATCTATATCAAAATCAAGTGACTGAACAGTAATTAAGTTCTTTTCAAGATCCAGGTGTGGCAATCCAGAGAGATAAATCGTTCCATTTAAACTACCTGAAATGGTCACCTTCACAACCAGGCGCATCTCGCTTCCATAAAAATCGACGTCTTCAATCCTGATTTTTTTCTTTCCTCCTCTGAATTCATATACCTCCCCGACAAGCGTTTTACGGGCAAGATCACTTGCTTTATCAAAAGGCACTTCTGCCTGAACGAGCAGCTTAAACTTTCCATCGTACTTTTTCTCGTCTCTCTTATTAGGAAGATTGGACAAATGGTAAGCAGGCTTAGGCCCTACAAATGTTTCTACCGAGGCTTTCATGCCGATAGCCGTTTGAATAATGCCCCTATTTCCTTCCACAGGAGTAAGAAACAGATCTTTAGGAACAATCTTTAGCCATACATCAGGATCGGTGGAAACAGCGATCGGCTGATGCAGCTCTTCCCAGGCACTAACCACATACTTCCGTACATCCAGGTTTTTCTTTGCCAGATCGTCTATTAAAGCCGCAAGGTTATTCAATTGCCCTTTCACAATTTTATCTGCGATAAACGTAAGCGGAATGTCCAGCCCCATTATCTTCAGATCCGGCTCTTTGATCCACTGATGTTCCAGGGCACTTGTTTTGGGTGAAAAATTCCAAAAAGGGTCTAACGCAAAAAGTGTTTTAAATTTCAGCTTTAAAACAAAGTCTGTCTCTCCGGCTTCATTAAACGACAGTCCAAACTTACTAAAGCCATATCCTGCCCTTACCCAAACTTTTACAGGGACTGTGTAAAGGATATGAGGACCGTCTACTTCGAGCTTTATAGGCTCATACTTCCAGACTTTAACAAGGAGATTGTCATCGTCGTAATTATTGTCCTCGTAAATAAGTCCGCTGAATTCTTTATTAACTTTTGCTTCAAGGTCCTTAACCTTTAATTCAACAGGCAAAACGATTTCTGAGATCTCCGGAGGAATAACGACCTTTTCATAAGATTCTGCCGGAGCGGTAGTTTTGATGGTTTTGCAGGAAGAGAAAAAAATCAGCATTCCCCAGAAAAAGAGGAATACTGATTTATAAAAATGATTTGTATAAGACATTGAACTTCGCCAAATCTCTTAGTTATCGAATTGTATTTCAAACTGAACCAGGTCCACAAATTCCTGTATCCTATCTTCCAGTTCTTTTTCAGAAAGATTTACAATTCTTTCCACTCCAAATTTTTCCACACAGAAAGATGCAAGGCCTGAGCCATAAATAATAGCCCTCTTCATATTATCGAACGAGGTATCCCCTGTACTGGCAATATATCCAATAAATCCTCCGGCAAACGTATCGCCGGCTCCGGTTGGGTCAAACACATCTTCCAGTGGCAGCGCAGGAGCAAAGAACACCTGTTCGCTGTTAAATAACAATGCCCCATGCTCTCCTTTTTTAATAACAAGAACTTTAGGCCCCATTGCCATTATCTTTTTGGCGGCCTTAACAAGAGAGTATTCTTTCGAAAGCTGTCTGGCTTCTTCGTCATTAATAGAAAGCACGTCCACAAGCTTAAGGGTTTCTTTAAGATCGTCAAGTGCGATATCCATCCAGAAATTCATTGTATCCATTACAATAAGCTTTGGACGTTTCTTCAAACGCTGGATTAACGTACTTTGAACTTTTGGAGCCAGGTTTCCAAGCATAAGGTATTCACAATCCTGATACGACTCCGGAACAACAGGGTCAAAGTCTGCAAGAACATTCAACTCTGTTACCAGGGTATCTCTGGAATTCATATCGTTGTGGTATCTGCCAGACCAGAAGAACGTTTTTTCGTTTTCTTTGATCTGTAACCCTTCTGTATTGATTCCGTGATCCTGAAGCAGTTTAATGTCTGACTTAGGAAAGTCACCACCAACAACCGCGATAAGATTGACTTTTTTTGTAAAATAAGATGAAGCAATGGATATATACGTAGCTGCCCCACCTACAATTTTATCCGTTTTGCCAAATGGTGTCTCAATAGCATCAAATGCAACGGAACCTACAACTAATAGACTCATTTCTTTATGTTAAGATTATCAAATGTTTATTTCTCGTAACCAAATATCGATCAACAGATTACAATTCGCAAATTATCTACTCAATAATAGGCGCCGGCCTGAACTCCTTGGTAGGATCGAATATATATCTGTATGTGATGTGGGTCTTTAAAATTTTACTACCTACCGATTCACAGATTTTCATCATTTTAGGATTGAAACTTCCAATCCAGTTCATTTCAAAATCCGTGTACCGACCTGAAGGCTGTATTACTCTGGCAGCAGCTGTTACGATTGCGCCTTCCAAACCTCTTCCCTGGAATTCAGGCACTACACCGAACACCACTCCGAACATTTTCTTACAAGCTCCTGTGTATTTATAATAGAGAAACTTCAGTTTGCCCAGCAAATCCATCTTACCATTGACGTGTTTGAAGATCTGATTCACCTCAGGAATCATAATAAAGAAGGCAATAGGCTCATTCTCGTAATAGGCAAACCAGACCAGGTCTTCGTCCATAACAGGAGCCAGTTTCTTCATCTGGGCCAAAGCCATAGCTTTAGAGGTTTCCCGCACTCCGGTATGTTTTATCCAGGCTTTGTTGTAAATTATTCTAAAGTCTTCCGCATACTTATCCAGCTGGTTCTTTTTGATGCGATCAAACCTGTACTTAGGATTTCTGGCTATGCGCTCCGCTTTTTCAGCGTACAGTTCCGGAAGAGGATCATCCACACGACGGTGGTAAGTATACTGCTCAAAATACGTTTTCCATCCGTACGACTCAAAAAGTTCTCTGTAATAAGGGAAGTGGTAAAACATTCCATAATTCGGTTCCACAAAACCATCTACCAGTAACCCCCACCAGTTCAGTCGTTCTCCAAAATTTATAGGGCCGTCCATTGCTTCCATCCCTCTCTCTTCCAGCCATTTTTTACAGGTATCAAACAACATAAATGCTGCTTCTTTACTGTTTATGCATTCAAAAAAGCCCATTCCACCGGTAACATAGTCGGTAGCTCTTGCGGTTTTGTTATTTATGAAAGCGGCTACCCTTCCAATGGTAACATTATTATCGTCTTTTAACAGCCAGCGAATAGCCTCTCCATGCCTGAAAAACTTGTTAACTTTCGGATCAAAAACTCCCTCAATATCTTTGTCTAAAGGACGAATCCAGTTTTTGTCTTCTTTATATAACCTGACAGGGAACATCAGAAATTCTTTCCTGGTTTGACTATCAGCGACTTCAACAATCTTCATTTCTTGGAAAATTTATTTAGAATTCAAATCTACAATTTAAAATGATGTTTTTAGGTCCAAAAGGATGAACAGAGAGACAATGACAGCTATTTCTTCGGCAATTTGCGCGATATCCTTACACCCGGAGCTGAAAATATACAAACAACGGACATAAACACACCTTTTTTCTGAATAAATAACAGAAAAAACATAATTTTACCATCCTAATAGCTACTACAATGAGTAATTCAATCGATCTTAATGAGATAGAAAGCGCCTATAAAAGGCTACAGGGGGTGGTGAATCATACTTTCCTGACACGGAACAATAACCTTTCAGAAGAATATCAGGCTAACATTTACTTAAAGCGCGAGGACTTACAAATTGTACGATCTTATAAGTTAAGAGGAGCTTACAACCTCATCAGCAGCCTGAGTCCTGACCAGCTAAAAAACGGTGTGGTATGTGCCAGTGCGGGGAACCATGCTCAGGGTGTAGCTTATTCCTGTAACCTTTTGAACATTCAGGGGAAAATATTTATGCCTACCACCACCCCTAAGCAAAAGATCAGTCAGGTAAAACTGTTCGGGAAGGACTTTGTAGAAGTAATCCTCACCGGAGATACCTTTGACGATGCTTACCTAGAATCCATGAACTATTGTACCAAGCATGGTATGGTATTCATACATCCATTTGAAGATTACAAAGTTATTGAAGGGCAGGGAACTGTGGCCATGGAAATTCTGGAAGACATTAAAGCGCCTATTGACTATATCTTTGTTCCCATTGGAGGAGGAGGACTGGCAGCAGGTGTATCTTCCTATATAAAAAGTAAAAGTCCTCAAACCAAGATAATCGGTGTGGAGCCACTTGGTGCGCCTTCCATGTCTGAATCGATCAAACAGGGCAAAGTAGTTACCCTCGACGATATTGATAAATTTGTAGATGGAGCAGCTGTAAAGAAAGTTGGTGAACTGAATTTTAATATCTGCAAAGACTTACTGGATGATGTGGTATTGGTTCCGGAAGGAAAAGTATGTTCTTTCATAATTAAACTCTATAACGAAGAGGCCATCGTAGCAGAGCCTGCAGGAGCACTAAGCATCTCTGCCCTGGATTATTACCGTGAACAAATAAAGGGTAAAAATGTTGTTTGTATTGTCAGTGGAAGCAACAACGACATTAGCAGGATGGCCGAAATCAAAGAACGGTCTTTGCTCTACGAAGGGCTTAAACATTACTTTATAATAACCTTTCCTCAACGCGCAGGAGCATTAAGGGAGTTTTTGGATGAAGTTCTCGGACCTAACGACGATATCACACGATTTGAATACACCAAAAAGAACATAAAAGAAGAGGGGCCTGCATTCGTAGGCATAGAACTAAAGCACAGAGAGGACTATACCCAACTGATAGAAAGAATGAACAAGAAAAAAATCAGTTATATAGAATTGAATAAAGATCCTCACCTCTTTAATTATTTTATATAAAAACCTTATAGTTTTCTACATTCGGACAAGATAAAAGAACAGACTAGCAATGAAAATAAAGACGTTATTTATATTACTGCTCTTTACTTTTCAAAGCCTTCAGGCCGAAAAGCTTTCAGTCTTTTTCAGCAAAAGCAACAAGTTCTTTTCCAGGTATGTAGAAAAAGGAAAAGTAAATTACCAAAAGCTCAGTCGGAACCCCAAACCTCTGACTGAGCTTTGCTCTCTTATCGCCAGCACAGACCTTTCCTCCTCTGACACAACAGGAAAAAAAGCATTCTACATAAACGCCTACAATATTCTTGTCATTAAGGAAATAACCGACCATTACCCCATCGAATCTCCGCTAGATATTGAAGACTTTTTTTCAAGAAAATTTACGGTTGCAGGCGAAGAGCTTTCGCTAACAGACATAGAAAAGAAAAAAATCTTCAGTCAATACAACGACATACGACTGGTATTTGTGCTTTCCTCCGGAATGCTTGGTTCAGCGCCTGTGCCAAACGAAGCAATCACACCCAAAAACATGGAAAAGATACTTACCGAACAAGCCCGTCTACTTAGCAACGACAATAATTATGTTCGGGTGAAAAAGAATTCCAAGCTGATATTGCTTGCTGATATGTTCAAGAAAAGCGGTACAAAATTTAAGGAAAAAGACCTGATCAAATATGTTAACAAGTATCGGGAAAATGCCCTTCCGGAATCGTACAGCTATGATTTTTATCCGGGTAATTATAAACTTAATGACAGCAAACATTAAACCTGCCAGGACAACCCGCTGAACGTTGCAAGAACAAAACAATTCAAGATAACAGGCTTCCTAATTGTAACAGGGAAATCAGGACTGGTTAAACTCCCATGCTTTCCCGTTCATCTTTTATTTTCCACGGACCATTAATCAAAATCAAAAAACTGGAGGCCGTCGTCCTTTGACGGATTCGATTCTACTGGTTCCGGCATATTATCCGACACATGACCTTTTCTTTTCGGTTTAAAAATCTCCAGCAATTCTTTTTTCTCTTTTCTAAGATCTTCTTTGATCTTGTTTTTAGTCCTTTTGGTATCGTAGGCTATTTTATAATTATCGGTAGAACCTTTAACAGTGAGGAAGATAACCGATTGCCCTCTGTTATCGTCTTCAATGGCTCCAAAGGCTTCGTCTTTATCTTTGTTCTTTCTTTTAAAGTTTTTCAATGGTACTGTCAGTCTGTAGTCCATAGTATGGTCAAAGGTATGGGTACCCGAAACTGATATGGTAGAAACATTGGTCACGATGGTCATTTCTGGTATCGTTATAACTTTATTCTCGATGTAGACGGTGTTTTTCAACTCGGAGAACCTTACATGCTCCAGCTCTTTCTCTTCCACAAACCGGGACAGCTTGAGCATTGGCTCAAAATTGTTAAGTTCTCCATTCAGAATTTTCACATCCACTTTGGCCACCACACTTTTGTCGTCTATGGAAAACTTATCGTTCATACTCATGAACAGATTCACACTTCCCGTGATTTCACCTTTGAGGTTTTTATCAACAATAAACTTCTGATCAAAGTTGTCGCACATGTAAAAAATGCTGTCTACCTGAATGCCTTCCAATACTGCCTGAGAAGTAAGTTCAACCGTGGAAGGATTTGCAAAATGCAGATTACCATTTACCAGCAGCTTTCCTCCCGCCAACCTGCATGAAGCTTTTTCAAGAGAAAGCCAAGGATCTTTCATAGTAAAAACACCTTTTACTTTCTTTGCATGAATTTTTTGATACTGAAGCTTTTCTATATCACAATTGAGATGTACTTCATATTTTTTAAAGAAAGGGAATACGTTTTCTTCCCTGCTCTGCTCTTTTTTTCCAGAGCTGCCTGTATTTTTTGCCTCTCCTTTGCCACCTGCACTTAAAAGCTCTTCCACATCCAGATATCCCGATACCAGGTCTGCATCCACAAAGAGATTTCTTTTTTTGTTGAACAACCTGGCCAGGAAATTTTTGAATAACCCGTTGATGGTAAAATCACTTTTACCAACCCTGCCTTTAAAGTCATTGACAGCAATGTCGTTGTTATTGAACAGAAAATCTCCGCTTATATTTGACAAGCGGTATGGAAGCATATCCAGAGCGAGATTGATTTTACTGGCAACGATTTGTCCACCTGCGTTAAAATGATCAGGATTTTTCTTCAGTTCTTCCGAGCTACCTGTAAAGCTGATATCAAATTCCAGATCACCTGAGGCTTCCTTAACGGATTCTACCGGGTAAAAAGAAAAAATTGATTCCAGGGACAGAGACCCTTCGGCTTTGCAACGGATATACGGACTTTCAAAGTTTTCCAGCAGAAAATCTCCAATAACAGGTTTTCCATTAAGTGCAAAACTGATGTCGGACAGCTTTAAGAAGGAAGTTTTTGCGTGGTGTTTTTCACCATTGGAAAAATAGCCCACCAGGTTTACTTTTTCCAAACGGCCTTTATAATCGGGATGAAAAATAGACGTATTACTTATCCCAAACTCAACAACGATCAAAGGATTTTTCCTTTCACTGATTTCTCCTTTTACAGAGGATTTAAAAAAGATATTTCCGGAGCTGGCATAAGAAGAAAACTTCTCTGATATTTTTTTCGGCATGAGACTGACAAGTGTCTGTATCTGGCCTTTTTTACCTTTCAGTCCAAAGTCTATATAATTCTTATCCTTGTATGAGAACGACCCTGAAAACTCAAATTCTGACTTTTCTACATTCAGATTGGAGGGCAATACGATGAACTGATCCCGTTCATTATCCAGTATCAGTTCACTAAAGAGTTCTAGATTCTTTTCTTTGAAGTAATCATGCCCGGCAATACGAATTTTATGAGATAATAATTTTCCATCAAGGCCGATATTGTATTGTTTTCGCTCGAGCTTTATTCCTGCAACCAGGTCTTTAGCCAGCAGGTAATACCCCTGACTTTTATTTTCATTTACATAAGAGAGCTCTACATTTTTGAGCTTTATTTTTTTCAGGTTAAAGCTAACCTCTTCTGAAGAGGCGGTGGAATCGCTTTTGAATATCTCATAATTCGCTCTTCCTTTCGCATCTTTCCGGATGGTGATTTTCCCATCTTCAATATAGAGATGATTGATTATGTATTTTTTCTGAAACAGATCCCAAGGATCAAAGGCCAAAAATATTTCTTCCGCTTCTGCAAGCTTTTGATCACTGCCTTCTATGCTTTCAGCAATCTTAACTTTTTTAAACTCAAGAGTGATCAGTGGAAATTTCTGAAAAAGAGAAACATCCACATTAGGGTCTACATCCACTTTGGCTGTGAGGTGGCTATTCAACTCCCTGATGGTAAGCGCAATAATTTCCTTTTTATAAAACGCTACCACGCCCGCTACAGCACAAACCAGCAGCAGCACGATGAGTGCAACAATGAGCACCCCCTTCCCGATTAATCTGAATACTTTCAATTCTATATTTTGAGACTACAAATCAAAAATTTTTTTCGCGTATTTCTACGAGTATTAGCACTTTTTAGAACGGTCGAAAAAAAATTTTTAATTTTTTTTGCCAGGCATATTGCAATTATGAAAAAACCCGCTACCTTTGCATCGCAATTTCGGTAAAGGGAATTGAAAAGCAAAGAAGTTGCTTTAACAAACCAAGAAACGAAGGAAGTCTAAAGTTATTGGGAGCTTAGCTCAGCTGGTTCAGAGCACCTGCCTTACAAGCAGGGGGTCACTGGTTCGAATCCAGTAGCTCCCACATCAATAGGGACAACTTAATAAGGTTGTCCTTTTTATTTAAAGAAGAAGCAAAGAAGTTGCTTCTTCAAATCAAAAAATAGGTCAAAGTTTTTGGGAGCTTAGCTCAGCTGGTTCAGAGCACCTGCCTTACAAGCAGGGGGTCACTGGTTCGAATCCAGTAGCTCCCACAAGAAAAAAAGAGATGTAGACAACTGCATCTCTTTTTTGTTTTTAGCTCAGCTGGTTCAAAACATCCCGACCTCAGTCGGGAGGGGCAAAGGTTCCAATCCAGTAGCTCTTATGTTAAAAGGACAACTTAGAATAATCGTCCTCTTTTATTTTAAGTCCAATCAAAATTCACTATAGAATTTTCTTTTAACTCAAGTGGTTCAAACACCAGATTGATCCGAAAATCTTGATGCCGTATAAACATTAATGCCATCGCTCTCAGCGATGGCATCAATTAACTCTTTTTCATACAAATAGCTCCTAATGTGGAAACAGTAATTATTCAAAATATCTCTAATTGTAGTCTAACTTCGCCCCATCCCTTATTTGCTGATTAACCCAGAATAAAACTGAATCCGCAAGTATCGGCATGAGGTCTTTTTTACCTGCCTTGAAGGCATGATTGGCTCCTTCAATTGTTACAAGAGTTGCCAAATCAAGGGATGAACACACTTTCTCTATCAGGTCATTGGATGCCAGCGTATCTTTGGCACCCTGCAAAAAAAGCATGGGTACATCTACACTCTTGAGATGTTCCGCTCTTTCTACAGAAGGTTTTCCTGCTGGATGAAGCGGAAATCCAAAAAAGATAATTCCTTTTACATCAACTGCCGGCTGCGTTGTCAGATATTGCGAGCTCATTCTTCCTCCAAAAGATTTGCCCGACACAAACAACGGAAGAGAAGGAAATAACTCATGAGCCTTTTTAATTCCCGCTTCAATTGTCCTGTGGGCTACAGCGGGAGTATCAGGTCTTCTTTTTTGATTTTCCATAAATGGAAAATTGAATCGAAGTACTGCAATATTTTTTTCCGCAAGTGATTTTGAAATCGACACCATAAATTCATGATTTATTCCCGCACCTGCTCCATGCGCCAGTGTCATCACACAAATTGGATGATCAGGAATAATCAACTCAGCAGAAACTTTTCCAATTTCCGGAGAAACAGTCAACGATAGAGATTGAGTTATCATATTTAAAGGAATACCAGTCCAAGTTAGAGATAATTTATCACAGATTACAAAGACTATATTGGTTAAGCTGTGAAGGGAAGGTTTCTACTGCTATAGCTTTAACAGATATGATTTCCCCTGATATTGATATTAGGATACAATATTGCATTTTCTGACATAAAAGAAGAACTTTCTTCTGAAACATCGGATTCATCTGTTCTTAACATATTCGGATTAAACATTGTAGTACCACCAAAGTACATCTTTCCATAATTCTGAAGACCAGATTCTGAGACTTCTATTGCATATTGTCTACAGAGTTCGAATTAGCAACTGTATTGGCGATTTCAGTGAGCAAAGACCAGGTCGAGCCAGACTTACTGTAAATACTGACTTTACCTTTTCCACCATAAGTAGTCTTCACAGCAGCATAGGTACCTGCAATAGCTACCTGACTTCCAAAAGCCGAATAATTCTGAGGATTATTCGGCTTTATATTACTTCCCAGACTGAACAAACCTGTGCTGGTATTCAGGTTATATATATATATATGCTCTACCATCCAGTTGTTGCCCTTCTTTCCTGTAGATTTACACTTTATCTTCTATATAAGAACATAAAAAACCCTTCTTCACACCTCTTAAAAGCAAAAAGAGGCTGCCTTGTGCGACAACCTCTTTAACAACAAATACCTACTATATGAATAACTGGTTAATCCGTCAGTGGTACACCCTAAGTTTTACTCAGGAATATATTTTTCTACTTATCGAATCAGTACAACTTTATCAATCAAATAAACATCATTATTGGAGATCAGTTTGTACACATATACACCCGATGGTAGATTTTTGTCAGGCGTGAACTTAACTCTGTAACCTTTTCCTGCAACAATAGAACCTTTAAACAGTACCGCTCTTTCATGTCCACCCAGGTCATATACTTTTAACTCAGCATGATGACAGTCTTTGGCAATAGTAAAGATTATATCTGTTTCATCCGAGAATGGATTTGGCATTGCTATTGATTTTACATTGAACTTCAGGTTGTCTTTTACAGAAACCGTAATTGGCGGCTTAGCACACTGACCATCGGATACACAATTCCCCAGCANCAGTCCCTTCTTCAATAATTCAGGCACATCACCGGCATCCACACATCTTGTATAGAACACGCCATCCTTATATTCACACATTTCAATACCTGCTGTTCCATCTCCTGTTATACATCTTACATCTTCCACACAAACCATTACAGTATCTGTCGCCCTGCAGCCGGACTCAGTATCAAGTACAACTACAAATTTAGCATTTGTGTCTGTACATACTTCAAATTGTTCAGATAGCATACCGTTGCTCCAGGCAATTGAATATCCGGATGTTACTCCTTTAACTGTAGCATGGAGTGTTACGCACCTATCATAATCATACCCTTTGTAAATGATCTGATCTTCTCCGGCATACACATCCGGCTGATTCAGGTAAATGGTATCGGAAACGGGACTAAAGCAACCGCTAAAATCTGCTACGGCCAAGCAGTATTTTCCTCCTTCACCGACTTTCACAGAGCGTGTCACATCTCCGCTAGACCATTTGTACATATTGGCAATAGGCGCCGTTAAAATCACTGTATCTCCTTTACAGAACTTAGAGGGAACATTATAACTTACCACCGGTTTAGCCGGTAGTGGATGCAATTGAATCGTAACCGTATCAGAAGGGATACTGGAACACCCATTGTGATCTGTCACAAATAAAGCGTACCTACCATTTTTCGTAACTTCCTGAATCAGTTCTTTACTTCCATTAGACCAGAAGACCTCTTTAAAGCCTTCAGGAGCAGAAAGAACTACTGTATCGCCCTCACAAAATCCTGCAGAGGAAATTGTAATGTCTGGCTTTACCGGCAAACTGTTCACCTTTACCTTTATAGTATCGGACACTGCGGAACATCCATTTTCATCAACTACCTTAAGCGTCACATTTGAAGTGTAGTCAAGCATTATTTCCAGTTCGCTCCTGCCTCCGGACCAGCTATACGTTGCATATCCTTCAGGTGCTTTCAGCCAGATTGTATCTCCTTCACACAAATTCTCGTCTCTACTCTTTTCTATAAGCGGAACTTCAGGATTAGTATTTACCTCAACATTAACAACGTCAGAATTCGGACTGTAACAAATATCCCCATGACTTACCGCTACAAAAAATTCTCCACTCTCCTTCACCACAAAACTTCTTTCTGTTGATCCATTATTCCATTTGTAGAAAGCATATCCTGCAGGAGCATAAAGTATTACACTGTCTCCTTCACAGATTTGTGTCTTACCCGATGCCATTGCAAAAGGTTTTGCAGGTGGCACCTCTTCTTCCAGCAACAGGGAATCTGACCGCACACAGCCATAGCTGTCCTGTATGGTAAGTTTATAATACCCTGGTTCTTCAACAGTTATTTCAGTAGACTGATCGCCCGTACTCCAGGTTATTGTCCCTTTAGTTTCCAGGGAAGTCAGAAGTGTGGTACTGCCTTTACAGATTTTATTAGCCGAGGAAGAAACTATTTTTGCCTGTAAACTTTGTTTTACGCTAAAGTACCTGTCAATAACAGATGAAATGTTTTTATCAAATGCGTCTTCAATTTTTACAGCAAACTGCACAACTTCAGAAAGGCTATCCGGAATGACCCATGAGTAAGAGGAATCTGCAGCAGGAATATTTTTGGCCATCGGGTAATAATTAAACCCGTCAGCAGAATAATAAAGATTAATATCAGACACATCCTGAGCAAACCACTGAACAGTCAGGTTGGAGCCTGTACAAAGACCTTCCTGGTCTATAGGGGATTTTAGAGCAAGATAACCAGGTTTTACAGAAAGGAAACATTTGCCTCCTTTTCCTTCTATCTCCTCGCTGTTGTTAACACTGTCTCTTCCGACAGAATAGAAGCAATATCTGCCATTTTCCGGAACAAATACGNCAGCTGAATCCACAGGCCATTTATGTTTGAATAATGACAAAGGTTCACTGTCCCTTTTATAATAAATGTCATAATTCATATAACCAGAGCCATTTGTATCATCTTTGCCATTCACAACTATTCTTACAGGTGTACCAGAGGTTACGGTATCCTTTTCAATCGTCAGTGTGGTAGCTGGACTTCCGGCATCTATTTTATTAAAGATTTTAGGTGTTAAAATAGATTCATTATTATCAAAAATGATATCAGCTTCAGCATAAATGGTATCTCCAGTAGCTACATCCATGGCAGGTACAATCGTGTAGGACACAAAACCTTCACCTTTATGAGTCAGACTGTCATTCACAGGAAGGAATCCAAGATGTGCATCAAAGGGGGCCAGTCCTGTTTGAGGATCAATAGAAGAGAAAATCCAGAATGCTTCCTTCTTAGGAACATCAATACCTGCAATAAGATCAACATAAATACCAAGTGAATCTCTAAGATCAAGACGTTGCGTATAATATGTCCGATTGTCCGGAACCGGGAAGGTCATGTTGGCAAAACCAAAGCTTCCAAGACGGAGACTAAATATATTAAGGCCAGGATCTAGCACCTGTTTGATTCTGACAACCTGAGCAGGAACAGTAGCAAAAACCGGATCGTTTTCAAAACGAATAGTATAATTCAGCCTGTCGGTAGCAGCCACCCACTTTCCTGCGCCTACTCCTTCCGGACCAATAATATCATTGGGGTCTTTTGCACATTGTATGGGAATATATACCACATAAGCTTCATCCTTCGCCTCACAGCCAACCGAATCTTTCACCACAAGAGGGTACACACCGGATGAGCTGACTTCCAGTTCTTCTTTTCCCCAGGAATATGAGAATGGTTCAGTGCCTCCATTGACATTAGCCACCAAGGTGATTCTTGGCGCTTCTTCACATTCCTGAAAATTCTGAACCAGATCGTCTGAGCTTGTAATCGTAACGGAAAATTTTTCTTTCTCCTTAATGAAAAATGGCTTAGAAAATTCACACCTGCTAAGCGCGTCATAGACAGTAGCAGTATGAGATCCGACTTCCAGATTTGAGAAAAAGTTAGAACTCTGATAGGGCTTGCCGTCCACAGAATATTTAAAGGAACCAGCGAGACTGGTATTCAGGTGAATAATAGCAATTCCGTCGTTTTTACCTTCACACGTAGCATCTTTGGTTTCGACAGTAATCTGAGCCATTAATTGCCCTGTAAAAAATTGCAACAGGAATAGAATTAACAGTAGCGTTTTTTGTGTTATAGACAGTCCTTTCATTTTCTCCAGGGTTATAATTATCTCCATTTGCCTTCCACCGAATTAAAAATTCTGATCTTATCTTCTCCATAAATCTCTCTGATCTTCATGGCATAAGGCTTTGCAGACACCTCATTCAGAAGTTCCTGTATCATGATGGCTGAACCGGTATATGCTCCGGAGTGGATCATTTCCATTACCTTATCTGCATCTGAAGGAGAGATGCCAAGACTATTTAAATAAGCCAGCATTTTCTGGTCGTTTTCAGATGGGGCTTTTCTTAACACCATCCCCGAAGTTGCCGGATTATACAAATATGTAAGCGCTAATACACTTTCCGATTTTACTGTGCTTCTGTGTTTACTGGCTGCTTCAATATCTGAAAGCAAAGCACTTCCCTGCAACACATTATTTCTTTTGTACTTTTGCTTAAGGTTATCGTAGGTAAAAGTAGAAATTCCAGCTTCTGATTTCCTTATCTCCATGAGCGAGGCTAAAGCTTCCGGACGAGCATACATAAAAAAATCTCTAATCTCTTTAAATTGGATGTTTTCTTCGGACGAAACCGGATACCACCTTCCTCCGATATTCTTCATCATAAAAGACTGTCTTGCCATGCCATCGCTTTTACCATTGGGGATAATACAATAGGCGTTTCCACCAATCGTAAAATTTACTTTCCCCCTTATATCCGAGGCCGATACATGAACGCTACTTCTCCATTTGCCGAATAATTCCTCATCAATCAAAGGAAATTCGCCGTTATAGAACAAAGCTTTGTATTCGTTAACATCCTTTACAGACCAATAGTTAAGAAAAAGCTGCTCTTCTTCGCTTTGGTTCGCCAGTCCATTTGCCTGGGTACCTATGTCCTTATAACCGGTGACATCAATAGAACCGATTGTACTGAAGCTGATCTTAAACAATGCATCATCAGTTACCATAGCTCTCAGGCTCTGAGTACTGATTAGCATTAATAGGAAAAGTAGTCGTAGATTTTTGAAATACATAACTTCAATACGTTAATCTAAATACATTAAATGCTTCCATCCGGAATCCAGTCCTTCGAATAAGACGATACTCTCATTATAGGACACTTTTGCTTTAGGATCGTTTATGTCATAATGAAATTCAAAATTAAGGGCTCCCTGTACCTGACCACAATACCCTTTTATCTGCAACTCATTTCCAAGCAATTGAACAGAGGTGCCGACCTTAACTTCAGCAGAAATTCCGGCTTTAATCGCCATATATTCTGCATCCGACATAAATTCAAACCCAACCTTAAATGCTCCATCCAGTGATGCAGTGAGGTTTTTTCCATTCCATCCCTGAAATTCAGTAGAAGGGTCTTTAATAAGGCCTCCTCCTATACCTAAAGCAGCTTTGACCTCCATGTAAAGTTCCCATTTTGCGCTACCCCACGGAGAGCTTATTTTCTTGGAATATAATGGATGAACAATCCTTCCGGATACTGACCCTGAAAATCCCAGATTCATTTCATACTTATAATCCGTGCCAGGATCCATGTACTTACCCACCAGGGTCTTCCTGAAATTTGTATTTCCGAAGTTGATCTCACACTTTATTCCACCAACCTTATTCCCTTTAAAGTTCAGATCCGTTTCAAAGAACTTTTTTAATCCGGCATCAGAAAATCCTGGAAGGGGTTTAATTTCCGACGTAGTAGACGACAATCTTGTAATGGTAACACTCTTATCGTTACCTACATTATAGGTACATGACATGCCTTCATCAGCATCATTTATAAATGATGCTGTACCTGAAGAAGGGAAGAGACATGTACCGCTCCATACAGGGGCCTGACCAGAAAACGAACCTTGTGCTGGCAATGCTTTAACCTCTGCCTGTCTTTGAGGACCTACCAGATACAGGGTTTCGCCAGTTTTGGCGATTCTGCCTTTGTTTTTAACATCCTCGGCAGTAACCCCTGCAACAGGGTCAAGAAGTTCAAGAGGTTTATCCAGGTAACACTCCGGATTTTTATTGTCCACTGCCCTTACTGTTACAGATCCGGGATCTGTACCTACTACAATTTTTTCATTCTCCCACCAACAGCCAAAGGATTCACCTACAAACTCCCATGATAGTCTTCTTCCAGATGGATTTACAACTGCCTGCGGTGTTACCAATGTTGCTCCATCTGCATAAACCATTGGCTTATCAAAAACAATATCCTGCATCTCAAAGACCGTTACCGTTACATCGTCCATCCAGCGACCGCTGAATTCAGGACCTGTGACGATAACTGTATAAGTAGTTGTTTTCTCAGGTGTTGCAGTAGGATTAGGAGCATAGGGATTATCCAGCCCCGACTGTGGAGTCCAGTAATAGCAGTAATCAGGGTTTGCTGCCCCACCCAGCTGTACCGATTTCCCCTTACAAATTTCCTGATCAGGACCCGCGTCGGCCTGAGCCAGCAACATGTATGGTGCGATAAAGAAAACCAGGACCGCCAAATACCTTAGCCGAATTTTCATATACTTTTTCATTCTATTTACTAACTATATTGACCCCAGGCGCCTTAATTAAGAAATTCATATATCCTGTTGACTGGGTGTAAATCGTGATCGATCCTCTGGCGCCAGGACGTACCAGTCCCTGTGGCCCTCCCTGCTCTGTTAACAGCACCTCCAATGTTTGACCTGCATTCTGTAATTCTCTATCTGTGGCTGCAATCGGAGCACCTCCTTTACTTGATATGTACACAATCGCATTCTCGATATCAACATCCCCATTATTTGCAAATTCTATAGTCATAGGCACTATACGTCTTCCTCTTACGCCACCGGGAGCATTGATATAAGTTACAAGATTCGGTCTACCTCCTTCCACGACAGTAAAGCCATTCGTAACGGCTGTTGTATCTCCCTGAGAATTTACAGCAACAACATCATAATAAGCAGGTTTTGCACCGATGAGGTTAAATGTAACATACGCCTTAGTTGCATCTACCAACATTATTTTCTCTGATGCGATGGAGTCTGTTCCGCGAATGAGGTAGAAGGACATCGCAGGATCGAACTTTGAACCTCCTATCAGAACTGTTACCTTTCCTCCATTGCCACCTTTAGAAGAATGTAGTGACCTTATTTCAAAGTTCAGTATACCTGCATAAAGCGAAACTTGCTGCTGAGCACCTACGGATGAATTCGCATGCACATATACATAGTAATTTCCGGCTTTTAATGTAGGGATTACAATTTCCTGATTTCCAGAGAAAGGATTTCCAAAGGCAAAATCATGTACAACTCTGGTAGGAGCAGCTTCATAACTTACATACATTTCATTATTGCCATTAATAGAATCNCCTTTCAGCACAAGCAGTAAGCTTTCCCCTTCGAGGCTATCTGGCACTTCAATTCTGTAGTACAACCTGCCTTCATTTTTCGCAATCTGCTGTACTGTCTCTCCTATTTGGATTTGCGGAACAGATATTTTCATCCTGCCCACTGACCAGCTAACATTGTTCGTATCATTATCCTCAAAAACCGTATTCATGATATCCGTCCGAATGAGCAAATAATATTCTGCCAGATCAACACCAGGAACTTCTGCTTTAACACTTCTTGAAAGAGTGCCATTTTTCTCAAGGCTTATATTGACATCAGAAGTGAATACCAGTATATCATTGCTATCCCAGATTGTATCTTTAGAAAAATATCCTGCATCCGTAATCCGGCCCATTGCCCTGTTGGCCCCAACGTTGTTCAGTATCCAATCAAAATTTACTACCTGGCCCACCATAATGGTATCCGGCACTAGCACTGTAGAAACTACCAGATCCGAAGGAGGAAGAAGCAACTGACTAAATTTAACTGCTACTACGTTATTGTCCTCTCCTTCAAATTCAGGTTCCTGATTGGTAGCATCTACTTTAATAATGAGGTAATAGTTGATCAGTTCAGCAACTGGCAAGTTAGTGCTCAGAGATATCACTTTGCTTTCACCTGACTTTAATGCACCAACCTGTTGTACCTTCTTGAGCAGTTTATCATCTTTTGACAACAAAGTGTCGACAGAAAGATACACCTCATTCATCCAATTTGTTCTTACTGTTTTTCCTTCCCCTGTATTGGTGACAGTAAACGACATTTTCAATTCCTCTCCCGCAATGATATTATCCGGAACATTCACTTCCGTTACCTGAAGATCTGCTAAAGGAGTAAGATCAATAGTAAAGGCAACATACTTAGTTTCACCATTCCCTCCTGATGAATCAGAAGCTATAACAGTATTATCTGAGAGGTCAGTATCGGAGATATTTCCTTTGTAATCTGTCTTTACAATAAAGTAATACGAGCCTGAAATTCCATAAGGCAGTTGCACTGTTGCCTGTCCCTGATAGAATTCGCCCGGACCCAGAATACCATCATGCTTTAATTCACCCAGTTTTACATCCGACTCACTTAATAGTGTATCTGAAGACAGGTAGATTGCGTCGAACCAAACTCCTTTCTGGGTAACAGACTCTCCAGTATTACCCACAGTCCACTGAACATGCACTTCTTCTCCTGAAGCAAACTTTCCGTATACCAAAGCAGACTCTGCTGTAAGATTTACAGGAGGGTAAGATTTGAAGAACACCGATTTACTTGCGATAGTGTTATTATTTTCATCAGTGTGTTCATACACCTCATTTTTTGCATCGGTTATAAGAAGTATATAAGCAGGACCCCTTCTGTAATCTGCCGGAATTCGAACTCTGGTATTTACACTATAAGATTCTCCGGCAGCAACCTTTCCCTGATGAGGTACTTCTGCCAGCAAAACTGCAGAAGAGGAGAACTCATCTATCTGAGAAATATAAATATAATCTGTCCAGGCCTCTGCACGTGTTTCTCCTACCCCTTCATTGCGAACAGTATAAGACAGCGACTCGAAAATCCCCATTTGTAATGTATCGCCGATAGAGATAGCTGAAGGCACAAGATCTGGCCAAGGGGACAATGTTATCGTGATCGCTCTTCCTTCAGATGTGTTATTCTCTAATGTCTCCTCTATTATCTTATGAGAGGAATTGGTAGTTATATACAGGTAATAGGCTCCTGACAGACTTGAAGGCAGATGAATTGTTGCCGTACGATGCAGAGAATCGCCCGAACGTACTTCATTTTTTATTGCCAAAGTACCTATAAGAATTGCAGACGCAGAATCAAACTGACCAGACTGTGAAAGCCATAGTTTATCTTCAATGACTTCAGACTTTAACTTCCCTTTTCCTGCATTTAATACAGACCAGCTTACATCTACATCCTGCCCCGACATTGCTGTGGCAGGCAGGTTTGGAAGAACCGGTTTAAGATCCGGTTTAAGCATTCTTATAGTATCACTCCACTTGCGGTTATTCTCCTCGCTTTCAAATTCGAAGACATTATTGGTTGCATCGGTTACAAAATAAACAAAGTAATCGCCCTGAGTTGGTTTTAAGATCACTTTCGCACTATCCGAATAGCTATCTCCCGGTGCAATTTTCCTGGTACGCCTTGATTGAGCTACTGGCTTAGCGCCAGACGGTAGTCCTTCATTGGAAGTAGTCAGGTATAAATAGTCGTACCAGTCATTAACATGTTCAGCAATATCACTTCCCATATTAGTTACGGTCCATGAAACAGTAATAGTATCGGAAAGATTTGCAGAAGCCGGAACATTAAGCTTAGATACAACCAAATCTGCCGGTGGTTTCATGATTACATTAATAGAATCACTTCTAAGCCAGTTATTCCCCTCAAAAGCATGCTCGAATACCTGGTTGAATTCATCGGCCAGGACATATATATAATATTTACCATAAATCCCTTCCGGAAGCCTTACCGATGCAGATTCAGTGTAAGAACTATCTGGCTTTAAACGACCTCTATGTGTTCTGCTCAGGAGTTTGGTTCCGCTGCCGGTATAAATCTCATCGCTGGAAATGATCACTTTATCAGACCACCAGTCGGCAATAGATTCTCCAGTCCCCATATTGGTGACTCTATATGTTATATCTATTAGTTCTCCTGAAAATGCATTTTGAGGAGCAATTAAAGAGGTGACCTGAAGATCAGGTGGAGGAGTAAGAGTAATTGTAATGACATCCTGAGAAATACCACGATTATTCGATGTATTAACTTCTGTAGAATAGTCGAGAATATTAGATGTCACCAATATGTAATATTCCCCTGAATATCCCTGAGGTATTGTAACCCTAGCCACCTGCTTATAGCTTCCTCCTGCGGCCAGTGCACTAAAATTCTTAAGGGATCCCAGATGAAGGTCTACGTTATGATCCAGTATAGTATCACTGGACATATAGATGGCATCGTACCAGGTTGTATTTAGTGTTGACCCCGAACCAATATTTACAGTTTCCCAGCTAATCTCTATAGTCTGTCCTGAAAAAGCAGCAGAAGGCACCTGAATATTTTGAACAGTCAAATCAGCAAGATCTCGGATCTTGAAAGTCTGTATTGGGCTTTTCAGCTCATAACAAAGATTCTTTGCAGTAACCTGCCATTTATACGTTCTGCCAAAATCGAAATTAAACTTGTAGTCTCTTGATACAATTCCTGTATCTCTCTTTACAAATTTAAGAGAATCGATAGCGTCCCAGATATGAATGTTATAATAAGAAGCATTATTTACGCCATTATAAGTAAAATGTACTTCATGATTTAAGTCTACCTTATTGTCTTCAGGATACATCAACCAACCATCGGTCGTGATTTCGCGGTATATGATAATATCTGAAACTTCGATGGTATCGTTTGCATGCTGTCCGTCTTCGGCTAAACTTGTATACGCTTTAATTCTATAGGTTCCAGGTGCACTGAGATCTATAACATTTGAGAACGTATGAATGATACTTTTACCAGGCTGAATAACAGTATCGCCTATACTTTCTGTAAATACCTCTCCTCCATTTAAGGAAAAGGACAAATCAAAGCCCCCCTGAGGTAATGCACCAAAATTAGTTACTTCTACAGAAACATATTTTTCCTCCCCACAACCTTTTACAGGAGACTTCACAGCTATAACTCCTACGTCTACCGCTTCATAATCAAACTCATAAGCACCAATATCAGGGGTCTCAGCGTTTCGCTGATTTCCACTAATATCATAAGTGATAACAGAGACAGGAGTTCCTGCTCCATCCAGAAGACTATTCGCTGACTTAAGGAAATCATCTGAATAGAATTTCGGATCTGTACTTATCGAATTTTTATCTGCAGCTACAGAAGAATTCCACTCTGAAAGTGTTGCATAAGCCTTATTATAATACACCAATCGCGCTCCATTGCCATAGAAATTGTTATAATCGGAGTTTGGAAGCGTTCCATAAATTCCGAAAACAGTAGCGCCAGACAGGTTGGCAATGTTATTGTTGTTTAATGTAACAGAACTGCTATTGCTTATTCTTACAGATTCCCCACTTGTCGATTCATCTCCTTTGATTAAGACAGAATTATAAACTATATCATAATTATTGGAGTTACTGAACGTTAACCCTGTTTTTGTGCCAGGCCCCAAAACGGCAACCGCATTATTTGCGACAAGCGCACGAGCGTTTGTTGCACCACTGGAAGAAGTTAAAGTAATACCTGCTCCTCCGTTTTTCAATAGTAACTGGTTCCCTTCAATCCGAATGGCATTACTACAATTACTTAGTTCAATTCCTTTATATCCGGATCGGGTTGTAGCTGTTTCAATTCGGTTGTTCTTTACCTCAGGTGCAACGAAAGACGATAGTCTAATGCCCTGATAAACCTGATTTTCAAAAATATTATTAGTAATCTCCACACCTGAAGGGCCGGTATTAGAACCACTATTATAGAGAGACACCCCCACACCTCCACTGATAAATATGTTATCTCTAATTCTTATATTCCTCAATGACCACCCTCCATCAATGAGAGGAATAGTATAATTAAAGGTACCTGTTGCTTTTATTATGTTATTGCTAAAGGTAATATCTGAAGAATTTTCTGTGATAACTACTGCCCTTCCGGACATCCCTGATTCCGATATTGTAAGTTTGCTGAACGTAAGATAACTACAGCTGTCTATCACCAATGTCCTCTCTGCTTCAGTAGCAGCATTGTGGTTCAAAACTACCTTTGTACTATCCTTTGCCTCCGACTGGAACAAGATCTGGCGGTCAGGACTAACTCCCTTAATCTTCTTAAAGGTTACACTTTCGCTGTATAAACCCGACCGAATGTTAAACGTTACCGGTCCGGCAACACCGCCATTATACAGAGCTGTTGCTGCTTCAGTAAAGCTTCCGAAGTCGGGATCATTTCCACCGATGGTATATGTCCCTTTTAATGCACCATGAACCTTTTTTAGAGAAATGGTATCATTAAACGTTACAGTGTCGGCAAGGCCATTTGGCGATTGCGGCCAGAATTTCAGATTATACTCCTGAAACAGGACTAAATTCATTTCTGCAACAGTAACGGTATCTTCTTTTCCTGGGGCTAAGGATCCTGTCCAGTTAAAAGCAGGACGAGGATTATCATTTACCGTCCAGACAATGGTAACATTCCTAAGGGTATCAGCACCATAGTTTCTCAGAACTACTTTTAGTTTATTCACACCTTCTTCTAATGGAAGAGTGGAAGCAAAACTTACCAGTCCTGCGTCAACTTTAGAATCAGGTACAAATTCATCCGCACCAATATCCGGCTGACTACCTCTCTCTTCCCCATCAATATCTGTAGGAACAACTTCTATAAACAACCCTCTGTCTTTCAGTGCAGTTTCGCGCACTCTGAAACCATCAACTGTTTTAAAATAAGGATTTAATTGTAATGAGTTAAGATCCAGGCCAGCTGAGTTCTTCCAGGATTCAAGATCGTGCTTGCTATCTCCTGATGCGGAAACGAGCATTTTCTCATTGGAATAATAACAGTTATAATCAATCTTATCTCCTGCAGAAACGTCTCTATAGAATGCTGCAACTCCTTTTCCTGAATTAGCAAAGATATTATTGAAAATGCTTATGGTATTTCCAAACATTTCAGTAATCGCCGTAGAAGAAGCATGGGTGCTCCTCATGTTTACAGTATTGTGATAAATACCGACATTGTTCGTACTATTCAGGTATATCCCATGCGATACCACAGTTCCTCCGACAGAAATTGTATTATTGGATGCAAAAGCAGATATATCCGAATTCCCCTTACAACTAGCCAGCAATATTCCGGCAGCATAAGTACTGGAATTTGAGTGAGGAACAGTTGATCCAAAAGAGATATTATTCTCTCCTACTTTAAAGTTTCCCTTACATCTGCTAAGATGTATTGCCACTAATCCTGCGTAAGCTTCGGATGAGGTAACGGTATTTTTTTCAATGATGACAGATTCCTGCTCAAGCACCTCTATAACTCTTGCATATTGATTGGAGAATACATTGCCTATGATTTCATTTTCTTTATCATACCAATTTTCCTCGGTACCTCCCACAAGTCTTATTGCACCGGATCCGCCTACAAACTTATTATTTATAAACCTGTTATAATCTCTGGATGCTTCATTTGTGGCCAAATTTCTTCCCAAAATGAGGACTCTGCTCGAACTATATGTATTCGTTTCAGGAGCAGTTATTATATTCCCCGTAAAAGAGTTATAATCAGCATTGTTAGCAATTTCAACAACGTTAGTATAAGAGCTTTCTAAAGCCTTTAGCGTAAGATTTCTGAGATGTGTATAGTCAGCACCGTCTAACTGTATTACATAATTCCGTGAAGAGGTAGGCGTAAATTCAATTATAACATCTTCCGGATTGCCGCTGGCAGACTCAATGATCAGTGGTCTATCACCAGAAGCCTCAGGGATACCTGGAATTATAACCTGTTCATTATACGTACCAGAGTTCAGACGGAATATTACAGAGTCTGCCAAACCACCTTTTACTGCTGCATTAACAGCAGACGCGAGCGTAGTGAAGTCTGCCCCTGTTTCTCCTACTGAATAAACTCCTTTAAGCGCCGCGTAAATATTTTGAACAGAAACGGAATCATTACTAACATCTCCGTCTTCATTACCATTCGGTAAAGACGTCCAGGCCTTTATGGAATATTCCTGATCAATCTGGAAATTAAACTTTCCTATTGTCACTTCTACAGAATCCTGTTCCTGCAAACTTCCATTGAAGGTATAGGAAGGCTGAGATATGTTATTTACAGACCAATGAATAGTTGCGTTTCGAACTTCGCCTACTCCATAGTTCATGAGCTTTACCACTACGTCTTGTTCACCAGACAGGAAAGGTCTTCTCTGAGATAAAATGTCCAATATTCCCACATCGTCTTTAGGCACACTGAATTCATCAGCGCCCGGATCAGGAGATTCAGTACTTCGCTCCTGGCCATCAATATCTACGGTTACCTCTGGTAATGCAATTCCCTTGTTGTCCACCTGGTAATCGCGTGTATGCAGATCAAAGTCTGACTGGAATACCGGTTTTACGAACAGAGAGTGTTCGTCCTGAGCAGAAGCCTGCTGCCAGGATGAAAGTGTTGTATAATCACCTTTGGCATATAGCAGGGTAGAGCCGGAAGAATAAAGTACATTATAATCAGAACTTATAGTATCATAGCTGAATAAATTGTACGAATATCCGCCCCCTTCATTGGAGAATATATTATTATAGAAGTTAATCTTATTCACATTCGTTGCGTAAACGCCCCGGCCGGAAACGGAAGAGCCTTTTCTTATAAGAACAGAGTTGTGATAAATATTTATGTTCTCTGCATAACTCAGATAAATACCAGTTGCTGAATTGGATATAAAATTATTTTCAATAGTACCATTTGCCAATTCAACACTTCTGCTTTCTGTTATCTGTATTCCCGAACCTCCATAGGATATAATTCTATTTCCAGAAGCTTTGTACTTCTTGTTGCCGCTTAAATTAATACCAACATAACTGGTTGATGTGGTAGCTCTACTTCTTATTTCATTTCCGGAAATAAGGACATCCTTTTGATTTCTCAGATTTATACTGCGATAGTATTGAGCAGAAAACACATTCTTTAACAGAACATTGCCACTATCAGGAGTTGAATAGCCGTTAAAGTTGATTCCGGTTGCAGCCCCTTCAATATAATTTCCGGAGATGATGTTCCTGTTATTACCCTCGCCGGTTGACCCAGTCATATAAATCAGGGAAGCTAATGCATCCGTGTTTGTTGCAGTAACTGATCCTCTGAAATAGTTACCTGAAATTACATTACAGGTTGCATCTTTCTCAAAATAGACCCCTGCAGCATAGCTTGTTGATATCGGACGGAAGGTAATATTTTTTACTACAATTCCTCTTGCACCAGCTAATTTCATGATATAACCGGCCGTGCTTGTACTGTTATAGGTAAGTACAACAGAAGTGCTGTCGCCAGACTGTGATTTAAATGTCACTGTGTTCTCGCAGGAACTTCCCGGATAACTGGAAATGACCAGCTGTTCATTATAGGTTCCACTTTGTACATCAAATACCACTGGTCCTGCTACTCCCCTCTTATTCAATGCTGCCACAGCATCATTGAACGATGCAAAATCTGCTGAATCTTTTCCAATAGTATACGATCCTAACATGGAAGCATACAAATCAGAAACCGTAAGGCTATCGTTTGCAGGAATCTGATCCGGAGAACTATTTGGATTTGAAGACCATACGCTCAATGAATATGGAATATTCTGAATAAACTCATAATTACCGATGACAATCTCCTTTTTTCCTCCGCTTTGCAAAGCCCCGGTCCATGTATATGCTGGCTGAAGCACACCGTTTACAGACCAGTTAAGCACTACAGAAGTAATTGTGCTAAGTCCGTCATTACTAATGAGTACTTTTACATCCTGTTCACCTGCAGCAAAAGGAATGTCCGGGAAGGTTAGTTTTGAAACCGAAACATCTATGGAGATTTCCGGGTATTCATCTGCCCCTATGTCAGGAGCAGTTGTATTTCTTTCCTGTTGGTCAATATCCAAAGGCACATCTGCGAGGTATACTCCCTTGCCTTTCAACAGAGAAGATGCCATGTGAAGATCTGTATCGGAAACAAATTCCGGCTTAAGCGACACCGAGTGCGCATCGGTCCCAGTCATAGCCCTCCAGGAGGCAAGATCCTCAGCATTTTGAGTTTCCCTGCCTAAATAAATTCCCGCAGTATATAAGTTATTGTAATCACAGGTATTCGCCCCCTGCTCATAAGAATAAAAAGAAATTGCACTTCCTATTCCTGCATTTGCAAAAATATTATTAAGAATTTGCAGGCCTGAATCGTATTCGCCGGTAAATGCTCTTCCAGGGTTTCCGCTATGACTCAGATAAACAGAATTGTGATAAAAATTGAGATTGGTATTTTTATTGGAAAAAATTCCATAGGGTCCATTGGAGCTTTTAATCAAAACAAAGTTATTAGCGATCAATGCCTTGCGATTATTATCTCCAGTAGAATTACTAATATAAATACCCGTACCTTCAGATTCTACCTTGTTGTTAACTACTGAAAAATATCCAGAGGCCCTGTCGATTGTTATACCACGGAAACCAGAAGAATTCGCCACCGTTTTAACTACAGCATTATCAGACACGGTAAAGCCCTTCATCTCAGAAAAGTAAATAGCATAGGCATATTGGTTTACGAACGTATTTTTCTCCAGATAAAATGTATACTCCTCAGGTAACGTAGCATTGCCATACGCCATGATTCCGTAACTTCCACCTGTTACCACATTCCACGAGAAGGTATTTTTCCCGGTTTGAGGAACAGTATCTGTTGCTTGCGAAAAATAGAGTACAGATCTTCCAAGGTCGCTCGTTGTTACAGAAGGAGATTCAACTCTGTTACCAGTTATCGTATTGCAGGAAGATTTACCTATTACTGATACAGCTCTCGTGTACGACGTACCTTCAGCTTTTATAGTAACACCTTTTATAGTAACTCCTATTGCGTTGTTTAGCTGCCAAACATAGTTATTAGCCAAAGTACCGGTAGCTTTTACAATGACAGATGTACTGTCTTCCGTCTCTGATTGGAATATTACCCTGTTCTCACACGAAGCGCCTGGGTACTGGTCAATTCTGATCTGTTCGGTATAGGTACCAGGTCTTATTTTAAACGTTACGTTTCCATTTACCCCTCCGATATTCAATGAGTTAACCGCACTGGTAAGATTGGTAAAATCCGGCGTTGTACCTCCAATGGTGTAAGTTCCTACTAAGGCAGGACAAACGTCTGAACGTGTAATTGTATTGTCTGTCGGGCCAATGTCTTCACCACCATTAGGAGCACTTACAGATACCGTAATGGTATATGGGCTGAACATATTAAAAGAGTGGGCTCCCAAATCAATGGTATCCGCCTCTCCAAACGACAGAGAGCCACTCCAATTAAGTTCGGGAAATACTGTAGAGTTTATGGTTAAAGAAACTTTTGCTGAAGTAAGTACTCCATACGACTGGTTCTTTATAACCGCTTTTACAGGCCACTCCCCTGCAGCGAAAGGAGATGAAGGAGTAATTATGCTTACAAGCTGCACATCATTTCCTTCAGGAGTGAATTCATCCGCTCCTATGCAAGGTGGGTTATTTCTCTGCTCTCCGTCTATATCTGTTGTAACTTCAGGAAAATAAATACCATTATTCTTTAAAACAGCTTTGCTAACGTGAAGATCTGTAGCAGATTTGTATAAAGGATCTGACAGGATGGAATGCTTATCAAAGTTAGAACGAATTTTATACTCATTAAAATCTTTGGTTGAAACACTTTGAGAAGAGAACTGTCCATCCCCTTTTAGATAAAAACAGTTGTAGTCAGAAACAAAGTTTGCTCCATTACTCCACAGATAGTAAGAAGCACCATCTCCGTAAAAAATGTTATTCAATACATTAACTGTATCAGAACTTATTGCATAGAGTGAATAAGATGACGATTGTGCACTTTTGGAACACACGTTGTTATGTACTACATCTATGAGTCTCACATAACTCATATAGATTCCTATCGAAGAAGCAGTTCCGTTAATGCTGATAAAGTTATTGAATATTTTTCCCTTCCTGCAATATTCAGAACCAAAGCTGGATGCATAAGAATAAATTCCTCTTCCTGCAACAATTTCTATTTTATTCCTTTCAATAATAAAATCAGAAACATTGCTGGATACGAAAATACCAGAATAAGTAGAATAGGATGAAGTACTGCTGATAGTATTCTCTGTAATAGAAAAGAACGACTGATTGTATAGTCCCACTCCAGCCGCATACTGATTATCAAAATTATTTTTAAGGACTACCAGACCTGAATCCGGACTGCCACTGGAGGTTGAAAATATTCCATAAGCTCCCCCTTTGAAAATATTATTTTTAACAACAAGGCCACGATTAACCAAAGTCCTGTCAGGAGAACTCGTTTCTGTTGCGATATTAATATGTGTCCTTGATGATGAGACAGAAGCCGAAGAGGAAGCGTCAAAAATATTGCTATCAAATATAATAGAGGATGCCCCCTTCTGAATGTGTATAGAAGTGCTGTAGGTCGCATCCAGAGGTTTGAACGTTAATTTCTTAAACGTAACATTTGATGACTTATCAATATGAAATATATAGTTACTCTGATACGAAGCCCTATATTCCAAAATTACAGAACCTGCTTCTCCGGAAGCCTGAAACGTAACCGTATTAGTGGAGGAACTACCAGGAATCTGTTGAAGTTGATATTGTCCCGTATAAGTGCCTGCATCAATGGAAAACACTACTGGACCCGATACCCCTCCGTTTTTTAAGATAGTTACAGCTTCGTCTACCCCCTTCAGATCACCATTTAACTTATTGATTGTATAAGTTCCTGAAAGCGCTGTATATATATTGGTTACAAACAATGTGTCGTTAGCAGGATCAATATCAACGCCGCCATCAATATCCGACAACCATACTTTGATGTTGTAAGGTGTTAATGGTTTAAAGTCATAGTTCCCTATTTCTGCAATTGCGGTTTCTCCCAATGCGATAGAACCGGTCCAGGTGAAAGGAGTTTGCAATTCTTCATTAACCATCCAGTTAAATGTAAGACCGTTAAAGGGCACCGCTCCAACATTTCTTATTTTCACTTCCACCATCTGTTCTCCAGTGGCAATAGGCACCGTAGGATTAACAAGCTCTACAAGCTCGGCATTAAGTCCTGCAGGAGTAAATTCGTCCGCACCAATACAGGGAGGATTTGACCTAGGATCTCCATCAAAGTCATGCGTTATCTCAGGCAATGAGATTCCAGTTCCTCTTAGCAATGCTTTTCTTGCATGAAGATCTTCAGAAGACACAAACAAAGGCTCGATGGAAACGGAATGCAGTTCAAAGTTACGATCCTTTAACTGACCGAGATTTTTATATATCATTCCATTCAGGGAATACAGGTTTTCTCCTGTAATCACGAAGTTGTTATAATCCGACTCAACCCGCCCGTAGTGATTGTAAAATATTGCATAACCGGTCCCTCTATTAACAAGAATATTGTTATAAAACCTTGCTCCGGTTTTTTCCGCAGACCCTACATCTGAATTTGAATAAAGGGCATAAGAATTTGAACTACCGTTTATTAAGACGCTATTATTATAGAAGGAAATATTATCAGCTCCATAATTATAAATACCGTAAACCAGATTATTTCCCAATATAGATATCATATTGTTTGCAACAAGTACACTCTGTGTTTCCGAACCTTCACATCTACTGGTATAAATGCCCCGACCAGAAGAAGTTCTAATACTGTTGCCTGTTATATATCCCCCGTTTCTTAACTGACTAACATAAATAGCATTATAACTGGAATTGGAAGATGAAGATGTGATTGTATTTAAATTTACCTGAGCCTTATCTACATTAGCAATTTGTATAGCAGAACTATATTGACCAGTAAAAGTATTTTTCTCAATAACAATTCCTTTAGAAAAAACATAACTCAATCCACTTAGAACAATTCCGTCCAGACCATTATTGAATGTATTATTCAAAAAGACAACGCTATCCTTTTTGGAATCATAATCAGAGCTGACAATTGATGCTGAAGAGTTGTACTGTGTTAAAAGTCTACCATTAAAAATATTATTATCGAACTTAATATTACTACATTCTTTATTAAACCTCACCACCGTTGCATAAGTTGCATGTTCAGATTGCAGCGTATGATTCCGGAATTCAATATACTTTGCATTGTCAAAGAGAATGGTATAATTGGCACTTGAACTGGATGAAAATGAAAGAACCACATCCGTATTGTTTAAGGAAGCAGATTCAAAAACAATAGTATTTTCTGACGAGGCACCCTGAATGGAAGGGATCACCAGCTGCTCATTATACACACCGGATTTTACTTTAAAAATAACTTTCCCTGAAACCCCATCATCAACCAGACGTTGAATAGCTTCTGTATAAGAAGTGAAGTCTCCGTCCTCTGCTCCAATCGTATACGTACCATTAAGAGGCTGAGCAAAACAATCTAAGGTAATCAAGAGATATAACAGGGCTATCCCAACCATTTTAGGAATCCTGGTATAAAAATTCCTCTTGAAATGAAATGTGGTATATATCATTTTAACAGGTATTTAATAAGTAATAATCCGGGAAACAAACGGATACACATTATGATTAAAAATCTGAGAAGAAGACTTTATCGCTTTTCTCATTTAAGGAACTAAGGGCAATGCTTACCAACTATATTCAACTTGTTACTCCAAGAGCAGGAATGATCTGCTTACAAAACCGGATTAAACCACAAATAAATATTCTATACCGAGACTAAAACAGGATAGTTTACAAACGTGCAGAACTATTTAATGAAATAGCATTTTGAGTTAACGAATGTAAAAAGGAATTATACTTTTTCTAAAAAAACAATTTAATCTTAAAAAATTCATTATTCGTCCCAATACTACTAAGTTTCATCCATTTAAAAAAATCATACCACCGTCTATTGATCTATTGGGGCACAATAGCCACGGTTTATCCCATCAACACATTCATTTTCAAGATACAAAAAAAATGAGGCTGCCTCCTACTTAGACAGCCTCATCTTGTAATCTATTCTAATAAAAATTGTAATACCTTATCTGACAACCACTTTCACAACATTGCTTCCGCCCTCAGTCTGAACCATCAGACCGTAAAGTCCTGGTGTTAAATTACTAATATCCACCTGTCCTTCACTTCTTCCCTGCTGAAGTATACGGCCAGAGTAATCCATGATAGAATATTCGAAGTTACCATTCAATCCATTTACCTGAAGGTGATCCTCAGCAGGGTTAGGATAAACTTCAAAGTATAACTGATTATCTCTTCCGATAGAAGTAATAACTCTCTCTGCAAGTATTGCAGTACCAAACAGAGAAGGATCCTGCCATGCATTATCTTCTGAGGCATTCCAGGAAACTTTCTTATCTCTTCCTCCACCATTATCATCGTCATTGATCATAAAGTCAATACCGATGAATTGGTCTTTACCTGGTGTTCCCTGTAAAGTAGACCATGGAATACTTGCTTCAATAATATAACCATCCGGAGTGCTCACACTTGAATAAACAATTCCAGTAGTTGATCTTCCTGAAGGCAATACTCCTACTATAGTTCCATCATTCCATCCAAATGTATACTGAACGTCGTTGGCTCCATACGTAGTTGCTTTATCGTTATTAATATCAAAGTAAAACTCCACAGCATCATCTTCATAGCTATTCTGACTGTCGTTGTATTTCTCATTATCTTTTACAACTGCCAACAGGTACACATTGGTATTATCCCACAGAAGCTTAGCCGTTCCACTCAAATCATTGCTATTAGAAACTGTTCCGATAATTGTCTTTGAAGCGGAGATAGAGCCAATAATCGGATCATTCCACAGCTCGTCTATCGTACCATCAATAACCGGAGCAACATTTGTGTTATATATTCTGTATAACTGAGTTACCTTAACAGTAATAGCTGCTCTTGGTCCTTCGCAATCGTTTAATGTCTGAGACACATAGTATGTTACAGTGCCAGGCGCAGAGGTATTCGGAACAGGTGCAGAAGCTAATGGAGTTCCTCCGGACTGAACTGTATACCATTTCAGATTCGTTCCGGTCGCTGTCAATGCAGGTGCATTATCACCTACTTCATACTCTAAAGTAGCAGCAGATATCTGAGGAGCCGGAGTCTCACAAGGATCTTCACAAGCTGGCTTATAAACTTTGAAATTTCCGGAAACATTTAATAAAGCAAGCATGTACAACATTCCGTCATAATATCTCCACTGACCACTGGGTATCTGATGATCCCATAATGCCTGTACAAAAGGAGTTGAAAGTGCTGTATTGCTGGTAGCCAGTGATGCTACTGCATTACACGCAACAAGTCCAGAAGACTGTCCGCCATCTGCTCCACTTCCATCCCAGTTATAATGACTTTTGTAGTTTGGCCCCTGATTTTTGAAGAAGGTAAGATAACGCTCTGCAATAACAGGTTGCTGAGGATCAGCTTTAAACCAGTGATAATCCATTCCTATATTCATGATCGTACGCCATGCATCGTACATAAACTTATGGCTATTACTGTTAAAATTGGTTGACTTTGGAGTTCCGTCAAAGTTGGAATAGTCTGTTGATAGTCCAGAGGTAGGGTGAGAAGCATCGCGAAGTAATTTTCTTGCTGCTGCCGGAGTCTCAGCCCAAAATGACTTGTTGGTAGTAGACCAGCGAGCCCACAATTCCCAGAAAGCGGGTAAGTTATAAGAAGGATCGGTATAGTCTGATGCATAAGGCCCAAATGTAATGATCTTTGTATTTGGGTTAAATAATTTATTATTATTAGAGTTACTTTGCACTTTACTTAATATAGACTGCGCTTCCGCCTCATAATTGAAAATTCCGGTACCATTTCCCCAACGGTTTGCAGCAAAGAACAAGGCTGTTACAAAGTACGCTTCTCCATCAGGAGCAGGGTTTTGATCAATTGTTCCACCATTGGTATTTAATTGCCATTTAAAAAAACCATCCAGGCCACCTGATGAATGATGCATATATGTCTTCGTCCATCTCCATAGTTTATTGAATTCAGCCTGTTTATCAAGCTGCACACAGATCATCAAACCATAAGACATACCTTCCGAACGCACATCATTATTGGCTACATCCAGAATGTAGGCCATGTCCTGCCCTACTTCATAATACAATTTCTGGTTGGAGTTACCATAGAAAATCTGCTGAAATGCAGCATTTACTTTTGAATTAACTTCTGCATCGCTTTTGTTCAAAAGTTCTTTGAACATATTCCTATAATTGCCCGTAAAATAAGCACCTTCTCCTGTTTCATTACAGAGATCCTGGGCCTGTGAAGTTTTACTGGTGCACAGAAGCAGCACCAGCAGTACGCATCCAAGCAAATTAATTTTGGGAAAAAGGTTTTTCATAAGTTGATAGTTTTAGTTGTGTATTCGTTGGAATTTTTTTAAAAGTTTTCAATTCAATTATCCAGATCGCTAAATTCATAGAGCTCTGCTTCGAATCAGAAACACCATCAAAAGACAATATCTGCCTCCAGCCCTTGAATTCCGGAAGTACACAACCGAACTAAAAAAGTAAACATTATTTCCTGAAAAAATTTAAAAAAAAGACATTAAACAGACCTTCGCCTAAGAGTCAATCCACCACCACACAGCTCATTATCAATTAAATAAAATAAAAAAGGCCAGAAAATTATTTTCTGACCTTCCATCTATTTACCCGGGTGAGATTAAAAGTATTTTCTCTATCTTATCGCTTTATTGTTATCTTTTTTTGCAAGACAGAATCCTCATTTTTTATACATAAAACATAGAACCCATCCTGCAAGCCACTTACATCTATCTTTGCCCCCGTTCCTGTAACTTCATAATGTTGAAGCACTTCCTTACCCAACACATCCACCAGACTATAGCTTGCATTGGTTAAATCAACCTGTGCCTCAATGTATAATTCATTACAGGCAGGATTTGGATAGACCTGTGCATTAATGACCATCAAGGACTTTAATCCGGTAACGCTTCCGGAGGTTATTGCTGTTGAAGTAGAAGTTGTTATACCGCCATTGCTATCCGTCACTCTTACAATAATTGAATGTTCTCCCGGTCCCGGATTATTCCAAACTATACTATAAGGTGCAGTAGTGCTGCTCCCGATTACTTCTGTTCCATCCAGGAATTCAACAAGCACGATTTCTCCATCGGGATCTGACACCTCAGCGGTTATGGTAACAGGCCCTTCAACAACAGCATTATGTACTGGCGACACAAGTGTAATGACAGATGGCTGATTAGGGTTTACGGTCACCTGTATTCTTTGAGAAACAGCCTTACATTCAGCTGCATTGGTTACTTCAACCATATAAGTACCCGACTCTGTGACGGTATAACTTTCTCCTGTTGCCACTGCAGTACCATCTTTATACCATTGGTAGGTCCATCCTGAACCAGAAGTAGCCTGCAACACTACATTGTTGCCGGAAACAAACGTAGTTGGGCCTGATGGTGTGATGGTAGCATCAGGAAGGGCGTTTACAACCACCTCAATAAGCTCCCTGTCACTTTCACACCCACCATCGTTTTGAGACACATAATACTGTGTTGTCCCAACCAATGTCGTCGATGGTACCGGAGCAGTAGTTGTACCTGTACCTCCAGAGGCTGAAGTATACCACAATAAGCCTGTACCTGTGGCAGACAACGCACTTGCTTCATCCTTCTGGCAATAGATAAGTTTTGCAGTTACCTGTGGAGGAGCCGGAGTAGTACATGGTAAAAGCCCTTGCAGTATGGCTGTGCCAAACAAGGATGGATCCTGCCATGCATCATCTGTACCGGCATTCCATGATAATTTTTTATCCCGTACCCCTCCATTATCATCATCGTTAATCATAAAGTCAATTCCGATGAGCTGTCCAATTGCAGGAGAGCCTTGTAAGGTTGTCCATGGAATTTGTGCTTCGACAATGTATCCACCTGTACGCGCTACAGCAGCATACGTAATACCTGCCGTTGACCTTCCAGAGGGCAGAACCCCTACCACTGTGCCATTATCCCATGCAAACGTATACTGAAAATCGTTTGCTCCATAAGAGGTGGCTTTATCATTGTTAATATCAACATAAAATTCCACACCATCATCGTCATAGATATTGGTACTTTCATTTACCAGTTGATTATCTGAAACATCTGCCAGGAAATAAAGGTAAGTATCATCCCATAATACTTTTGCACTTCCTGACAAATCGGCAACATTAGACACCGTTCCCGATAATACTTTCGTTGCTGCTGCAGGCAACACACTTGCATGGTTCCATACAGCATCTATAACTCCATCAATTGAAACAGGGGAAGGGGCTTTATATATTTTATAAGTATTTACAACATTAACACGAACTGCCGTTCTAGGCCCTTCACAACCATTTAATGTCTGACCGACATAATAAGTAGTAGTGCCAAGCACAGAAGTATTAGGAGTAGGGGCAGAAGGCAACGCTGTACCCCCGGACTCAACAGTATACCATTTCAAACTGGTACCTGAAGCGGTTAGCGGAGAAGCCTGAGCAAACTGTTCATAGGTTATGACAGCAGAAGGTACAGTAGGTGCTGCAGTATTACAGGCATTACATTCTTTTACGGTGATATTCGAATTTCCAGTACTTTGATACCCTTCAGATTCCATAATCTGGTAATCCCAGGTACCTCCCAAAGGCATACCCAGCTCGGCCCACTTATCCACATGATTTTTAAATGTTACAGTACCACTTGAGCGCCTTTCCGTACGCACACTCCAATACTGTTGGAAAGTTGCAGTACCTATTATGGAAGGCTGGTTGGTCCGCGTTGAAACATAAATTCTATACTCTCCACCATCGCTTCGAAGCGTTCCTTTAAAAATGACATCACTTGTATTTCCTGGAGGTATCCAATTACCGTAACTTTCCACCACATAGTATTCAATCAACGGATCTTTGGTCCAACCGTAAACAGCCAAGAAACCATTGCTACCTCCATTATAAGTACCTTCAAAACATACGGTTCTATCCGGCTTACCAACTTTCCACCCTTTTCCAGCGGTGAAGTTATTGATATTCGTCCAGGTAGTACTATAATTTCCATCAGGACCTAACGTCATTGATGCTGACCCTCGCTGTCCGTCATTCCAGAAGGAATAAAAATAGCCTTCATGCATGCCTTGTGTATTGGTCGTTATCGTCTGACCAAAACTATTAAGTCCTGTCAAAAGTACCATGAACGAAATCATGGCTGCAGCCATGATTCTCATTAAGTTCCTATCAAGTAGATTTATTTTCATAAAACATCTTTTTTAAATGTGTTAAAAGATTCACCCCCAGGCGAATTGTATGGCAGTACACTAATACAATCAAAATGTAAACACCATCTTTAGAAAACTTTTCCCATTTTTGTTTACCAGGGAACCATCTACCGTGTAGTTCGGCCAAACATATTTTAACCCTTTAAAAATCAAGAGCATGAAAAAATTTATACTACTTGCCCTTTTGCTTTTCAATTTTAATTGCTACAGCCAGCAATATTCCCAAAAATGGTCAAATCAAAACTATGCAAATGATGGCCAGGGCTATCATAATCTGGACATTTATCTTCCCAAAGACGTCAAGGATAAATATCCTGTAGTAATCTACATTTATGGCAGCGCCTGGTACAGCAATAGTTCCAAGGGGGCTGACATGAACACCATAGGAGCAGCATTACTGGACGCAGGCTTTGCTGTAGTAACACCCAACCACAGAGCCAGCTTCGATGCTAAGTTTCCTGCACAGATACACGATATTAAAGCAGTTATTCGATTTGTAAGAGGAAGAGCTGCTGACTTCAAATTTGATACAACCTTTATTGGCATCAGCGGAAGTTCTTCTGGAGGTCACCTGGCATCATTAGCCGGAACCACTAACAACGTTAAAACTTATACAGTAGGCTCTGTCACATTAGACATAGAGGGCAGCCTTGGAAACTACACTCAATATAGCAGTGAGGTGGATGCCGTATGTGACTGGTTTGGGCCAATTGATTTTTTTAAAATGGAAAACTGCTCTACTTATAAACCAGGTAGTTCCCCTGAATCAGACATTATTGGCGGACCTCTTCCTTCCAATCTTGACAAACTTGCACTTCTTGGGCCTATTACCTATGTTGATCCAACAGATCCTCCATTCCTAATATTTCATGGAACCAGTGACTTTATTGTACCATCCTGCCAAAGTGAGTTCTTCAATACCGCTCTAAAAAATGCAGGTGTACAAAGTGAGCATATAGTTGTTCCAAATGGTGGACATGGTCCGGGTGTTAACGATGTGCAGGCTAACTTACAAAAAATGGTTGCTTTTTTCCAAAATGCCAGAGAAGCGGTCGTTACTTCCATTCATGAAACAACTCATAAAGCACCGGCAGCACTGGTACTTTCCGAAAACTCTACCATTGATCTTTCTACCTTATCTATTGGTGAAATTCGAAACTACGAGCTGGCAGACTTATCCGGAAGAATGGTTCGTTCAGGAACACCAAACGGAAATCAGCTTTATCTTAGTGGATTAACAAATGGGATTTATATACTTACACTTAACACGTCTGATGGCAACAAGTTTGTTCAAAGGATAACAAGCTGGAGATAGTTTAACGAAAACTTCCTAAGCAAACACTCTACTATAATACACAAAACTTCCTACAGGCAGGGTTCAGTAATTTTCGGATTATGGCCCTGCCCTGCTTTTTTATATAGAAAAAATAGCTTTGATTTTGACTCCTCATTAGGAACACTTCTCATTCTTTCAATAAGGCTACCTCTATTGTCTGGTAATCCTTACTACATTCTGATTACGTTCCTGATTCACAAAAAGGATATATACTCCTGGCTTAAAATTTTTACCAATCTGTTGCTCATCACGTCCTTCACCTCTTTCCAGTACACTACCTTTTGTATCTGTAATAAAATACTCAAATACTCCATCCTGTTTAATCTGTACTCCCGACTCTGAAAATGGATTAGGATACACTTCCATCAATACCTCTTTACCAACTGATATAGTTGTAATCACATCTCTAAATTCAACATAATTAAGGTTCATATAGTCGGAATCAAAGACTATTCGCATACTATGTTCACCACCTGTAAGAACAATATCTCTTACTGTCACCGTTTGCCAGATTTGCCAGCCTCCTGTATTTGGCACATTGATAGGACCTGTAACATCTACCCCGTCCATTTCAATGTGGAAGCTCTTGTTTGTTCCATCTGCTGCCACACGAACATCCAGATCATACGTTCCCGAAGCCGCTATATTAACGGTGTACTCCAACCATTCTCCTCTAAGGATATAACCCACATTGAAACCTCCTCCCACATCCTGGGTCTCTTCAATGTCTACCTCATCGTTTCTAAATGTAGCCTTACCTTCATTACCATTCTCATTTACCTCATGATAACTCAATCCTTCCCCGCCAAGGTCGTATTCTTCAGCCTCTATTCTACCGGGAATCTGATGCGCTGTTCCATGGAAAGGCTCTTTTTTCAATTCTTTGCTCAATCTGAAGGTTACATAGTTCATGTTGACATAATCGGTAGCTCCTATGGTAACCCTCATGACTTGTTTACCAGCTGCAAGATTAACATTCTTCACTGTCACTGTTTGCCAGGTCTGCCATCCACCAGTATTTGGAATCGCAACATTACCTGTTATATTCTTCCCATCCATTGAAACCGAAACAGTTCTGTCTGCTCCATTCGCAGCCACACGGAGGTCAAGATCATACGTTCCGGCAGTTTTCACATCCACACTGTATTCCAGCCATTCTCCGGCAGTAGCCCAACCAATGTTATAGCCCCCTCCCTCATCGGTACATACTTCTATATCTACATCTTCATCGGTTCTGAAGTTAACTACTGGTGTCACCTGACTGCCCGGACTATCGTCGCTGTAGGCAAAGCCATTTCCTCCAACATCAAAGTGTTCCAGTTCAATAGTTCCTGGTATAATATGCCAGCTGCCATTATATGGCCCCTGTGGCACATTGATTCTGATGGCTACAATAGCTTCTGCCGTATTACCTTCACTATCCGTTGCTATAACTTTTATCTGGTGACTGCCCACTGATGCATACAACCAGGTATAAGAATATGGTGCAGTATTATCCGTGTATAGCAACGTATTTCCATTGTAAAAAGAGACATTACTTATAGCTCCACTGGTTGTACTTGCGTTTACCGATAATTCCACAGGTTCACCTTCAATAAAAACAGAGTTATTTTCCGGGGAAACAAAGCTGACGGAAGGACCAGATAGCGCAGGAAGCAGGCTTAACATCTTTTGTGCATAGCGTTGGCCAAGAGTTCTGTAGGAAGCAGAAGTAAAATGCAGGTTATCACCAACATGAGGAAGACCTGCAGCAGAAATAACATGAGAATTCGGAACAACGTTGGGCATGGTTGCTATAATGCTGTTATGCGCTCCGCAAGCTCCTCCCTGTTCAGTTGTAACCAGTTCACCTACCAGCAATGGGACCTTTGTGGGATCCAGTCCTAAATCTTTAATCAGGTTATCGTACACATCCTTTACCTTTCGAGGCCAGTCCCTTTGAGTATTATTGGTTTCTCCCTGATGTAAAAGAATTCCTTTAATTACGCCATCTTTCTGAGCAATTTTTGCCACTTCTACCAGACGGGCATATGGGTTTCCTCCATAAAGCGCTATGGTACCCTGCATCCATGAAGGTGCTGTTGCGACATAACTGGCATAATTGTATTTATCAAAAAGTGCAATATCACAACCACCAATTGCTACAGGCACCACCCCCACCTTAATATTAGAAGGAAGGTTGGCTACCATGGTCCTTCCGAAATAATCTCCAGGGCCTAATCCTGTATTACAACGTACCAGCGGAGGATTTGCTGTTTGCCATTTTCCCAATGTATAGGATTTATTTCCTGATGAGCAGTTTACGGCACCCATCACCTGAAATCTGCTGTCTACTGTTCTATCCTGAGCTTCAATAGTACCAGCCCCTTCCATATTGGATTGGCCAAAACAAAGATATATATGAAAGTTGGGATCCTGGGCAAAAGAAAAATTGCCTGACAAAAACAATAACGATAAAAGAATCCAACCTGTAGCTTTCATATAATTATTAAACCTTTATAAAATCAATTACTATAAAATGTACTGGCAGCAATTTTCTCTGCCAGTACAATACATCCAAGTTAATACTTCAAAACCTTTTGGGTAATAGCCTTTTCTCCAACCTTAATTGTAAGAACATATACACCGGATTTAAGGTCTTTTCCCACCAACTGATTTCCATTACCAGCCCCGGCTTCTACTTCCAATCCACATAGGTCTGTTATTCTGTAATGATAGTTTTCCATACCATTTATTGCCAGCCCCTCATTTCCAAACGGATTAGGATATACCTTAATACCCGCCTCTATTCCATTGTGGGTTCCGGTAATCACATCTTTAAACTCCAGCCAGTTCAGATTCATATAACTTGCATCAAAAACAACTCGCATGTTGTGTTTCCCGGAAGTAAGGTAAACATCCTTAACAGTTACAGTCTGCCAGATCTGCCATCCTCCAGTGTTCGGTACGCTGACAGGCCCTGTAACATCTTCTCCATCCATTTCAATATGAAACACTTTACCCGTTCCATCTGCTGCAACACGCAGATCCAGGTCATAATATCCCGTACCGGCAACTTCCACGGTATAGGCAAGCCACTCACCCTGAAGAATATAGCTTATATTATAATTTCCATCTACATCACCGGTAACTTCAATATCAACTTCATCGTCACGGAACGGAGCTTGTCCTTCATTTCCATTGGAATTAACCTCATGATAAGCAAGCCCTTCACCACCAAGGTCATATTCTTCTGCCTCGATTCTTCCCGGTATCTGGAGAGCTACTCCGTTAAACGGCTCCTGCTTAAGTTCTTTTTTTAGAGAAAATGTGTAATAGTTCAGATTTATATAATCTGTAGCGCCAATAGTAACGCGCATTATTTTTTGCCCCGGAGTAAGTGCGATGTCGTTCACCAAAACCGTTTGCCAGGTTTGCCAGCCTCCAGTATTCGGAATACTAACATTGTTCGCTATCGACACTCCGTCCATTGCTACTGAAAGCGTACGTCCTGTACCGTTGCAGGCCACACGAAGAGCCAGATCATATACCCCAGCTGTTTTTACATCTACTGAATATTCAAGCCATTCTCCTGCAGTGGTCCAGCCTATATTATAGCCCCC
>JGI12383J13903_1000240_pt1 | contig 47216 bp, 42 predicted proteins | sample Passage237B_FD_13903 | JGI IMG/M metagenome (IMG submission 13903)
TGGTCGGCTGTGCGGGTGGCGAGACCCACGATGACACGAGCCGATCCGTTGAGCGAATGCAGGCGATCGTCGAGGACGCTCGCGAGGCAGGCGTCACGCAGGCGCAGATGGCGGCGCTGGAGGCAAGCCTGGCTCAGGGCGCGATGACCTACGAGACGTTGGCGTCACTCATGCCGGACTTCCAAGAATGTGCTGCTGGCGTGGGCGCAGAGGTTCAGATCCGTCCGCCTCAAGACGAGCCGGGTTCACTACTCATCCCCGACTACGCGGTGTTCGTCGATCCGGACGACGAGAAGGCGGCGCTGCGAAAGGTCGATGAATGCGCGTTGTCAACGTTCGGTTTCGCTGGGGCGTTGTACACCGCCCAACCCAGTGCACTCGAGGCCTACGACGCTCACTTTGAGCAACGCCGGGACGATTACGTGGCATGTCTGCGTGGGCGCGGGGTTGACATCGTGCGCGATGCCACCGTGGATGAATTGGTGGCGGCGCTGTCTGAGGACATGCGCAATTCCGGAGGTTCCGCGATGAGCGCGTGCTACCAGGGGACCGAACTTGCCGTGAGGCGTCATTGACAGGGCATAGGAGGTCCCGCGCTGGAGTTCTGGTCGCCGTGGTTGCTCTGGCTGTCTCGGCATGCTCCAGCACGGCACCGAGCGAGACAGACGGCGAGGCGCGCCCGGGACTCGCTGACGTTCTTGCCGAGGCAAGAACGGCTGGTGCGGGCGAAGCACAGATCAAGACGCTTGAGGAAGCGGTGAAGGCCGGCGAGCTCCCGCTAGAGGCTGTGCGGGAAGCAGTGGCGAACATGGCGAACTGCGTTGAAGCCGCTGGCCTGTGGATCGAGACGGATGAAAGCGTCGCACCCAGCGGACTGCGCGAACTTTCGTACACCATCCTTGGTGGAGACCCTAGCGATCCCGACGCAGGGCAACGGGTCAGTGACGCTTGCAGAACCACACACAGTCAGTTCATCGAGGCAGCGTACGTACTTCAGCCGTCGTCGCTGGCGCTCCATGATGACTACGTGAAGATGATCAGGCCCTACATCGTGGCCTGCCTCGTGGACGCGGGCATGATGGTGGACCAGGAGGCAACCTTCGATGAGTTGCGGCAGTTGTCTCGGGAGGCACTGACCGGCATGACGGCTGAAGAACTGGCGGCGCAAGACGCGTCGGGGGTAGTCGAAATTCGTGGCCCGGCTGGACCCGACTGCATGATCTACTACGTCGAGGGTCCTCCACAATAGTGCACCCGATCCCGTCGACCACGAGGCTAAGTCTGATTGCGGCCGCCCTATGCTTGGTGGGCTGCTCTTCGCCGACGAGTGTTCAGGTGGAAGCGTCGCCCGGGTTCCTTGCGGCGGCCCAATCCACGCTGGAGCAGGCGCAGGGCGATCCGGCCACCTCGCAACGCCAGCGTGACATCCTGTCCCGTGCAGTCGAAGAAGGTGAGCTGTCGCAATCGCTGGCGCGGGAGGCGCTCCAGAATTTCTTTGTGTGCCTCGATGACGCAGGAATCGCATATGACGATCTTGGCCCGGTGGGGCAGTTGGAGTTCTCGCGGTTCGACGTGCTGGTGCACGCAGGCTCTGACCCGGCCAAGGCGGACGCATGCTCTCGCCAGGAATACGACTACGTAGACGGCCTCTACCAGACTCAACCGGCGGCTGTCGCCGAGCGCCGCGCCTACACCGAGGAACAAATTCCTCGCCTCATCGAGTGTCTTGCGCAGCACGGCTACGACATTGGGCCCGAAGCGACCTTCAACGAAACCATGGGATGGGTCTTCTACGCAGACACTGGTGAGTGGATTCGCGACGAGCCGCTATCGCTGACCACGAGCGATGTGCGGGTCGATTGCGTGGGGCAACTGGGCTTGAACCCTGAGGAGATCATGTACGTCGAGCGGTAGCTCCGCCCGTTCCTGTTGCACGACGACATAAAGGGGTCTAGCGTGGCCATCGGCGCCATCGGCTCAATTAGCAACGAGTCAAGGAGGACTGATGTCGCTAAGGAAGCGGATAGCAAGTGTGTCGATTGCATTGACCTTGGTGGTATCCGGGAGCGTCGCGCTGGGGACTGTTGCTCAGGGCGCTACGTGTAACGGTGTCGCGGGAGAGTACTCGGGCGGCTACACAATCTCGACAGTGGCGGCTGGATCGAGTTGCGCCCAGACCCGCGCTCGGACCTACACCTATGTGGGCGGTGGCGTGTCTATTACCACCTACGGAAACTGGGCGACGCAGAGTATTGCCTACAAGGACGCTTCCGGCTCATACAGTGGAGGCGGCATTAACGCGCGTTACCCCACCAAGTTCTGGGGCGATGTACCCGGTTCCCTGAACACGAACTACCTGTGGAGCTATTCCTAGTCCGATGACGAAGGCAACCGCAAGCACTGCTGTAGCCGCCGCTGTGGTCGCATTACTGGTCGGATGCACGCCGACCGTCCCTCAACCTTCCCTCAGTGACATGGATGAAGCCTTGCGAGTGAAGTTCGAAGTGGAACTCGGGCGGGAACTTTCTGAGTATTCACGAGGAATCATTGCCGACTTCGAGATCAGCGGTGCCGAGTACCAAGAGTCGAACGCACTCTACGTTGAGTGCGTCAACGAGGCGTTCCCGGCACGGTTTCCGCCCCCGTTCGCTACGGTTGTGCAACCCGATGGCTCCATTGGTCACTCCTTCGTTCACATGGGTGAGTCACAAGAGCTCGTGGACACAGTGGAGGCGGATTGCCTGTATAAGTTCGCAGGCGATGGTGCAATTCCGTACCTCTACTGGGAATCGATCAACAATCCCCATGGAGTACCGCTCGAGCAGCTCATCCTGGATTGCTTGATCGCCAAGGGCCTTGTTGACCCCGAGGAGTACGGCCGAGACGAAGTAGCCGCAGACATTCTGGCAGACCTGGGTGGTGCGCTCAGTGGAAACGTCGGAGCGCAGACCGATCTCGACATGAGTACCGGCGAGGCGTTCAACTGCTACGCGTTCCAGAACTAGTAATCCTGACATGTCGTCCTTCTCATCACCTGCCGCGGACGGTCCTCCTCCCGTGGAAGACCGTCAACTTCGACAACTGGCGGGACTAGTACCAAGGTGTACGCCGGGTCCGTCGGGCACACATCGCGGAGGACTCCTGAGTGGGCGATGGGCGTGAAGCGCTGACCACGAGCGAGGTGCGAGTCGATTGCGTCGAGCAATTGGGCTTGAACCCCGAGGAGATCATGTACGTCCAGCGGTGACTCCGCCCGCACAGCGAGGGGGGAGCGCACACTCACCGCATCCGCGTGGCTCCACGCAATCGCGCATCCCCGCAGGTACCGTGAAAAGACCATGGCACAGTCACGCACGCCTCCTCGCAGGCCCGCGCAACGCTCCAGCGCGCCCGCTCGCCGCGCTCCGGCCAAGAAGAAGCCGCCGGTAGTCCTGCGTGCGGCGGCAGCCACGGGTAGAGGGATATCGCATGGTGTGGGCGGTGCGGTGCGTCGGATTGGACATGGCGCCCGCGACGTGAGCCCTGAGGTGCGCCGCGACGGCCTGGCCATCACCCTGCTGATCATGGCGATCCTGGTCGCTGCGCGCGAATGGTGGAACCTGTCCAGCTGGCTGGGTGCCTTTCTGCACGCCGTGGTCGCGGGCACGTTTGGCCTGATCGCCGTGGTGCTCCCCGTGGTGCTCCTGGCCATGTCCATCCGGCTGTTCCGCAAACCCCAGGAGGGTCACGCCAACTACCGCATTGCGCTGGGTGGACTGATTCTGGCGCTCACCGTGGGCGGCATCATCCATATCGCCAAAGGCCAGCCTTCGCCCTCGGACGGTCTCGCCGGACTTCAGGGCGCGGGGGGCATCCTCGGCTTCGTTGTCGGCACTCCACTTGCAGCCATCGTGACGCCTGGGCTTGCGGTAACGATCCTGGTATTGCTCACATTCCTGGGTGTGCTGGTGGTGCTGGGCATCCCTGCACGGGAGGTGGTCGCGGCCATAGGTTCGCTGGTACGCCGGGTGTGGCACGGTCGCCAGGGCGCGCATGACGCCGACGATGAACTCGACCTGCCCGAACATCGCACCTTGGAGCGGGGCAAGCCCGCGCGTATGGCGCTTAAGGATCGTGTCGCAGGCACCTCGCGTCGCCTTGACCGCTACGAGGCCGACGAGGCGTTCAGCTCCGCGACCAGCCGCGAGGCCACGGAGTTCGACAGGATCGTCGCGGGAAGCACCTGGGGCTTCTCCAACCCCGAGGACGTGGACACCGAGGAGAACCCCGAGATCCCCACGCCATACGGCGTTCGTACGCACCACCCGCGTCACGCCACACCGCCCCACGGTGTGGTGTCTCCCTACGAGCCCAGCGGCGATGCGGAACTCGATGAACTCGATGCGCAGGACCTGCGTGCAACCCAGGCCATCCCCACGTCGGCAGGCGCCGCTGCCCAACCCGCCCCGGCGTCGGCGGCAGGCCCCCGGCCCCCGGCCGAAACCCACATGGTGCCGCGCGGCGAGCAAGGCAAGCTGGAGGATTCCACCCCATACGTGCTCCCCGACCTTGAGCTGCTCGCCAAAGGGGCGCCCCACAAGGCCCGTTCCAGCGCCAACGACCGCGTGGTCGCCTCGCTCACGGCGGTGTTCGAGCAGTTCGACGTCGCCGCCGTCGTCACCGGCTTCACTCGTGGCCCGACGGTCACGCGCTACGAGGTCGAGCTCGGCCAGGGCGTGAAGGTCGAGAAGATCACCCAACTCGCCAAGAACATCGCGTACGCCGTCGCGAGCCCCGACGTGCGCATCCTGTCGCCCATCCCCGGCAAGAGCGCGATCGGCATCGAGATCCCGAACGTCGACCGCGAGACCGTGGCCCTGGGCGATGTGCTGCGCTCACAGACCGCCCAGCGCATGGACCACCCGATGGTCATCGGCATCGGCAAGGACGTCGAGGGCGGCTACGTGATGGCGAACCTCGCCAAGATGCCGCACCTCCTGGTCGCGGGAGCCACCGGCGCGGGCAAGTCCTCGTTCGTGAACTCGATGATCACGTCGATCCTCATGCGCGCCACGCCGCGCGAGGTCCGCATGGTGCTCATCGACCCCAAGCGCGTGGAGCTGTCCATCTACGAGGGCATCCCGCACCTCATCACCCCCATCATCACCGACCCCAAGAAGGCCGCCCAAGCCCTCGAGTGGGTGGTGAAGGAGATGGACATGAGGTACGACGACCTCGCGATGTTCGGCTACAAGCACATCGACGACTTCAACAAGGCCGTGCGCGCCGGCAAGGTGAAGCCGCTGCCGGGCAGCGAGCGCAAGATCACGACGTACCCGTATCTGCTCGTCATCGTCGACGAGCTCGCGGACCTCATGATGGTCGCCCCGCGCGACGTGGACGACTCCATCCAGCGCATCACGCAGCTCGCGCGCGCCGCAGGCATCCACCTCGTGCTCGCGACGCAGCGCCCGTCCGTGGACATCATCACGGGCACCATCAAGGCCAATGTGCCGTCGCGCCTGGCCTTCGCCACCTCGTCGCTCGCGGACTCGCGCGTCGTGCTCGACATGCCGGGCGCGGAGAAGCTCATCGGCCAGGGCGACGCGCTGTTCCTGCCGATGGGCGAGTCCAAGCCGATGCGCGTCCAGGGCGCCTGGGTCAGCGAGAGCGAGATCCACGCGGCCGTGGAGCACGTGAAGAAGCAGGCCCAGCCCCAGTTCCGCGAGGACGTGCTCCAGGCGCAGACGTCGAACGTGGTCGCGGAGGACATCGGCGACGACCTCGAGGACCTCCTCGCGGCCGCCGAGCTCGTCATCACGACCCAGCTCGGCTCGACCTCGATGCTCCAGCGCAAGCTGCGCGTGGGCTTCGCCAAGGCGGGCCGTCTCATGGATCTCCTCGAGAGCAGGGAGATCGTGGGCCCCTCGCTGGGCTCGAAGGCGCGTGAGGTCCTCGTGCCGCCGGAGGCTCTGGCCGCAACTCTCGCTGTCCTGAGGGGAGACTCTCCGAGTACCGTGGAGAGTGCTGCGCCCCCACGTGACCGCGAGGAAGGGACATGGGAGGACTCCTAGAGGCATTCCAACAGCCCGCCGTGGCTGCGTTCGCCTCCGCCCTGGTCATCCTCGGATTCGCCCTCGCCTTCGTCTTCTTCGCCCGCTCGGCCCGCGCTCGCAGGGCACGAGACGAGGCGGTCGCGCGTGAGCGGCAGCTGCGCCGCCAGTTCGACGCCATCCTCAGCACCGCCGTCGAGGGCGTGATCATCACCTCCGCGGACGGCGAGGTGGTGCTCCTGACGGACATGGCCGGCGACGTCCTGGGCGTGAGCAAGGACGATGCCGTGGGCCGTCCGCTCGCCCGCCTGCCCGTGCGCATCGTCGACGAGCACCTGCGCGCCGCGCTGCCGGCCGATGCCCTGGGCACTGAGACGGAGCAGGGCCGTCCGCGCATCGTCGGCGTGCCGGGGAGGCGAGGCACGGAGGACGTGCGCTGGATCCAGGTGACCGCCCGCGTCCACCACGACGTGCTCGACGGCAAGAGCGCGACCATCACGACGGTCACCGACACGACGGGCCTGCGGGAGGCCGCGGAGGCGCTCAACCGCTCCGACGCGCAGTTCCGCAAGGCCATGGAGAACGCCCCCGTGGGCATGGCCCTGGTGGACCTGGAGTGGCGGATCATGGAGGTCAACCGCGCCTTCGCGGAGATGATGGGCTCCACCGTCGCGGCGCTGCGCGGCACGCCGCTGGCGTCGCTGTCGCACCCCATGGACCTCCAGGCCGAGCGCGACCAGCTCCAGCGCCTCTACGACGGCCATCAGACGCGCTTCCAGGTGGAGAAGCGCTACGTGCGCGCTGACGGCAACGTCGTGTGGACGGTGCAGGACGTCGCGATGGTGCGCTACGCCGGCGGCGCCCCCGACCACTACGTCCTGCAGGTGCGCGACACGACCGACGACCGCATGCGCTCCGAGCTCCTGTCCCACCGTGCCATGCACGACCCGCTCACCGGCCTCGCGAACCGCACGCTTCTGCAGGAGGTCATCCAGCAGGTGCTCGAGCAGCCGGACGCGACCCGCCGCGTCGGCGTCATCGCGGTGGACCTGGACGGCTTCAAGGGACTCAACGACCGCTTCGGCCATGCGACGGGCGACACTGCCCTGGTCCACGTGGCGGGGATCCTGCGCGCCGCCACGGCAGGCCGCGGCACCGTGGCCCGCCTGGGCGGCGACGAGTTCGTCATCGTCGTCCAGGACGACGACTGCTCACGCGCGATGATCGACATCGCCAACGCCATCCACGCCGGCCTGCGCCGTCCGCTCCAGGTCAAGCGCCACCAGATCAACCTGCATGCCTCGGTGGGCATCGCCATGGCCGACGAGGAAGCCGTCGCCGGGGGAGCGCCCGTCCTTCTCAGCGCGGCCGATGCGGCGATGTACCGGGCGAAGGCGGCGGGCAAGTCTCGCACCGAGGTGTTCGACGCCTCCATGCGCACCGTGAGCGACAAGCAGTCCGCGCTCGCGGGCGAGCTCGCCGACGCGATCGAGCGCGGCGACCTGATCCTCCACTATCAGCCCATCCTCGAGCTCGCGACGCGCACCGTGGTGGGCTACGAGGCGCTCGTGCGCTGGCAGCACCCCACCCGGGGCCTGCTGCTCCCGGGAGCGTTCCTGGGCCTGCTCGACGACCGCAAGCTCGCCGTCGCCCTGGGCAGCTCGCTCGTCGAGCAGGCGGCGCAGTTCCTGGCGGACCTGCCGTCGCGCCACGCGTGGGTCTCGCTCAACGTCTCCGCCGACCAGCTGGGCGACAGCGAGTTCGCCACATCCGTGCTGGGCGCGATCTCACACCACCACCTCAGCCCGCAGCGCATCGTGGTGGAGCTCACGGAGGCCTCGCTCGTCGCTCCCAACACGCGCGTGCGCCACGAGCTCACGGAGCTGCGCAACGCCGGGGTGCCGATCCTCCTCGACGACTTCGGCACGGGGGTGTCCCCGCTGTCGTATCTGCGCGACCTGCCTGTCTCGGGCGTCAAGCTCGACATGTCCTTCGTGGCGGGCATCCCGGAGGATCCGGCAGGTGCGCGCGTGTCCCGTGCGCTCGGCGCCCTCGCGCGCGAGCTGGGCCTCGCGACCATCGCGGAGGGCATCGAGACGGAGTCGCAGGCGGACTTCCTGGCACGGTGCGGCTGGCGGTTCGGCCAGGGATGGCTCTTCGGCATCGCGCAGCCGGCGACGGCGATCACGGCGGCCCCGGTGGACTACTCGGCGAGCCTCATCGACCCGCGGCCGCAGGACAGCGACAACCCCTTCGACCTGCCGGACGCCCCCACCAGCCTGTTGCGTTAGCGCCGGACCCCCAGGGGAGGCGCAGCGCCGGAGCGGCGGCGTCGAGCCGGCGGCCGGGCCGATGGCGCGCCCGGCTCAGCGGCCCGGGTACCAGGGGCCGCGCGGGTCCACGTAGGCCGCGTCGGCGAGCTTGGTCGGCGGCGTGGTGCGCTCTGGCGCGGCGGATCCCACGGCGCTCGCGACGCGGTTCAGCCGTGCGGCGACCTCGCCCGCGCTCAAGCGTCCCGCGCCGTCGGGGATGTCGCGCAGCAGGTACATCGTGTGCTTGCCGAGCCGGTCGACCGTGAACGCCGTCCACTCGGGAGCGACGGTGACCCTCCCGTCCGGGTCGACGCTGATGGTCGCCGTCAGGAGCGCGCCGGAGTTCGTCTCGGCCACACAGCACTGGGTGTCCTGGTTGGACAGGAAGTTGCCCAGGCCGAACGCGGCCCACATGCCGTCGCCGTTCGGCCCGCCCGCCACGAGCTCGATGGGCTGGGGCACGTGCGCGTGGTGCCCCACATACAGGTCCACGAGGCCCGACGCCGCGATCTGCTCGACGATCGAGCGCTGCGCGGGCGTGGGCGCCGTGCGGTACTCGACGCAGCAGTGGACGGAGGCGATGACGACGTCCGCGCCCTGATCCCTGGCCTGCTGCGCCGCCGCGATGATGGGGGAGGCGTCCTCGGCGTCGGCGTCGAAGATGTTGACCGACCACGGCGCCTCGGCGGGGATGGGAAGGCCGTTGAGGCCGTACGCCCACGAGATGTTGGCGACGCGGATCACCCGCTTGCCCTCGCGCACGTGGTAGAACTGCACGGCCGCGGCCTCCTCCTCGGAGCGGGCCGTTCCCGCGAAGCCCATGCCGTGAGCGTCGAGCTCGTCGATCGTCGCGACGATGCCCGCGAACTTGCGGTCCACGGAGTGGTTCGACGCGGTGGTGCAGCCGTCCCAGCCCATCTCCTTGAGGTCCCGCACGATCTCCGCGGGGGCGCCGAACATCGGGTAGCCCGACGGCGCGGTCCCCGGCGGTGCGACGGGCACCTCGAGGTGGCAGATGGCCAGGTCCGCGCCCTCGACGTACGGCCGCATGTTCTCCATGAGCGGCGAGTAGTCCAGCACGCCCGATGCCGAGGCAGACTGGTTGACGGGAGCGTGGGTGAGCACGTCTCCGCCCGCCACGAAGGTGAAGGTGACGGTGGGCGGCGGCTCCTCGGCCGCAGCCGTGGGCGACGGCGTCGGCGTCGGGGAGGCGACGGGATCGGGGCTCGCGGACGGCGTGGGCTGGGCCACGGGATCCCCCTCGACCCAGTTCACGTACGCGAGGGACACGCCCACCGCGAGCGCGATGCCCGTGAGCCCGGAGACGACGAGCCACACCCACGACGGCATCGCCGTCCGTGGGCGGACGGCGTGACCAGGCCCCGGCATGCGGACCATTATCCAGGGTGGACGGCCTCCCGGCTCCCCTGGGGCCAGTAGGGTGAAGTCGTCATGTCAGCGCTGCCCAACATCCTCACCGCGCTCCGGCTCGTGGCCGTGCCGGTGATGGTCGCCCTCTTCGTGGCCGATGCGGGCCGCGACGGCGCCCAGCGGTGGGGCGCGCTCGTCATCTTCGTGGCTGCGGCGGCGACCGACCTGCTCGACGGCTACCTCGCTCGCCGCTGGAAGGTCGTGTCCTCCTTCGGCAAGCTCGCGGACCCCATCGCGGACAAGGTGCTGGCGCTCGCGGCGCTCGGCATGCTCGCCGTGGCGCATGAGCTTCCGTGGTGGCCCTTCATCGTCCTGGCCGTGCGCGAGGTGGCGGTGACGCTGGGACGCCTGGCCGTGGCATCGGGCACCGTCATCCCCGCGTCCAAGGGCGGCAAGGCCAAGACCGTGCTCCTCAACATCGCTATCGGGGCGTTCATCCTTCCCGTGGCCCAGGAGTGGGTCGACACCGCCGCATGGTGGGTGCTCATCGCGGCGCTCGCGGTCGCCGTCGTCTCGGGCGCGGACTATGGAGGGCGCATCGCGCGGGCGGCGCGCGCTCAGCGGCTCGCAGCGAGGGCCGATGCCGACGCCTGACGCCGAACGCGTCATCGCGGCCGCCGTGCGGGCTGGACGCAGCATCGGCGTGGCCGAGTCCCTGACCGGAGGCGACGTGTGCGCCCAGCTCGTGTCGGTGCCCGGAGCGTCGGCGGTGCTGCGCGGAGGCGTCGTGGCGTACGCCTCGAGATCAAGGCGTCCGTGCTGGGGGTGGATCCCGCGATCCTCGACGAGCACGGGCCGGTGAGCGAGGAGACGGTGCTCGCCATGGCATCGGGGGTGCGCCGGGCGCTCGGGGCCGACGTGGGCATCGCCACCACCGGCGCCGCGGGGCCCGGGCCGCATGGCGGAAAGCCCGCAGGGACCGCGTTCGTGGCCGTGGACATCGGTGACGGCGCTCCGCGAGTGGGCGAGCTGCGAGCGGGCGGCAGCCGCGATGAGGTGCGCGCGGCCGCGCGAGACGAGGCCCTGAGCCTGGCCGCCGAGGTGATCGAGGCGCTTCCTGCGCGGTGAGCGGCGGACCGGGGGCTTCGTCACGCCGGATTCAGCAGGGAACAGGCTTGCGGTAATGTGCGTTACACGAGACATGGAACGCGGAAAGACGATGCGGGAAGGGGTGCGCATGCCGATTCTTCGCAACGAGCTCGGCGACGTCCTGCGGGACGCGCGCCTCATGCAGGGCAAGACCCTGCGCGACATCTCTTCCCAGGCCCGGGTCTCCCTCGGCTACCTGAGCGAGGTCGAGCGCGGCCAGAAGGAGGCCTCGAGCGAGCTGCTCGCCTCCATCTGCGAGGCCCTCGACGTTCCCATGTCGACCATCCTGCGTGAGGTCTCCGACCGCTTCGCCATGGCGGAGGGTCTGGCCGCCCGCGCGCTCGAGGACATGCCGGTCATGCCCTCGATCCCGGACACCGTGCCCGAGCTGCTGGGCACCTTCCGCGGTCAGTAAGTGCGCCTGAGCGAGTTCCGCTCGCTCGCCGACGCCGTCTTCGGCGAGGCGTATGCCCGGACCCTCACCCGCGAGCTCGCGCTCGACGCCTGCGACTCCCTCACCGCCGATGCCGCCCTCGAGGCAGGCTGGGCTCCCCGCGACGTGTGGCACGCCCTGTGCGACCAGATGTCCGTGCCCGTGGACAGGCGTGACGGGGGAGACAAGCGGCGCATGGTCCCGCCGCCGCGGTAGGAGGCTGCCGAGCGGGCACGGCCCGAAGGGCGAGCGCGCCGGTCTTGCGACACGCCGATGGGCGTGCCGCGTGCATTCGAACAACTGTTCGATTACTGTCGTCCCCAGGACGTTGCGACGCGTCAGCCCCCCGTGCGGGGTAGCCCGCGGAGCCGATGTCAGAGGCGCCTCGTAGCGTGAGACGCATCGAACGAACGGATGGACCGGTGGGAGCCCGGCACGAACGCAAGGGACAGTGACATGGCAACAGCGGCAGATCGCAGCAAGGCGCTCGAGGCGGCTCTCGGGCAGATCGACAGGCAGTTCGGCAAGGGCTCCGCGATGCGCCTGGGCGACCAGGAGCGCGTCGCGGTGGAGGCGATCCCCACGGGCTCCATCGCGCTCGACATCGCGCTCGGCATCGGCGGCCTGCCGCGCGGCCGCATCGTCGAGATCTACGGACCCGAGTCCTCCGGCAAGACCACCGTCGCGCTCCACGCCGTCGCGAACGTGCAGAAGGCCGGCGGCGTGGCGGCGTTCATCGACGCGGAGCACGCGCTCGACCCTGAGTACGCCAAGAAGCTCGGGGTGGACACGGACAACCTCATCGTCTCCCAGCCCGACACGGGAGAGCAGGCGCTCGAGATCGCGGACATCCTCATCCGCTCCGGCGGCATCGACATCCTCGTCGTGGACTCTGTCGCGGCCCTGGTGCCCAAGGCGGAGATCGAGGGCGAGATGGGCGACAGCCACGTCGGCCTCCAGGCCCGCCTCATGTCGCAGGCGCTGCGCAAGATCACGGGCGCCCTCAACTCCACAGGCACCACCGCGATCTTCATCAACCAGCTGCGCGAGAAGATCGGCGTGTTCTTCGGCTCGCCCGAGACCACCACGGGCGGCAAGGCGCTCAAGTTCTACGCCTCGGTCCGTCTCGACGTGCGTCGCATCGAGACCCTCAAGGAGGGCACCGAGCCGGTCGGCAACCGCACCCGCGTCAAGGTCGTCAAGAACAAGATGGCTCCGCCCTTCAAGCAGGCCGAGTTCGACATCCTCTACGGCGTGGGCATCTCCAAGGAGGGCGGCATCATCGACCTCGGCGTGGAGCACGGCTTCATCAAGAAGTCGGGCGCCTGGTACACGTACGAGGGCGACCAGCTGGGGCAGGGCAAGGAGAACGCCCGCCAGTTCCTCAAGGACAACCCCCAGCTCGCCGCCGAGATCGAGGCGAAGATCAAGGCCAAGCTCGGCGTCGGCGCGGCCGCCCAGGCCGGCGAGGAGAGCCAGGCCCCTGCCGTGTCCGCCGAGGATGACCTCGACGTGGCAGACGTCCTCGCGAGCGGCATCGACGATGCCGAGCTCGAGGCGGCCATGGCCAAGGAGGAGACCCCGCTCTGACGGGCTCCGGCTTGATGACCATGGCGCCGGAACGAGGCACGCGGCGCGCTCGGTCGGAGGACTCCACGACACTTCCTCCCGCCGAGCGCGCCCGCGAGATCGCGCTGAGGCTCCTCACGCACGCACCGCGCTCCGCGGCGCAGCTGCGTGAGGGGCTTCTTGCGCGTGGAGTGGAGCCGCAGGTCGCCGACGAGGTCATCGCCCGCTACATCGAGGTCGGCCTGCTCGACGACGCGAGCCTTGCGGCGACCATCGCCCGCACCCGCCACGCCGAGCGCGGCGCCTCCGCACGCGTCATCGCGATGGAGCTGCGGCGCAAGGGATTCGGCGACGAGGACATCGAGAAGGCGCTCGAGCCGCTCACGCGCGAGGTGGAGCACGAGTCGGCCCGGCGCCTCGCGCGAGCGCGCTGGGAGCGCACGCGCGGGCTTGACAGGGACGTTCGCGTGCGCCGAGTCGTTGCACATCTGGGACGCAAGGGATACAGCCCCAGCCTCGCATTCGCACTTGTGAAAGAGCTCGCGAGTGTCGATAGTGAGGAACAGATGCAGGTGGACTAGGAGGCAGCGTGCAGACAGTCGTCACCGTTGCAACTCTTGTCCTGCTTCTCCTCGCGCTCCTCACCGTGATGTTCGCGCGGCGCGATGCCGCGCAGGAGCGCCTCGCCGCTCGTCGTGACACCGAGGCGATCCGCGAAGAGGCGCGCGCCCTCATGTCCGAGGCCCAGCGCCGTGAGGAGCGCGTGGCCCAGCGCGAGCGCGACGTGCTCGAGGACCAGCGCAACGCTCAGGCATACGCGCGTGCGCTCGAGGAGCGCGTGGCGAGCGTCGCGCGCGACGAGAAGCGGCTCATCGCCGACCGCGACCGCCTGCGGGCCGAGTACGAGGAGAAGCTCGCCGCCGTCGCGGACATGACGCCGGCCGCTGCCCGCGAGGCCCTCCAGCGCCACCTCAAGGAGACGGCCGCCACGGCCCAGGCGCGTGTGGTGCGCGCCGCCTTGCGTCGTGCCAAGGAGGAGGCCGACGACAAGGCCCGTGAGATCCTCCTGTCGGCCATGCAGCGCCAGGTGGGCGAGGTGGCCCACCAGGGAGCTGTCGCGCGCATCGAGCTGCCCTCAGAGGAGATGAAGGGTCGCGTCATCGGCCGTGAGGGTCGCAACATCCGTGCCTTCGAGGCGCTCACGGGCGTCAACGTCGTCCTCGAGGAGGGCGTCAACGCCGTCTCGCTGTCCTCCTTCGACGTGGAGCGCCGCGAGATCGCCGCCGCCACGCTGCAGGCGCTCATCGAGGACGGACGCATCCAGCCCCAGCGCATCGAGACCGCATACGCGAAGGCTGTCGAGGAGGCCCCCCAGCGAGCCCTCGACGCCGCCCTCGACGCCGCGGACGCGGCCGGCGTCCAGGACATCCCCGCCGAGATCCTCGACGTGCTCGGCCGCCTGCGCCTGCGCTCCTCGTACGGCCAGAACGTCCTCGCGCATGTGGTCGAGACGGCGCGCATCGCGGCGGAGATCGCCCGCGAGGTGGGCGCCGACGTCGAGCTGGCCCGCCGCGCCGCCTTCTTCCACGACCTGGGCAAGGCCTACACCGGCACCCGCTCGGGCTCCCACGCGGCGCTCGGCGCCGAGCTCGCCCGCGAGCAGGGCGAGAGCCCGGCCGTGGTCAACGCGATCGCCGCGCACCACGACGAGGTCGAGCACGAGAGCCTCGAGTCGGTCATCGTGCAGATCGCCGATGCCGTGTCCGCCTCCCGTCCCGGCGCCCGCCGCGAGGAGTCCGAGGGCTACGTCGAGCGCATGGAGGCGCTGGAGGCGCTCGTCGCGAAGCGTCCCGAGGTCGCGCAGGTCTTCGCCATGGCGAACGGCCGTGAGCTGCGCGTCGCGGTGAAGCCGGAGAAGGTGCGCGACTCGGCCGTGGCCGAACTCGCACATACAATTGCCGAGCACATCGAGAAGGAGTTCTCCTTCCCCGGCGAGATCAGAGTGACGGTCATCCGCGAGACCCGCGCGGACTCCGTCGCGGGACAGGCATGACGCAGACGCTCACCCCCACCTATGTCGTGAAGACGCTGGGCTGCCAGATGAACGTCCACGACTCCGAGCACATGGCCGGACTCCTGGAGCGTGCCGGCTACGTTGCCGCGCCTCCGGGCTCCGACGTCGCCGACGTGGTGGTCATCAACACGTGCGCGGTGCGCGAGAACGCCGCGACGCGCCTCTACGGCAACCTCGGCCAGCTCGCCTCCGTCAAGGCGCAACGGCCGGGCATGCAGATCGCCGTGGGCGGCTGCCTCGCCCAGAAGGACCGCGGCGAGATCATCCGCCGCGCCCCGTGGGTCGACGTCGTCTTCGGCACGCACAACATCGACGTCCTGCCCGTGCTGCTCGAGCGCGCCCGGCACAACGCGAAGGCGCAGATCGAGATCGAGGAGTCGCTCAAGACCTTCCCCTCGACCCTCCCGAGCCGTCGCGACGCGATCGCCTCCGGCTGGGTGTCCATCTCCGTGGGCTGCAACAACACGTGCACCTTCTGCATCGTGCCGAGCCTGCGCGGCAAGGAGCGCGACCGCCGCCCCGGCGAGATCCTCGCCGAGGTCGAGGCGCTCGTGTCCCAAGGTGCCGTGGAGATCACGCTGCTCGGTCAGAACGTCAACTCCTACGGCGTCGAGTTCGGCGACCGCGGCGCGTTCGCCAAGCTCCTGCGCGCGTGCGGCGAGATCGAGGGCCTGGAGCGCGTGCGCTTCACGTCCCCCCACCCGGCAGCGTTCACGGACGACGTCATCGAGGCGATGGCCGACACGCCCAACGTCATGCCGAGCCTGCACATGCCGTTGCAGTCTGGCTCTGACGCGATCCTGCGGGCCATGCGCCGCTCGTACCGCTCGGAGAGGTTCCTGGGCATCCTCGAGCGCGTCCGCGCCGCGATGCCCGATGCCGCGATCACCACGGACATCATCGTGGGCTTCCCGGGGGAGACCGAGGNGGACTTCCTCGAGACGATGCGCGTGGTCGAGGCCTCCCGCTTCACGAGCGCCTTCACGTTCCAGTACAGCCCGCGCCCCGGCACCCCCGCGTACGAGCTGCCCACCCTGCCCAAGGAGGTCGTCCAGGAACGCTTCGAGCGCCTGCTCGAGCTCCAGGAGCGCATCTCTCTCGAGGAGAACCAGAAGCTCGTGGGCCGCACCGTGGAGCTGCTCGTGCTCGACACGAGCAACGAGGTGGGCGGCCGCAAGGACGCCGAGCACTCGCGCCTGAGCGGCCGCGAGCCCGGCAACCGCCTCGTCCACTTCACGGTTCCCGACGGCGCCGAGGCTCCACGCCCTGGCGACATGGTCACCGTGGACGTCACCTACGCCGCGCCGCACCACCTCGTGGCCGACTCCGGCATCGCCGGGGGCGCCTACGCGGTGCGTCGCACCCGTGCGGGCGAGGTGTGGGCTCAGGTGCAGGCGGGCGAGCACGCGCACGAGCACGGCGGCTGCGGCGACTCCTGCGGCACCGGCACCCCGTCCGCGGGCGGACCGGTCGCGCTCGGCATGCCCGCCCTGCGCGTTCCGGGCGCGTGACCACGCCGTCGATGGCGCATCCCGCCGCGAGCCCTGTCCCGGTGCTCGCGATCGTGGGCCCCACCGCCGTGGGCAAGTCCGATGTCAGCCTCGCCGTCGCGCGCCTGCTCGCCGCCGACGGGGGAGCAGAGGTCGTCAACGCCGACTCGATGCAGTTCTACCGAGGCATGGACATCGGCACGGCCAAGCTCACGCCCGAGGAGCGCCGGGGCGTCCCACACCACCAGATCGACACGCTCGACGTCCACGAGGACGCGTCGGCGGCCCGCTACCAGGAGGCGGGGAGGGCCGACATCGAGGCGATCCGCGCGCGCGGCGCCGTGCCCCTCGTCGTGGGCGGATCTGGACTGTACCTGCGCGCCCTGCTCGACGAGTTCGAGTTCCCCGGGACCGATCCGGCGCTGCGTGCGGAGCTCGAGCGTCGAGCCCAGGAGGAGGGTCCCGGCATCCTCCACCGCGAGCTCGCCGCGCTGGACCCCGCCGCCGCCGAGAAGATCTCCCCGCGCAACGCCAAGCGCATCGTGCGGGCCCTGGAGATCCTCCGCATCGCGGGGGCGTACGAGAGCTCGCTGCCGCGCCACTCCTACGCGGTCGACACCGTCCAGATCGCGCTGGACGTGGACACCGCGGTCCTCGACGAGCGCATCGCGCGCCGCGTGGACCGCATGTGGCGGGCGGGCCTCGTGGACGAGGTTCGCGGACTCGTGGAGCGCGGACTGCGTGACGGCACCACGGCCCGCCGCGCGGTCGGCTACGCCGAGACGCTGCGCCACCTCGACGGTGAGCTCGACGAGGACGAGACGCGCGCGCTCATCGCCCAGAACACCCGCCGGCTCGCTCGCCGTCAGCGTCGCTGGTTCGGCCCCGACCCGCGCATCACGTGGATTCCCGGCCCGGCCGATGCGAGCGAGGTCGAGGACGTGGCCCGCGCCGTGGTGGAGGCGTACCGGGCCGCCCGCGTACGCTGAGCGCATGACGAGCTCCGGCGCCGCCGCGCTGCCGTTCACCAAGGGCCACGGCACCGAGAACGACTTCGTGCTCCTGTTCGACCCCGACGGCCAGATGGAGCTGACCCCGGCCACGGTCCGCTACCTGTGCGACCGTCGCGCAGGCATCGGCGGGGACGGCGTCATCCGCGCCGTGCGCGCCGGTCGGCTGGAGGCCGGCGCCGGCTTCCCGGCGGAGACGTGGTTCATGGACTACTGGAACTCCGACGGCTCGCTGTCGGAGATGTGCGGCAACGGTGCGCGCGTGTTCGCGGCCTTCCTTGAGCGCGAGGCCGGTGTGGACTTCTCCAGCCCCGTCACCATCGGCACGCGCGGCGGCGAGCGCACCCTCACGGCGCTCGGCGGCGGACGCTACGCCGTAGGCATGGGCGCGTGGAGCATCCCCTTCGCCGACGACGGCGCCGACTCGCGGGTCAAGGCCGCGGGCCTCAGCGCCCGACCTGGCCTCAGCGTGGACGTCGGCAACCCGCACACCGTGGTGGCGCTGCCGTCGCTCGACGACCTCGCCGCGCTCGACCTGTCGCGTCCTCCCGTGGTGGAGCCCGAGCCGCCCCAGGGCAGCAACGTCGAGTTCGCGGTGCCGCTGGGCGACACGACCGTGGACGGCGAGCGTCGTGGGGTGGTGCGCATGCGCGTCCACGAGCGCGGCTCCGGGGAGACCCGCTCGTGCGGCACCGGCGCCGTGGCCGTGGCGCTCGCCATGCGGGCGTGGGGCGGCGAGAGCGCGCCGACGGTGTGGGAGGTGCAGGTGCCCGGGGGCGCGGTGGTGGTGCGGATCTCGCCCGATGCCGCGGTGCTCGAGGGCCCTGCCGTGCTGGTCGCGGCGGGCGGGGTCTCGATCCCGCAGGCATAGGCGCGCGCCCGCGTGCCGTGGCGCGGCCGACGGTCAGCGCCCGCGCGTGACGCGCAGGACGCGGAAGCCCTTGGACGAGCTCATCTTCTCGACGGCGCCCCATCCCTGGTCGGCCATCCAGGAGGCGAGGGAGTCCGCTCCGAGGTTCTTCTGCACCACGAGCCATGCCTCGCCGCCGGGGACCAGGCGCGGGATCCACGCGCTCAGCAGCCCATGGAGCGCCTGCTTGCCGATGCGGATGGGCGGATTGGACCACACGGTCTGGAAGGTCGCATCGGGGGAGACCTCGTCGGGCGTCGCGACCGTCACGGGAGCGATGGCCGTCTGGCGCGCGATGCGCTCAACGTTGCGCCGCAGCAGGTCGAGGGCGCGCTCGTTGACGTCCACGGCGGTCACCGGGGCGTCGGGCTGCAACAGGGCGGCGGTGAGGGCGATGGGTCCCCAGCCGCAGCCCAGATCGAGCAACGGGCCAGGAGGGGGAGTCGGGACCTCCTTGAGGAGCACCGTCGTCCCCAGGTCGACATGCCCGGGAGAGAACACCCCAGGGGCCGTCTCGAGCGTCCACGAGCGTCCCGCGAGGTCCACGATGATCTCGCGTCGCTCGTCGGCGGAGGCCGGTCGGGCGGAGAAGTAGTGGTCCTCGGTCACGCCCACCGAGCGTAGTGCCCCAGGTGAGACAATGGACGGACGATGGCCGATGCCCCTGACGAGAGTCGCGAGAACCCCGCCCCGCGCGTCGACGCGGTGATCGAGCGGGTGCTCTCGCGCGCCGGGACGGCCATCCAGGCGGACGAGGTCGAGCTCGGCGACCTCGACGGCGACCAGTTCGAGCGCGAGGAGCGCGCCGCGCTGAGGCGCGTCGCGGGCCTGTCCACCGAGCTCGAGGACATCACCGAGGTCGAGTACCGCCAGCTGCGCCTGGAGAAGGTCGTGCTCATCGGCCAGTGGTCGCGCGGCCCCGCCATCGACGCCGAGATCTCCCTGCGCGAGCTCGCGGCGCTCGCCGAGACCGCCGGCTCCCAGGTCCTCGCGGGCCTGCTCCAGCGCCGGCCGCACCCCGACCCGGCCACGTACATCGGCAAGGGCAAGGCGGAGGAGCTGCGCGACATCGTGCGCGCCGTCGGTGCGGACACCGTCATCGCCGACGACGAGCTGCAGCCCAGCCAGCGCCGCGCCTTGGAGGACGTCGTCAAGGTCAAGGTCATCGACCGCACCGCGCTGATCCTGGACATCTTCGCCCAGCACGCCAAGTCCAAGGAGGGCAAGGCGCAGGTCGAGCTCGCGCAGCTCGAGTACCTGCTCCCGCGACTGCGCGGCTGGGGCGAGTCGATGTCCCGCCAGGCCGGCGGTCGCGTGGCGGGCGGTGAGGGCATCGGCTCCCGCGGCCCCGGCGAGACCAAGATCGAGCTCGACCGCCGCCGCATCCGCACCCGCATGGCCCAGCTGCGCCGTCAGATCACGGCGATGGCCCCTGCGCGCGAGGTGCGCCGTGAGCGCCGCCTCGCCATGCCGAACGTCGCGATCGTCGGCTACACGAACGCGGGCAAGTCCTCGCTGCTGAACCGCCTGACGGGAGCGGGCGTGCTCGTGCAGAACGCCTTGTTCGCCACGCTCGACCCGACCGTGCGCCGGGCCAAGACCCCCGACGGCCGCGAGTTCACCGTCTCCGACACCGTGGGCTTCGTGCGCAACCTGCCCCATCAGCTCGTCGCGGCCTTCGCGTCCACGCTCGAGGAGGCGGCCAACGCGGACCTCATCCTGCACGTCGTCGACGCCTCGCATCCCGACCCCGAGGGTCAGATCACCGCAGTCCGCACCGTGCTCGCCGACGTGCCCGGCGCATCGGACGTGCCGGAGCTGCTCGTGCTCAACAAGGCCGACATCGCGCAGCCGGAGGTGCTCTTGCGCCTGCGCGGCCGTCGCGAGCCCAGCGTCGAGGTCTCCGCGCTGACGGGCGACGGCATGGAGGCGCTGCTCGAGCGCATCGGCGAGATGCTGCCGCGACCGGCGGTGCGCGTGTCCCTCACCCTGCCGTACACGCGCGGCGACCTGGTCAGCGAGGCGCACCGCTCGGGCGAGATCCTCGAGGAGGGGCACACCGACCAGGGGTACGAGATCACGGCGCTCGTGGACGAGGCCCTCGCCCGACGCATGACCGACGCCGCGGTGGCGTCGAGCTCGGCGTGAGCGGCGAGCACGACGTCGACGCCCTGCTCGCGCTGGCCGTCGACGCGCTGGGAGGCTCGCCCAGGCAGGGGCAGGTCGCGATGGCCCGCGCGGTCGCCGACGCCCTCGACAGCGCAGACACGGCGCTCATCCAGGCGGGCACGGGCACGGGAAAGTCGCTCGGGTACCTCGTGCCCGCGGTGGCGCGGGCCGTGCGCGAGGGCGAGCGCATCGTCGTCTCGACGGCGACGCTCGCGCTGCAGCGCCAGATCTACACCAAGGACCTGCCGCTCGTGGTCGAGGCGCTGGCGCCCGTCTTGGGGGAGCGGGCGCGCATCGGCCTGTTCAAGGGCCGCGGCAACTACCTGTGCAAGCACAAGATGCAAGGGGGATATCCCGACCCCGAGGACGACGGCCTGCCTCTCAACCTGGGGCCCACATCGGAGCTGGGGCGGCAGGTCGCGCGGCTGCACGCATGGGCGGAGGAGACCGACACGGGAGACCGGGACGACCTCGTGCCCGGCGTGCCGGGCCGCGCATGGACACAGGTGTCGGTCCAGGGGCGCGAATGCCTCGAGGGGAAGTGTCCCCTCGTGGACGAGTGCTTCTCGCAGCGCGCGCGGGAGGAGGCCGCCCAGGCGCATGTCGTCGTCACCAACCACGCGGTGCTGGGCGTCCAGGCGACCAGCCACGACATGATCGGCGAGCACTCCGCGCTCATCGTGGACGAGGCGCACGAGCTCGTCTCACGCATCACGTCCTCGGCGACCCATGAGCTGACGGCGCGCGCCGTGGACCGCGCATCGCGCGCCGCCCGCCGATGCGGGGTGGACACCGAGCGCATCGACCACGCGGCCAGGGCGCTCGACGCGGCGCTCGGCGACGAGGAGCCGCGCCGCCTGCGCGACGGACTGCCGGAGCAGCTCGCCGAGGCGGTGGAGCTCGTGCGCGCCGCCGTGCGCGAGGCGCAGTCGGCGGTGACGAAGGCGGCCGACAAGGACGGCGCCGCCGCCAAGGTCGCCACGGCCTCGCTGGGCGAGGTCTTCGACGTCTGCGAGGAGCTGCAGGGCGAGCACGGTCGCCGCGTCGTGTGGCTCGCCCCGCCCGACGGGGAGCCCGACGGCCCGCGCGCCGGGCGCGTGGTGACGGCGCCGCTCGATGTCGCGGGACTCATCGGCGAGCGCCTGGTGGGGGACAGACCAGCCGTCTTCACCTCGGCGACGCTGACGCTCGGCGGCGGCTTCGACCCCATGGCGCGCATGCTCGGCGTCCGCGAGCCCCGCACGCTCGATGCCGGCAGCCCGTTCGACTACGCGCGGCAGGGCATCCTCTACGTCGCGGCGCATCTGCCGCGCCCCACGCAGGGCGGCATCAGCGCGGAGGCGCTCGATGAGCTCGCCGCGCTCATCGAGGCCGCCGGAGGGCGCACCCTGGGGCTGTTCTCCTCGCATCGGGCCGCGGTGGCGGCCGCGGAGGCCATGCGCGAGCGGCTCGACGTGCCCATCCTCTACCAGCTGGACGATCAGGTCTCCACGCTCGTGGATCGCTTCAAAGAGGATCCGCGCGCGTGCCTCTTCGGCGCGACCACGCTGTGGCAGGGCGTGGACCTGCCCGGTGCGACGGCGTCGCTCGTGACGATCGACCGCATCCCGTTCCCGCGTCCCGACGACCCGGTGGCGCAGGCGCGCACCGAGCTCGTCGACCAGGCCGGCGGGAGCGGCTTCATGGCGGTGAGCGCGACGCACGCCGCGCTCCTCATGGCGCAGGGGGCCGGCCGCCTCATCCGTGCCGCGACCGACAGGGGTGTGGTGGCCGTGCTCGACTCGCGGCTCGCATCGGCGCGCTATGGCGGCTTCCTGGCCCGGTCGATGCCTCCCCTGTGGGCGACGACAGACCGTGAGGCGGTCCTGGGGGCGCTGCGCCGGCTCGACGCCGAGGCGAGCCGGGGTGAGGCCGGCGCTTCGCTCTGACAGCCTCGCGTCTCGTACGCTAGGCCTCTGGAGGAACCCATGACGGACACGCAGCAGTCGACGGAGTTCGAGCGCGGCCAGCAGGCGGAGCGCGAGCGCTTCGCGGAGTACCTTGCGCACTTCGAGGCCTCGAGCCGCGACCTCGCGCAGAAGGCCACCACGGAGGAGTCGCGCGCCTACCAGACCACGATCGCGAACGCGATGAAGGCCATGCGCGAGGCCATCACCGGCGGCTTCCACTGGCAGGACGGCTGGCGTCAGAAGGGCTGAGCCTCGTCACGGCGCTCAGCGCCGCGTCACACCCGCCGCAGCACCGACACGACCTTGCCCATGATCTGGGCGTGCGTGCCGTCGATCGGCTCGTAGCTGGGATTGTGCGGCATGAGCCAGATGTGCCCGTCGCGGCGGCGCAGCGTCTTGACCGTGGCCTCGCCGTCGAGCAGCGCGGCCACGATGTCGCCGTTGTCGGCATCAGCCTGGCGTCGCACGACCACGAAGTCTCCGTCGCAGATCGCGGCGTCGACCATGGAGTCGCCCGTGACCTTCAGCAGGAACAGCTCGCCCTCGCCGGTGAGCTGGCGGGGGAGAGCGAAGACGTCCTCGACCTCCTGCTCGGCGAGGATGGGTCCGCCGGCGGCGATGCGGCCCACGAGCGGGACGTCGACGACATCGGCGCGCGAGGCGGCGGACGATGCGCGGCGCTGCTCGGCGAGGGACGCGAGGCCGGAGGGGGAGCCGGCGCCCGGCGAGGAGCCCTCGAGCTCCTCGGGGAGCACGACTTTTTTTTTTGGCCTGCAGCGCCATGATCTGGTGCTTGACCGACGAGCTCGACATGAGACCCACGGCCTCGCCGATCTCGCGCATGGACGGCGGGTAGCCGCGCTGTGCGACGGAGTCGCGGATCGCTTCGAGGATCTGTCGCTGACGCGGCGTGATGCCGCCGGTGCCGATCTCGTGGACCGTTGCGTCGCTCATGGTCACACCCTTCTGTCGCCTCGCGGGGCTCTCGATGTCAGACCCCGGTGGTGGTCTTGTTCCGACGGTAGAGGCAGACGCTCGCAAAATCAAACATATGTTCGAGGAAACCTTGCGCGTGTCGCACGCCGATGCTAGAAATAGAACAGGTGTTCGACGAACATATGTTCGATGACCGGGAGGCGCCGGTCGTCGGGACGAAGGAGGAGACATGGCGATCACGGTGGGCTCAGTGACCATCCGCCCCACGCCCGGTGCTGCTGCACGCGCCAAGCGCGCTGTGCTCGTGCTCGGCCTCCTCGTCGCCGTCGTCGTCGGCGCCCCGCACGCGATGGCGAGCGAGTCGCCGTCGGCGGTTCCCGCGGACACGTGGACCGTCGCCGAGGGGGAGACCCTGTGGTCGATCGCCACGGCGATCACCAAGCCGGGCGAGGACGTGCGCTCCACGCTCGAGGTCATCAAGGGCCTCAACGCGCTGCAGAGCACCGCGATCCGCGCCGGCGACCAGCTGCTCATTCCCGCGCTCGACTGAGCTGTACCGCGCTCGGCTGAGCTCGGGCGCGCAGGCATCGGCGATGCGGGCGAGGTCGTGTCGGTTGGGCCCGTTCGTCCGGCTTTGACCCGGGCGCCCGGGCCGTGCAGGGCGGAATGCGTCGCCCGCGTGCACGCGACGGGCGTGTGGAAGTGGCACAGTGGTGCCATGCACTGCCCGTTCTGCCGTCACGCGGACTCGCGCGTGGTCGACTCGCGCACCACGGACGACGGCTCTCAGATCCGCCGGCGCCGCGAGTGCCCGCACTGCGGCAAGCGCTTCTCCACGGTCGAGACCTTCTCGCTGTCGGTCGTCAAGCGCTCGGGCCTGGTCGAGCCGTTCTCGCGGGAGAAGATCATCGCGGGCGTGCGCAAGGCCTGCCAGGGTCGGCCCGTGAGCGAGGACGACCTGAGTCTGCTCGCCCAGCGCGTCGAGGAGGAGATCCGCAGCCGCGGGCAGGCGGAGATCGACGCGCTCGACATCGGCCTGGCGATCCTGCCGCCGCTGCGCGAGCTCGACGAGGTCGCCTACCTGCGCTTCGCGAGCGTGTATCAGGCCTTCGACAGCCTCGAGGCCTTCGAGGCCGCGATCCAGCGGCTGCGCGAAGAGGACGCCGCCCGGGAGAACGCGGCCGAGGCCTGAGCCGTCGAGACAGGGTGCGGTCGATTCCGGCGCGTCGTCAGCGGGCCGCTCTGTGCGTACCGATGGCCCCGCGGCACCGGCGGCGGGCCGTGCGGCATCGGCGCCCAGTCAGGACAGCACGCGCAGGCGGACCGTCTCGTCCATCGACTCGAGCGTCGTGACGAGATCCGGGTTGGTGCCGGAGGAGATGTCCGTCACCACGTAGCCGTACTCGCCGCGCGTGGCGAGCAGCTGGGCCTCGATGTTGACCCCGTGCTCGGCGAACGCATTGTTGACCTTCGCGAGCACGCCGGGGACGTTGAGGTGCAGGTGCGCGATGCGGTGCGTGCCGGTGGGCTGCTCAAGCGAGAGGCTCGGCACGTTGACCGACAGCGAGGTCGAGCCGTGGAGCACGTAGTCGCGCAGGCGCGTGGCGACGAACTGGCCGATGTCGCGCTGAGCCTCCTCGGTCGAGCCGCCGATGTGCGGCGTGAGGATGACGTTCGGCAGGCCCTGGAGCACCGTCTCGAACGGGTCGCCCTTGGCCTTGGGCTCCTCCGGGAACACGTCGATCGCCGCACCGGCGATGCGGCCCGACACGATGTGGTCGCGCAGCGCCTCGACGTCCACGATGAGGCCGCGCGAGAGATTGAGGAAGATCGCTCCGTCCTTCATCGCCTCGAACTGCGCGCGACCGAAGAAGCCCTGGTTGCCCTTCCGTCCGTCGACGTGGAGAGTGACGATGTCGGAGATCGCCAGCAGCTCGTCGAGCGTGGCCATCTTGGTCGCGTTGCCCAGGGCGAGCTTCTCCGCGGTGTCGTAGAAGACGACGTTCATGCCGAGCGCCTCGGCGATGACGGACAGCTGCGAGCCGATGTTGCCGTAGCCGACGATGCCGAGCGTGCGGCCGCGGATCTCGTGAGCGCCCTCGGCGCTCTTGCTCCAGACACCGGCGTGCATCTGACGGTTGTGCTCCGGCAGGCGCCGCACCAGCGAGATCATCTCCGCCACGGCCATCTCCACCACGGAGCGCGTGTTGGAGAAGGGGGCGTTGAAGACCGCGATGCCGCGCTTGGCCGCGGCGGCCAGGTCGATCTGGTTGGTGCCGATCGAGAATGTGCCGATCGCGATCAGGTCGGGCGCGGCGTCGAGCACGCGCTCGGTGATCTGGGTCTTGGAACGGATGCCCAGCAGCTGGACGCCCTGCAGCGCCTCGATCAGCTCGTCCTCGTCCATGGCGCCGCCACGGGAGTCGACCGTGATGCCGGCAGGCGTGAGGATCTCGGTTGCGCGGGGGTGAAGGGATTCCAAGAGCAGTGCGTGCACGGGGGCAATGTTCTCGCACTTGGGCGCTCTTTCCAATTTGGGACCACCCGTGCGACGCTGACGAGGTGAAGTCCCTGCTCAAGGTGCTCGGCGTCATCGGCGGGATCCTGGCCGTGTCCTTCGTGACCTTCGTCGCGATGGGGCACTCCCCGCGGGAGCTGGCTCACCTGGGCGAGGTGCGCAACGTGTACCAGGACGGCGCGCACGAGGTGGTCATCCCCTTCCCCGACGGCCCTCGTGAACGCCTGCTCCCTGAGGTGCCCGTCACGACATCGGGCGGCTACGCCTTCATCACGGAGGACAGGGGAGTGCCGGTGCGCCACGATCCGTGTCGCCCCATCCGCTGGGTCCTCAACACGGACGGGATGCCCGCCTTCGCCGAACAGGAGATCCAGGCGGCGATCGCGGACATCGAGCTGCGCAGCGGCCTCACGTTCGAGTTCGCCGGCTACACCGACGAGCCGCTCGACTTCGAGCGCTCGCTGTTCCAGGACCGCTACGGGGACGACTACGCGCCCGTGATCATCGGCTTCTCCGACGCGTCCCAGACTCCGGACCTCGCGGGCGCCGTCACGGGCGTGGGAGGCTCGACGGCGATCCAGGGCGCCTTCGGCCCGCAGCGCTACCTGCGCAGCGGCGTGGTGGTCCTCGACGCGGACGATCTGAAGTCGCGCTTCGCCTCCACGAGCGGCGCGCTCCAGGCGCGGGCGATCATCATGCACGAGCTGGCGCACGTCCTGGGCCTCGCTCACGTCGACGATCCCAGCCAGCTCATGCACCCCACGCACGACCGCCAGCTCACGTGGGGAGACGGCGACCTCGCCGGTCTCGCCATCGCGGGCGCTGGACCCTGCGAGTCCTGACCCGCGCCGCTGGGTCCTGCGAATCCCTACCCGCGCCGCTGGGCCCACGGCGCGGCGCTTCCCCTGGCCCGCGCCATCGCGCCGTCGGGCATCGTTCGCCCGCCCGCATGGCCCCGCCTCACGCGTTTCCACTGGTGGAAGTGACGGGTGGGGCGCCGGTGGCCGATGTGACGGCATCGGCATCACATGCGTCACATGCGTCCCTCGCGCCAGTGGAAGCGCAGGGGCGGGTGCCTGGGCGGCCGCGCTGGCGGGCCAGCAACGGGTGCCTGCGCAGCCTCCGCCGGCGGGTCAGCCTTACGGGAGGCCGGGAGGCAGCGGCTGGGCGTGGACCAGCGTCAGCCGGCGCGTGGGTCGCGTGAGCGCGACGTACAGGTCGGACGGGACGACGGCGATGTCCGCGGGCTCGGCGAGCACGACCGCGTCGAACTCGAGGCCCTTCGCCTCGCGTGCGCTCATCGCCTGCACGTCCGTGCCCGCCACGAGCGCGCGGGCCGCATCGGCCTGCGCATCGGAGGTCAGGACGGCCACGAGCGCGCCTCCCTCCCGCGCGAACTCCTCCGACTGCCTCAGCGCCTCCGCGACCGCGGCCTCGAGCACAGGCCCGTCGGCGCGCTTGACGCGCACCGCATCGTCCAGCTCGCGTGCCGCGCGCATGTCGCTCGCGGGCAGCCCCGCGGCCCTCGCAAACGCCTGCGCGGCCTCGGCGACTGCAGCGGGGATGCGGTAGCTCACGGTGAGCTCGCGCAGGGTCCAGTCGCCGCGGAACAGCGGGTCCATCGTCTCCGGCCACCAGCGCGTCCCGGCCGATGCGGTGGTCTGGGCGACGTCGCCGACGATCGTGAAGGAGCGGGTGGGGCAGCGGCGCAGCAGCATCCGCCACGCCATGGGCGACAGCTCCTGCGCCTCGTCCACGACGACGTGGCCGTAGGTCCATGTGCGGTCCGCCATCGCGCGCTCGGCCACGGTGAGGCGGGCGGAGGGGGCCTGCATGCGCGCGGCGAGCGTCTCCGCGTCCACGGGGATGGTCATCGCGGAGCCGAAGGTGCGCAGCACCTCCTTCGCGTACTGGATCTCCTCCGTGGACGGACCCGTGGGCGCCTTGGGCGCGCCGCTGGGCAGGTCGCCCAGGAGCTCGGCCGCCTCGTCCAGCAGCGGCACGTCGGCGTCGGTGAAGGGTGCGTCGGCGGGGCGCCTGAGCAGGGCGCGCTCCTCGGGCGAGAGGCTCTCGGCGCACGCCTCGAGCAGGTGCTCCTTGGAGAACAGGTCGCGCAGCAGCTGCTCCGGGGTGATGGGCATCCAGCACAGGTTGAGCGCGATGCGCACGTCGCGACTGTCGCGCACGTCCCGGGCGAGCTCCGCGCGGTCGTCCTCGCCCAGGCTCGCCTCGAGCTGCTGCATGAGCTGAGTGGTCAGCCGCGACACCATCTCCTTGGCGAAGACGGCGCGCGCCTCGTTGTGAGGCTTGCCGTCGCGGCGCGCCTTGGCCTGGGCCTCGCGGATGTCAGAGCGGCGGATGACCACGGTGCGGCCGTCGATGCGCACCTCCTGGTCGTGGCGGGGCAGGCGCTGGCGCTCGCGGACCGCGGCCCTGATGACGTGCGCCATCTCAGCACGGCCCTTGATGCGCGCGACCTCCTCGCGCTCGTGCGTGGACGTGTCGACGCCGCGCACGAGGCCGCTCAGGGTGGTCGACACCGCGCCCGTCTCGCCGAGCGAGGGCAGCACATGGTCGATGTAGCGCAGGAACGACTGCGAGGGGCCGATGAGGAGGACGCCGCGGCTCTCGAGGAGCCGGCGGTGGTGGTACAGCAGGTAGGCGGCGCGGTGCAGCGCCACGGCGGTCTTGCCGGTGCCGGGCCCGCCCTGGACGACGAGAGCGCCCTGCAGCGGCGCGCGGATCACGGCATCCTGCTCGGCCTGGATCGTGGCGACGATGTCGCCCATGCGGCCCGTGCGTCGGGCGCCCAGGGCGGCCAGCAGCGCGCCCTCGCCCGCGAGGCCCACCTCGCCGCCCATCTCCCGCAGCCGCTCCACGTCGAGGACGTCGTCCTCGACCGCGGTGACGCGGCGGCCCTGGGTCGTGAGGTGCCGGCGGTTGACGACACCGGAGGGGTTGGCGGCGGTGGCCGAGTAGAACGCCGAGGCGGCGGGCGCGCGCCAGTCGGTCAGGAGCGGCACGTGCTCGGCATCGGACAGGCCGATGCGGCCCACGTACAGCCGCTCGCCCGTGGCCAGATCGAGGCGTCCGAAGCACAGGCGGTCCTCGACGGCGTCGAGCTGGGCGATGCGGTCCTCGTAGAGCGTGGCGAAGGCGTCGCGCTCGGAGCGGTTCTGCGGAGACCCGGAGGGGCCCGCCTTGCGCACCTCTGCCAGGCGTTCCGTCGCCTCGTCGCGCAGCTCGTCCAGGCGCGCGTAGAGGGTGTCCACGACCTTCTGCTCGGCTTCCAGACCGAGAGAGGTCGCGAGCGCCGTCTCGTCCCGCATGTCCTCACCCTCCTCCCCGGGGCCCACACTCGCGGACAGGGGAGCGAACCATTATCGCAGGATCGCCGCATTCCCCCGAGCCAGGCGGCGGATATCCGTTCGCCCCGCGCGATACGCCGTGGCGTGCCAGGCCGAGAGTGGGACACTGGATCCAAATGGACGCATTGGTGACGTGGGAGCCTGCCGGGGTCGAGGCCTGGGCCGAGGTCGCCGGCGAGGGCGCCGTTCTCATGCACTCGCTGCGCGGCTTCGTCGACGCAGGCCGCGCCGGCTCGCTCATGACCGAGCACGTGCTCGGCATCGACGAGCCCATCCGCATCGCGGCCTTCGACGTGGACCGCCTGCTGGACTACCGCAGCCGCAGGCCGGAGATGGTCTTCTCCGTCAACCAGTGGACGGACTACGACGAGCCGGAGCTCGTGCTCGACATGGTCCGCGACAAGCAGGGTCGCCCGTTCCTGCTGCTGCACGGCGTCGAGCCGGACATCCTGTGGGAGCGCTACATCCGTGCCGTCAAGGAGATCGTCAAGCGCATGGGCGTGGGCCTCACGGTGGGCGCCCACGGCATCCCCATGGCGGCACCGCACACGCGCCCGCTCATCGCGACGATGCACGGCACCCGCCAGGACCTTCTGCCCGACACCGCGAGCTTCTTCGGAACCGTGACCGTGCCGGCGGCGGCCCAGAACCTGCTCGAGTACCGCTTCGGCCAGTGGGGACTGGACGTCGTCAACGTCGTCGTGCACGTCCCGTACTACCTCGCACAGTCCGCGTACCCCCAGGCGGCGCAGCGTGGCCTGTCCGCGATCGAGTCCGTCACAGGCTTCGACCTGGACGTCGCCGGGCTGGACGATGCGGCCGCGACGGCGGCCAGCGAGATCGAGCGCCAGCTGCGCGAGTCCGAGGAGGTCTCGGCCCTGGTGCGCGCTCTTGAGGAGCAGCACGACGCCTACATCGCCCAGCGAGAGTCGGGAATCCAGCTCGACGGGCCGCTTCCCTCCGCCGACGAGATCGCGGCGGAATTCGAGAAGTTCCTCGCTCAGCAGAGAAGAGACTTGCCCCCAAACCCCTGAAACGTGGGATGCTTGTCAGAGGTTGCAAGAACGTAGTGTGCAAGAACCTGCCTTTGGTGGCACGGGACGAGGCATTGCGGCGACAAGGAGCGCAAGGTGTGCTCCTTCCCGTCCCGGGCAGTATCAAAGGAAGTACACGCATGGCACAGGGTTCTGTGAAGTGGTTCAACGCGGAGAAGGGCTACGGCTTCATTGCTCAGGACGGCGGCGGTGCCGACGTCTTCGTGCACTGGTCCGCGATCGCCGGTGACGGCTACAAGTCCCTCGAGGAGGCGCAGCGCGTCGAGTTCGAGGTGACCCAGGGTCCGAAGGGTCCTCAGGCCGAGGCTGTCCGCCCTCTCTGAGACGTCCCAGCGGGATGACTGATCCCGCATCCGCGACGCGTGGCGTCGGCTCCCGTGCAGCACGGGGACCGCGCCACGCGTTCATGTATCAGGGTCAGTGGCGGCCCGCGCAGGGCTCAAGGTCCCTTCCGCGGGCTGACGCGCTGGTGACACAAGGGCGAACCGACCTACACTGAGACAGGGCTAGACGCGAAGGAGGTCGAGATGCCGCTGTCGGAATACGAGCAGCGCGTGCTCGAGCAGCTGGAGCGCGACCTGGGCGCCGACCCGAAGCTCGGTCGCACCATGGCGCGCCAGCCCCGTTCGCGCGGTCGCCTCGTCGTCGCCGTGTTCGGCATCATCGCGGGCATCGCGGTGCTGCTCGTCGGCGCCGTGACGCAGATCGTCCTCCTGGGCGTCGCCGGCTTCGCCATCATGGCGCTCGCCGCGCTGTGGGCCATGCTGAGCCCCGTCAAGGAGGCTCCCGCTCCCGCCCGCTCTGCCAAGGGCAAGGGCCGCGCTCGCGACGGCCGGCCCTTCATGGTCAGGCTCGAGGAGCGCTTCGAGCGCCGTCGCCAGCAGGGCGACCTGTAGTCCCCTCGACCGCAGCCCTCGCCGCAACGGCCACAGTCCGCGCGAGCTCGCGCAACTCGGCGTCCGTCGCATCGGTGCCGAACGGCGCGTAGCGGTGGTCTGAGACCTTGTCCGCGACGGTCATGAGGGCCTCGCGCGCGTGTGCAGGCAACGGCGTCCCGACGCGCTCCAGGCTCTCCGCCACCAGCACGCCTGCCTCGAACGGGGTCGCCGACAGCGGCCACGCGTGCTCTTCGGGCAGATGCGTGCGCAGCCACTCCCACACGGCGTCGGGTCCCTCGTCGCCCGCCCCCCGCGCACGGCGCCGCCGCAGCAGCAGGCCCCCCGCGATCAGCAGCACCACGGCGAGCGCCAGCACGCCGATGACGACCGGCCACGGCACCTCCGCGTCGACCGCGATGGCGTCCGACGTCTCGGGGCGGCCCTGGCCGATCTGTGGCGGTCCGCTCGGGATGGGCAGGGGATCGCCGTTCTGCGCCGCGTCGATGACCGACTGGGGCACGGGGATGTCGTTCGCGTTCGGGTTGGCGTAGTTGGGCGTGGAGCCCGTCTGCTGCGCGGGCGTGGGCTCGAAGCGCACCCAGCCGACGCCGGGGAAGAACACCTCGGGCCAGGTGTGGGCGTCGCCGCCGCGCACCTCGTAGGTGCCGTCGTCGCGGCGGTCGCCGGGCAGGAAGCCCACGGCCAGGCGCGTGGGCACCCCGAGCGAGCGCATCATCATGACCATCGTGGTCGCGAACTGCACACAGTAGCCCTCGCGCTCGTCGAGGAACGTGGACACGGCGTCCACGCCGCGCGGCTCCACCGAGGTGTCGTACGTGAACTCGCGGGGGTTGCGCAGGTAGGTCTGGATGGCGAGGGCCTGGTCGTAGCGGGTCGTCGCATCGGCGGTGATCTCGCGCGCGAGCGCCGCGACGCGCTCCAGGTCCATGGCCGGGGGGATCTCGAGGTACTGCTGGCCCACGCCGGCCGCCGCATCGTCGCCGGGCTCGACCGCACGGCTCTGCAGGTCTGCGCCGCGGAAGTACTTCATGTCCGCCACGATCGAGTACTGCAGGTTCTGCGTGCCGTTGCCCTCGGTGACGATCTCGTCGAGCGCGGACACGTACGTCCACGAGGAGTCGACGTCCACGGCTCGCGGCACGGCGGGCACGGGCAGGTTGGTCTCCGCGAGACCCAGGATCTGCACGGTGAGGCGCGATGTCTCGCGCGAGCTCCAGTCCGACACCTGCTCGGGCCACAGCACGCCGCTCGACGCGGGCCGCGACCCGGGATCGGGGTCGTCGCGCGACCAGGCGGCGCCGTCGAACTCGTGCAGCGCGTACAGGCGGAGGACGTCGGGTCGGTCCCCGCTCGTGACGTACTGCATGATGACGTTGTTCGCTCCCGAGGTGAGCGAATTGCGCAGGTCAAGCGCGAGGTTGAGGCGCGTCGCGGTCTCGAGCTCCGCGGGCGCGGCCATGCGCGGGATCATCCCCCAGCCGTTGCCCCCGAGCGCTGTGGGCGCGGCGACGAGCACGAGCGCCATGGCCGCCACGACGGCCATGAGCGCCGGCACGGGAGCCGCGGTGCGATCGGTCACCCAGATCCGCTTGGTCAGGCCGAGCGTGAATAGCCAGCAGGCCAGCGCGATGAGGAGCATCGTGCTCGAGACACGGTGCTGGAGGATGACCGCCGGCATCCACGGCATTAGGAGCAGGAGGCCCGCGCTCGCGGCGGCCCGCCATGAGACGGCGATGTGCTCGGCGACGAGGAACAGCAGGATCAGGCCGAGCGTGAGGATCGCGAGCAGCTCGAGCGTGACCTCGGCGGGTGCGACCGTGGTCGCCGCGTACTGGGCGCCCGCGCGCACCGCCGTGCCGAGCGCGGCGAACGCCCCCGGCGTGGGCAGGACGAGAACCTCGCCGTCCTCGCCGCGCGCGAAGGACGGCACGCACACGAGGAGCGCGACGATCGCGCCCACGGCCGAGGGCAGGAAGCGGGAGCGGCTCACGAGGCGGGTGACGACGATCGCGACCGTCACGAGCGCGAGGACCACGAGCATCCGCAGCCGCCAGGGGCCCATCTGGATCATCGTGGACAGGCCGTAGACGCCCAGGTACGCGGCGATCGCGACGAACGGGGTTGCGGCCCACGGCGTGCGTGCGCCTGCGAGGGAGCTCATTCGATGTCCCCCGCCGTCAGGAGCGTGGACCACACCGAGGGGAGGTCCGATCGCACGTCCGCCGTCGTGGCGCGCCAGCCGGCGCGGCGCAGCGCCTTGGCCGTGTCCTGTGCGGCCCCGGCGTGCGTGGGGTTGTCGCTCGTGCGCACGATCGCCCACGCGCGGCCCGAGGCGCCGATGGGCGCGAGGGCGTCGAGCGCCGCCTTCTCGAGCGGCTCGAACACGCCGACAATGACCTCGCCCTGCGGTGCGTCGTCCGACGCCTGACGTGCGGCCCGGATGAGGTCGTTCGTGGCGACGGCCTGGGACACGGGCGAGGCGAGGTCGACGGTCTGGTTGAGCACTGCGGCGCGAGCGGTCTCCGCCGAGTGCTCGCCGTGGTGGCGGGACACGTCGGGGTGCAGCCTGCCCCCGAGCAGCCGAACCGGGTGGCCCGAGTCGAGGACGGACAGGGCGATGGAGGCGGCCGCAGAGATGCCCCACTCGAGCGCCTCGCTGTCGCGCGAGAGGTCAAGGATGACGGTCGCCGGGCGGCGGCCGGCACGCTCGTCGGAGCGCACGAGCATCCGGCCCAGCCGCGCGGACGACGGCCAGTGCACGCGGCGCAGGTCGTCGCCCTCGCGGTAGTCGCGCAAGGCGGCGTCGTCAGGGGAAGGGCTGCGCGCGCCCAGCACGACGCGGTCGGCGTGGCCCATGAGAGCGCCGGCGGTGGCGGACAGGTCGACCACGGCGGGCCACACGGGGACGCGTTCGGCGTCGCCCACCGCCGTGTCGGCCCAGATGAGGCCGAGCGGGTCGGAGGTGTGCACGAGCGCGGGGCCGAGCGGCCAGCGGCCGCGGCGCGAGGGCGTGAGGGAGTACGTGAGCGTGAGCGAGTCGGGAGTGCGCGTCACGGTCGCCTTCGTCCCCATGCCGCCCGTCAGCTCCGACGCGGCCTGCTCGCGGATGTCGAGCGAGGACGTCATGGCGCGCCGCAGGAGGCCGCTGTGCTGCGCCGTGGACTGGATCTTCACGGTGACGCGGCCGGGCACTCCCACCGTGAGCGGGCGAGGGGTCACCTCGCGCCGCGCATAGGGGAAGCGGCGCAGGAACGCGTTGACGGACATGAGCATCCACGCCCCGGCGACGATGACCGATGCGACCATCGCGACGCCCGTGTAGACGAGCGGCGGGGTCGCGAGGCCCACGCCGAGCGCGCCGAGCACGAGCCCGGCCGCGGCCATGCCGACGCCGCGAGACGTGATCTGCGTCTCGGAGGCGGAGCGCTCGACGGCCATGGTCGCTACGGGTGCGTCGGGCGAGCGGGGACGGCCGGCTCGCGGGTGACGGGCATGTCGCGGGCGGCGGTGGGCACCGGCGTGCGCCCCAGGATCTCCTGGGCGATCTGCTGCGCGGTGCGGCCCGCCAGACGCGCCTCGGTGCTGGGGATGAGGCGGTGCGCGAGGACCGCGACGCCGAGCGACTTCACGTCGTCGGGCAGGACGTGGTTGCGGCCGGCCATCGCGGCGCGCGACTTGCTCGCCGCAAGGAGCTGGAGAGCGGCGCGGGGGGAGGCTCCCAGGCGCAGGCCGGTCTCCTCGCGGGTGGCGCCCACGAGGTCGACGATGTACTGCTTGATCGCGGGGGCGGCGTAGACGCGGCGCGCCACGTCGATGAGGCGGGCGAGAGTCGCGGCATCGGTCACGGGCGTGATGTGCGCGAGCGGGTCGACACCGTCGTGGCTGTCGAGCATGGCCATCTCGTCGCGTGCGGACGGGTAGCCGACGGACACCTGCGCCATGAAGCGGTCGCGCTGCGCCTCGGGCAGCGGGTAGGTGCCCTCCATCTCCACCGGGTTCTGCGTGGCGACCACGAGGAACGGGCGGGGGAGCGTCCGCGTCATGCCGTCCGCCGTGACGGCGTGCTCCTGCATCGACTCGAGGAGGGCGGCCTGCGTCTTGGGCGAGGCGCGGTTGATCTCGTCGGCGATGACGACGTTGGCGAAGATCGGGCCCGGCCGGAACTCGAAGCGGTGCTCGTCGGAGCGGTAGATGCTCACGCCCGTCACGTCCGAGGGCAGCAGGTCCGGAGTGAACTGGATGCGGCCCACGCTCGCGTCCACGGACTTGGCGAATGCCCTGGCAAGCGTGGTCTTTCCGACGCCGGGCACGTCCTCCATGAGCAGGTGGCCGCCCGCCAGCGCCACGGCGAGGGTGGCCGTGATCGCGTGGTCGAGTCCGCTCAGCACGGTGGAGATCGACGCACGGATGTCCGTCGTGACGTCGGCGACCTCGGCGAGCTCGGCCTCCGTGGGCAGGGGGTGCGTCATGGGAACTCCTTCGCCTGGTGGATCGAGCCTACGGGATGGCTGTGCCGACGCTACTCGCTCCACTTTCCGTGGGCTTGTGTGCCTGGGAGTTCTTATCAAATCGAGACATTTCTCGCTGGATAGTGGCGCAAAGTGGAGGGAAGTGGAGTACTGTGGAGCGCACTGGCGAGTCGTGGCGCGAGGAGGTGAGTCGTGGTGTCCGAAGCGACGCACGGCTTGGGCCCCACTGGGGTCTTCCTCGGCACGTTCACGCCCAAGCTCGATGACAAGGGCCGCCTGATCCTTCCCGCGAAGTTCCGCGGGCGGCTGGCGGCCGGCTTCGTGGCCACACGAGGCCTCGATCGATGCGTGTTCCTGTTCCCCGTCGAGGAGTTCATGGCGATCCACGACCGCCTGCGCCGTGCGCCCCTCGAGAACAAGCAGGCACGCGACTACATGCGCAACTTCCTGGGCCATGCCCAGGACGACATCCCCGACAAGCAGGGCCGGATCCTGCTGTCCTCCCCGCTGCGCGACTACGCGGGCCTCACCCGCGACGTCGCGGTGGTGGGCATGGGCTCGCGCGTGGAGGTGTGGGACGCGCAGAAGTGGGAGCAGTACCTCGCCGAGGGCGAGGACGCATACGCCGCGACCGCGGCGGAGGTGTTCGGAGACATGTGACGCGCGCCCCTCGGCCTCCTCCCGGGCAGCTCTGGCGGACTTCCCCCCGCCAGAGAGCCGGTGGGAGACCGAGGGGCACGCCTCACCAGACAGGAGCAGGAAGGAGGCTCGTGCCAGGAGCACCGGACGAGGCCGCCCAGCGGCACGTCCCCGTCATGCTCGACCGCTGCGTCGAGCTGCTCGCGCCTGCCCTGGCCCGCCCCGGGGCGGTGGCCATCGACGGCACGCTCGGCATGGGAGGCCACACCGAGGCCATCCTGCGCGCGTGCCCCCAGGCGCGCGTCGTCGGCATCGACCGCGACGCCGACGCCATCGCCCTCGCCTCGCGCCGCCTCGCCCCGTTCGGCGATCGCTTCGCCGCCCACCGTGCCGAGTACGACGACATCGCGGGGGCCCTGCGCGTCGCGGGCGCCGATGCCGCGGACGGCATCCTGCTCGACCTGGGCGTGAGCTCGCTGCAGATCGACGAGGCCGAGCGCGGCTTCTCCTACGCGCAGGACGCCCCGCTCGACATGCGCATGAACCGGGACGACCCGATCACCGCCGCCGACATCCTGCGCGACGCGGACGAGCGCGAGCTCACGCGCATCCTGCGCGAGTACGGAGAGGAGCGCTTCGCGCCGCGCATCGCCCGCGCGATCGTCGCCCGCCGCGCCACGGCGCCCATCGAGCGCTCCGGCGAGCTTGTCGAGATCGTGCGCGACGCCATCCCGGCCGCCGCCCGCGCCGCCGGCGGCAACCCGGCCAAGCGCACGTTCCAGGCGCTGCGCATCGCCGTCAATCGCGAGCTCGAGGTGCTCGAGCGCGCCCTCCCTGCGGCGATCGAGAGCACCGCGGTGGGCGGTCGCGTCGTCGTCATGTCCTACCACTCGCTCGAGGACCGCCTCGTCAAGCGTGCCTTCGCCGCAGGCGCGGAGAGCTCCGCACCTCCCGGCATGCCGGTGATCCCCGAGGACGCGCAGCCGTACCTGCGCCTGCTCACGCGCGGCGCGGAGAAGGCGAGCGAGTCGGAGATCGCCGCGAACTCCCGCTCCAAGCCGGTCCGCCTGCGCGCGGTCGAGCGCACCCGCCCCACGCCCGCAGGCAGGAGGGCCGCATGAGCGCACAGCCGATGCGTCCCGTGCTGCCGGGCAGGTCTGGCGCGCCCGCGCAGGCGCGTCCGCGCGTGGCCGGCGCGAACGCTCTCGCACCCGAGCGTGCCGTGCGTCCCGCGGCCCGCGGCGCGCCCCGGCCTGCGGCTCGTCCCGTCGCCGCGACGGGGACGGGACGCGCGCCGCACCTGCGCGCCGTGTCGGCTCCCCGGGCCTCCCGATCTCTCACGCCGTTCGCCACGCTGTGCGTCGNGATCATCCTCGCCTCGCTCGCATCGGTGCTTCTGCTCAACACGGCCATGGCGCGCGGCAGCTACGACGCCGTCTCGATGCGCCGCGAGATCGCGCAGTACCAGCAGGAGCGCGTCGCGCTGCTCACCCAGCTCGAGCTCGCCTCCGCCCCCGCGGGCCTCGCGTCCGCAGCGCAGGAGCTCGGCATGGTGCGCGCCGACCGCATCGGATTCGTGTCCCTGGCAGACGGGGTGGTCATGGAATCGAGCGCCGGATGACGCCGGGCGTCGACGCGCCGTCCCGCACCCGGCGACGCCCGGTGCGCGAGCACGCCCCCGCACGGGACCGGCGTGGCGCCCCCGCGCGCCCGCGTCCCGCAGGCGGCCGCATCCCGCGCGACCGCGTGGGCTACGCCGCTCCCGGCACGGGGCGTCCCGTCCAGCCTCCGCGCTCGCCGCTCGCCCCGCGCATCGGCGACCCGCGGCGGCGCCACGCGGCCACGACGATCGCGTGCCTGCTCATCCTCGCGGTGTTCGTCATCCGCCTCGTCGACGTGCAGATCATCCACGCGGGCCCGCTCGCGCAGCAGGCCCTCGACCTGCGCCTGGTCACCACCACGGTGACCCCGCCGCGAGCGGACATCGTCGACCGCAACGGCGTGGTGCTCGCCACGTCAGTGGACCGGTACCACCTGGCCGTCAACCAGCCCAAGCTCGCCACGTGGAAGCGCGTCGAGAACGGCACCGTGCTCGCCGAGGGGCCGCTCGACGCCGCGCGCATCCTCGCTCCCATCCTCGGCATGAGCGAGTCGGAGCTCGCGGCCAAGCTCGTGGGCGACAAGAAGTACGCCTATGTGGTCAAGAACATCACCCCGGAGATGCGCGCGACCATCAAGGCGGAGGGCATCACGGGCCTCGAGTTCGAGCCCACGTCCGAGCGGATCTACCCCAACGGCGCGATCGGCGGCAACATCATCGGCTTCATGGGCGGCCGCGAGGACAAGCCCGGCATCTGGGGCCTCGCGGGCGTGGAGATGGCCTATGAGGACCTCCTCATGGGCGAGCCGGGCTCGACCACCTACGAGAAGAGCCGCTACGGCACGGTCATCCCCACCGGCGTGAAGAGCGACACCCCGGCCGTCCCCGGCACGGAGATCCAGCTCACGATCGACCGCGACATCCAGTACCAGGCGCAGGCGATCCTCGACAAGCACCTGCGCAACACCGGAGCGCGCCAGGGCGTCGTCGTGGTGTCCGATGCGAAGACCGGCGAGATCCTCGCGCTCGCGGACTCGTACTCGGTGGACCCGAACAACCCCGGCGCCACCCCCGCGCACAACCGCGGCTCGCACGCGGTCTCCGACGTCTTCGAGCCCGGATCGACCGCCAAGGTCATCACCATGGCGGCCGCGCTCGAGGAGGGCGTCGCCACGCCCGAGTCGCGCTACGTCGCGCCGTACCAGTACACGACGGAGAACAACCAGACCTTCCGCGACTCCCACGAGCACGCCGACCAGAAGCTCACGCTCGCCGGCATCCTCGTGTCGTCGTCCAACACCGGCACCATCCAGGTGGGCCAGCAGCTGTCCGACGAGGTCCGCTACGACTACATGCGTGCGTTCGGCCTGGGCGAGCCCACGGGCGTGGGCCTGCCCGGCGAGTCCGCGGGCATCCTCCACCCGTGGGAGAAGTGGGACGGCCGCACCAAGTACGCGACCATGTACGGCCAAGGCGTCTCCGCCACCGCGCTCCAGACCGCGCAGGTGTACCAGATCATCGCCAACGGCGGCGTGCGCGTGCAGCCCACCGTCATCAAGTCCTTCATCGGTCCCGACGGCACCGTCACCGAGCCCGAGCGCAGCGAGCCGCAGCGCGTCATCTCCGAGGACACGGCCAAGCAGCTCATGCTCATGCTCGAGTCCGTCACCCAGGAGGGCACGGGCCGCCTCGCGCGCATCGACGGCTACCGAGTGGCGGGCAAGACGGGCACCGCGCAGGCCGCGGACGGCCAGGGCGGACTGACCTCGATCGTGTCCTCGTTCGTCGGCATCGCGCCGGCCGACGACCCGCGTATCGTCGTCACTGTCATCCTGTACGACCCGAAGTCGTCGATCTGGGGTGGCGACGTGGCGGCCCCCGTGTTCCAGGAGGTCGCGACGTTCGCGCTCCAGTCGCTGCGCGTGCCGCCCTCGGGCTCGACGGAGACGATGTACCCGACGACCTGGGAGTGACTGTGGAGCAGATGGCCCTGCGGCCCTCGCACGTCCAGCCGCGCACCCTTGCCGAGATCGCAGCCCGCATCGGCGTCGCCGCACCCGACGGGGCCGATGCCGTGGCCGTGACGGGCGCGAGCGTCGACTCCCGAGCCGTAGAGCCGGGCGACCTGTTCGGCGCCTTCGCCGGCCTCAAGGCGCACGGCGCGACCTTCGCCGCCCAGGCGGTGGAGAACGGGGCCGCCGCGATCCTCACCGACGCCGAGGGCGCGCGCCTGTGCGCCGACGCTGTCCCCGGCACCCCCGTGCTGGTCGCCGAGCGCACACGCGACGCCATGGGCGAGGCATCGGCGCTCGTCTACGGCGACCCGTCGACGAAGCTCACCTTCGTGGGCGTGACCGGCACCAACGGCAAGACCACCACGAGCTACTTCATCGACAACGCCTTCGCCCAGGTGCACCCCCACCGCGGCATCCTCGGCACGGTCGAGCTGCGCGTGAAGGACGAGGCGATCGAGTCTCCGCGCACCACGGTCGAGGCGCCCGTGCTCCACGGCCTGCTCGCGCGCATGGTGGAGGAGGGCGTGACGGCCGCCGTGACGGAGGTGAGCTCGCACGCCGCCGCGCTCGACCGCATCGCGGGCGTCGACTTCGCCGTCGCCGTGTTCACCAACCTGCAGTGGGACCATCTCGACTTCCACGAGACGATGGAGCGCTACCTCGCGGACAAGGCCAAGCTCTTCGCACCCGGCCGATCGCGCCGCGGCGTCATCTGCATCGACGACGAGCACACCCAGCGCCTCGCACGCGACGTGCAGATCCCGTGCGAGACCGTCTCCACCCGCCCCGAGTCGCCGCGCGGCGACTGGAATGTGGAGGACGCCGACATCGGGCTGGACGGGGTGGGCTCGAGCTTCACGCTCATCGCGCCCGACGGCGCCCGCCACGCCGCGGAGAGCCCTCTTCCCGGCCTCGTCAACGTCTCCAACGCCGCCGTCGCGATCGTGGCGGCGCATGCGGCGGGNGTGCCCCTCGACGCGGCGATCCGCGGGGTGGCGACCGCCCACGCGGTGCCCGGTCGCATGGAGCGCGTCATCGAGCGCAGCGACGAGGACCCGCTCGCGATCGTCGACTATGCCCACACGCCCGATGCCCTCACGCTCGCGCTCGAGGGCGTGCGGCCGATCACGCCGGGCCGCCTCATCCTCATCTTCGGCTCCGACGGCGATCGCGACCAGGGCAAGCGTCCCGTCATGGGCGAGATCGCCGCGCGCCTGGCGGACGTCATCGTCCTCACCGACGAGAACCCTCGCTCCGAGGACCCGGCCGCGATCCGCGCCGCCATCCGGGAGGGCATCCAGCGCGTCCGCCCCGACCTGCACGACGTCCACGAGGTCGAGCCCCGCGTCGCCGCCGTCGAGCACGGCCTGCGCCTGGGCCGCCCCGGCGACACCGTCATCGTGACGGGCAAGGGCCACGAGCCCACGCAGGAGATCGCGGGCGTCTTCCACCGCTACAACGACCGCGACGCCTACCTGAAGGCGTACGCGAAGATCCAGGCGGAGCGCGGCGCATGAGGCCCCTGACCGCCCAGTGGATCGCCAACGCCGTGAGCGGCGAGCTCGTCGGCGACGTGGACACCGTGGTCACGAGCGTCGAGAAGGACTCGCGCGCGGTGCAGCCGGGAGGCCTGTACGTCGCGTTCGTGGGGGAGCGGGTGGACGGTCACGACTTCGTGGACGCGGCCGCCGCCAACGGCGCCGTCATGAGCCTCGTGTCGCAGCCTGTCGCCGCGCCGCACATCCTCGTGGACGACGTCACCGAGGCGCTCGGCTCGCTGGCGCGCGCGTATCTCGCGCTGCTGCGCACCGAGGGGGACATCACCGTCGTGGGCGTGACGGGCTCCAACGGCAAGACGACCACCAAGGACCTGCTCGCCCAGGTCCTTCCCGACGCCGTGGCGCCCGTGGGCAGCTTCAACAACGAGATCGGCCTGCCGCTGACCGTCCTGCGCGCGGAAAGCTCGACCCGCCACCTCGTGCTCGAGATGGGCGCGAGCGCCCCCGGCGACATCGCGTACCTCACGCGCATCGCCCCGCTCGACATCGCCGTGGTGCTCACGGTGGGCTCGGCGCACGCGCAGTTCTATCCCACGCCGGAGGACCTTGCGGCGGAGAAGGAGTCGATCCTCGCCGGCCTCGTGCCGGGAGGCACGGGCGTGCTCAACGCCGACGACGCGCGCGTCGCGGCGATGGCCGGCTCGGCGCACGGGCGCGTGGTGACCTTCGGCGAGGCGTCCGGCGCCCAGGTGCGCGCGACGGGCGTCGGCGTCGACGCGGGGCGTCCGGTCTTCACCGTCACGGCAGGCCGGGACAGCGCCCGGGTGCGCTTGCGCCTCGTGGGCGAGCACCACGTCACCAACGCGCTCGCCGCCCTCGCCGTCGCGCTCGACCGCGGCCTGAGCCTGGCCGATGCGGCGGCCGCCGTGAGCGCCGCCGTGCCTCTCAGCCCTCACCGCATGGCGCTCACCGAGCGCGCCGACGGCGTGCGCATCCTCGACGACGCCTACAACGCGAGCCCCGAGTCCATGCGAGCCGCTCTGCGCGCCCTGCTCGCGGTCGCCGAGGGCGGCCGCACCTGGGCCGTGCTGGGCGAGATGCGGGAGATGGGCGAGGCCTCGGCGTCCGCGCACGCGGCCATCGGGCTGGACGCGGTGCGGCTCAACGTGTCCCACCTCGTCGTGGTGGGGCAGGGCGCCAAGCCGATGTTCGATTCGGCGGTTCGCGAGGGTTCGTGGGGGGACGAGGCGATCTTCGTGGCTACGATTGACGAGGCCTATGACCTCCTCGCCGAGAGCCTGGCTCCCGGTGACACGGTTCTCGTCAAGGCCTCGCACGGGTCGAACCTGTGGCAGCTGGCCGACCGACTGGTGGAAGGGGACGCATGAGAGCGATCGTGCTGTCCGGCAGCATCTCCCTGATCATCGCGCTGCTCGGCACGCCGCTCTTCATCCGCTACCTCCGGCGCCGCGAGTACGGCCAGTTCATCCGCCAGGACGGGCCCGAGTCGCACCACGTCAAGCGCGGGACGCCCACGATGGGCGGCGTCGTCATCGTGCTCGCGACGCTGTTCGGCTGGCTCCTGGGCAACGTCGTCGTGGGGCGCACGCCCAACGTGTCGTCCGTGCTGGTCGTGGGGCTCATGGTGGGGCTGGGCTTCGTGGGCTTCCTCGACGACGCCATCAAGCTCACGCGCGAGCGCTCCCTGGGCCTGAACGCCACGTGGAAGATCATCCTCCAGGGCGTCGTGGGCATCTCCTTCGGCCTGCTTGCGCTGCGCTTCCCCGACGAGCAGGGCATCACCCCCGCATCGACCGCCATCTCCTTCCTGCGCGACACGGTCGTGGACCTCGCGGTCCTCGGACCTGCTCTCGGGCTCATCGCGTTCGTCGTGTGGGCCAACTTCCTCATCACCGCGTGGTCCAACGCGGTGAACCTGACCGACGGCCTCGACGGCCTCGCGACGGGGGCGGCGATCATCTTCTTCGGCGCGTACGTGCTCGTGAACATCTGGCAGTCCAACCAGCTGTGCGGCGTCAACAACACCGACCTCGCGACGTGCTACGAGGTGCGCGACCCGCGCGACCTCGCGATCCTCGCCGCGGCGCTCGCGGGCGCGTGCTTCGGCTTCCTGTGGTGGAACGCGAGCCCGGCCAAGATCTTCATGGGCGACACCGGCTCGCTCGCGATCGGCGGCGCGATCGCCGGCCTGACGATCATCTCCCGCACGGAGCTGCTGGGCGCCATCATCGGCGGCCTGTTCGTCATCATCGTCGCGAGCTCGGTGCTGCAGATCGGCTACTTCAAGATCACCAAGGGCAAGCGCATCTTCAAGATGGCGCCCCTGCATCACCACTTCGAGCTCATGGGCTGGGGCGAGGTCACGATCGTCACCCGGTTCTGGATCATCGCGGGACTGTTCGCCGGCCTGGGCATCGGCGTGTTCTACGCCGAGTGGGTCGCGAACCTCGGCCTCGACGGCTGAGCCATGACCGAGCCGGGCCACGACCACCCCGCCGCCGACGGCGGCGCCGCGCTCGGGGGCACGCGCCTGCTCATCCTCGGCCTGGGCGTGGCCGGCACGTCCGCGGTCCGCGCCGCCCAGGAGATCGGCGCCCAGACCTTCACGGTGGACGCCGACCCCGCATCGGGCGCCGACGCCCCTGGCCTGGACGGCCTCGACCTGGCCTCCTTCGACGCGGTCATGGCCTCGCCGGCGTTCGCCCCGCACTCGGAGCCCATCCGCGCGGTCCAGGCCGCCGGGCTTCCCATCTGGTCCGAGATGGAGTTCGCGTGGCGCGTGCGCACCACCGATGCGCCGTGGGTCCTCGTCACGGGCACGAACGGCAAGACGACCACCACCCAGATGACCGGGGCGATCCTCCAGGCCGGAGGTGTCGCGGCCAAGGTGTGCGGCAACATGGGCATCCCGGTGATCACCGCCGCGCGCGAGGGGCATGAGGCCCTCGCCGTGGAGATCGCGAGCCTGCAGCTGCACTTCACCTCGTCGATCGTGCCCGCCGCCGCGGTGTGCCTCAACGCCGACTACGACCACCTCGACTGGCACGGCTCCGTCGAGTCCTACCGCGCGGACAAAGCCCGCGTCTACGAGCACAACCGCATCGCATGCGTGTACCCCGCCCATGACCGCGCGGTCGAGGAGATGGTCGAGAACGCCGACGTCGAGGAGGGCGCCCGCGCGATCGGCATCACCGCGGGCGCTCCCACGATCTCCCAGCTGGGCGTCGTGGACGGGCTGCTGCTCGACCGGGCCTTCACCGACTCGCGTCATCGGGAGGCCGTGGAACTGGGCCACGTCGACGACCTCGCGCACCTCATCGCCGGAGAGGTGCCGCCGTACCTCATCACCAATGCGCTGAGCGCCGCCGCGCTCGCCCGGGCGGTGGGGGTCGCGCCCGATGCGGTGTCCCGTGCGCTGCGCGAGTTCCGCCTCGACCGCCACCGCACGGCGTTCGTGCGCGAGCTCGACGGCGTCTCCTACGTGGACGACTCGAAGGGCACGAACGCCCACGCCGCGCAGGCCGCGTTCGGCGGTCGCGCCGAGCGCTCCGTCGTGTGGATCGCCGGAGGGCTGTCCAAGGACCAGGACTTCGGGCCCCTCGTCCAGTCCATCGCCTCCCGCCTGCGAGCCGTCGTCCTCATCGGCGTGGACCCCGAGCCCCTCGCATCGGCGCTCGCCGAACACGCCGCCGATATCCCCGTGACCCGCATCGCGCCGGGAGACACTGTGATGGCACGTGCCGTGGCGGCCGCGCGCTCGCTCGCCCAGGCGGGCGACACCGTGCTGCTGTCCCCGGCCTGTGCATCGTTCGACCAGTTCGAGAGCTACGCGCACAGGGGAGAGGCCTTCGCCGCGGAGGTGAGGGCGCTGTAAGGAGGCGAGCATGACGGCCACGGCCTCGCGTCCCGATGCCCGCATCTCCGCCTGGCGTTCTCCTGCCGCCTCGTACTACCTGCTCGTGGCGGCGACCGGCATCCTCCTGCTCATCGGTCTCGCCGTGGTCCTGTCGAGCTCGTCGATCCTGTCGATCCGCCATGAGGACGGCGACCCGTACCGCCTGTTCTTCATCCAGCTCGCGGCGCTCGTGATGGGCCTCGTGTGCCTCGCGGTGGGCTCGCGGATGTCGGTCAACGGGTGGAAGCGCGTCTCGCCGCTCATCCTGTACGCGGCCGTGGGCCTGCTGGTCGTGGTGCTCGTCGCGGGCGAGAGCTCGGGCGGAAACCGCAACTGGATCCGCCTGGGCTTCATCACGATGCAGCCGTCGGAAGTCGCCAAGCTGGGCCTCGCGCTGTACCTGGGCGTCGTGCTCGCGACCTTCCAGCACGAGCTCACGACCGTCAAGCGCATCCTCGTGCCCGGCGGCATCGCGACGGGCATCGTGCTCGCGCTCGTCCTGGGCGGCCACGACATGGGCACCGCCATCATCATCGCGGTGCTCGCATGCGGCGCGTACTGGGTCGCAGGGCTGCCGCTGCGCTTCTTCGTCGCCGGCGCGGTCCTGCTCGCGGCCGCGATGACCGTCCTGGTCTTCTCCGCCGACTCGCGCGTCAAGCGCCTCACGGTGTGGCTGTCGCCGACGTGCGACCCCACCGACGAGTGCCTCCAGCAGACCCACGGCACGTGGGCGCTCGCGACGGGCGGCCTGTGGGGCCTGGGGCCCGGCATGAGCCGCGAGAAGTGGGGCTACCTGCCCGCAGCGGACAACGACTTCATCTTCGCGATCATCGGCGAGGAGTTCGGGCTCATCGGCACGCTCGTGGTGCTCCTCGCGATCGGCATGCTCGTGGTGGCCGTCAACCGCATCGTGGTGCGCCATCGCGACCCGTTCGTCAAGATCGCCGCCGGCGCCATCGGCGCGTGGATCATCGGCCAGGCGCTCATCAACATCGCCGTGGTCCTCGAGCTGCTTCCCGTCACGGGCGTCCCGCTGCCGCTCGTGTCCTCGGGAGGCTCCTCGCTCGTCATGACCCTCGCGGGCATCGGCGCCCTCATGGCCTTCGCACGCACGGAGCCCGGCGCGCCGGAGGCGTTCGCCGCGCGCCGCTCGATGGTGCGCCGCTCGCTCGCCGTCCTGTCTCGAGGGCGGCGTGGCTGACGTCCTGCTCGCTGGCGGCGGCACGGCCGGCCACGTCAACCCCCTGCTCGCCACGGCCGCGCTCCTGCGCGCGCGGGGGCACACGGTCGCCGCGCTCGGGACCGAACAGGGCCTCGAGGCGGACCTCGTGCCTCGAGCGGACGTCCCGCTCCTGACGATCCCGCGCGTGCCGCTGCCCCGCCGACTCTCCGGGGACCTCGCCCGCCTGCCTCTGAACCTCCAGCGCGCGGTGCGCGAGTCCGCGCGCGCCATCGACGCGTCCGGAGCCGACGTCGTGGTGGGCTTCGGCGGCTACGTCTCCGCCCCGGCGTACATGGCCGCGCGGCGACGCCGCATCCCGTGGGTGGTCCACGAGGCGAACGCGCGGCCCGGCTTCGCCAACCGCTGGGGCGCGCGCGGCGCCGCCGGGGTGGCGGTCACGTTCCCCGGCACCCCGCTGCCGGGCGCCACGCTCACGGGGCTGCCGCTGCGTCCCGACATCCGCCGGCTCGCCGACGCGCTGGCGGACGGCGGCGGCCACGCCGTGCGCGCCGACGCCCGTGCGCGCCTGGGCTGGCCCGCCGACGCCCCGACTCTCCTCGTCACGGGCGGATCTCTCGGAGCCGCGAGCCTCAACGCCGCGACGGCGGGGGG
>JGI12383J13903_1000243_pt1 | contig 46788 bp, 41 predicted proteins | sample Passage237B_FD_13903 | JGI IMG/M metagenome (IMG submission 13903)
TGTCCTGCGGCTCGCCGATCCACTGCGGCCGCGCCGCGGCAAGAACGAGCAGCGCCCATGCGAGCAGCGCGAAGATCCTTCGCGATGCCGGAGCACCCGATGCCTGCTCGTCCTCGGATATCTCGATGAAGCGGTACGGCAGGCGCAGGGCTGCGCCGGTCGCCACCCGGGCGCGGGGCAGCAGCCATCCTGCCAGCAGCGGCGCGGGCATCGATGCGAGCAACCACGGCCACGCCAGTTCAAGCACGCGCGATCTCCGCAGCGGCCCGCGCCAGCCAGGCACGTACCAGCGAGGCGAGTGCGTGGACGTCGACGTCGACGTCGTGCAAGGCAGGATCGCGCGGTGCGCGGAACTGCGCGTCGACCAGCAATTGCTCGTGCCGCGCGAACGAGCCGTGCCCCGATTCGACCGGAAGGCCCCGATCGAGATACGCCAGCCAGTCTCGTCCCTGCAATGCGGCCGCTTGCGGATCTCGCATGCGCGCCACGCGGCGGAGCAGGCGAGAAAGTCCGGCGATCGTCAAGGCAGCATCCTCGCCTGCATCCGCCAGAACGCGATCCAGTTCGCGCGCCAGCAGGCGCTGCCATCTGTGCTCGCGCATTCGCCGCCGCACTCGCCATGCGAGCCATGCCGAGATGACGACAACGAGAAGCGCGAGCACCCACCAGCCCGGCGCGGGCGGCCACCACGCGGGATCGGGCGGAAGGTGGATGTCGCGCAGTTGCAGGTCTTCGGACGGATTCATGCCGAGCCCTGTTGCGACCGGAAGCCCCGCTCGAGCAAGGGCGCGAGCACGAGGCGCAGGTCCGCGCGCGTGTCCACTTCCAGCACGCGGATGCCGAGGCCCCGGCATTCGGCAAGGAGCGACTCGCGCGCGGACCGGAATCGCGTCGTCCATGTGCGGCGCACGTGCGCCGAGCCGAAGTCCACGATCCGCGCGACATCGCCGGTACGCATCGCGTAGCGTCCCGGTGGCGGCGGGGCGAGTTCCAGCGGGTCGTCGAGCAGGATCACCGCCATTTCGTGGCGATGTGCGATCTGCGGGAGCATGCGAAGCGCCGCGTCATCGACGCTGTAGCCATCGGTGATGATGAACAGGCGCATGCCCGGCCGCAGCAGTCTCCGTGCGCGCGACAACGCCTGCGACAGGTGCCCGACCGCATCGGTCGCCGCCGCGTCCCAGTCGCGCACGGATCGCAGCAGGCGCAACACGCCGCGTCGCCCGCCCGCCGGCTTGACCTCGCCATGGATGTCGCCGCCGAAACCGAGCACGCCGACGCGGTCACCGGCCATCGAGGCAAGCCACGCCAGCAACGCCGCGACGCGAGCGGCCTGCACGCTCTTGAACCGCACGCGCGTGCCGAAGCGCATGCCGGCGTTGCAGTCGAGCGCGATGAGCAGGCTCTGCTCGCGCTCCTCCTCGAACAGCTTCGTGTGCGGCTTGCCGCTGCGCGCCGTGACGCGCCAGTCCATGTGCCGGATCTCGTCGCCGGGCTGATACGGCCGCGACTCGCGGAAGTCGACTCCGCGACCACGCCAGCGCGACACGCCGGCCCCGGATCGCATCGCGGCGGATCGACGATTGCGCGCGAGGCGGACGCCATGCGCGGCGGCGGACAGCGCGATCAGTTCGTCGAGCGAAACGTGGATCGTTGCCTCGTTGGGAAGCGGCGGCGACATGGATGGTCGGGAGTCCTCGGTGTCGGGCGACGCGAAGCGATCCGGGTGGCTGTCGTCGCCGCAGCGTGCAGTCGGTTACGGCAACGGTACCCGCTCGAGCAGCATCGAGACGATGCGATCCGGACGGACGCCCTCGGCTTCCGCCTCGTAGCTCAGCAGGATGCGGTGGCGAAGGACATCCGGAGCCATGGCATGAACGTCCTCGGGTGTCGCGTAATCGCGCCCGGAAAGCCATGCGTGCGCGCGCGTGCAACGATCCAGCGCGATCGTGCCGCGCGGACTCGCCCCGTACGCGATGTATCGTGCGAGTTCCTCGCTGTACGGGCGCGGATCGCGCGATGCCAGGACGAGTTGCACGACGTACTCCTCCAGCGCCGGAGCAAGATGCACGTCCAGCACTGCGCGTCGCGCAGCGAAGATCTGCTGCTGACTGAGAATTCGCTCCGGTGCAGCGGGACGCTCGAGCGCATCTCGAGCGCGGTTGCGCACGAGGTGCAGGATCTCCGCTTCGGCAGCCGCATCGGGATACTCGACGAGCACGTGAAGCAGGAAGCGGTCGAGCTGCGCTTCGGGAAGCGGATAGGTGCCTTCCTGCTCGATCGGGTTCTGCGTCGCCATCACCAGAAAAAGTTCGGGCAACGGATAGGTGTCGCGTCCGACCGTTACCTGATGCTCGCCCATCGCCTCCAGAAGTGCGGATTGAACCTTCGCGGGAGCCCGGTTCACCTCGTCGGCCAGCAGGAGGTTGTGGAAGATCGGTCCGCGCTGGAACTCGAACTGCGCCGTCTGGGGGCGATAGATTTCCGTGCCGGTCAGATCGGCAGGCAGGAGGTCGGGCGTGAACTGCACGCGATGGAAGTCGGCTTCGATGCGCGCCGCCAGTTCCTTGATCGCGGTGGTCTTGGCGAGACCCGGCGCGCCCTCGACCAGCAGGTGTCCGTCCGCCAGCAACGCGATCAGAAGCCGGTCGACCAGCGCGGACTGGCCGATGATGGTGCGCGACAACTCGTCGCGCAACTGGGAGAACGCGGCGCGTGCCGCAGCTGGCTCTGGCATGTCCATCGGTCGGAAAGCGGAAAACGACGTTGTACTACGCCGGCAAGCGCGTAGGACAGCGGAATCGGCATAAAGTTGCGATCCGCGCCGAGCGGATTCAGCTCGAGGCGAGTGCCTCGGCAAACGGCATCGGCTTTCCGACGAGCCAGCCCTGCGCGTAGCGGCACCCCAGCCTGTGCAGGATTTCGCGCTGTTCGCGGGTCTCCACGCCTTCGGCAACGAGGTCGCAGCCAAGGGCCCGGGACATGCCCACGACCACGCCGACCAGCGCGACGGCGCGAGGCTGGTGCAGCGCCCGGATGAAGCTGGCATCGAGTTTGATCTGGTCGAAATCGAGAGCAAGCAACTGCGCCAGGTTGGAGTAACCGGTCCCGAAATCATCGAGCGCAACCGGCATGCCGACAGCATGGCAGCGCGCGATCAGCTCACCGATCTTCTCGTTGTCCGCCACCAGGCTCTCGGTCACTTCGAGTTTCAGCCGACCGGGCGGAAGATTGTGCGCACGAAGAAGCGAGAGGATGCGCTCGACGAGCTCCGGGTCGTCGATCTGGCGCGCCGAAAGGTTCGCCGCGATGAAGGGAAGCGGCTCCTTTCCCGCCGCGCGCATCTGCGCCAGCATCTCGCAGACGCGCGCGAGAACATAGTCTCCGATCGGCACGATCAACGACGTTTCCTCGGCCAGCCGGATGAACTCGGCCGGCGAAACGGCACCGCGCCTTGGGTGCTCCCAGCGCACGAGCGCCTCGTAGCCGGCGATGCGACCGCTTTCGATCTCCTCGATCGGCTGCAGGCGGACCTCGAGTTCGCGCTGCGTGATCGCAGTCCGGAGCTCGCTTTCGAGCCGTATCTTGTCGAGTGCGAAGACGTCTTCCTTGGTAGGTGAATCCGGAACGTCGCCTTCCTCACCCGTCAATGTTGCAAGCGCGGAGCGATAACGCGAGAGCTGGCTCATCAACAGGGCCCGCACGATGGGATCGGCGGCGGAGAGACGCTCGGCGAACTGGTCGCGGTTGATCGGCGTGAGCCGACACTCGCTGAGCGCGACGGCAGTCGCGGTTCGCGGCGAGGAGTCCAGCACCGCCATTTCGCCCAGCAACATGCCCGGACCGAGCCGCCCGAGGATGCGGCGATCCCCCAGCCGGTTGGTCGAGATCTCGACCAGGCCAGCCTCGATCAGGTAAGCGTCGTCAGGGGCATCCCCCTCCGTGAAGATCAGGTCGCCTGCCTTGTAGAGCACTCGGGTTGACTGCAAGGAACACCACCTCATGGTTCGCTTGCCGCACGGGCTGATCCGAGGCCTCGATCGTACACAAAAGGCGCCGGTGGGACATCGAGCCGGTGATGCGGCACAGCGACTGCCGCCGTTTCCCGGCCGGTTCCGGACCAGCAGGACCGAAAGCAGGAAGGGCCGCACGATGGCGGCCCTTCCTGCAATTCCCCGCCAGGCGTGGATTACGGCCCGGCGACGCACGGCGGGCTGAAGTCGTCCCCGTCGGGGATATTCACCGACACGGTGATCGGCGCCACACCTTCCGCAGAGAAGGTGCACGTTCCGCTGGCTCCCGGTGTTCCCGTCAAGGTGAACGTGGCCGAACCATTGGCGCCGGTCACTGCCGATGCGGGCGTGGCCGTGACACCGGAGCACGCCGCGTTGATCGCAACACCCGCGGCAGGCGATCCATCCGTGGTGTACGCGCGGATCGTGGCACGAGATGCAGGCCCATCACTGGTGCAAACGCTGCCGACGCCGCCATTCGAAATGAAGGCCAGCTGCACGATGATGTCCACCGGTGCCGTCGCGCCACCAACGCTGAATACCACCTGCCCGGATGCGCTGTCGGACGTGCTGACGGGCATGTCATCGGTATGGACGAGCGCGTCGACGCAACCATCCGGACCCGTGGTGTTGTCGAGCGTCCCGGATGTGCCATTGCCATCCACGGAGCCGGTACCGCCATTCAGGTCCATCTGGAAATTGATGCGGACACCCTGGATCGGTGAATTGAGGGCGTCGAGCAGGCACACCGTCACGATCGTGTCGGTGTTGCCGGGGATCGGCGACGGGAATGCGATGAGCTGGGCGGGGGCGACACCGGGATAGACCAGCTGGACGGCGTCGGTCACCCGACGCGAGCCGCCCGTCACCCGATCGATGCCGTCGCCCTGGGCCCACATCGCAACGATGTGCCCCAGCGTCTCGACCGTGTAGTTGAGCGTGGCATGGGCGACGCCGATTTCGTCGGTCAATGCCGTCGCCGTGATGTTGCCGTGCTGGCTGCGACCCACGATGTAAGGCAACACCGGACCGTAATCCACGGTCGCACCGGTCGTGTTGTTGTTGTTGAACGTGGATGCGGTCGTCAGGTTGGTCTGGCTGTTGACACGCTGGACCGTCACCGCGCTTTCGAGATCCTCGTTGCCATGCGGCGCACCATGATGCGTCTTGCCGAACACGACCAAGGCGTCGCCCGGTCCTGCGCCTCCGCCGGCGGTCTGGAAGCTGCCCGTCGGTGCCGTAAAGGTGTAGCCACCCTCCTGCGGATTTCCATCGCCTCCGGCGATGAGGAAGCGATTGGCCCACGCGCCCGCGTCGGGAGTGCCAACCGGCTCGTCGATCGAGCCAAACCGGATCGGCGTTCCGGGAAGCACGGGATTTCCCTGGCGATCGGTACCCAGTGCGCTTACCGTGAGGCTGTAGGAACCATCCGGATCGGACGGAATGCCATCGTCATCGACCTCCACCTCATCGGAAACGGTATTGATGTTGATCGCGTTGACGTCCGGCGACGTGATCGTGACGCTGTAGAGCTTGCCGTCCGAAACGATGACGGAGGCGGTGCTGGAGACGGGGTCCTGAATGCCGTTGGAGACGTTGTTGTCCGCACGGTCGGCCGTGACGCGGACCTGCACCGGCCCCTGATTCGTGGCGTTGCCCGCCTGAAGCGCCGCGGTTGCCACGCCGCGCACGGTGTACGTGGTAACCGTAGTGCCGATGAGGTTGCCTCCGACGGACGTGGACGACAGCTTGGCATCGCCGACATCGCCGATGATTTCGTACTGCACGTTGTCGACGCCGGAGTTTCCGCTGACGGGATCCGGGACGGTTTGCCCCGCACCGTCCACGACCATCGTGCGGAGCGCAGAGACGTTGTTGCCGCCCGACTCGGGCAGATAGATGCCGCTCGGCGTCGGCGTCACTTCCACCGCAGCCGGCATCGGTCCGACGCCGGCCGTGACCGTGATCGTGATCGAACTAGTGATCGTCCGGCTGGTATTCGGGTCGACCGCGCTGACGGTCAGGACGGCGTCGCCGGCACGGCCGGACGAGAACACCCAGCAGATCGCGTGGCCCGTGTCGGAGTGGACCTGGATGTTGGTCCAGTTCACCTGCGACTCGTCCTCGGGCGTGCTTGCATCATCCGGAATATGGATGCTCGCGACTTCGACGGGGCTGATGCTGCAGCTGAGGTCCTGGCCCGAGACGAAGGTGCCATCCGCATTGCGCCACTCGATGTCGACTTCGGTCGAGAACGGTGACGCCGGGTACCAGGGCGCACCCGTGGTATTCAGAGGAATCGTCGTCGAGGTTGCGCGCAACGTGATCGTGCCGCTTTCGGGAGGCGAGAAGGCGCCGCCATCATCGCCGCCGCCACCGCCGCAACCGGCAAGTACGAGACCAGCGAGCAGGAGCCCCAAGGTCTTGCCAAACAATTTCATGTCGTCTCTCCAGGCCAGCTTGTTCGTATGGTTCGCGCAAGTGACGTGCACCGCGCAGGGTTTCAGGGTCTTCGCCATCACTTGAGGCTGTCGCTGAGGATGCGTGGCGTGACGAAGATCAGCAGTTCCGCCTTGGTGTCGTTGCGGCCCTTGTTCTTGAACAGGTTGCCGAGCACCGGAATGTCGCCCAGCACCGGAACCTTGGTCAGCGTATCGGACTTGCTCACCTCGTAGACACCGCCAAGAACCACGGTCTGGCCGTTGTCGACCAGCACCTCGGTCGTGATCTCGCGCTTGTCCAGCGTCGGCACGCGTCCTCCGCCCGGATTGTCGACGAAACCGGCGATCGCGTCCTTCTTCACGTTGAGGTTCAGCACCACGCGATCATCCGCGGTAATGGTCGGCGTGACCTTGAGCTCGAGCACGGCCTCCTTGAACTGCACCGTCGCCGTGCCCGTGCCGGCGCCACCACCCGAATTCTGGAACGTGACGTAGCCGACCTCTTGCCCTTGCTTGATGTCCGCTTCCTGCTGGTTGGCGGTGATCACGCGGGGACTGGAAATCACCTCGCCCCGGCCTTCGGTCTGCGCAGCGGAGAGCTCGAGGTCGAGCAGGTAATCCGCGCCGAGAATTGCAAGTCCGAAGCTGCCCGCAGGCGTGGCAACGGGAAGATTCACGTTGAGGCGATCGCCGAGGGAAGGCACGGCGATGCCGCCCGGCACGGTTCCCGGCGCGGTATTCGGCATGCCGCGATTCGCGCCGCGCATCCGGTTGTTCAGCACGACGTTGCTCATCGTGTCGGTTGCATCCGCGGTTCCGGACGTGCTGATGACGTTGCCATGTCCGTCCTGATATCCACCGCTCACGCCGAACCGGACGCCGAGTTCCCGCGCGAAACTGTCGGTCGCGATCACGATGCGCGATTCGATCAGCACCTGCTGGACCGGGCGATCCAGCACGGCGATCAGCTGGCGGACCTCCTGGATCTTCGACGGGATGTCGCTGACCAGCAGGGTATTGGTACGGTCGTCGTACGTGACGCTGCCGCGCGCGGAGAGGAAGCCGCGCCGCACGCCGCCGCCGGCTTGCTGCCCGCCCGCCGAGTTCGTCTGCGCTTCCGTGGTGAGCAGGTCGGCAATGTCCTTCGCCTTGCCGTAGCTGATCGGGATGTAATCCGAAATCAGTGCCTCGGTGTCCTCCATCTTCTGCTGTGCTTCCGCGATTGCCTGCTCGCGGTCCGCGATCTCCTTCTGCGGCGCGACCCAGATCACGTTGCCGCGACGGCGCTTGTCCAGCCCCTTCGCCTGCAACACGATGTCAAGCGCCTGGTCCCACGGCACGTTGATCAGGCGCAGGGTCACGTTGCCCTGCACGCTGTCGGCCACGACGATGTTGAGATCGGAAACGTCGGCGATCAGCTGCAGGACGGAGCGTGTCGGAATGTCCTGGAAGTTGAACGTGACGCGACTGCCGCTGTACTCCGGCTCCGCGTTCTTGCCCTTGAGCTTCGCTTCCTGCTTCTTCTCCGAAACCTCGACGATGTAGTCGTTCCCGGTCTGATAGGCAAGCTGTTCGAATGGCGCTTTCGCCGCGATCTCGATGCGGGAGCCACTGCCTGCGCCGCGAACGTTGATCGTCTCGACCGGAGTGGCGAAATCCAGCACATCGAGCCGCTGCGCCTTGCCCGGTTTCGCATTGAGCGCCTCGAGCACGATCAGCGTGCCTTCGCGCTTGAGGTTAACCGCCGCGCCCGGCCCATCGAACGAAACGATCACGCGACCTTCGCCTCCGCGACCGCGGCGGAAGTCGACGTTCGAAACGCTGATCCCGGCCGTCGCGCCGATGGACTTGGTGGGATCGGCGGAGCCCGCGCTGGCGGCAACGCTGGACGTTCCGGCCAGGCCGGCATTGACGGAGAGGATGAGCTCCTTGCCGTTGATCCGCGTCGCGTATCCCGCTGCGCGGAACAGGTCGACCACGACGCGGGTGCGCCCCGCCGCCTCGAGCACGGAAACGCTCGATGTCGCACCTGCCCCGATCTCCAGGCGACGCTGCGGGAATCCATTGCGCGTGTTCGCGAAATCGAGCGCGATGCTGGGCGGTGTTTCGGTGGAGAACGCCTGCGGCGCGGCCACCGGCTCGGAGAACCGCAGCGTCACGTCCACCTTGCCGCCCGGCAGCGCCGTATGAGTGACGTCTTCGAGCACGTTCTCGGCATGAGCGGATGCGCCGAACGCCAGTCCGAGAACGGCCACTACTCCAAGCAGGCGAGATCGAGCCGCCCCGAAGGCGGACCAGCTCCCGGAAAATCCAGCGTTTTTCGTGCTCATGAGCATAGTCCCCAATAAACCGATCATTGCTTGCTTTCGTCCAGGGCGATCTTGGCGGGTCGTTCCATCCAGCCCCCGGTCCCGTTCGGAACGAGTTCCACGAGATCGACGTGGTCCTCCTCGATGGCCGTGACGCGACCGTAGTTCTGACCGAGGTAGTTGCCGAGATGGACCCGATGCACTACGCCATCCGGGTCGCGGACCAGCGCTTCCATGGCCTGCGCGGTGCCGAGCGTGCCCGACATCTTCAGACCATCGAGCGGAAACGACTCAAGTGGCTCGCGCGGGCGGTTCTGATCCGGACGCGGTCCGCTCTCGGCGGCTTCCTCCTGCTCGTCGGCGCTGTACCCGAACGGATCACGCTCGTCCTGTGCCGTGTAGAGGAAGTTCTCGAACGTCTTGACTACCGGCAGCGGCTGCAGCGGCGCCCCCTTCTTGGCCTTCTCGCGCGCCACCCATTCCTGCGTGCTTTCGTTCGGCGTGCAGGCCGCCACGGCGAGAACCGCAAGCGTCAGAGCGAAATAACGCATCATCGAAATGCTCATCTCCTGCCTCCTGCCGGCTTCTTCGCAGCATCCGCCTTGCGCTGGACTTCGGCAGCCTCTTCGTCATCCAGATACCGGTATGTCTTCACCGTTCCCTCGAGCGCCAGCTGGCCGGGCGCGAGACGCGGTGCCGCATTGCCGCCCGATCCGTTGGGGCGCAGCGAAACGTCGTGCATCGTGAGGATCACGACCCGCGGCAAGGACGCGACGTTGCTGATGAACGTGCCGAACTGGTGGTACGTGCCGAGCATCTTGAGCTGGATGGGCTTCTCGGCATAGAAGTCCTTCATCACCTCCGGCCCCGGCTGGAAAAGCTGCGTCTCGATGCCGGCTCCCAGCGCGGCCTGCGTGATGTCGTTCAGCAGGTCGGGCATCTCGGTCTTGCTCGGGAGCTGCCGCAGCATCGTCTGCAGCATTTCCTTCATGTCCTCGAGCTGCTTGCGGTACGCATCGAGGTTGACCGCCTTGGCCTGCTTGTCCGCAAACTCCTTGCGAAGCGCGACCTCCCTCTGCCGCACGCTTTCGAGTTCCTCCTGCTGGCCGCGGATGTGCAGGTACCAGCCGAGGAACAGGATCAGGATGACGATGAGGGCGGCGAAGAAGATCTTGACCGACTTCGGCCAGCCACCGACGTTGTTTCGATCCAGATTGCGCAGGTCGTCGAAGAAGCTCATTTCTTCTCCCCCGTGGCCCGATTCGCCGATTTCGACGTGGTGTTGGCCTTGGCCGAATCACGTTGGTCCATCAGCTTCTTCGATGCGTTCTCGAGCTGCGTCCCCAGATCCGCGGTCGGCTGCGCGCCACCCGTGACCGGTTCCGCGGAGTCGTTCTCCGATGCCGCAGCTTCCGCGGACTCGGCATCCTCCGGCTTGCGCAGTTTCACGTCGAGCGAGAAGACATACGGCGCCTTCGCGTCCACTTCCTTGGTGCCCGACTTGTTCTCGATCTTGCCGAGGTCGGAGCGGCCCATCCACGGCGAGACGTCGATGTTGCGCATGTACGTCGCGACGCGCGAGTTCGACTCCGCCACGCCTTCGAGCGTGAGCGTGTCGCCGGACTGCTTCATCGACGTCAGCCGCGTGCCGTCGGGAATCGTTTTCACCAGTTCGTCGAACAGGTGCACCATCTGCGAGCGGTTGGACTGCAACTGCTCGATGATCTCCTTGCGCGTCAACAGCGACGCCTTGGTCTTGTCGAGTTCCTTGATCTCCTCGATCTTCTTGTCGAGGGCGGAGATCTCCTGCTGGAGATACGCGTTCCGGCCATTCTGATCATCGATCAGGTGGTTCATCCAGAGGATCGCGGCGAACAGGACGGCAAACGCGCCGACCGCCGTCGCGACGAGCATCATGTAGAACTCGCGTTCGCGCTGTTTGCGGCGCTCCGCGCGCCAGGGCAATAGATTGATGTGTGCCATCAGTCGAAGCTCCTGAGCGCGAGCCCGCAGGCGATCATCAGCGCCGGCGCGTCCTGCGCGAGCGTCTGCGCCTGGACGCGTCCCGACAGGGACATGTCGGCGAGCGGATTGGCGACGATGCAGGGGACGTTGAGGTTCTCCTCCACCATGTCGGCGACACCGGGAATCGACGCGCAGCCGCCCGCGAGGACGATCTGGTCGACACGGCTGTATTCGCTTCCCGCGAAGAAGAACTGCAGCAGGCGGCTGATCTGCTGGACCATCGCTTCCTTGAATGGATCGAGCACTTCGGATTCGTACGATTCCGGCAGCCCGCCCTGACGCTTGGCGAGGCCGGCCTCCTCGTAGCTGAGACCGTAGCGGCGCATCACCTCGTCGGTGAGTTGCTTGCCGCCGAACACCTGTTCGCGCGAATAGATCGTGCGCTGGTTCTTGAGGACGATCAACGTGGTCATGGTCGCGCCGACATCGACGACCGCCACCACGGCATCCTTCGGCACCGACAGCTGGTCGGAGATCAGCCGGAACGCGTTCTCCATCGCGAACGCTTCCACGTCGATCACCTTGGTCCCCAGCCCACCGAGATCCAGCGCGGCGACGCGCAGATCGACGTTCTCCGTGCGCGACGCCGCGAGGAGCACGTTGACCATGTCCGGATTGTCCTTGATCGGGCCGAGAACCTCGAAATCGAGGCTGACTTCCTCGATCGGGTACGGAATGTACTGATTGGCCTCGACCTGGATCTGCGCCTCCATGTCCTCGTCGGACAGATCCGCAGGCATCGGAACGATCTTGGTGATGACCGCGGAGCCGGCCACGGCGGCAGCCGCGAACTTCGTCTTCGCGCCGGAGCGGTTGAATGCGCGCCGGATGGCGTCGCCCACCGCCTCGACTTCGACGATGTTCTTCTCGACGACCGCATTGGGCGGAAGCGGCTCGACCGCGTAGTGTTCGACGCGATAACGGCCACCGGCCTGCCCAAGCTGCAGAAGCTTGACTGCGGTGGAGCTGATGTCGACGCCGATCAGTTGCGGCGCCTTCGGTGTGAACAAGCCCACACTTTTCCCCTTCCCACGCGCCCTTACGAGCGAAAGATGCGCAGTTACATTAAATACAAGTGTTAACGGTTTTTCAACGGGTGTCCAGCCCTGTGGCAAAATCAAGGCGCCACGGGGGTTTAGCGATGACAACCGGATGCGCGAGCACTCCGTCGGCCTGTCGGGCCAAGGCACTTGCGCTCTATACTCCGATACTTACCGCACGTACCTTGACTGATATCACAAGTTGCCACGCATGACCTTGTTCCTGCGCCTGCTGCGCTACGTACTTTACCTCGCCGTGGCGGGAATCCTTCTGGGCGGCATCGCGCTGGGCATCGTGTACTGGCTCATTGCCCCGGGCCTGCCGTCGGTCGACGTGCTGAAGGATGTTCGTCTCCAGGTGCCGCTGCGAGTCAAGTCCGCCGACGACCGCCTGATCGCGACGTTCGGGGAAACCAAGCGCACGCCGGTTTCGATCGATCAGGTACCCGAACAGCTCAAGCAGGCCTTCGTCGCCGCCGAGGATGCGGATTTCTACACCCATCGCGGCATCGACATCGGCGGAATCGCCCGTGCGGTCTGGCTCACCGTTTCGACCGGAAGCAAACACGTCGCGGGTGGCAGCACGATCACCCAGCAGGTCGCGCGCATGTTCTTCCTGAGCCCGGAGGTCAGCTACACGCGCAAGATCTCCGAGATATTCCTCGCGTTCCGCATCGAGAACGCGTTGAGCAAGGACGAGATCCTCCAGCTCTACCTCAACAAGGCGTTCTTCGGCCATCGCTCCTACGGCATTGCCGCCGCAGCCGAGTTCTACTACGGCAAGACGCTCGGAGAACTCAGCCTCGCCGAGAGCGCGATGCTCGCGTCGATTCCCAAGTTCCCATCGACCGGCAACCCGCTGAGCCGCCCGCAACGCGCGCTCGAGCGCCGGGGCTACGTGCTCGGTCGCATGCTCGACAATCGCTTCATCACGAAGGAGCAGTACGACGCGGCGATGGCCGAACCGGATCTCGCGCGCGCGCACGAACCTCCAGTCGAAGTCGATGCCCCCTATTTCGCCGAACTCGTCCGGCGGGAGGCGATCGACCGCCTCGGCAACAACGCGCTGACCGACGGCTACGTGATCCGCACGACGCTGGATTCCAGACGACAGGAGGCCGCGGAGCGCGCCGTTCGCGACGGACTCATCGCATACGATCGCAGGCACGGTTTCCGCGGTGCAGAAGGCCATGCCGAACTCGGCGATGGAGCCACCGCCGCGGAATGGGACCAGGCGCTTGCCGACTATCGACCGGTCGGAGGACTGCTTCCGGCCATCGTGACCGAGGTGGACGCGCACGGCGCGACGGCCCACCTCGCGGACGGCCGCGACGCATCGCTCGAACTCGCGTCGGTGAAATGGGCGGCCCCCTACATCAGCGAGGATCGCCGGGGTTCGTCGCCGAAGGCGGTTTCCGACGTGCTCAAGCGTGGCGACATCATCCGCGTCGCACTCGACGCGGATGGCAACTGGGAGCTTGCGCAGGTTCCCGCCGCCGAAGCAGCACTGGTTGCAGTCGATCCCATGGATGGCGCCATCGTCAGCCTGGTCGGCGGCTTCAGCTTCCAGCGCAGCAAGTTCAACCGCGCCACGCAGAGTGCGCGCCAACCCGGCTCCGGTTTCAAGCCGTTCCTGTACTCGGCCGCTTTCGATCGCGGTTTCACGCCTGCCTCGGTGCTCAACGACGCCCCCGTGCAGTTCCCCGACCCGTCCCGCCCGGACGGCGTCTGGACGCCGAAGAACGACAATGACTCGTTCCGCGGGCCGATCCGTCTGCGCGAGGCGCTGGTTTCCTCCGTGAACCTCGTGTCCGTGCGCCTGCTCGATGCGATCGGCGTGCGCTACGCGCGCGAGTACGTGACCCGCTTCGGCTTCACGCCCGACCAGATCCCCGAGAATCTTTCGATGGCGCTCGGCACCGCCTCCGTCGCACCGATCGCGATGGCACGCGGCTATGCCGCCTTCGCCAACGGCGGCTACCTCGTCGATCCTTATCTCGTCCGCGAAATCCGGGACCGCGATGGCGGCATCGTGTACCGGGCCATGCCCCCCACCGTCTGCCCCGAATGCGATGCCGGCGTCGCCACGACCTCGCCGGCCGCCTTGCCATCGGATGCGACCGGCGTGGCGCTTCCCGCCGGCGCCACGACACCCGATGGCCCGCCACCAGCCGCTCCCCGCACCCTCGACCCGCGCAACACGTACCTGGTCACCTCGCTCATGCGCGACGTGATCAAGCGTGGAACCGGGCGGCGCGCGCTCGATCTCAAGCGCGAGGATCTCGCCGGCAAGACCGGCACGACGAACGATCACCGCGATGCGTGGTTCTCCGGCTTCAACGCAAACCTTGCCGTGAGCTGCTGGGTCGGCTTCGACGACTTCAGCTCGCTCGGCCGGGGCGAGTTCGGTGCTCGCGCCGCGCTGCCGATATGGGTGGACTACATGCGCGTCGCGCTCGAAGGCGTGGCGGAGCAACCATTCGACATGCCGCCGGGCATCGCTCGCGTGCGCATCGATCCGGCCAGCGGCCTTCTTGCCGGCTCCGGCGAAGGCGGGATCCTCGAACTCATGAAGTCCGAAGACGCAGCCCGCCTCGCGACGCTGCCGCCGGCAATGGACGAACAGGGCACCGAGCAGCGCGAAGCGTACGACGTGTTCTGATGCGAAGCGGACCGACGCGGCGCGACCGGAACCTGCGCCGTCGCATCGCGCTGGAAGCGGCTCGCCTGATCACCGAAAGCGGCCTACGCGACTACGGTCATGCCAAGCGCAGGGCTGCCGCGAATCTGGGCGCGTTCGACGAGGCGGTCCTGCCGCGCAACACGGAAATCGAGGAAGCGCTGCGCGAACACCAGCGCCTGTTCCTCGCGGACACGCAGGCGGCGGCGCTCCGCGAACTCCGGCAGACCGCGCGCGAAGCCATGCGCTTCTTCGTCGCGTACGAGCCCCGTCTGGTGGGCGCCGTGCTCGACGGTACCGCCGATAGCAACTCGGCCGTCTGCCTCCACCTGCACACCGACTGTCCCGACGAGGTGGCGATCGCCCTTTCCGATCGGCGCATCCCGTTCGAATCGCATGTGCGGCGCATCCGGCTCGACGAGGGACGTGCGCACGACGCTCCGGTCCTGCGCTTCGCCGCCGACGGCCACGAACTCGACGTGACCGTGTTGCCATTCGACACGCTGCGCCAGGCACCACTGGACCGGGTCACGGGCCGCCCCATGCAGCGTGCGGCGCTCGCTGCAGTCGAGTCCCTGCTCTCGGAGCGGGACCCGCTCGCGCCGGACGCACATCAGCGCGCGGACATCTCCACGTAGTCGCGCGGCGTGGCGCCGGTATAGATCTGGCGCGGACGACCGATCTTCGTCTCCGGATCGTTGTGCTGTTCCAGCCAGTGCGCGACCCAGCCGGCCGTGCGCGCGATCGCGAACATGACCGTGAACATCTCGGTCGGGATGCGCAGCGCCTTGTAGATGATGCCGGAGTAGAAATCGACGTTCGGATACAGCTTGCGCTCGACGAAGTACGGATCCTTCAGCGCGGCCTGTTCCAGCTCCATCGCGACATCGAGCAGCGGATCGCTGACGTGGAGATCGGCCAGCACCTTGTGGCACATCTCGCGGATGATGGTCGCGCGCGGATCGAAGTTCTTGTACACGCGATGGCCGAAGCCCATCAGGCGGAAGCCGGACTCCTTGTCCTTGGCGCGCTCGACGGCCTTGCCGACGTTCTTCGCGTCGCCGATTTCCGCCAGCATCCTGAGCACCGCCTCGTTCGCACCGCCGTGCGCGGGTCCCCACAGCGCAGCGATGCCGGCCGCGACGCAGGCATACGGGTTGGCCCCGGTGGAGCCTACGAGGCGAACCGTGGAGGTCGAGGCGTTCTGTTCGTGGTCCGCGTGCAGGATGAACAGCAGGTCCAGCGCCTTCGCCGCGACCGGACTCAGTTCAAGCGGCTCGCTCGGCACCTCGAACATCATGTGCAGGAACCGCGTGACGTACTCGAGGTTGTTGCGCGGATAGCGCACCGGCCAGCCGATCGAGTAGCGATACGCTGCCGCCGCGATGGTCGGCACCTTCGCGATCAGGCGGATCGCCGCAAGGCGACGCTGCTCCGGATCGGAGAGATCCAGCGTGTCGTGATAGAACGCCGACAGCGATGCGACCGACGCGCACAGGATCGCCATCGGGTGCGCGTCGTAACGGAACCCATGCAGGAAGTTCTTCAGCGACTCATGCATCATCGTGTGATGCGTGATCTCGTGCTCGAACGCCGAGAACGCCGCCTTGTCCGGCAGCTCGCCGTTCATCAGCAGATAGGCCACCTCGAGGAAACTCGAGTGCTTGGCCAGTTGCTCGATCGGATAGCCGCGATACAACAGCACGCCGGCATCGCCATCGATGAACGTGATCGCGCTGCGCGTCGCGGCCGTTGCGACGAATCCGGGATCGAACGTGAACAGGCCGGTCTCGCGGTTGAGCCGGCCGATGTCGATGGCCGGATCGCCCAGCGTGCCGCGTACCAGCGGGAAGGACGCGCTCTTGTTGGTCGAGGGATCGGTGATCTGCACGGATTTGTCGGACACGGCGGTACTCCTGCGGCGCAGAAGCCGGGAGCGGGAACGCCGGCACCGTGCTTCGCGCAAAAGGTGGGAATCGGACTTCGCGGATCGATCCGCGGCCAAGCAGCGATTATGGCATGACGCGGTGCCGCATGGCCCGGTGGATCACGGCCGGCGGGCACGCAAACGCAAGACGCCGGCCAAGGGCCGGCGTCCGGAATGCGGCGATCGAGCGAGGCACCCGGCCGAAGCCGGATGCCGACGATCACTTGGCGTAGCGGCGGCGGAACTTGTCGACGCGACCCGCCGTGTCGACGATCTTCTGCTTGCCCGTGAAGAACGGGTGCGAATGGCTGGAGATTTCCACCTTGACCAGGGGGTACTCCTCGCCGTCCTCCCACTTGATCGTTTCCTTGCTGCTCATCGTCGAGCGCGTCAGGAACGAGAAATCGGAGGAGATGTCCTGGAACACGACCGGCCTGTAGTCGGGATGGATGTCGGCTTTCATGGCGCGCCTTGTGCTTGAATGCGGCGGGAAAAAGAGCGGCAGTGTACTGCCGGAAAGGCGCCCTGCGCAAGCCGCAGCCCGCACGCGTCAGGCGCCGAGGGCCCGCCCGACCAGCGACTCGAAGCCGGACTGGTCCACCTCCAGCACGATCCGCGCGTTCGCCCTGCGCCCGAGGCGCCCGTCCCAGTCCACGACGGTCGCGCCGCGCGTGCGGGTACCCGACGTTTCCACCGCGACATGGCGGGCTTCCGCCGTCCGCACCAGCTCCGGCGCGAGCGCGACCGCCATTGCCAGCGCGTCGGCCGCGATGAAGCCGTTCCGTCCGCGCGCAAGGTTGAACACCCGCGCCTTGCGCGCGATGGCCGCGAAGAATCGTGCCCGCCCGTCGCCACCCGCAAACAACGCGTCGGCCCGTTCGAACGGAATCGCATGCCGCAGGCAGGCTTCCCAATCCACCAGATCGAACATCGGCCAGGACGAGAACACGATGTCGGCGGCTTCCGGATCGAACCCGACATTGAACTCGGATGGAACGAGACCGGTGTTTCCCCGCCCGTTCACGGCGCCTCCCATCACGACCAGCCGTGCCACGCGCGATGGCAATTGCGGATCGAGACGCAACGCCAGCGCGAGATTGGTGAGCGGCCCGAGCGCGACCAGCGTGAGTTCCCCGGGGCGTTCCCGGGCGAGGCGCACGAGTGCCGAGGCCGCTGCCTCGTCGGCTGCCTTGCGGAACGACGGAAGGTAGCCGGTATCGCCGAATCCGTCGCGCCCGTGCACATGGCCGGCATCCTCGGCAGCCGCGGCCAGCGGCACCTCGCAGCCGGGGAACACCGGAATCTCGGCACCGATCACGTCCAGCAGCTTCAGCGCATTGCCGACCGTGTGCGCAAGGCCGACATTGCCCGCCGCGATCGTCAGGGCCGCGACATCACCGCAGGCATGCGCCATCAGGATCGCCAGCGCGTCGTCCACGCCGGGGTCGGTATCGATCAGCAACGGTGAATCGGTCATCGCGCAACCATGCCCGAGGGGAATGCACGATGATAGGCGATTCGATCGCCGCCCCCGAACCCACGCCGATGCACGCCCCTTCGTCCCGCACCCTGACATTCGCCTTTGCCGCGCTCGCCATCGGCCTGCTCGTCATGACGCTCGCATGGCACATCCCGATGATGCTGTGGGATCACCTCGACCTGCTGCCGATCCTGCAGGCCTGGCGGCACGGCGATTGGCTGCAATCCGATTTCCTGCGCATGCACGGCGGACACATCCACACCGCGGCCTATGCGGTGTTGCTGGTCACGACGACGGCATCGCACGCCACTGCCTGGGTCGATTGCGTCACGAGCTGGCTCCTGTTGATCGCTGCCGCAGCACTGCTCAGCGTGGCGCTGCGCGAGACGCTGGCACGCGGCGTCGTGTTCCCGACCTTGCTCCCGCTGCTTGCCGTTCTGCTCCTGCTCCACCCCGGTCACCTCGCGAACCTGCAATGGGGCTGGCAAGTCGCGGTGTTTCTCTGCCTGCTGGGTGTGGCCGGCACGATCATCGCGCTGACGCGACCGACGCTGGATGCGAAACGAAACGTCATCGCGCTTGCCTGCACGCTGCTCGCGTGCACGAGTTTCGCGACCGGTCTGGCGATGCTGCCGGTCGCGCTGGCGCTCATCGGCCTGCGCCGCGAGCTGCCGCGATCACGGCGCATGACGCCGGCACTGCCGTGGGCGATCGCACTGGCGCTGGCGATCGGACTGCGACCGCGCCTCGGTACACCGATCGGCCTTTCCGACGCACCTCTTCTGGCGACCTACATGCTCAATTTCATCGGTGCCGGGATCGCGCGTTTCGCGACCGATCTCGCGCCCTGGCTTGCCGCACTCGGCATCCTGTCCGCATGCGCGATGGCGATCCGGCTGCGCGCACAGCGAGAGGCCTTGCCATGGATGGGACTGACCGCCTTCGCGATCGTGGCCAGCGGCCTCGTCGCGATCGCGAGGGCGCCATCGTTCGGGGCCGATCACGCATTCGTCACGCGCTACGTCAGCTTCTCCACGCTGTTCTGGCTCGGCTGGACCGGAATGCTCGCGTCGTTGCCTTCCGCGTCATCGCCGCGGCTGATGCAGGTCGGAGCCATCGTGGTGTTCGTCTTCGCCGCAGCGAACGGCCTGCACATGATCCACAAGGCATCCCAGGTCGGCGCACGCACCGGCGACATCGCGGCGACGATCGCGCGGGACTATCCGGATATCGATTCCGCCCTGCTTCGCGAGGTCCATTTCGATCGGGAAGACACCGCGGCGGAACGCATCCGCATGCTGCACGATCTTGGCTATCCACCGTTCCGCGTGCCCTGAAGCGCCACCGCCATCAGGCATCCGCGTAGCGCGCCGACCCGCCCATCCAGCGCGTCACGAGCCGCTCTGCCCGATCGGGATGCGCGTCGAGCATCGCGTCGCCCATGCCGTGAACGGCGGCCAGCAAGTCGGCATCGCGGGCGAGATCGGCGACACGGAACTGCAACTGCCCGGTCTGACGCGTGCCGAGCACCTCACCGGGACCGCGCAATTCCAGATCCTTCTCCGCAATGCGGAACCCGTCGCCGGTTTCGCGCATCACTGCGAGCCGGGCGCGCGCCATCGCCGACAGCGGCGGCTGGTACAGCAGCACGCAGCTCGAGGCGACATGCCCGCGCCCGACCCGGCCGCGCAACTGGTGGAGCTGCGCGAGACCGAGGCGTTCGGCGTTCTCGATGACCATCAGGCTCGCGTTCGGCACGTCCACGCCGACCTCGATCACCGTGGTGGCGACCAGCACCGACGTCTCGCCCGCCTTGAACGCATCCATCGCGGCCTGCTTCTCCTTCGGCTTGAGCCGGCCGTGCACGAGGCCGACGGCGATGCCCGGCAGCGCCTCGCGGAGCTCCGCATGCGCGACTTCGGCCGCCTGTGCCTCGAGTTGCCCGGACTCCTCGATCAGCGTGCATACCCAGTACACCTGCCGCCCCGCCTCGCATGCCGCGCGGATTCTCTCGATCACGTCCGGGCGGCGACCCGAGGAAATCGCGACCGTCTGCACCGGCGAGCGACCGGGCGGCAGCGCGTCGATCACCGAAACATCGAGGTCGGCGTATGCGCTCATCGCGAGCGTGCGCGGGATCGGCGTCGCGGTGAGCACGAGTTGGTGCGGCACGCTGCGTCCGGTACGTCCCTTGTCGCGGAGGCTGAGCCGCTGGTGCACTCCGAAGCGGTGCTGCTCGTCGATGATCGCCAGTCCGAGATTGCGGAACGCCACGCCATCCTGCATCAGCGCATGCGTGCCGATCACGACGGGCGCACCGGCCGCGACCGCCGCCAGTGCGGCTTCGCGAGATCGCCCCTGCACCTTGCCGGACAGCCAGACCGGCTCGATGCCGAGTGGCCGGAACCATGCATCGAACGTGCGCAAATGCTGCTCGGCAAGCAGTTCCGTCGGTGCTGCAAGAGCGACCTGCGCACCGGCCTCCACCACCGTGAGCGCTGCCAGCGCGGCCACGATGGTCTTGCCGGAACCGACGTCACCCTGCACCAGTCGCAGCATCGGCGCGCATTGCGCGAGATCCTCGCGAATCTCGCGAACCACCCGCTCCTGGGCGCCCGTGAGCCGGAAAGGCAGGCGCGCCCTCAGGTCGGCCTCGAGCCGCCCCGCGGACGCGAGTGCCGGCGCATGCAGCGCTCGCACCTGTGCACGCAGGCTGCGCAAGCCGAGATGGTGGGCGAGCAGTTCCTCGAACGCGAGCCTTCGCTGCGCCGGATGACGTCCTGCGAGCAGGGCCGCGAAGTCCGCGTCGGCCGGAGGACGATGCGCCATGCGCAAGGCTTCGGCCAGCGGCATCAAATGCAACGGTGCAAGCAGTTCGCGCGGCACGAGCTCGAACGAGGCATCGGCCGGAATCCGATCGAGCGCGCGCGCGATGACCCCCGCCAGCCGCTTCTGACCGATGCCCTCCGTGGTCGGATACACCGGCGTGAGTACGTCGTCCAGAGCCGCAGCGGCCTGTCCGGCGACATGCCGGTACTCGGGATGCACCATCTCCGGACCCGAAGCGGAGTTCCGGACCTCGCCATGACAGATGAGGCGGACGCCCGGCGCGAACTGCTCAGCCTGCCGCCGGCTGAAATGGAAGAAGCGCAAGGTGAGCGAGACACGCGAGTCGTCTTCGATGGCAACGCGCAGCTGCGGCCGGAAGCGGAACCCGCGCTCCACGGCGGTGACGACACCGGCCACCTGGACGCGCATGCCCGGAACCACATCGCGGATCGGCGTCACGCGCGTGCGATCTTCGTAGCGCGCCGGCAGGTGGAACCAGAGATCCTGCACGCTCCGCAGACCGAGACGTTCGAGACCGGCCGCGAGCGAGGGGCCGACGCCGGGCAGCGTCGTGACCGGCGCCAGCGCTGGATCGCCGATGACCGGGGGCTCCTGGCGGGACATGCGCGTAGCGTATCAACGGTAGGCGCCGATCCGGCAGCACCGCCGCCTCGCCGGAAGTGCGCGCGCGAAACGCCTCGCGCGCTCAGCCCGGCAACACGAGGATGGCATCGACTTCCACGCGCGCGCCGCGCGGCAGCGCGGCCACCTGGATGGTCGAGCGCGCCGGATACGGCTCCTTGCAGTACTCGGCCATCACCGCGTTGACGGCGGCGAAATCGGCCAGATCCGTGACGTAGATGCCCATGCGCACGATGTCGGCAAGCGACCCGCCTGCCGCGGCGCACACGGCGCGAAGGTTGTCGAACACGCGCCTTGCCTGGGCGGTGATGTCGCCTGCGACCATTTCGCCGGTCGCCGGATCGAGCGGAATCTGACCGGACAGATACACCGTCCGACCGGAGCGCACGGCCTGCGAGTACGGGCCGATCGCGGCGGGCGCGTCCTGGGTGTGGATGATCGATCGAGTCATGGGCTGGGCGGAACCGTCAGCGGATCGAGAGGCCGCGAAGCGTAGCAGAACGCGGCGCACACCTTGCGAACGCCTCAGACCGGATGACGCTTTACCGCGGTCACTACCTGCAACCGCCGCACGCGGCGGATCACGTTCGCGAGATGGTTGCGGTCTGCAACCTCGATGGTGAACAGCAGCGTCGCCGCGTTGAGATCGCGCTCCTTGTACTCGACGTTCTCGATGTTCGAGTTGACCTCCGCGATCGCGGCCGCCACCTGCGCCAGCACGCCGGGCTTGTTCGCGACCTCGATGCGCAACTCGACGCGGAAATCGCCTTGCACGTCCGCATCCCAGCCGATGTCGATGCAGCGCTCCGGCGACTTCTGCAGCTCCGGCGCGTTCGGACACTCGACACGATGCACGACGATGCCCTTGCCGGCCGACAGGTAACCGAAGATCTCGTCGCCCGGCAGCGGATGACAGCAGTTGCCGAAGCTCAGCACGCCGCGCTCGGTACCGTTGATCAGGATCTTCTCGCTGCTGCGATGATGCGCGACGTGCGGGTGGTCGCCATGCGCATCCAGCAGCTCGCGCGCGACCGTCTCGGCGTCGCGATTGCCGAGGGCAATGTCGGCGAGCAGTTCCTCGAGACGCTTGAACTTCTGCTCGGCAAGGTAGCGCTCCAGCACCGCGGGACGAATCGCCTCGAGCGAGGATTCGAACGCATCCAGCGCGCGGTCGAGCATGCGATGCCCGAAATCGACGGCATCCTCGTGCTGCAGGCGCTTGAGATGATGGCGGATGGCGGTGCGCGCCCGTCCGGACACGACCCAGTCCAGCCACTGCGGGCTGGGCGATGCCGACGCGGCGGTGACGATCTCGACCGTCTGCCCGCTCGCCAGCGGCGTGCGCAGCGGAATCAGCTTCTTGTCGGCACGCGCAGCGACCGCGTGATCGCCCACGTCCGTATGCACCGCGTACGCGAAATCGAGTGCGGTCGCGTTGCGCGGCAACGCGAGGATCTCGCCCTTCGGCGTGAACAGGTAGACCTCGTCCGGAAACAGGTCGACCTTGACGTTGTCGATGAACTCCAGCGACGACGGCGTCTGCGTCTCGCGATCGACGAGACCGGAAAGCCACTCTCGCGCACGCGATTGCGCGCTGTTGGCCGGCATCGCGTCCTTGTAGACCCAGTGCGCGGCGACACCGCGCTCGGCCACCGCATCCATGTCCTCGGTGCGGATCTGGATCTCGATCGGTGCACCGAACGGGCCGAACAGCACGGTATGCAGCGACTGGTAGCCGTTGGCCTTCGGAATCGCGATGAAGTCGCGGAACCGCCCGTCCAGCGGCTTGTACAGACCGTGCACCGCACCGAGCGCCTGGTAGCAGTGCGGCACGCTGTCCACCACCACGCGGAAGCCGTACACATCCATCACCTGCGCGAAGGACTTGTGGTCCGCGACCATCTTCGTGTAGATGCTGTAGGGCGACTTGATGCGGCTCACGACGCGGTGCGGGATGCGTTCCGACGACAGCCTCGTCTCCAGTGCGTCCTCGATCCGCGCCATCGCCTCGCGCCGATTGCCGAGCACCGAACGGATGCGCGCGGAGATCACGCGGTGCCGGTCGGGATGCAGTGCACGGAAGCCCAGGTCCTGCAGCTCCGCCTTGAACCCGTTCATGCCGAGGCGCTGCGCGATCGGCGCGTAGATCTCCAGCGTCTCGCGCGCGATGCGCCGACGCGCCTCCGGCTCCATGGAACCGAGCGTGCGCATGTTGTGCAGGCGATCGGCCAGCTTGATCAGGATCACGCGCAGATCACGCGCCATCGCGAGCAGCATCTTGCGGAAGCTTTCGGCCGCCGCCTCCTGACGGCTGCGGAAGCGCACCTTGTCGAGCTTGGTGACGCCGTCGACCAGTTCCACGACGGTGGAGCCGAATTCCGTCTCGATGCTCCCGGCGTCGAGGCTCGTGTCCTCCAGCGTGTCGTGGAGGATCGCCGCGATGATGGTTTCGTGATCCAGCCCGAGGTCCGCAAGGATGCTCGCGACCGCGACCGGATGCGTGATGTAGGGCTCGCCGCTCTTGCGCGTCTGGCCGGCATGCGCCTGCGCGCCGAGCTCATACGCATGACGCACGAGTCGCACGCCATCAGCCGGCATGTAGCCGGCGAGCTGGGCTTCCAGTGCCGCGACGTAGGAAGGAACCGGGTCGCCGGCTGGACGGGGTTCCTGCATCGACGCGGCGTTGCTCATGGGCGATCCCCGGTCAGGCGGCCGGATTGCGGCACCACGGGCATGCCGTTCGGCACATCGCGATCAGAGATCGTCGCCGCCCTTTCCGAGATCGTCGTCCGCAACTTCCGCCGCGGCCCACTCCAGCGCCTCGCGTTCCGCGCGTTCGCGCTCCTGACGATCGATCTCGTCGATCATGCCCTGGTCGATTCTGCGCTCGGCGATCTCGCGCAGCGCGAGCACCGTCGGCTTGTCGTTTTCATCGTCGAGCGCGGCTTCCGCGCCCTTGGCCAGCTGACGCGCGCGCTTCGTCGCCATCAGAACGAGTTCGAAGCGGTTGTCCACCACTTCGAGGCAATCTTCCACCGTGATGCGCGCCATGCGCTCTCTCCATTCAGAAAAATTGAAGCCAATTCATGGCTTTACGGACCAGCATTCTACCGCCGCGGCGCGCAATCGCGCAATCGCGACGTGCGCGACACCGCAACCGCCTCGCGACGCTGCACCCGTACGCCGATTTCGCGTAGCCTGTAGGTGCGGAAGGGAGCCCAACCACAGCCGCCGAGAGAGCGGCTTCGAGACGATTCCATGCCAGTACCCCCCTCATTCACCCGCTTGCGAACGGGCATTCTGCTCTTTTGCCTCGCTTTTCTTGCCGGCTGCACGGTCGCCCGGCCGCGCACGGACGACCCATGGGAAAAGTTCAATCGCCGCATGTACGCATTCAACGATGCGGCCGACCGCGCGGTGATCCGGCCCACGGCGGTCGCCTATCGCAAGGTGACTTCGCCGAACGTCCGGCGCCTGATCTCCAATTTCTTCTCCAACATCCGGATGCCGATCACGATCGTGAACGACCTCCTGCAGGCGGAGCCCAAGCTCGCACTGCGCAACACCGGGCGCTTCCTGATCAACTCGACGGTCGGCTTCGCGGGCTTCTTCGACCCGGCAAGTCAGCTGAGGCTGCCGCCGCACGAGACCGACTTCGGCGTCACGCTCGCCAAATGGGGCCTGCCGGAAGGGCCGTACCTCGTGCTGCCGCTAGTCGGCTCGACCACGGTGCGCGACGTCTGGCGCCTGCCTGCCGATCGCGCGCTCGACCCGCTCGGCTGGTATGCGGAAGAGCACGACCTGAAATGGCACGCCGAGGAACTGCCGAGCGTGCTCTATCTGGTCACGCTGCGCTCACGCGGCATCGATGCGGAAAACCTGCTCGAGGGCGTATACGATCCCTACGTGTTCTATCGCGACGCCTACCGGCAGCGCAGGCTCTACGAGATCTACGACGGCGAGCCGCCGGTCGAGGCCATCGAGGTGCTGCAGGGAACCGGCGACGACGCCGACATCGACGCGATGCTGGAAGAGCAGCAGCGCTACGAAGAACGACACCAGCCCGATCCTCACTGAGTCGCGCGAGGCTCCGCGCCGGTCAGCAACGCCTCGGCGTCGCTCAGCTTCGCCAGCGACGCCAGGGCGGACGGAATGCCGACATAGTGCAGGCGCGCGCCGGCCCGAGCGGCGGCGGCGCTCCAGCCGAGCAGCGTGGCCAGCGTCGCGCTGTCCACGTCCTCGATGCCGGAAACATCCACGTCGATGTCGCCGCGCGCATCCCCGGTGATCTCCCGGACGCGGGCCAGCGCATCGGATGCCTGCGGAAAGCCGAGCGATCCGCTTACCCGCGCGCGTCGGCCTTCGCGCTCGATCCGCGGGGCAGACGTGCTCACTTCTGGTCCTTCTCCATCGACTCCAGCGCCTTCGCGCCCTGCGTCTCCAGCCGCACGATCAGCGCGTCGAGCCCGGTCTTGCGGATCTCCGCGTCGACCTGGTTGCGGTAATTGGTGACGTAGGAGATGCCTTCGATGATCACGTCGTAGGCCTTCCATTCCCCGGATTTGGTCTTGCGGAACGCATAGTCGACGGCGAGCAGCTTGCCGTCGTCGAGCACGACCTGCGTGCGCACGATGGTCCGCTTGTCGTTGAGATCGCCGTTGCGCGGCAGGACGCGCACGCTGCCCTTGGTGTAGTTGAGCAGCCCTTCCGCGTAGCGATGCGCGATCGAGGAATAGAACGCCCTCGCGAATCGCGCGCGCTGTTCCGGGCTGGCGGCGCGCGCATGCGGCCCGAGCACGAGGATCGACGCGTAGTCGATGTCGAAATGCGGCAGGAACAGGTCGTCGATGAGATCGATCAGCTTCTCGCGATCGCTGCGCAGCTCGGCCTGGTGACCGTCGACGGCGCGCTCCAGATCCGCGGCGATGCCCTGCACCACCTGCTCCGGCAGCGCCGTGTCGGCGCGCGCGCCCGAGAAGCCAAGGACGAGGAAAGATGCCACCACGATGGACAGGATGCGCGACATGCGGACTCCGGAGGAAACGGAAAACGAGGTCATTCGGCGGATGCGGAATCCTTCGATCCCTGCTTCTCGCCCGGCGAACCATTGACGAGGAACTTGCCGATCAGGTCTTCGAGCTGCATCGAGGACTGCGTCAGGACGAACTCGTCGCCGTCCTTGAACATGTCCGGCGATCCGCCCGGCTGGATGCCAACGTACTGATCGCCCAGTAAACCGCTGGTGAATATGGCGGCCGCCGAATCGTCCGGCAGTTCGTCGAAGCGGCGATCGATGGACAGGCGCACGATCGCCTCCAGCTTTGCCGGCTCGAGTTCGATCGACTCGACGGTACCGATCCGCACGCCGGCCAGCTTCACCGGGGCACGCAGCTTGAGCTGGCCGATGTTGCCGAAGCGCGCGGTCAGCGTGTAGCTGGGCCCCTGACTGAAGTTGGCGATCGAGGTCGTCTGCGTCGCGAGGTACGCGAGCGCGGCGAAACCGAGCAGGATGAACAGGCCGGTTCCGATCTGGTAGGAGCGTCGTTGGGTCATGGTTGCCGGTCCGGTGGATGGGGTGGGCGTGTACGGCTTCGATGCGGGCGTGGCCCGCTACATCAGGAACGCGGTCATCACGAAATCCAGCGCGAGGACCACGATCGAGGAGAACACGACGGTGCGCGTGGTCGCGTACGCCACGCCCTCGCTCGTCGGCGGCGTCGTGTAGCCCTGGAACACCGCGATCAGCGCGATGACGCCGCCGAACGCCGCACTCTTCCAGAGCCCGTTCACGACATCCTTCCACACGTCCACGCTGTTGGTCATGTTCGACCAGAACGTGCCGTTGTCGAGTCCGAGCCAGCTCACGCCGACCAGATGCGCGCCGAAGATTCCCAGCGCGTTGAAGACGCAGGCGAGCAGCGGCATCGCGACGATGCCGGCGAGGAAGCGGGGCGCGGCGACGTAGGCCAGCGGATCGACCGCCATCATCTCCATCGCCGACAGCTGGTCGGTCGCGCGCATCAGGCCGATCTCGGCGGTCACCGAGGTTCCGGCGCGGCCTGCGAACAGCAGCGCGGTCACGACCGGCCCAAGCTCGCGGTACAGCGACAGCGAAACCACCGTGCCGAGCGCCGCCGTGCCGCCGAAGATCGACAGCACGTAGTAGAGCTGCAGGCCGAGCACCATGCCCACGAACAGNCCGCAGGTCATGATGATGACCAGGCTCATCGCGCCGACGAACCAGATCTGGCGCAGCGTCTCGCGAAAATGGCGCAGGCTCTTCGGAATCGCACCGACGATCTGCAGGAGGAACAATCCGCACGCACCGATCTGCGCGACCGAATCGATCAGCCGGGAGTTCGAACGCGCCTTCATTTCGCCGTCTCCGTCGGAAAGCCGAGATCGAGCGCGTAGTCCCGCGCCGGGTACTGGAACGGAACCGGTCCATCGGCCGCACCGCCAAAGAACTGCCGCGTCCATGGCGAATCGCCCCTGGCAAGCTCGGCGGGCGCGCCGCTCGCGACCCGCTTGCCGCCCGCGATCAGGTGCACGACGTCGGCAACGCGCGACACCGCGGCGAACTCGTGCGCCACCAGCACGCTGGTCACCCCGAGGGTGTCGTTGAGGGTGCGGATCAGCTTCAGCACCTGGTTCAGGGCGATCGGATCGAGGCCCACGAACGGCTCGTCGTAGAGAATCAGATCCGGGTCGCGCACGATCGCGCGCGCGAGCGCGACACGGCGCATCATGCCGCCAGAGAGCTCGTCCGGCATCAGCTCCGCGGCACCGCGCAGGCCGACGGCCTGGAGCTTGGTCAGCACCAGATTGCGCACGATCGCCTCGGGCAGCCTGAGGTGCTGGCGCAGCGGGAACGCCACGTTCTCGTACACGCTGTAATCCGTCAGCAGCGCCGAGTTCTGGAACAGATAGCCGATGCGCTCGCGCAGGTCGAACAGCTCGCCGCGACGCATGCCGACCACCTCGCGGCCATCGACACGGATCGATCCGGCGTCGGGCTGCGTCTGCCCGGTGATGTGCCGCAACAGCGTCGTCTTGCCGGTTCCGCTCGGGCCCATGATCGCGGTGATCCTGCCCCGCGGGATGTCGAGGTCGATGCCGTCGAAGATCGTCTTTCCGCCAAGTCGCGTGCGCAGACCGCGGATCCGCACCAGGACATCGGAATCTTCGGGATACGGGGTGCCGTGGCTCATCGGAAGCAGCTGCAAACCGGAAGTGGCGGACGGGGCTCCGCGTCGGCGGAACGGGATGGATGCACACGCACGCTCACGGCTCGCGCACCAAATCGGCCACCAGGGCGCGATGGCGGTCGAGCTGGACGTCGCGGCGCAGGCGCTGGCACGTCACGATGGCGCGCAAGTCGTCCAGTGCGTCGGCGAACTGGTCATTGACCACGATGTAGTCGAACTCGTGCGCGTGCGCGACTTCCTCGCGCGAGTTGGCAAGGCGTCGCGCGATGACCTCGGCACTGTCGGATGCGCGCGAACGAAGGCGACGCTCCAGCTCCGCCCGCGACGGCGGCAGCACGAACACGCTGACGCTTCCGGGGCAGGCGTCACGCACCTGCCGCGCGCCCTGCCAGTCGATCTCCAGCAGCACGTCCCGCCCCGACGCGAGCACCGGCTCCACCGAGGATCGCGCCGTTCCCTTCAGATCGCCGTGGACATCGGCGTACTCGTAGAACATGCCGGCCTGCGCCATGTGCTCGAACACCGCGCGCGGAACGAAGTGGTAATGCTTGCCGTCGATCTCGCCGGGCCGCGGCAGGCGTGACGTGTAGGACACCGACAGCGCAAGCGAGGGCTCGCGCTCGACCAGCGCATGGACGAGGCTCGTCTTGCCGGCCCCCGAGGGCGCGGCAACGATGAACAGTGTGCCGTTCGTCCCGCTCATTCCAGATTCTGTACCTGTTCGCGCATCTGCTCGATCAGGACTTTGAGTTCGACCGCGGCATTGGTCATGCCGGCGTCGGCGGCCTTGGAGCCGAGCGTGTTGGCCTCGCGATTGAATTCCTGCATCAGGAAATCCAGGCGCCGGCCGACGGCTTCGCGCAGACCGAGCACGCGGCGCGCTTCCGCGACGTGCGCGGTCAGGCGGTCGAGTTCCTCGTCGACGTCGAAGCGCTGCAACTGCAGCACGATCTCCTGCTCGATGCGACCCGGCTCGAGCGGCTGCTTGAGGTCGGCAATGCGGGCGTCGAAGCGGGCGCGAAGCGCCGTGCGCAATGCCGGAGCATCCGCACGGACCTGCTGCACGATGCGCTCGATGCCGTCGAGCCGCTCCGCCAGGAATCCGCCGAGTCGCCCGCCTTCGCGCTCGCGCGCGTCGACCATTTCCCGCAGGACGCGATCCAGCAGCGCAAGCGCCGCCGCGCGCAGCGCATCCTGATCCGACTCCGGCTCGACCAGCACGCCGGGCCAGCCGAGGAGCGAAACGAAATCGACGTTGAACTGCGGAAAGCGTGCGGCCAGCGCCTGCGCGGCATCCGCCAGCCGGGCGACGCGCGCGTCGTCGAGTTCCAGCGCGGCCGCATCCGCCAGCGCCGGCTTGTACCGCAGGGTCAGATCGACCTTGCCGCGCGCGAGGCGCGCCGCCACGCGTTCGCGCATTGCCGGTTCCAGCATGCGCAGTTCTTCCGGCAGCCGCAGGCCGAGTTCGAGATAGCGATGGTTGACCGAGCGCAGCTCGATCGCCAGCGAGCCGTGCTCGCCCTCGGCTTCGGCGCTTGCGAATGCGGTCATGCTGCGAAGCATCGGCCTTGATCTTCATGCGAGTCGGGGCGCGCAGTATGCCACGCGTGTCGCCACGCGATTTCCGCCCGCCCCGGCAAGCGATGGTGCAGCCATCGCGGCGCGCGCCTGGGCTACAATCCGCGCCCGCAAATTTGCAGGCATCGCCCATGTCGACCTTCCGTCGTCCCAGTGGACGCGCCGCCGACCAGCTGCGCGAGGTGCGCATCGAACGCGGCCACACCCGCCACGCCGAAGGATCGGTACTGATCTCGTTCGGAGACACGCGCGTGCTGTGCACCGCCAGCGTGGAGGAAAAGGTACCGCCGTTCCTGCGCGGCAAGGGCGAGGGCTGGATCACGGCCGAGTACGGCATGCTGCCGCGCGCGACCGGCCAGCGCACGCAGCGCGAAGCCGCGCGCGGCGGCCAGGGTGGCCGCACGATGGAAATCCAGCGCCTGATCGGCCGTTCGCTGCGCGCCTGCGTCGATCGGCAGGCGCTGGGCGAACGCACGATCACGCTCGATTGCGACGTGCTGCAGGCCGACGGCGGCACGCGCACCGCGGCGATCACCGGCGCCTACGTCGCACTGGTGGATGCAATCGGCTGGCTGCGCGCCCGCAACCTCGTCAAGCGCGACCCGATCCATGGCGCGGTGGCCGCGGTCTCCGTCGGCATCTTCCAGGGTGTGCCGGTCCTCGACCTCGATTACGCCGAGGATTCGGCCTGCGACACGGACATGAACGTCGTGATGAATGACGGCGGCGGCTTCATCGAACTGCAGGGAACGGCCGAAGGTCATGCCTTCCGCCGCGACGAGCTCGATGCGCTGCTGGCGCTTGCCGGCCAGGGCGTTGCGGCGCTTTGCGCGCACCAGCGCGAGGCGCTCGCCGGATGAGTCGCCGCGTCGCGCAGGTCGCATTGCTCGTGCGCGACTACGATGAAGCGGCCGACTGGTTCGCACGCGCGCTCGGCTTCACGAAAGTCGAGGACACCGATCTCGGCGGCGGCAAGCGCTGGCTGCGCATCGCTCCGGCGACCGACGCGGCATTCAGCCTGCTGCTGTCAAAGGCCTCCACGCCCGAGCAGGTCGCCTGCATCGGCCGCCAGCATGGCGGGCGCGTGGGATTCTTCCTGCACACCGACGACTTCGCGCGTGACCTGGCTCGGCTGCGCGAGGCCGGCGCGGCGATCGAGGGCGAACCGCGCAACGAGGCGCACGGCCGCGTCGCGATCTTCGCCGACCTCTACGGCAATCGCTGGGATCTGATCCAGCCACACGCATGAAGCTCGTCCTCGCCAGCGGCAATCGCGGCAAACTCGGCGAACTGCGCGAACTGTTCGCCGGCATGGACGTCGAACTGATCGCGCAATCGGATCTCGGCATCGACGATGCCGAAGAAACCGGCGCCACCTTCGTCGAGAATGCACTGCTGAAAGCGCGCCACGCATCGCGCATCTCCGGCCTGCCCGCGCTCGGCGACGATTCCGGCCTGTGCGTGGACGCGCTCGGCGGTGCGCCCGGCCTGCTCTCGGCCCGCTATGCCGGCACGCACGGCGACAGCACCGCGAATGTCGCGAAGCTGCTCGACATGCTGCGCGACGTGCCCGATGCGAAGCGCCGCGCACACTTCCACTGCACCATCGTGCTGCTGCGATCCGCCGACGACCCCGCACCCGTGATCGCCGAAGGCCGCTGGCACGGCCGCATCCTCGCCGCACCGCGCGGCGCAAGCGGATTCGGCTACGACCCGGTTTTCCTCCCCGACGACGCCAGCGGACGCAGCGCCGCGGAACTCGACCCGCCCACCAAGAACCGCCTCAGCCATCGTGGCCTCGCGCTCGCTCGGCTGCGCGCAACATGGGGCGACTGATGTCGCGCCGCCCTCCCGCGCATCTCGCGGAGCCATGAACCCGCTCGCACCGCCGCCGCTGTCGCTGTACATCCACATCCCGTGGTGCGTGAGGAAGTGCCCGTACTGCGACTTCAACTCGCACGCACGCGGGCAGGCGCTGCCGGTGGACGAGTACGTCGCGGCCCTGCTCGCCGATCTCGATCGCGATCTGGACATCCATGGCGCGGCGCTCGCGGGGCGTTCGTTGCACAGCGTGTTCTTCGGCGGCGGCACGCCTAGCCTGTTCCACGGAGCGGCGATCGGCCGCATCCTCGACGGCGCGGCGGCGCGGATCGCTTTCGATGCGGACATCGAGATCACGCTGGAGGCCAATCCGGGCACGGTCGAGCACGACCGCTTCGACGGCTACCGCGCGGCCGGCGTGAACCGGCTCAGCTTCGGCGTGCAGAGCTTCGACGACGACAAGCTGCGCCGGCTCGGTCGCATCCACTCGTCGGAGGAAGCCGAGCGCGCGATCAAGCGGGCACGGGATTCGGGCATCGACAACATCAATCTCGACCTGATGTATGCATTGCCGGAGCAGACACTCGCCGGCGCGCTGGCCGACGTGGATCGCGCGATCGCGCTCGCGCCCGCGCACGTGTCGCACTACCAGCTCACGCTGGAGCCGAACACCGCGTTCGCCGCGCAGCCGCCTTCGCTGCCGGACGAGGACAGCGCATGGGACATGCAGGAAGCCTGTCGCGCGCGGCTGGCCGAGGCGGGTTACGCGCAATACGAGGTGTCCGCGTACGCGCGCGCGGGGCGTCGCTGCCGGCACAACCTCAACTACTGGCGCTTCGGCGACTACCTCGGGATCGGCGCCGGCGCGCACGGCAAGCTCACGGATGCATCGCGTTCCCGCGTCATCCGCACCGCAAAAGTGAAGACACCGCGCAGCTATCTGGAACGCGCGAAGAGGGGCGAAGGATTCGGCACCGCGCATCCGGTCGCCGTCGCCGACCTGCCGTTCGAGTTCATGATGAATGCGCTGCGCGTCGACGACGGCATCGAAGCGGAGGCGTTCGCCGCGCGCACCGGACTCCCGGCAGCCGCGATCGCGGCGCGCGTCGACGAGGCGCGTCGGCGCGGGTGGCTTGCCGACGATCCGACTCGGCTCGTGGCCACCGAAGCCGGCCGGCGCTTTCTCAACGATCTGATCGGACTGTTCCTGCCGGACTGAGCGCGGCACCGTGCGCGCTCGATTGATGCGGCTCGGTGCGTCGGCGATTCAGCGCGGGACAGCGCGGCACCGTGCGCGCTCGATTGATGCCCTTCCCGCACGGCACTACACTGCGCGCCGCCACGGGTGTCCGCCGCGATCATGCGGCGGGTGAAACGGGAAGCCGGTGCGCAGCGGCGCGATCCAGCATCGCGCTGCCGCAAGTCCGGCGCTGCCCCCGCAACGGTAGGCGAGTACGACCGGAACCGAAGCCACTGTCGCGATGCGACGGGAAGGCGTTCCGGCCGATGCGACCAGCGCATCGCTCGCGAGCCCGGAGACCGGCCCGTGGTTGCGCCGTCCATGCGGGCGGCGTCGGCTCCAGCGTTGCGGCGGGCAACGAACGGGCTCAGGCCGCCGCTGCGTCCTGCGCGCGTTCGCCTTCCTCCCGCGGCTGGTCACGCGGGTGTGCGAAGGAGAATCCCATGTTGCGAGTTTCCCTGCTGGCAGTCGCGGTGTCGGCCGCGCTGTGTGCGAATGCGAGTGCCGCCGACGAGCAATGGCAGCCGACGGTGCAGGTCACCGCCTCCCGCGTGGAGGGCACGGTGGGCGCGGCGCTCGCCGATGTCAGCGTGATCACCCGCGAGGAAATCGAAGCCAGCGGCGCACCGGACGTGCTGGAACTGCTTCGCCTGCAGAGCGGCATCGACTTGTATCGTACCGGTGGCGCGGGCCAGCAGACCTCGCTGTTCCTGCGCGGCACGAATTCGAATCAGGTGCTGGTGCTGATCGACGGCGTGCGCGTGTCCGCCGCCACCACCGGAGCGTTCGCGTTCGAGCAGTTGCCGGTCGAGGCGATCGAGCGCATCGAGATCGTGCGCGGCCCGCGCGCGAGCTGGTGGGGCTCCGACGCGATCGGCGGCGTGATCCAGATCTTCACACGCAAACTCGAAGGTCCGCGCATCGCGGCCGGCTACGGCTCGCATCGCGATGCGCGCGGCACGGCCGGCTTCGGCCACTGGAACGGAACGAACGGCTTCAGCGTGCAGGTCGGCGCGCGCCATACCGACGGCTACTCGGCCACCAATCCCGGCATCTGCGCCGGGCCGGACGATCCGTGGTGCATCTACAACCCGGACGACGACGGCTATCGCAACACCGACATCGTGCTGCGCGGCGCGCATGCGCTCGGCAACCAAGTGCTTTCGGGCACCCTCTACCGCAACCGGGCGCAATCGCAGTTCGACGAAGGCCATACCGACGTGCGCCAGCAGACTCTGGGCGTGAACCTCGAAGGCCCGCTGGCCGCCTCCTGGACGCACCGCCTCGCGCTCGGCACCATGCGGGAGGACCTGGACACGCCGGCATACGGCACGCAGTACCGCACGCGTCGCGCCAGCCTGCTCTGGCAACACGAGTTCCGCATCGACGAGCACCAGCAGGTCGCGGCCGGCATCGATCTCCTGCGGGAAAGCGGCGAGACGATCGACACGTACGCCGGCGTGGCCCGCTACGACGAGAGCCGGACCAACCGCGCGGTCTACGGCAACTGGCGCGGCGTGTTCGGCGCGCTCGACGCCGAAGCGTCGCTGCGCCACGACGACAACAGCGCGTTCGGAAATGCCACCACCGGCACCTTCGCGCTCGGCTGGCGCGTGAACGAACTCGTTCGCGTGTACGCGAGCTTCGGGCAGGGCTTCCGCGCACCGAGCTTCAACGAGCTCTACGATCCGGGCTACGGCGGCTACTACGCCGGCAATCCCGATCTCGACCCGGAGCGCTCCCGGAGCAGCGAGGTCGGCATCCGCATCGGCAACGAACGCCATCGCTTCACCGCGAATGCGTACGCCACGCGCGTACGCGATCTGGTCAGCTTCACCGGGCCGCAGAACCAGGCGGAGAACATCGCGCATGCCTCGCTGGACGGCGTGGAACTGGAATACGAACTCGACCTGCAGCCATGGACGCTGCGCGCCAACTGGACCTGGCAGGACCCGCGCGATGCCGATACCGACCAGACCCTGCTGCGCCGCGCGCGCCACAAGGGAGCGCTGCTCGCCGAGCGTCGCTTCGGCAACGACTTCACCGCAGGCGTGGAAGTGGTCGGAGCCGGCGAGCGCGACGACGTGGGGGGAGTCCGACTCGGCGGCTATGCAATCGTGAACCTTCGTGCCAGATGGCAGGCAACCCCGGCATGGTCGATCGGCATCCGGGCCGAGAACGTGGGTGATCGAAACTACGAATTCGTGCATGGATACAACACTTCCGGGCGTTCTGGGTTCATCGACGTAGCCTGGCAGCCGGGGGCCTGAGCACCGGGTACTCCTGCGACGCGCCGGTTTGCCTGACCGGCGCGCCATGCCACAATGCCCGGACGGCGCGCCAGACGCCGGCAAGGGGCACAACGCCCGAACCCGAGGTGTTGTGAGGGCCNGTCCCGGTTGCGGACGGCACAATGGAAGGGCACGTTCTGCGATGAGCACGGGCGGACCGACGGTTACGGCAGGCGGCTTGCGGAAGAATCCGCGCGTTGCGAACACGTTGCTGGGCACGCGAGGCGACCTGCCTCCACGCGTGCGCGGCGCGCTCGAGAGCCTGCTCGAGCACACCTGCAACTGGTTCGAACCGGCCCTGCGTCGCACGCTCGACCAGCTCGATAACACGCTCTTCGGCCTCGCCGAGCGGGCAGGATCGAGCGCGGAACAACAACGTCACTTCGAGTACATGCGCGAAATCAAGGTCGCGCGCGCGGATGTCGTTCCGCGTTTCCTGCAGCACATCGAGTCGCGCCTGGCAACGATCCGCACACCCGCCGAGACGGAAGCGACGGCTGCGGACGGCGAAGTGCGGCTCTCGACGCTCGGGCTGGTCGACACGGCGGCATTCGAAGAGGATCTCGCGCTGCAGGAGATCGCCAGCAAGGCCGAGGTCCGCAACAGCGTCGAACTTCATCCGCTGGCGCAGCGCCTTGCGGTGATCGCCGGCTCGCCGGTCTACCCGAACGAGACGCTTCCGCTTGGCCCGGCGAACATCGCCGATGCGCTCCGCTTCGCGGTGGGCAACATCGATCTCGACACCGAGCACCGGGTCCTGCTCTACCGCCACTTCGATCGCGCGGCCATCGCGACGATCGGCGCGTTCTACGAGGCGGCCAATGCAAAGCTCGTCGCCCTGCGCATCCTGCCGCACCTCGTGCCCTCGACGTTCCGGCGCGCGACGCCGGCCCGCAAGGACACCAACGAATCCCCCGTGCCCGGCACGGCGGCACCCGAAGCTGCCAGCCCCCCCGACGATGCAACGCCGGCGCCGAGCCCCGCGCCCCGCATGACGCAAGGCGGCGGTGCCGCACCATCTCCGCGCGGGATGCCGATGCCGCGAGCAGGCACCCCGCATCCGGCGACCGCGGGGCAGCGCGTGGCACCCCCATCGGGAATGCCGCCCGCGTCGGACCCGGGCGAGGTCCCGTCCGAGGGGCCGCAGCTTTTCGGAATGCTCCGCAGCCTGCTGGGGCGGGTTTCGCCGCAGCAGCCGTCCGCGAGAGCGCCCGGACCGACGGAGGCGCGGTTCGCGTCGCAGGATGACCTGCAGGGCGTGCTGGCCGCGATGCAGCGCAGCCCGGCCACGTCGTCGCGGAAGGCAGCCTGGGACGCGGAGCATTTCCGCAACACCCTGCTCGTGAAGTTGCGCAGGACTTCAACCGGACAGCCGCTGACGCTCGGCGGCGAGGATGCCGACACGGTCGAACTGGTCGGCATGCTGTTCGACTACATCGTGCGCGAAACCGCAGGTGGCGATTCGCTGCGCAACCTGCTCGCGCGGCTGCACGTGCCGATCCTGCGCGTTGCGCTGGCGGACAAGACGTTCTTCGCGAAACGTGACCATCCGGCACGGGAATTGCTGAACACGATCGCGGAGACCGGCTCGCGGTGGATGGGCGAGTCCGATGCCGACAATGGCCTCGTCGAGCGCATCCGCATGGTGGTGGACCACGTGACCTCCGGTTACGAGGGCGACCTCGCGGTGTTCGAGAAGCTCGTCGAGGACCTCACCACCTACATGCGCCAGCTCGCGCGGCGCGCGGACGTCGTGGAACGGCGCAGCGTGGACGCGGCGAAAGGGCGCGACAAGCTCGAGGTCGCGCGCCAGTCGGCACGCGCCGCCATCACGCATGTACTGGAAGGCACGGATCCCGCACCTCGCGTGCGCACGCTGCTCGAGCATGCATGGACCGATGCACTGACCCTCAGCGCGCTGCGCGAGGGCGAGGATGGTGCGGAATTCCGGCGGCGCGTCAGCGTCGCCTCGCACCTGGCACGCAGCGGCGAACTGGTCAGCGGCAACAACGACGCGGTCGATGCGAGCCTGCGCCGCGAACTCGAGGGCGGCCTGCGCCAGGTCGGGCTGCATGCCGACGACGTAGACGAAGTGCTTCGGCACCTGTACGGCGAAAGCACCGGCGCCACGCCCGAAGAAGAAGCCGAGAAGGAAAAGCAGGTCGCGCGCGTCTACGAGACGATCAAGGAAAAGGCGCGACTCGGCGCAGCCGAGGACACGCGCACGCCACAGCCCGCAACGCCACCCAAGCCGCTGACGGCGGCCGAGCGCGCCGCGCTGGACAAGCTCAGGCATGTGGCGTTCGGCACCTGGTTCGAGTTCGTCGTCAACCAGCAGGGCGAAACGGTGCGTCGCAAGCTCGCCTGGTTCTCTCCCGTCACGGGCAACTGCCTGTTCGTCAACACGCGCGGCGTGCGGGCCGACGACCGCACGCTGGAACAGGTCGCGCGCGACATCGTGCGCGGACAGATCCGCTACGCTCCGGCGGAGCAGATATCGCTGATCGACCGCGCATGGCGCGCGATCGTCGACACGCTCAAGCGCAGATCGCCGCCGTCGGCTCCCGCGCCCGTACCCGCATGAGCAAGCGCCGGAATCCACGCGGCGCGCAGGCACCGGACACAACGCCATGAAGAACAAGCGCCGGCTTCCCCGCAAGCAACCCGACGTGCCATTGCAGGTCACGGACGCGATGACAGGCGAAACCGTGGGACGCATCGGCAACCTCTCCGCGGAAGGGATGATGCTGATGGCGACGCGGCCATTGCGCGAGGATGCGCTGTACCAGTTCGTGTTCCACCTTCCCGATTCGCACGGCCGGCTGCATCCCATCGAGGTCGGCGTGCACGAGCTGTGGACGGACGACGGCAGCGCGCACGGACAGACCTGGAGCGGCTACCGCTTCATCGACATCGCGCCGGACGACGAGAAGATGCTGCGCGAATGGCTGACCCATGCGCGCGATTTCGACGGCTGAGCCGGCTGCACGTCCGCCCTGCCGAGCGGCGCCTGATCCCTACAGGGGAACCTTCCGGTCCGCCGTCACCGCGTATGCCCGCAGGAACATTTCCACGGTCGCGCGCACGTGCGCCTCGACGTCGAGTTCGAGCGCAGCCTCGCAGCGGCCGCACATCAGCTTGGCGTGGCAGTCGCCCTTCAGCAGCGCAAAGAACTGCGAGGCCGCGCGCGGCACATCCTCGATCACGAGCTGACCCGCCTCGATGCCATGGCGCAGGAACTGCTGCATCGCGCACTGCGTGCGATGAGGCCCCGCCTCCCAGAACAGCTGCACGAGCTTCTCCGACGCGCACGAGCCGGACGTCAGCAAGCGGTTCAACGCGATCGCTTCCGGAGCCGTGACCAGTTCGAAGAAAGCACGACCGATCGCCTCCAGTTGGCGTCGTATCGGCGCGCCCTTGTCGATGTCGAACAGGGTCGCCGGCATCTGCTCTTCGCAGCGCACGCCGATCGCGGACACGAACAGCGTTTCCTTGTCACGGAAATGGCTGTACACGGTCAGCTTGGACACGCCCGCTTCCGCGGCGATCGCGTCCATGCTGGTGCCCTCGAATCCCGTGATCGGGAACAGCCGCTTGGCGGCATCGAGGATGGCTGCGCGCTTTTCGAGATCCTTCGGTCGCCCGGGACCGGTCGGCTTTGACTTGCTGCGGATGGCTGCGTTCATCTTGCTTGGGTCCCATGACGAATGGGACTGGCTGGACTCCCCTCTAGGGTTTCTATACTATACCGTCTAGTTCATGAAATGGGTGCCGCGGAGTACAGCGGAGTGCCGCAGGCCGGCAACACCGATTATGCGATCCGCTGCCGGCGAAGGGAAAACGCCCATCCGTGAATGCCGCTCAAGTCTCTCGCCGCACCGTTCGGCCCCTCCCTCCCCGCAAACCGGACGGTGCGGCCGAGAGCATACCCGGAACCCGCGTGCCGGGCCGAAGGCCCGGCGGGCGCGGCAACCGACTTCACGCCGGAGGCAGTTGATGCAACCCGACAACGCGATCCTGCATCCATTGGCAACCCCGGCCGCCGACAGGAGGACATCCTGATGCGCACGCCGCTTCCCGCGTCCGCGCACGATGGCGCCGCGCATTGGGCGAGCCTTGCGCTGCGGCTGGCACAACGCGCCTTTTCCGCACTGATCGAGGAGTCGTCCGCGCATGCCCGCGAGGACAGTGAATTGCGCCTGGCGCGCCTGCGCAGCCAGGCCCGGCGCACATGGATCGCGCTGTCGGCCGAAGACCAGGCCCGCCTGTCGCGCTGGCTCGCCCGCCAGACCGCCGGTTACCGCGGCGAACGGTCCCTCCCGCAGTTGCTCCGCGTGGACGGGGCGTTCGCGGGGATCGAAGACGCTTCACGCCGGACGTGCACAGCTGCCGAGGTGCGCGAATCGGCCACTCCGGCCTGAGGCGCATCGCGGTGACTTCCGGCACTTCGGTGCCGGTCGTCGATCCCGAACGATGCAATTGCCGCAACCGCAACGAGTTCTTATCCTCTGCGGCCCATCCCGCAACGATGCCACCGCCATGCCCAACGTGATCGAGCAATCGAGAAGGAACATGATCGAGAGCCAGGTGCGCACCTGGGAAGTGCTCGACGCTCGCGTGCTCGAGGCACTGGCCGTGGTACCGCGCGAGGATTTCGTGCCCGCGCGCCACCGCGCACTCGCATTCGCCGACCTCGCCCTTCCGCTCGATCACGGCGAAGTGATGCTGAAGCCGGTGATCGAAGGCCGCCTGCTGCAGGCGCTGGACCTGCGGCCGGAGGATCGCGTGCTGGAGATCGGCACCGGCACGGGGTTTCTCACTGCGTGCATCGCACGGCTCGCCGGCAGCGTCGTCAGCATCGAGCTTCATCCCGATCTCGCCGATGCCGCGCGTGCGCGCCTGGCCGCGGCTGGCGTGCGCAACGCCCGCGTGGAAGCAGGAGACGGCATCGCGGCACCGCCGTCCGGCGATTCGTTCGACGTGGTGGTGCTCGGTGGCGGCGTCTGGTCCATCCCGGACCGGGTGCGTGCCTGCGTCCGCCCCGGCGGCCGGTTGTTCGCGTTCGTCGGCGAGTCGCCGGTGCTGCAGGCAACACTCGCCACCCGCGCGGATGCGACGCACTGGACGTCGCAGAGCGTTCTGGAAACCGACCTGCCGTATCTCCACGGCGCCGAACCCCCGCGGCGCTTCACGCTCTGACCGAGCGACGCTGCCTTCCCTTCGAGGACATCCCGATGATCCGCATCCTTTCGTTGTCGCTGGCCGCAGCACTCGCGTCGGCTGCATCGACCACGCGCGCCGACGATCTCCTGCAGGTCTACCACGAGGCACGCGAAGCCGACCCCACGCTCGCGGGCGCCGAGTCGACCAAGCTCGCCACCGACGAGTACGTCAACCAGGCACGCGCGCAATTGCTGCCGCAGATCGGCATCAACCTCGATTTCACGCGCGCCAGGAGCGGCGAGAACGGCTCGATGATCATCGCCAATCCGGGCATCCCCGGCATTCCGGACGAAACGATCGAAGTCGATGGCACGAACGTCACGTCGTACCGGCGGTCGCTGAACGCGCAGCTTTCGCAGAGCATCCTTGACATCAGCCGCTGGACGGCCCTGTCGGCCAGCAAGTACACCGCCAAGGCGGGCGCGGCCGTCTACGACGCGGCCCAGCAGCAGTTGCTGATCGACGTCGCGCAAGCCTATTTCGACGTGCTGAGCGCCCTCGACGCACTCAAGTTCGCGCAAGCCAACGAGAAGGCGCTCGCGCGCCAGCTCGAGCAGGCCCAGCAGCGCTTCGATGTCGGTCTCGCCGCCATCACCGACGTCAACGATGCGAAAGCACAGCACGACCAGGCGGTCGCGAGCGTGATTTCCAACCAGAACGCCGTCGACACCGCGCGCGAGGCGGTGCGTCGCCTGATCAATCGCGAGCCCGGAGAGTTCAAGCGCCTGCGCGAGGAACTGCCGCTGGATCGGCCGACACCGGACGATCCGGAAGCCTGGGTCCAGGTTGCGCTGGAGCACAACCCGTCCCTGTCGGCAGCCGCGTTCCAGGTCGACGCCGCCAACGCCGACATCCGCACGGCGCGCGCCGGCCACCTGCCGACGATCAGCGGCTCGATCGGATACGGACGTTCCCCGGCATGGGGCGACACCCGCTATGGCGGCGTTCCGGGCCGGTTCCACGACAGCGGCGACCCGAAATGGGGCACCACCATCGGCTTGACGCTGAACGTGCCGCTGTTCTCGGGTGGCTACACGCAATCGCGCGTGCGCCAGGCCATCCACAACCGCGACTACGCGCAGGACCAGCACGAGTTCGCACGGCGGCAGATCGAGGCGGCCGCGCGCAACAACTACCGCTCCGTCATCGCCGGCGCCAGCGAGGTCGAGGCGACCCGCGCCGCCGTGGTCTCCGCGCAGAGCTCGGTCGAGGCGACGCAGGCCGGCTACGAAGTCGGCACGCGCACCATCGTCGACGTGCTGATCAGCCAGCAGACGCTGCTGCAGGCACAGAGCGCCTACTCGGCGGCACGCCATCGCTACGTGATGAATCGCCTGCTGCTCAAGCAGGCTGCCGGCGTCATCGAGGTACAGGACCTCGAGGCGATCAACTCGCTGCTCGAGTGACGCTGCCCGCCAGCACCTTCTCGACGATTGCCATGGTGCGCGCGACCGCACCGCGCTCCCGCTCGATGGCCGCTTCGGCGGCCTCTCCCATCCGCCGCCGCTCGGCATCGTCCGCGAACAGGCGCACGACCGTGCCGCCCAGCCGGTCCGCTTCCTCGATGCGCAGTACCGCGCCTGCGGCGATCAGGTCCTCGGTAACCTCGGCGAAGTTGAAGGTGTGCGGCCCGACGACCACCGGCAGCGCCAGCGCGGCGGGCTCCAGCAGGTTGTGCCCGCCTACCGGCACGAGGCTGCCGCCGACGAAGGCGACATCGGCCGCCGCATAGAAGCCGATCAGCTCGCCCATCGAATCGGCCACGAAGCACTGGCATTGCGGCGAGGCCTGCTCGTCGTCGCTGCGCGTCTCGGTGCGGAAACCGTGCGCACGGCACGCGATCGCGACCGGCTTGAACCGTTCCGGATGGCGCGGCGCGATCAACAGCAGCGCGTCCGGGAACCGCCGCAACACCTCGACGTGCGCCTTGAGCACGGCCATTTCCTCGCCCTCGTGCGTGCTCGCCGCGATCCATACCGGCCGGCCCGGACCGGCCGCCGCACGAAACGCGATGCCGCGCTCGCGCATGCCGCCCGGCATCGTCATGTCGAACTTGAGGTTTCCCGCAATCGCGAGCCGCGATTCCGCCGCGCCCAGCGCGCGCAGGCGCTCGTAATCGGAAGCCGACTGCGCGGCGACGAAGCTCGCGCTGCGGATCGCGCGGCGCACCAGCGGCTGGATCGGCCAGTAGCCGCGCAGCGACTTCTCCGAGAGTCGCGCATTCGCGATCACGACCGGGATGCCGCGATCGGCGCAGTTCATGAACAGGTTGGGCCAGATCTCGGTTTCCATGATCACGGCCAGACGCGGACGCACTCGATCGAGGAAGCGCCGCACCGCACGCGTGAGATCGTAGGGAAGGTAGACGTGGAACACGCGATCGCCGAACACGCGCAGCACGCGATCCGAACCCGTGGGCGTGACCGTGGTCACCACGAAGCGCGTGTCGCTGTGCCGCTCCATCAGCGCCTCGATCAGCGGAATCGCCGCATTCACCTCGCCCAGCGACACCGCATGCACCCATATGCTGTCGCGGATGCCGGGGTCGGGGAAGTAGCCGAACCGCTCGCGCCAGCGCGCGAAGTACCCGTGATACTTGATGCCGCGCGCGGCGAGCCGATAGACCACGAAGGGCATCAGCAGGTACAGCGTCAACGNGTAGATGAAGCGCTGGAGCACGGACGATCCGCGGCGACGGGCGCTGCAGTATAGCCGCGCCCTCCCGGTGCCGGAGCGCGCCGACGGATGCCGGCGAGGACGCGTCGCGCGGCATAATCGCCGGATGCCGCAATCGCCGCCGCCGTTCCGCGCCGCCCTGCTCTCGCCACGCCACTGGCCGGCCTGGATCGGCATCGCCGCGATCCGCCTGCTCGCGCGCTTGCCGCGGCGATGGCTGATGGCCGGCGGCCGCGGCGCCGGCCGCGTTGCCGCGCGGCTGCTCGGCGAACGACGACGCATCGCCGCGCGCAACCTCGCATTGTGCTTTCCCGAACTGGACGATGCGCAGCGCGGCGAACTGCTCGAACGCAACCTGCGCGACAGCGGCCTGATGCTCGCCGAGTTCGCGCTGGCATGGATGGGCAGCGACAGCGCCATCGCGCGCGTGCCCGTGCAGATCAGCGGACTGGAGCACCTCGATGCCGCGCGCGCGTCCGGGCGCGGCGTGCTGCTGGTCGGCGCACACTTCTCGCACCTCGAACTGTGCGCGCGACTCGTCTCGCAACGCATCCGCATCGCCGGCATGTACCGCCGCCACGACGACGCGGCCTTCGAATGGGCGATCAAGCGCGCGCGCCTGCGCTATGCCGACGCGATGTTCGGCAAGGACGAGATCCGCCAGACGGTGCGCTACCTGCGCGGTGGCGGCACGCTCTGGTACGCGCCGGACCAGGACATGCGCGGCAAGGACAGCGTGTTCGCGCCGTTCTTCGGCGTGCCGGCCGCGACGATCACCGCGACCCACCATCTCGCGCGCCTGTCCGGCGCCTGCGTGATCCCGTTCTTCCACCGGCGTCTCGACGATGACGGGTACGCGATCCGCCTCGATCCGCCGCTGGAGGATTTCCCCGGTGCCGACGTCGCGACCGACTGCGCGCGCGTGAACGCGATCATCGAGTGCATGGTGCGCGAGGCACCGAGCCAGTACCTTTGGATGCACAAGCGCTTCAAGACCCGCCCACCCGGCCAGCCCCCGCTCTACGAGTGAGCCGCCGTCGCCAGGAGACACCATGGGATTGCTGATCGTGCTCGGCAGCGCCGTCGCCGGCTTCGTTCTCGGCGGCGTCGGCAGCGGTGACGGAACGGCGGGTTTCGGATTCTTCGTCGGTCTGGCGTTCGGCCTGCTCTGGCATCGCCAGCGCATGCTGGACGCACGGATCGAACGGTTGCACGCACGGATCGGCGCGCTGCACCCGCGCGGTGCCGGAGCGGAGACGAACGCCGAATCGGCGCACCGCGCGCCCTCGACGACGCCCACGCCACCGGTGATCGACACGCACGACCTTCCGCAACCGCCACCGCTGAATCCACGCGACGACATTCCGAATCCGCAGCCTGTGGCGGTGCCGCCGGAACCCGTTGCCGCACGTGCCGCGGTCGCGCCTCCGGCCGCAGGCGCGACGCGGTCCGCACCGCCTCGCGGACCTTCCGTGGCCGATCGCATGCGGCGCTGGTTCACCGATGGCAACGTGCCGGTGAAGATCGGCATGCTGGTGCTGTTCGCCGGCGTGGCCGCGCTGCTCAAGCATGCCTCCGACCAGGGCTGGCTGCGGCTGCCGATCGAACTGCGGCTGGCCGGCGTCGCGCTTGCAGCGATCGGCGCGCTGGCGTTCGGCTGGCGCCAGCGCATCGCGCGACACGGCTTCGGACTCGTCCTGCAGGGCGGCGCGATCGGCATCCTGCTCCTCGTCGTGTTCGCCGCGTTCCGCCTGTACCACCTGCTGCCGGCCGGCGCGGCGTTCGCGCTGATGCTGGTGCTCGTCGCCGGCGCGGGACTGCTCGCCGTGCTGCAGGATGCAAAGGCGCTCGCCGTGCTCGGCATCCTCGCCGGCTTCGCCGCGCCGATCCTGATCTCGACCGGCAGCGGCAACCATGTCGTGCTGTTCGCGTATTACGCGATGTTGAACCTGGCGATCCTCGCCATCGCATGGCACAAGGACTGGCGCGCACTGAACCTGCTCGGCTTCTTCTGCACCTACGCGATCGGCACTGCCTGGGGCGTGTTGCGCTACGAACCGAAGGCATTGGCGTCGACCGAGCCATTCCTGTTGCTGTTCTACGCGATCCATCTCGCGATTCCGCTGTTGACTGCGTCGCGAGGCGACCCGCAGCGGCGCAATCTCGTGGACGGCACGCTGGTGTTCGGCAACCCGCTGGTCGCGTTCGCGCTGCAGGCGGCACTGCTGGATGGCGCGCGGATGCCGCTCGCGTATTGCGCGCTGGCGCTGGCGATGCTGTACGCGCTGCTCGCGTGGTGGCTGATCCCGCGGCGGCGCATGCTCGGGGAATCGTTCGCCGTGCTCGCCGCGGGTTTCGCGACGCTGGCGGTTCCGCTGGCTCTTTCCGCACGCACGACGGCCTGCGCATTCGCGCTGGAAGGCGCCGGACTGGTCTGGCTCGGCCTGCGCCAGCAACAGCGTCTGCCACGGATCGCGGGCCTCGCGCTGCAAGGGCTGGCCGCGTTGACGTTCGCCGCATCGTACGCGCTGCGCGGGAATGCCAGCGGCGAACTCCCGTTCGCGAACGGCGCATTCGCCGGAGCACTCCTGATCGCGATCGCGGGCTTCGCCAGCGCGCTCGCCTACGCGCGCGCGTCCGGCTGGCGAATCGCGATTCCCGCCTGGCTGTGGGGCGTCGCGTGGTGGTGCGGCGCCGGGCTGATCGAAATCGAGTGCTTCGCTCCGGATCGCCTGAAACCCGCCGCGACACTGGCGTTCGTGGCAGTGAGCGCCTGGCTTGCGGCATTCGCGTTCCGGCGCACGCGCTACTCCGCGCCGGCATGGACGAGTGCGCTGGCGCTGGCCGCCAGCGTACCCGTCGCGCTGTCGTTCGGCGAATTCGCCGCGCAACCGTTCGCCGGCTGGAGTATCGCTTCGCTCGGCGCGTACGCGCTGGGCGGCTGGTTCTCGCTGCACCTGCTGCGCGACGCGGACCGCATCCCGCGCGCACTGGCGCAAGCGGGCTGGATCTGGGCATGGACCGCTCTTGCCTCGGTCGCATTGCAGCGCGCGGCGATCGATGCCGGACTCGGCAATGGCTGGGTGTTCGCCGCGCTCGCCGCGCCGCTGGTTGCCGCGTGGGCCGTGACGATGCGCAAGCCCGGCCTGATCGCGCCACCGATGCGCGACACGTTCCTGCATCATCGCGGCGTCCTGCTGGCTTCTCAGGCGCTGACGGGTGCCCTCGCCTTCGTGCTTTCGCTTCCGCTTCCCGGCGCGAGCACGCCGTTGCCGTTCGTTCCGCTGCTCAACCCGCTGGAACTCGCGCAACTCGCGCTGCTCGCCTGCCTGTTCCGCTGGCTCGGCGATTCCGCCGGGCCCGCC
>JGI12383J13903_1000252_pt1 | contig 46118 bp, 48 predicted proteins | sample Passage237B_FD_13903 | JGI IMG/M metagenome (IMG submission 13903)
GGGGCTGATACTGAACCAATTTTTAATTAAATTTGAAGACCGTTGTAAACTTTGATGCATCCAAATATTACAGATACACAAAATTATTTACAGGCTCCGTCTAAAGTAATTTGGTTGAGACTGGTGTGTAGAAGAGGAGGAACTTTATATACATACACTTTGTAAGTGTTGAAAATTCAACACTTACAAAGTGTTATCTTGTTATACATTTTAATACTCTTCAATTTCAAACTCCGCATCTTTTTCCCAAATCTCCATTTCACAGGGCTTGCAGTTGAATTTGAGTTTGTATTCTACTTCTCCATGCTTTAAAACCAGGGGCTCAGAAAGCTTTTCGCCCATGGTATCTCTGTTGTATTTCCAGCATTTACCTAATTCATATTTTACACAATACTTCGTTACCATTACTCTGGATTTACCAGGATCCCATTGTAGTTCGAACGCCTTTTCAATCTCTGTGACACCATGCCTGTGATAAAAAGCTCTGGCCATATTGTTGGATACATTGTAGGTGTAATCAAGACTGGCAACCGGATAGGGGTGGTTGGTTTTGGTAAGTTGATGCTCTTGGCGATGGTACCCTTTGATGCGAACATCGATCAGGTCGTCAAGTACGGTTCTTCTGATTTCATTTATTTTAGAGATAGGGAGAAACCAGTTTTCTGTAAAGTCTATGGTTATCTCATCTGCAATAAACGGAGTGCTTCCGGTTTTTGAAAGGTTCTTTTTGATGCCGGCAATAGAATCGGCACTTTTGCTGATCTCTTTTGGAAACTGTACGGAGGAGCTGCTGGTGTGTTCATCTTCGTCCACAACAGTCAGTCGGAAGCCATCGCTTGTTTCTGAAAATGTCATCTTTATACCAATCTTACGAACAGCGCTGTCTTCTCTTTCTACTATTTTGTTAAACTCTGCATCGTAATTACGGTATATTAAGGTACCCTCTTTTATCGGCTTGAAGGTATTCGGGATTACAACATTATTTAATATAACATTTACCTGAGCTCCGTCTGCTTCCCCCTGTTCGTTGATAAAGTATAGTCCGTCGCCATTGTTCAGCAGGTCTGAGTTTTCAATAACATATCCTTTGCCTCTTACTTCGATGAGTTTTCCTATTAGCTGTCCCCTTGATTTGGGTGTTTCCCAGGAACCTATCCGTTCTTTTCTGTGATTTAGGAAATAGTCTGTATAGCCTCTGTTGAAGCTGCGATCCATTTCAGGTGCAAAATTATAGAACGTTCTTCCTGATGAAGCTTTCTGAAACCCATCATTATTCTCCAGAAAGGCATCCAGTTTTTGTCTCAGATAGGAAACATTGTTTTTTACATAAACAATGTCTTTCAGGCGCCCTTCAATTTTAAATGACGTGATACCAGCTTCAATAAGATTAGGAAGCTGGTCGCTAAGGTCAAGATCTTTTATGGATAAGAGGTGACTGCTTTCAATCAGTACATCGCCTTTTCCATCGTACAGCTTGTAAGGTAACCGGCAGTTTTGAGCACAGGAACCTCTGTTGGCGCTGCGTTCTCCATTGGCAACACTCATATAGCAGTTGCCGCTGAACGACACACAAAGAGCGCCGGATACAAAAAATTCAAGGTCTACATCGGTGGCATTGCGAATCTCCCTTATCTGGTCCAGGTTTAATTCCCTTGCCAGAACGACCTGTTTTATTCCGGCATCTGCCAGAAACTTTACATGTTCAGGATCCCGGTTGTTGGTCTGAGTACTGGCATGCAAAACGATCGGAGGTAAATCCATCTCCAGAATGGCCATGTCCTGAATGATCAGCGCATCTACACCAATGTTGTACAGGTCGTAGATCAGCGCACGACAGGTTTCCAGTTCGTGGTCATAAAGGATGGTATTAAGGGTGACGTACACCTTTGCCTTAAAAAGGTGGGCATATTCAACCAGTTGTGCTATATCTTCTACCGGATTGGTGGCGTTGCTACGTGCGCCAAACTGAGGTGCGCCAATATATACGGCATCAGCGCCAGCATTGATGGCAGCCATACCCTGATACAAATTCTTGGCAGGTGCCAGAATCTCAACTTTCTTTTTCATAATGAACTATAAATTTCCGGAAATTACCCCTGCTTTCCAAGCGATGGGAAGACTTTGAGGGATCGTTGAAGTGAACAAGTAAAAAAGATAATTAGTTGCCTGGTTAGTGTCCGCATTTCTCTTTTTAAAGAAGCGGAGGTTTTGTAAATCAGAACGATTGTGTAATAGAGAAGTACTTTTGCTTGATGCAGAGGATGAAATAGAAGCATGTAAAAGGGGTGAAAGAAAGGCCATTGTAAATAACCTTTTTTTCACCGATATGAAGTTCCTGAAAAATTAAAGGATTGTCAGAAGTGTTATGTAGTTCCAGATCCTTCTTACTACTTAGCGCTTAACTCTTTGAGCTCCTAAAACTCTACAGGTTTTTGAAAGCCCCAGCTAATGGAACCACGATTAATATCCTGAGTCATTACAACACTGAATTTTCCGGGGTTCCACACGCAGGATTTTGAATAATGATTGTGTTCTTCAACTTTTTCTTCTGTGCATGGACCGAACTCTTTGTTGTAAAATTGCTGAATACCAAGATACAGGTCGGAAGCTTTTTCGAAGTCTGCCTCAGAGATGGTATAATAGTAACTGTATAAGGTATCGTTTTTCATGTTGAATTCGAGGTCGCCTTTCTTGCCTAGCAATTCCACTTTTACGAATGCTTCGGTGTATCCCTGTTTGCCGAGGTCAACCATCCCTCCTTCCGGCCGAGGTTCTTTCACAGAAGGAAACACTTCTTTAATCTTTGCATAAGTAGTACCAAGGGGTAACTCTTTGATTATCATTAAGCTCTTTTTGTCCGCCTTGGTTAAACCAAGATCCACGGTTTTTTCCTGTTCCACAACCTCTTCCTGCGCCGGCTTTTCAATCACCACTGTATCCTGTGCAGGCGTGGTGATGGTGTCCTGTACAACCTCTTTGGCCTCTTTTTCAGCTTCCTCATGGCAGGAAGTCAGTCCCAGGGTTAATAAACAGCAAAGGAAAATATTAAATCTAAGCTTCATAGTATACTACTCTTTTCAACGAAAATAATGAATATATCTTAAACAGGGTCTACGTCACAGACGATTATTGAGTTTTTAAACGCAGTTTCAGCAAGTACTTTGTCAATGGCCTCCCTGATTTTTAACTTAATAGCTGGAAGATTGGTCTTGTTTCGTTCAAATTTCAGAATGATTTCTTCCAGATAGTAATTCCTTATTTTGTTAATCAAAGGAGGCTCCGGTCCCAGAATTTGTTCTTTTGGGATAAAATATTTCAGTTTGCCAAAGAGCCGGGCCGCGCCTTTGGATGCAATGCCGGCATCCGGATCTTTAAAGGTAATGCTAATGAGCCGGTAAAAGGGAGGATAATGGAATTTTTCCCTTTCTGAAATTTCGGTATTGAAGAATCCTATATAGTCCTGTTGCAGAAGTTTTCCTATAACAGGATGATTAATGGAAGAGGTTTGTAAGATTACTGTTCCGGCTTTTTCTCTTCTTCCCGCACGGCCACTTACCTGGGTAAAGGTCTGAAATGCTTTCTCATGTGCCCTGAAATCAGGAAAATGAATAAGCGAATCTGCATCGAGAATGCCTACAAGGTTCACTCTGTCAAAGTCCAGGCCTTTGGTGACCATCTGGGTTCCCACCAGGATATCAATCTTATGGTTTTGGAAATCTTCAATGATTTTCTGGTAGCTGTTTTTCTTTCGTGTAGTATCCAGGTCCATTCGCTGGGTAATGGCATCCGGAAACAGCAGTTTGATCTCGTCTTCAATTTTTTCAGTGCCCAGTCCTACGGTCTTTATTTTATTGGAACCACAGACTTCGCAGCGGGTAGGTATACTTTCGTGACTACCGCAGTAATGACATCTGAGTTCCTTATAGTATAGGTGATAGGTGAGACTCACGGCACAATTGTCGCATTTGGGAATGTGACCGCAATCTTCGCAGGAGATATATGGCGCATAACCTCTGCGGTTTTGGAACAGGATTACCTGATTCCTTTCGTGCAGGCTTTTCTCAATCTGCTGGGTGAGCAGACTGGTAAAATCATTGTGAAGTTTTCGGTCTCTTTTTTCTTTCCTTACGTCTACAGCAATCAGTTGAGGAAGGCGGGCATTGCCAAAGCGCTGGGTGAGTTCCACCAGTCCCCATTTCTTGTTGATCGCCTGATAATAGGACTCAACGGAAGGNGTCGCAGAGCCCAGCAGGGTTTTGGAATGATGGATTCTTGCAAGCATCAAAGCNGTGTCCCTTGCGTGGTAGCGTGGAGCAGGATCCTGCTGCTTGTAAGAGGTTTCATGTTCTTCATCAATAATAATCAATCCCAGGTTGTCAAATGGAAGGAAAATGCTGCTTCTTACTCCGACAACAAAAGAAAACCTTCCGGAGATAATACCTCTCCAGGTTTCCACGCGTTCGTTGTCCGAGAATTTGGAGTGGTAAATGCCCATTCTGTCTCCAAAGATCTTTCGCAGACGCTGTACGATTTGTGTAGTAAGCGCTATTTCTGGCAAAAGGTACAATACCTGGCTGCCACCGCTTAATACATTTTTGATGAGCTCAATGTAAATCTCTGTTTTCCCGCTGCCTGTAATGCCATGAAGCAGTACCGCTTCCTTTTCATTGAATTGTTCCAGAATGGAATCTTTGGCGTTATGCTGGACTTCAGAAAGCTGTACCTCCGCAAAGGTATCTTCATCGCTGTTTTCTTCAAATCTCGACACAATTACCTCATATTCTTCAAAGATCCCGGCTTTAACCAGTGAGGTAAAAGGAGAAAGTGAACTTTCTTCTATAAGAAGACTTTTGTTGGTTCCGGATGCATTCCGAGCCGGGTTTTCAAGAAAGCCGGTAAGTTTGATATATTTTAATATCAGGTCTGTTTGCCTGGGTTTTTTCTCCAGTTTGGTAAAGAGCTCCTGCATGTTTTCCTTTTGGTCAAACGGTGGACAGAGTCTTACCTTTTTAATAATCTTAGGGGTGAATTTTTCTTTTACTTCTTCAAAGACAATGATCCGGTTTTTCTTAAGCAGTGATTTAATAATAGAAGAACCACTTTTTTTTCCCACTATCAGACTTACTTCATCAAAGGTTAAAGCTTCCTTCTTCTCAAGCACTTCTATGATCAGAAGCTCTTTGTCAGCGAAAGGTATTTTGTCTTCAAGATCTTCAAAGTTGGGGTTCAGCTGAATTTTAGATTCGCTGCTGACCTTAAGTCCTGAAGGTAATGCGGCATTCAATACTTCTCCCGGATGACACATATAGTATTCAGCCATCCACTCAAACAATCTGAGCTGGAAGGCATTTACAGAAGGCGTGTCATCAAGAATCTCTATGATGTCTTTGGCTTCATACAGATCCGGTTCAATAGAATGTACTCTGACAATGATTCCTGTTAAGATCCTTTTCTTTCCGAACTGTACTATAACTCTGGATCCGATGTTTACCTTTTCTCTTTCGGTATCAGGAATATGATAGGTGAAAGGTTTAGGCAAAGGCAGCGGAAGCAGAATGTCTGCAAAGAGCCGGTCTTTGGTATTTTCCTTATTAAACTCCACTTAATCAATTAACTAATTTGGTGTATCTGTTTCCATGCCTCATCTACGGTAGTGACGGGTAATTGACAGGCATTGTTGTAGCATACAAAAATCTGTGTCAGCTCTTCTGTAGCCGGACGGTCGGTTAGTAAAGGTAACTGACTCCTGGATGCCGTTCCGGCAAGGACTTTATTGGGATAAAATGTTTTATCAAATTCTTTTCTTATGGTTAAATAATCTCTTCCCGAAATAGCAATTTCTGCAGTTGGTTTTATCAGATAAGTCACCAGGCTGCCCCAGTTGGAAACCCATGAAACGTCTGTTTGTATCAGTTTTTTCATTTTTGAAGCCATGGTAGCTGCAAGTCTGCAAAAATCGGCTTTGTTAAGCAAGATACCAAGTTTATGCAGATTGTGGGCCATTACCGAGTTGGAGGAAGGAATGACATTGTCCAAAATTTCTTTTTTTCGGGCAATTAATTTTTCCGCATTATCAGAGGTGAAATAGAACAACCCCTCTTCCGGATCATAAAAATGCAGTAGCACGTGATCCGTCAGTTCTCCTGCCAGTGTCAGCCATTGTTCATCAAAGGTTGCCTGATACAGCGCGATGTATGCGTCGATGACCCAGGCGTAATCTTCCAGAAAGCCTTCCTGACTTACGTTTCCATCTTTATAGTTTCTGGAGAGAACATTGCCGGTAATTAATTTATTTTTGATAAATAAAGCATTGGCAAGGGCAAGCTGAAGATAATCCTTATTGTCAAATGTTCTGTAGGCCTCTGTTAGCCCTTTTAGCATAATACCATTCCAGCCGGCCAGGATTTTGTCATCAAGTCCGGGAGCTGGTCGTTTATTTCTTGCTTCGAGCAATACCTGCTTCCAATGGGCAATTTTAGCCTGCAATTCTTCTTCGGGCGTTTCCGAGTAGCGGGCAATAAGTTCGTCGGAGGCTGCTCTGAAAAGAATATTCCGGCCATCTTCCCAGTTTCCGTTTTCGCTTAGGTTGTAATATGCCTTCAGCAGCAGGAAGTCTTCGGGAAGTAACCGTTCTACTTCTTCCAGGGTCCATGTGTAGAATTTGCCTTCTTCGCCTTCGCTGTCGGCGTCCAGTGCAGAGTAAAAACCTCCTTCAGGAGAGGTCATTTCGCTTTGGAGCCACTTGAAGGTTTCGTGCACTATGGTCTTATAGGTTGGGTTGCCGGTTAGTGTATAGGCTTCCGAGTAAAGTGTCATCAGTTGTCCGTTGTCGTACAGCATTTTTTCAAAATGAGGAGCAAACCATTCCGCATCAGTGGAGTAGCGTGCAAACCCACCGCCAATCTGGTCATAGATTCCGCCTTTGGCCATGGCCTCTAAGGTCAGGTTTACCTGATTCAAAGCAAGCTCATCGTTGGTCAGGAGATGGTACCGCAACAGGAAGGAGTAGATCGTCGGCATGGGAAATTTGGGCTCCTTATCCATTCCACCTAATGTGGTGTCAAATTGTGCCGACATAGTTTTAAAGCCTGCTTGCAGATCCTCCGGAGTGAAAGAGGTTTGACTTTCGGTCAGACCGTACTTTTGAAGCTCTGAGGAATTGAGCGCTTCGGTAAAGATATGAGCAGACTCTTCCAGTTCTTTTCTTTTGTCCTGGAAAGCTTTTAAAACTTCCGTTAAGACATGTTTCCACTGTTCTTTGGGGAAATACGTGCCTCCAAAAAAAGGTTTTGCATCTGGGGTAAGAAAGACGTTAAGTGGCCAGCCTCCGCCCAGGTTCATCTGCTGTACCGCTTCCATATAAATGTGGTCCAGATCCGGCCGCTCTTCACGATCAACTTTAATGTTTACAAATCCCGAATTCATGATTGCAGCCACACCATCGTCCTCAAACGATTCTTTCTCCATCACATGACACCAGTGACAGGAGGAATAGCCGATGCTGACGATAATCGGTTTATCTTTCTTTTTTGCCTGTTCCAGGGCTTCAGTTCCCCAAGGCTGCCACTGTACAGGATTGTAGGCATGTTGCCTCAGGTAAGGACTGCTTTCCCAAAGAAGCTTATTGGCTTTTTTCGTTTTACTTGGTTCCTGCATCATAGTGTGGCTTTTAGTTATAAACAAAAGTAGAAAGGAAAACGGGTCATAAAAGCTGTTTTTCCAGGTCTTTGATTTCCTCCTCCACGGAAAAGTGACTTTTAAATTTATGCAGCCTGATAATGGTATCTCTGAGAAATTTTTGATGAGCGGCCGAGGAAGGGTTAAATGCTTTGTGTTTTAATGCTTTCTGAACCTGGTTCCATTCCTGCAGAATGCTTATTGTTTCCTGAGTAAAATAACAGCTGGTGAATTTATCCCAAATATAATTTTCCGCCATCGGAGCAGGGTGGATCAGGTCGTCTTTGTAAAAACGGTAATCTCTGAGGTCGTCTATCAGTAATTCATAAGCCGGAAAGTACCACACATCTTGGAATTTTTCAGTCAGCTCATGGACGGCAACCCTCAGGATCGACTTGCTGACGGAGTTTAACGTAAGCGTGTCTTTAATATGCCTTACCGGACTTACAGTGAAAAGAATGTTCAGGCCTGGATTGAAGGCTTTCAGGTTGGAATAAAGCTGAGTAAATGCGTGAATGATTTCCTCGGGGGATAGGAGCGTTTTGCAAAAGTAGCTGGACGGTTTTTTATGGCAATTGGCTACAGTTTTATTGTCGGGCAATAGTTTGTACACGTAGGAGGTGCCCAGCGTGATGATAAGCAAATTTGCCTTTTGAAGAATAGCATTGGTAGCATGGATCCGGGCTCTTATTTTATCCCAAAGTTCGTTTTTGGTGGGAGCGGACAGGTCTGAGTGAAAATCGTAGTTATACCATAAATCGTCGTGCTGAACGAAATAATTCTGACTAAGGTATTGGTTGTCAATAGAATGTTGTAGTAAATCAAAAAGAGAAGGAGGATTGAAGATCGTTCCAAAGGGATTGGAGAGGCAGGTAAATTTGGCGTCTTTTAGTTTGCTTCCGATGACCTCTGCGAAGCAGGATCCGGCGGTAAGTATGGTAGACTGATAGGAGAGGGAGAATCCCTGATTTTCCAGTTGTAATTCAGTTCTTAGTTGCATAGTCGTATAAAAATAAAAAATCCCGGATAGCACTACCCGGGATTTTAAAGTATTTTAAGTAAGTGCTTATGCAGCAACAACTTTGAATTTTACTTCGTGTTTCACTTCTTTGTGAAGGTCAAGAATTGCAGTGTACTCACCAACTTCTTTAACTTCAGATTTGAAAGAAATTTTCTTTCTGTCAACAGTGAAACCTTTGTCTTTAAGAGCGTCAGAAACCTGAAGAGCTGTAACAGCACCGAAGATTTTTCCGCTTTCTCCTACTTTTGCAGGAATAGTAAGCACCAAAGAACCGATTTTTTCAGCAAGAGCGATGGCATCTTTCTTAATTTTCTCAGCTTTGTGTGCAGCTTGTTTCAGGTTTTCCTGAAGCATTTTTTTGTTGCTTTCGCTAGCAATTACGGCAAGTCCTTTTGGGATAAGGTAGTTTCTGCCATGACCAGGTTTAACCTTTACAAGGTCATTTTTGTAACCTAATCCTTTTATATCTTCTTTTAATATTACTTCCATGGATTCAAGAGATTATTTTAGTGAATCAGTTACATAAGGTAGTAATGCAAGGTGTCTTGCTCTTTTTACTGCCTGAGAAACTTTTCTTTGAAATTTAAGACTAGTACCTGTTAACCTTCTTGGTAAAATTTTACCTTGCTCGTTTACAAACTTAAGAAGGAAGTTCGCATCCTTGTAATCGATGTACTTGATGCCTAGTTTTTTGAATCTGCAATACTTTTTGCGATTCTCAACTCTGTTTACGGGTTCGTTTACTAGTGTCATTATGCTTTTTCCTCCTGTTTTTCAGCTGATTTCTTAAATTCACCTTTTCTTCTCTTGTTGTTGTAAGCAACAGCATGTTTGTCAAGAGCTACAGTTAAGAATCTCATAACTCTTTCATCACGCTTGTACTCAATCTCTAAAGTGTTGATTGTAGTAGGCTTCGCGTTGAACTCGATAAGAGTGTAGAAACCTGTAGTTTTGTGGTTGATAGGGTAAGCCAGTTTTTTCAGACCCCAGTTCTCCTCATTGATGATTTCAGCACCCTGATCTTTCAGGATCTGCTTAAATTTTTCTACGGTATCCTTCATCTGAGCTTCAGATAAAACGGGAGTTAAAATGAATACCGTTTCGTAGCTTTTTAATTCCATAATTACGTTTATGTAAATAAGATATTTTTAAGACCGCAAATATACTGAGAATTACCGGAAAATAAAAAAAACTTTAAAAGAGCTTCTCTGAAGGCAGGAGAATTTTACTAAACCTGCTGAAAATCTCTTAATTGTATGGAGTAAAACATAAAACCCCGACGAGCGAGCGATCGTCGGGGTTTTAGATATGCTTTTCGCTTTTGCGCTGAAAACTATTTCACTATAAAGCTTCCTTCTCCGATTTTATATCCTTCGGCGTATACTTCTACATTATGCTTCCCTGGCTTGTAAGCACTACCTTTAACATAAGTGAAAACGACCTGAGGCTTTCTGTTGTCAAATAGGATTTCCTGTTTCAATGTGTAGAAAATTTCTTTTCCTTCGTACTGGAATGTTCCTCCTCCGGTTCCAACGTCAAACAGTGCACCTCCATCAGGTTCTACCACTCTCAGGATAATTTCTTTTCCTTCCTGTTTGGCCACTTTGTTGTCTGCCAGGTAGAATGAAATTTTTAATTTATCAATGTTTTTTGCTTTAAATTCTCCTCCATCTTTAACTTTACCTTTGGCAGTAATCGCATCAATCCTGAAGCTTTCAGCCTTTAATACGCTGGCGATTGCTACTTTTTCGGCAAGTTCGTTTTGTGTAACTTTTAATTGATTGATGGTATCAAGGCTGGCCACAACTTGACTCTGGTATTCTTTAATGCTGGAATCAGCAGCAGCAAGCTGAGCTTTCAGTCTCTCTACTTCTGCCGAGGCGTCGCGCGCTATTTGATTGGCTCTGTCAATCTCCTTCTTAATTCTGATGTACAAACTATAGTTAGTTGCGCTCTCATTTCTTAGTTTTTCACTTTCAAGTTGCAGATTGCGTATCTGCTCTCCGAGTGCTGCAGTATCTCCGCCAAGTCTTGCAATTTCCTGCTGTTTCAGTTTCAGCTCATCTATTGCATTGTTAAGTTCTAACGTAGTGCTGTCAATTTTTGCTTTGGCTTCAACAATTGTCTTGTCTTTTGCTGCAATATCATTGCTTTTGTTGATGTTGAGGAAAAGTTGCACGGCGTTAATTGCCAGTAAAATGATGATGAAAGCAATGATCAAACCTTTTTTGCTTCCGCTTTTTTGCGTTTCTTTTGGTTCGTTGACTTCGGCCATGATTGTCAGTTAGTATTGTATTATGTTAAAGATTATGTTGTAAAATTAACTATATATTCAATTTTATCAATTTTTTTTTTAAAAAGGGCGTTAAATACAGGTAGATATGAAGCTGAATAAAGAATTTTGGGATAACAGATACGTCTCAAACGATACTGGTTGGGACGCCTCTTATATAACTACTCCGATTAAAGATTATTTTGATCAACTTGATGATAGAGACAAGAAACTCTGCATTTTAGTTCCCGGATGTGGAAATGGGCATGAACCGGAGTATTTGTTCCGGTCCGGATTTAAGCAGGTATATGTGGCCGACATTTCTGAGTTTCCGCTTGAAAATTTTAAGAAACGGGTTCCTGATTTTCCTCCTGAACAGTTGCTGCACGGTGATTTCTTTCAATTGAAAGGTTCCTATGATATAATTGTTGAACAAACGTTTTTTTGTGCGCTGGATCCTTCACTGAGACCTGCTTATGCCGCCAAAATGGCGGAGCTGCTGAAACCGGGAGGGCGGCTGGTGGGAGTGCTCTTTAATGATACCTTAAATACAGATAAACCACCTTTCGGAGGCACAAAAGAAGAATATATTTCTTATTTTCGTCCATATTTTGAAATTATTCATTTCGAACCCTGTTACAATTCCATTCCTCCGCGTGCCGGAAGGGAATTGTTTATTTATCTGACAAAAAAATAAGTTGATATAATGATTAAATCTTTCTTACCGGAAATTAAACATACAGATTCCGGAAACTTCTTTCTGATGGCTGGTCCTTGTGTGGTGGAAAGCAGAGACAATGTTTTCGAGGTTGCAGAAAAAGTTGTAGCTATTACTGATAAATTGAAAATTCCATATATTTTCAAAAGTTCATTCAAAAAAGCCAACCGAACCAAAGGCGGATCTTTTATGGGGATTGGTGATGAAAAGGCCTTGGAAATTCTTGCAGAAGTAAAAGCCAAATTGGGTGTTCCGGTTGTTACGGATATTCACGAAAGTCATGATGCGGAATTTGCCGCCCATTATGTTGATATTTTACAAATCCCTGCCTTTCTGTGCCGCCAGACCGACCTGCTGGTTGCTGCTGCGAAAACAGGAAAAGTGGTGAATGTTAAAAAAGGACAGTTCCTTTCCGGAGAGGCGATGAGGTTTGCGGTAGAAAAAATTGTTGCGGCAGGAAATTCTAAAGTCCTGTTGACTGATCGAGGCAATTCATTCGGATACACGGATCTGATTGTTGATTTTAGAAACATTCCTGCCATGAAGGAGACTGGCGTTCCGGTTGTGATGGATTGTACCCATTCGCTGCAACAGCCTAATCAGGCTTCCGGTGTATCAGGAGGAAAACCCGAGCTTATTGAAACGATAGCCAAAGCCGCTATAGCAGTAGGGGCAGACGGATTGTTTATAGAAACCCACCCAAATCCAAGTGTCGCAAAATCCGATGGAGCTAACATGCTTAAGCTGGATTATCTTGAAGGGCTTTTGGAGAAGCTGGTAAGGTTGAGGCAGGCGCTTTAGGAGTTAAAAGTTGAAAGTAGAAAGTTAAAAGTCGTCACTTTTTTTAGCTTTCTACTTACTACTTACGATTTATAACTTTAAAACAAAGTGTTGTTTGGGTTGCTCTTTTCTGAAAAAGACGAGGCCGATTTCAAACAGATCGATGGTAACGACGGTCCTGGGGTGGTTGGTTATTTCCTGCCAGGCTTGTTTCATCTCAGGGGACCAATAGATGTCATCAAAAATGAACAGGCTGTCGTTATGAATTTTTTGGATGCACCATTCGAAGTATTTTTTGGTGGCTTCGTAGGTGTGATTGGCATCAAAATACGCAATATCTATTGTCTCTATCTGTTCCAGTTGAGCTGGTAAGGTGGTGTCTATATTTCCTTCTATCGTTACGATATTCTCAGCATTGGCCGCTTTAAACAGTTTTTTTGCGTAGTCAAGCGTATTGTGGCAACCTTCAAATGAGTAAACGGTTGCCTTGGAGGCAGCTTTGGAGAAGTACAGGGTAGTTAATCCTAGAGAAGTACCCAGGTCAATCAGAACAGAGGGTTTAAAGTGATTGGTCAGCCTGAAAAGTAGTTCTGAAATTTTAGGGCTTTTCCCGGAGTTTTTTACGATATCACAAACCAGACGCTGATTGTCCGGATTAACCTGAGAGCCAGCCCCCAGATCGTTGATTTTAAGAACAGTTTTATCGGTTAATAGATTGTGTCGGATGGTATTCAGGTCTTCAAAAGCATAGTACTTCTTTTTTGTCCTGATGACTTCTGTGTAAAGAGTAAAGACAAATGGACTGTGAATGGAATGTTCGTCTTTAGAAGTTATATAATACTTTAAATAACTAATTACAAAGAAGAAAAAACGCTTCACCGTAAATAGAACTCTTAAAAGAAATTAATTAATTAAGTTTGTATGGAACAATCATCACAAACTGCGGGATAACGGCTCTGAACTGTTTTCCGTCTACCATTCTTTCCATCAGGTAGGAGCCTCTCATTTTACCTAATTCGGTCTTCAGGTTACAACCTGAAACATATTCATGAGACTGTCCTGGTTCAATGACGGGTTGCTGTCCTACAACGCCTTCACCTTCAACTTCTCTCACAATTCCATTGGCATCATAGATATACCAGTGTCTTTTTAGCAGCTGTACGGTATAGTTGCTGAAGTTTTCAATCCGGATTCGATAAGTAAAAACGAAATGAGATTGTGACGGGCTGGAGTACTCAGGTTGGTAAGAAGTAACCACGCTGACTTTAAGACCATCTGTGATTTCTGTTACCATAGTTTTCTGAGTTTTGGAGTGTGGAGTTTTACTCTTAACTCTAAAGTTAAAGAGAAGTTTTTTCAATACAATGAATTTACGGAAAAATCTTTTAGCTTACGTAAATACTCTCATAAATGTTTGGAAAATGAAGGGACAGCATAAATTTAATTCCATGCAATTTGTCAATTGAATGTTCTGAATTTAAATTGTGTCGGTAATTGTTTAGTGCAATGGATGTTAAAATTGAGCCCTCCTGGAAGGCAAAAGTTTATAAAGAGTTTGAAAAGCCTTATTTTCAGGATCTTGTTCGTTTTTTAAAGGAGGAAAGACAAATTCATACTATTTATCCTCCTGGTAGCCAGATTTTTAATGCGTTCGAGTGGTGTACATTTGATGATGTGGAGGTGGTAATTATAGGGCAGGACCCTTATCACGGGCCAGGGCAGGCAAACGGATTGTGTTTTTCTGTTGCGGACTATGTTCCCATGCCTCCTTCCTTAAAAAATATTTTCAAGGAAATTAACAGTGACCTGGGAAAACCCATTCCCAAAACAGGAAATCTGGAGCGATGGGCACGGCAGGGGGTATTGTTGTTAAACGCGACCCTGACCGTTCGGGCAAACTCTCCGGGTTCTCACCAGAAGAAAGGTTGGGAAGAATTTACAGATGAGGTGATCAGGATTTTATCCTCCGAAAAAGAACATCTGGTTTTCATACTTTGGGGAGCCTATGCGCAGAAAAAGGGAAGTGTTATCGATCGTTCCAAACACCTGGTACTGGAATCCGCACACCCATCTCCATTTTCTGCTGACAGAGGTTTTTTTGGAAATAAGCATTTTAGCAAAGCCAATGAATACCTGCGGAAGATGGGGAAAAAGGAAATTGACTGGTAGCTTGTGGAACTTTTAAGTGATAAGGATTAAAAGTTAAAAGCTTAAATTTTAATGCTATAATAATGAGTTTCTTAGAGGCCTAAAACCCGTCTTAAAAGGTCTGATATCTGAAAAAAAAAACTTATAACGATTTTAGTCCAGCCTTAATCAAAGGCGCTCTGGTATAGGTGTGAGCCCTGTAACCTTAAAATTAGAATAGTAAAAAATAAAAATCCCGGATTCAGGGTCCGGGATTTTTTTATTTGATAATGTTGAAGAATCTGTTCCAGCGGATTTTATCTATCAGGCCGCCTTTCTGATCGAGCGACAACCATATAAATAAGGCTTTTCCAACAATGTGATCTTCAGGTACAAATCCCCAGTATCTGGAGTCCAGAGAATTGTGTCTGTTATCACCCATCATAAAGTAATAATTCTGCTTAAAGGTGTAGTCGCTAACTTCCTTACCATCTATAAACAGCTTGTTATCCTCCAGTTTTACATTATCCAGATTTTCGTAATTTTTAATGGTAGTGCCATAAAGGATAACGTTTTCAGGAGTTAAAGGAATAGTAGCGCCTTTCGCAGGTACCCAGAGTGGCCCAAAGTTGTCCTCGTTCCAGATAAATTTGGAAGAGTTCGGAAAGATCCTGGGTTCAGGATCACCGGCAGGACGGATAATCGGCTCTACGCTTTTAATACCCTGAAATCCTTTAAATGCATTAGCCTGTTCTTCTGTGGTATAAATGTAAAAACCATTTTGAACCGGCTGGTATTCCGTTACTCCGAATTTTCTGAACTCTTTAGATGAGAACACTTCCGGAGTTTCCATAAAATACCTGAATTGCGTTTTGGGAGGGTTTGGAACTGGTTTCCCGTTTACAAAAACTACGGCATTTTTAATGGCGATGGTATCTCCGGCTACAGCGATACAACGTTTGATGTAATTGGTTTTAAGGTCTGTAGGGTATTCTTCCTCTATCGGGAAATTAAATACTACCACATCATTGTTTTTTACTTTGCTGATGCCAGGCAGTCTGTACTGAGGCAATTGAATCCATTCCAGGTAAGAAGGTATGTCTGTTCCCCAAATTTTCTGATGCGTCAGTGGCATTTGCAGAGGCGTCTTTGGGGTTCTGGCTCCATAATGAAATTTACTTACAAATAGGAAATCACCTACCAGTAATGATTTTTCCATGGAAGGGGTAGGGATTGTAAAAGCTTCCATGAAAATCCATCGGATTAGAGTGGCCGCTACTACAGCAAAAACAATAGCGTCAACCCATTCTCTGATTTTGGATTTCTTTTTTTGTGGTTCCTTTTTCTTTTCCCAGAATTTTAAATTCATACCTTATTTATGATTTATAAAAAAATAATTATCTTCTTAATAACTGATTTCCAGCATGTCGTCCATGCCAAAAACGCCTTGTTTGCCCACCAGCCATTCAGCTGCCACAACTGCACCTTTCGCAAATCCTTCGCGGGAATGAGCCGTATGGGTAATTTCTATGGTATCAACGGAAGAATTATAATAAACAGTATGAGTACCAGGTACCGCATCCAATCTTTTGGAAGTTATACCTAAAAGGTTTTTTTCTTTTGTCGGCTGGTTTATCCAACGTTCGATTTTAGGGTTGGTATCAATAATTCCTTCTGCAAGGGTTATGGCAGTTCCGCTTGGTGAATCCAGTTTTTGTTTGTGGTGAATCTCTTCCATGCTTATTTCATATTCAGGGAAGGATTTCATTATTTTGGAAAGAAGCTTATTTAGGTGGAAGAAAATATTTACCCCGACACTAAAGTTGGAAGCATAGAAGAATGCTCCTCCTTTTTCAGTACAAAGTTTTTCCAGCTCTTTTTTCTTTTCAAGCCATCCGGTAGTTCCGCATACTACAGGAATCCCCTGTTCGATACAGTATTTAACATTGTTGTAGGCGCTTTCCGGTTGGGTAAATTCTATTGCAACATCAACCTGATCTTTGGTTATGGAGGAAAGCGAACTGTAGTTTTCCAAGTCAATTTTGAAAGGAACTGTGTGGTTACGGCTTATAGCAATCTGCTCGATGGTTTTTCCCATTTTGCCATAGCCCAAAAGCAAAATTCTCATTTATTTTATAGTAAAGTTTAACTTTATTCCACCTGCAAATTGGGAATAATTATAAGAATATAAAAGCGGATGCACAGATAAAGAAATATCTTCATTTAAGTCAAACTGTCTTAGATGAGCATCAACATAGGCATCCACAATATTCAGCGCATAAACGGCTGTAGATACAATTATGGAGAACTCCAGATCTCTCCGGTAGCTGTCGCGGGTAACTCGCAGCTCATTATCACTGAAATCCCTAAATTCTCCCGGCTGAATAGCAAATTGGGTGGTGTCTGTCCGGAAGGCCATACGACTGGCATAGGCCGTATTAAATCTGTTGTATTCCGTTGAATTAAAGTTTATCCAATAAATAAGTGCGGCAGCTCCTGCATATAAAATGGGTGGCTTCCAGTATTTGCGGTTGTAAAACTGTCCTGCCCCCGGTAGCAGGGTGGAAAGCAATGCTGCTCTTCCCGGACGATAGTTGTGTTGTGGTTTGGTTTTGTTTTTTACGGGTGCCTGAGAAAGGGTATCATCCTGGGCTGTGGCTCCCATTGTATTAAAAAATGTTAAAACAATTATTAATACAATGGGTCTTACCAGCTTTATTATCATATCGAAAAATTTAATAGATCTAAAATCCGGTTTAAATCATCTGCATTAACAAAAGGAATCTTAATTTCTCCTTTGTTATTTTTATCACAATTAATATTGATTTTTGTTCCGAAATGCGTGGACAATTTTGTCTGAATATGTGCTATTTCCGGATTAAAATAGTTTTTCTTGTCTGTTTTAGATTCTGGTCCTTTTTCCGCCAAAACAGGATGAGTTAAAGAGCGCACCAGTTCCTCGGTTCTTCTTACCGAAAGCTCTTCTTCTAGAACTCTTTTGAAGATGCTTAGCTGATCTTCAATTCTTTCTACATTGATCAGGGCTCTGGCATGTCCCATGGTGATTTTGTTGTCTCTTACCGCCGCCTGAATGTCTGGAGGAAGCTTTAGAAGTCTAAGGTAGTTGGTTACCGTAGTCCTGTTTTTTCCTACACGGTCGCCCAACTCCTCCTGCTTCAGATTGCATTCGCTGATTAAGCGCTGATAGCTTAATGCAATTTCAAGGGCATTAAGGTTTTCTCTCTGAATGTTTTCAATAAGCGCCATTTCCAGCATTTGCTGGTCGTTGGCGGTTCTTATGTATGCAGTGATTTTTGGTAATTGGGCAAGCTTGGTTGCCTGAAGCCTTCTTTCTCCGGAGATAAGCTGATACTTACCTGGGGAAAGTTGTCTAACGGTAATAGGCTGAATGATCCCCTGAACCTTAATCGACTCAGATAGCTCCTGAAGAGCTTCCTGATCAAAATGTGTTCTTGGCTGATACGGGTTGACCTCAATACTGTCAACGGGTATTTCGTTGATAACACTTTCAGGTGCTCTTTCTACTTCTACTTTTCTCTCTGGTTTGGTTGTATCGGAATCCTGAAGCAGGGCTCCTAAACCTCTTCCCAAAACACTTTTTTTTCCTGCAGGTATCTGCGATTTCTTATCGTTCATTGAAATCGGGTATTAACTTAATGCTACTTTATTTCTTTCAAGAATCTCCTGTGCAAGATTCAGATAACTGATAGCTCCTTTGCTTTCTGCATCATGGGCAATTACAGGTAATCCGAAGCTGGGAGACTCACTGAGTTTAATATTTCTTGGAATGATCGTGTCAAACACAAGGTGCTGGAAGTGATTTCTTACTTCTTCCACTACCTGGTTGGATAACCTTACCCTTGGATCGTACATGGTAAGAAGAATTCCTTCGATTTCAAGTGCTGTGTTAAGTCTGGTCTGGATAATCTTGATAGTGTTTAGAAGTTTTCCTAATCCTTCAAGAGCGAAGTATTCGCACTGAACCGGAACCAGAACAGAGTCCGCAGCAGTCAGGGCGTTTACGGTGATAAGACCAAGGGAAGGAGAACAATCTATAATGATGTAATCGTATCTTTCTTTTGCGTTTTTTAAAGAGTCTTTCATCTTTTCCTCTCTGTGGTCGAGACTGATCATCTCAACTTCAGCACCAACAAGGTCGATGTGAGCAGGCAGGAGGTCCAGATAAGCTACATTGGTGGTCAGAATCAGTTCATCAGCATTGAGTCCTTCAACCATGCACTCATAGATGCTTTTTTCAATTGTTTTTGGGTTAAAACTTAATCCTGAAGTTGAGTTAGCTTGAGGATCAGCGTCTACCAATAGGGTTTTAAATTCCAAAGCTGCAAGACTGGCAGCCAGGTTGATCGCGGTGGTGGTTTTACCTACTCCTCCTTTTTGATTGGCAATTGCAATAATTTTACCCATTTAATTAAAATAATTAAGTTTAACTGAATCTCCTATTTCCAATAAAATTAACGCTTTTTCACCTCATTGTGCAATTATTTTTGCTTAAGGCCTTCAATTTAAATTTTACATATCCGGTATTTTTAAATTGACTATTCTTTTTTCCCGCGATAATCAGGCTGAATCAGCGCATTTTACTCCATTTACCCGCATCCTGTCCTTGTTAAGCTTTTATATACTTACTATTGAGTAGTTTAGTTCTTTTCAAGGAGTTCAATTACGAATAAATTGAACCAGTCGGGACCAAGTAATTTTTAAAATTAAGATAAAATGAAATGCGGGTACGCTAATTGTTTATTTTATTATGCACATATTTTGCACCTTCGGCTTGTGGAAATAATGTGGATAAGTTAAGATCTATTGGCAATTAGGTAGTTGAAAACTAAAACTGAACATTGAACGCAAAAGCATAAAATGGAAATAAAAAAAGTCAAAACCCACAGGTTTTGACTTTTTTTTTAACTTTTAGCCTTAAGCGTTCTGCTTTTCGCTCCGTTATTTTTTTCTTTTTTTCTTCAGTTCTTCTTCTCTTAGTTTCATTGCTTCTTCTACACGCTGCATCCATTTGGATTTTTTGCCTCCTGTGGTCGCGTATTTCTTTCTGTTTTCTTCCAGCACAGCTCTGATTTTGTCTTCATCCACAAATCTCTTGATGATAAATTGCTGTCCGATGGAAACTAAGTTTGAAACAAGGTAATAGAAACTTAATCCTGCCGGGAATGAGTTAAGAACAAACATGAAGACTACCGGCATGATGTAGGAAACGGATTTCATTGGACCGGTAACGGTACTTGCCTGATTGTTTACCCATGTCAGCAACAGGGTAGAAAGTGTCATCAGGAAGGTAAACAAACTGAAATGGTTTCCATACGTGTCGCTTAGTCCCCAGATGTGGGTAGTCCATGAGAAAATGGAGTCATAAGTAGAAAGATCCTTAGCCCATAAAAAGGGTTCCTGTCTTAGTTCTATGGAGTTCGGGAAGAAGTTGAACATCGCAAGAAGGATAGGGGTCTGTAACAGCAGTGGAATACAGCCACTCAGAGGGTTAATACCCACTTTCTGATAAAGCTGCATTTGTTCTGCCTGTACCTTCTGCATATCGTCTCCATGTCTTTCCTTTATCTCGTCTATTTCAGGTTTTAAGACTTTCATCTTAGCCATTGATATGTAGGACTTGTAGCTAAGAGGGAACAGGATTGCCTTCAGAAGGAAGACTAGTATAATAATAATAACACCGTAATTACCAATGTACCTTTCAAAGAAATTGAACACAGGAATTACGATAAATCTGTTGATCAAATTGATAACAGGCCATCCCAGGTACACATTTTTGTCATAATCAGGAGCTGGAATAGCTTTTAGCGTCTGATAGGCGTTAGGTCCGAAATAGAAGCTGTAGTTTCCTTTTCCGGAAGTAAGGTCGTTGTACGGTAATGTTACGGTAGCTTCCAGATGTTTTAATGTGGTGGTGTCACCAGGTCTTACTTCGCTTTTTACAGTACCGTTTAGAAATTCATTTTCTGCAATAAATCCGGCGTTGAAGAATTTTTGTTTCATGGAAACCCACTTAATCGGTTCGTTCAACGTCGCACTTTCCGGATCATTAGAGGTTTCACTTAAGTGATCAAACCCGTCTTTAACGGTGTAATAGTTAACAGAAGTAGTAATTCTGCTCTGTTTCAGATCGTATTCCACCTTAGGAGCATCTGCTTTCCAGTCAAACACAACAGGCTGGTTTAACAGAATGCCGTTCATCCCGTCAAATTTCAGGTTATACTGTACCAGATAACCTTCAGGAGCCAGGGAGTAGGTTTGGGAAATTTCATTTCCCGGAGACAGGCTTGCTTTGAACGTAACTTTGGTAGTATCTCCGGATGTTTGTGTTTCAGCCTGATAAAACAGTGTTGATAAATCTAGATTCCCTGTTTTGGAAGAGGCAAGGAGTGAAATGGTACTGTTGCTTTCGTCTATTAGGTACAAAGGCTTTTTCTGATCGGTCAGATAGTGCTTTAACAGTACACTTTTAATTTTTCCGCCTTTGGATGAAAAAGTAACTTTAATGTCTTTGTTTTCCGCAACCACCTCTTTTTCTTCTCCGGAAGCCAGATTGGCCAGCTCCCCATAAGCAGTTTTTAACTGCTGTTGCTTGACAGAGTCAGGAAGTTCCTCTTCTTTCTTTGTTGGCAGATCTGTCTGGGATGATTGTTTCGGTGCGTTTGTTTGTGGACTACTTTTTTGCCCGAAGTACATAAAGTACAGTAACATCAAGGCACTAATTAACACGATCCCCGTAACCTGATTCTTATCCATCTTAATTTTCTATATTATCTAAAAATATGTTTTGGTTATTTTACTGTTGACTCTTTTTCTTTTGAATAATCGATAGCTGCTTTTACAAACTTAACAAACAGCGGATGCGGATTTAAAACTGTACTTTTCAGCTCCGGATGGAACTGAGTTCCAATATAAAATCTGTGATCCTTTAATTCTATAATTTCTACCAGACCTGTATCCGGATTGATACCGCTCGCGATCATTCCTGCTTTTTCAAACTGCTTCAGATACTTGTTGTTGAATTCATATCTGTGTCTGTGTCTTTCGGAAATTTTGGTCTTACCATAGATATGGTGGGCCCTGCTTCCTTTAACCAGTTCGCACGGATAAGCACCTAATCGCATTGTTCCGCCTTTTTTGGTAACGTTTTTCTGAGATTCCATCAGATCTATTACCGGATTAGGTGTTTTCTTATCCAGCTCGGCTGAAGCTGCGTCTTTGATACCCACTACATTTCTTGCAAATTCGATGGCTGCACACTGCATTCCAAGGCAAATACCGAAGAATGGGATGTTGTTTTCCCTTGCATATTTTACTGCCATAATTTTTCCTTCAATTCCTCTTTCTCCAAAGCCCGGAGCTACCAGTATTCCATCTAAATTACCCAAAACCGATGGAATAGTTTCCGAAGTAAGGTGCTCAGACTGAATCCATTTGATTTTAACCTTGCATTCGTTTTCAGCCCCTGAATGTACAAAAGATTCTACGATTGATTTATATGCATCTGGTAATTCTACATATTTTCCAACCAGACCGATTTCGACTTCGTAACTTGGATTTTTTAACTTTCCTAAAAAGTCTTTCCAGGAGTCAATTTTAGCTTCTCCTTTGTGTGGAAGTTTCAGTTTGGTTAACACCCGCTCGTCCAGTTTTTCCTTTTTCATTAATAAAGGAACATCGTAAATGGTATCTGCATCGAGTGATTCTATTACTGAGTTGATATTAACGTTGCAGAAAAGGGCCAGTTTTTTTCTGATTTCCGGAGGTAGTGGATGCTCGGAACGGCATACCAGTATGTCTGGCTGAATTCCTGATTCAGAAAGTTGTTTAACCGAATGTTGTGTTGGCTTGGTTTTTAACTCTCCTGCTGTCTTGAGGTATGGAACAAGGGTCAGATGTATTACAAGCGTATCGTGCGGACCAAGGTCCCATCTCAATTGTCTTACTGCTTCTATAAAAGGAAGAGACTCTATATCTCCTACACAACCTCCGATTTCTGTGATTACTATATCGTAAGCTCCGTTTTCTCCTAAAGCAAGAAAGTTCCTTTTGATTTCGTCGGTAATGTGTGGAATAACCTGAACTGTTTTTCCAAGAAAAGCACCTTCTCTTTCTTTGGAAATTACATTGTGGTAAATTCTTCCGGTAGTGACGTTGTTTGCCTGTGAAGTGTTGATGTTCAGGAATCTTTCATAATGTCCCAGGTCCAGGTCCGTTTCCGCTCCATCTTCAGTGACATAGCATTCACCATGCTCATAAGGATTCAGCGTTCCCGGGTCAATGTTGATATAGGGATCAAATTTTTGGATAGTGACGGAAAATCCTCTGGACTGAAGCAGTTTAGCGAGTGATGCGGAGATTATTCCTTTTCCTAATGATGAGGTTACCCCTCCGGTTACAAAGATATATTTAGCAGAAGCCATAAGTACTAAAAAGACTCTAATTTACTTATGGGATACAAAGGTATATGTTTAATCTTATAAATTTACACAAAACGCTTTTTTTGTGCATTATTTTTTTGAAATGCGTATAAATTGAAACCCTCCATACGGGTATACCATGAATCCCATCTGATGAAATCAAAATCTCTTCAAATAAGTTCTTGGGCAGCTCTGGTTTGGTATTGCCCCGGATAAATCAAATTCAAAAAACAAGCATAATTTTCCGGGGGGATAATCGGGGTATTTTTTTTGGTGCGATGCAACGGATTGATCTGGCCAACTGTCCTAAAGATGGGAAGGGGAGAATCGGAATCGTACTGTTTGATAGATAAGTTGTTGTTTTTTAGTTGTTAAAATTCGTGATGGGCTCCTTTGAAAAAATGGAACTTATAGTTTAGAAGGAAACTTTAGCAGTAAACGGATAAAATTAATACGTAATAATAAGCACAGCTGTCCTTAAATTTATAATTACTGCCTATCTTTGAGAAAAATCATCAAGTAAAGGAACCTAATGAAGGCTGAGGAAGAGATTAGCGTTTGTGTGGACCATCTGAAAAAAGGTAATGTAATTGTCTATCCCACGGATACTATTTGGGGATTAGGCTGTGATGCTACGAACACAGAAGCGGTCAGAAAAATTTACGACATAAAAAAAAGGCCTGATGCCAAGGCTATGATTGTGCTGATTCATGAAATAGGACAACTGCACGATTATGTTGTGAACGTTCCCGAAATTGCCTGGGATCTGGTAGAGTTTGCGGAAAGGCCTTTGACGGTAATTTATCCTAAGGGAAAAAATGTAAGTCCGGATTTGTTGGGTGAAGATGGAAGCATAGCGATCAGACTGGTACGAAGTGATTTTTGCAATTCGCTGTTGAAAAAGTTTAGAAAACCGATCGTCTCAACTTCTGCGAATATGAGTGGTGCGCCATCTCCGTTAAAGTTTGCAGACATAGATGAAGTGGTGCTGAAACAGGCGGATTATGTAGTAGGTGTCAAATACGGAGAAAACATGACCTCGGCCCCTTCTACCATTGTAAAATTAGGTCTGAACGGTGAAATAAAATTTATCCGTAGATAATTCGGAAGAATAGTTATTAATGAATTTTTCAGAACTTTTAAAAGGTAACAAGTTATTTGAACTTGTTGCGGAAGCTTCCAGAGAGCTTGGTGTAAATTCTTATGTGATTGGCGGATATGTCAGAGATCTTCTGCTGAAACGACCATCTAAAGATATTGATATTGTATGTGTGGGGAGTGGTATTGCACTGGCGCAGCGGGTAGCACAGAAAATGGGGGATCTCCCGGTAGTGGTGTTCAAAAACTTTGGAACAGCCATGATTAAATTGGAAGGGGGAGAACTGGAGTTTGTGGGAGCACGAAAAGAATCCTACAACAGAAATTCCAGAAAACCTGTTGTGGAAGACGGAACCTTGCAGGACGATCAGAATAGAAGGGACTTCACCATCAACGCCCTGGCCATTAGCTTAAATGAGGAAAATTATGGTGAGGTGCTGGATCCGTTTAACGGCATGTCGGATCTGAAAAGAAAAGTCATCAAGACACCTCTTGATCCGGGCATTACCTTTTCGGATGATCCCTTGAGAATGATGAGGGCCGTCAGATTTGCGTCTCAGCTGGGTTTTGATATCGATCCGGATACCTTTCAGGCCATTGTAGACAATAAGGAGCGAATTAATATTGTCTCCTGTGAAAGGATATCGGATGAACTCAATAAAATTGTATTAAGCCCTAAGCCTTCTTATGGCTTTAAACTGCTCTACCATTGCGGCTTATTGGAAATTATCTTTAAGGAACTTACCGACCTTCAGGGAGTAGAGTCGGTCGGCAACAGAGCGCATAAGGATAACTTTTATCACACCCTGCAGGTACTGGATAATGTTGCAGAAAAGAGCAACGATCTCTGGCTGAGATGGGCAGCTATTCTCCATGATATCGCCAAACCTGCCACCAAAAGGTATGACGAGAAAGTAGGCTGGACCTTTCATGGGCACGAAGAACTGGGGGCTAAAATGGTTCCTGCTATTTTTAGAAAATTGAAACTTCCTTTGAATGAAAAAATGAAGTTTGTACAAAAGCTTGTACGGCTTCATTTAAGGCCTATTGCACTCGTAAAAGAAAACGTTACCGATTCTGCGCTAAGACGCCTGTTGTTTGAGGCTGGAGATGATATCGATGCACTAATGACCCTGTGTCGTGCAGATATCACTTCCAAAAATGAAGTAAAAGTGAAACGTTACCTCACGAACTTTAACACTGTAGAGCAGAAGTTAAAAGAAGTAGAGGAAAAAGATAAGCTTAGAAATTTCAAGCCTGTTATTACCGGTGAGATTATCATGGAAACATTTAATCTCAGTCCAGGGAAAGTAGTAGGAGATATTAAGGATGAACTCAGAGAAGCAATACTGGCGGGAACGATAAAAAATGAGTACGAAGAGGCATATCAGTTTATGTTAAATTTTGCCTCCGACCGGTTTAACCTGGTTCCTGTAAAATAAGCACTCAGGATTGTTCGATATCTATAAATTCTTTTAGCTTAAAAAGATCAAAGGCTAAAAGGGAAGGGGACTTTGACTGAAGATTTTTTAACAGGATAGGGTATATTAGGCCAAGAATAAAGCGCACCAGACCAATGCATCTGTATTTTTTAAGAGTAGTATATAAATTCAGCAGGTTGGTGTGTATCGGAGTGTCTTGCATCTGAAGGATTAAATGAAGATTGCGCAATCCTTCTCTGGTTTTGGATAAATAGGAATTAAAATCGTTGAGCCCTGCATGCAATACGGGATTATCAATATGCAGAAGGTTGATGTTATTCGCCTTGAGATCCATACCGAAGAGTGTATCCTCATGACCGTATCCTTTGATTGCTTCATTTAAAAGCACCTTTTGGAATACCTTTTTTTTGATAAAAATATTATTGACGGTGAGGCTGCTGTAAGGGGCTTTTTTGCGCTCTGTGGCCGGTCTGGCCTCTCTTTTGGAACCTGCCAGCCAGTGTAAACGGTAGGTCCAGTCGTCCGGAGCCTGAGTCGTGTATACTGTTCCTCCCACTTTTACTTCCGCATCAGGTGCAGCAATGTACTTTTGCAGAAAGTCTTCAGATACAATGGTACTGTCGCAATCCAGAAAAAGTATGTACTCGAAGGAGGCTTTATGGGTAAGATAATTGCGTATGGAAGTTCGTCCTCTGTTGAATTGTTCCTCAAAATAGCATACATAAGGATAGTCAGCCACCTCTTTATTTACCATTTTATAGGATTCCTGACTGAAATCATCAATACAAATAATTTCTACGGGAATAGATAGCCGGGAAGCCTGATCAGAAAGATTCTTTACAAGATTTCTTATATCGTAGTTGTATACTGGTATCAGTATGGAAAGATTCTTTACTCCAGACATGTTTAATTTTGGTTGGAGTCTTTTAAGGAACCGGATTCGATCTTTAAGATTCGTGCGGGAAATTTATTGATTAGTTCGTAATTGTGGGTGGCCATGAGCACAGCGGTTCCACTGTTGTTAATTTCTCTGAAGAGATTAAATATTTCCTCTGCAACTTCCGGGTCCAGGTTACCGGTTGGTTCGTCTGCAAACAGGATCAGAGGTTCATTGATCAGCGACCGGGCTATTACAATACGCTGTTGTTCTCCTCCGGAAAGCTGATAGGGCAACTTAAACGAAGCAGCTCCCAGTCCCACCCGCATCAGAACTTCTGACAGGCGGGCTTTCATGGCGGCATTGTCTTTCCAGCCAGTAGCCTTCATTACGAAGAGAAGGTTTTCAGAAACATTTCGGTCGTGTAGTAGCTGAAAATCCTGAAAAATGATTCCGATTTTTCTTCTCAGGTAAGGAATTTTGGAGCGTTTGATTTTGGAGAGGTCGTACCCTGCAACAGTAATTTCACCTTTTTCAAAAGGAAGGTCAGCATACAGGGATTTCAGTAAGGAACTTTTTCCGCTTCCTGTTCTTCCGATAAGATAGACAAATTCACCTTTCGTAATATCAAAGGTAATGTTATCCAGGATTAGTCTGTCTTCCTGATAAATGCTTAAATTTTTGACAGATACTACAGGTTCAGTGGAAAATGCCATTATTAAATTTCCAGTTTTTGAAGTTTTCCAAAGGGTAAGTCTTTAATTACCTCTTCAAGAAGCTTTTCTTTTCCCTCAAGCCCGGTTTTTTTGGGGAGTTTTACAGGGCGATCAGCCCGGAAATAAGCGACCAAAACGAAGTTCTCGTCTCTGAGTTGAATGTAATCTGGAATTTTAGCTTTTCCTTTTACTTTAATAATATACATTCTGCTATGCTTATTTCCGGTCAGTAACCTGATTAACTATTTAGCTTTTGGTGATCGGCCAAAAACTTCTGTAAACCTATGTCTGTCAATGGGTGATTCAATAGACTGGTAATGGCGCTAAGCGGACAGGTTGCCACGTCAGCTCCTATTTCGGCACATTTAATAATGTGCATAGGGTGTCTTACAGATGCCGCCAGTACTTCTGTTTCAAATCCATAGTTGTCGTAGATCTGAACAATCTGGCTTATAAGCTCAAGTCCATCAGTAGAGACATCGTCCAGTCTTCCGATAAAAGGAGAGATATAGTTTGCTCCTGCTTTGGCAGCAAGCAGTGCCTGTCCGGGGCTGAAGCAAAGTGTACAGTTGGTTCTTATACCATTTTTGGAAAAGTACTTGATTGCCTTAATACCATCTTTGATTAATGGTACTTTTACTACAATTTTTTCATCAATGGTAACCAGTTCTTCTCCTTCTCTGATGATGCCTTCGAAATCAGTGGCGATTACCTCAGCACTTACATCTCCGTCTGTAATATCACAAATTGCTTTATAGTGAGCGTAAATGTTGTTTTTTCCTTTGATCCCCTCTTTAGCCATTAAACTTGGATTGGTCGTAACGCCATCCAGAACTCCAAGCTCATGCGCTTCTCTTATTTCATTGAGATTAGCAGTGTCAATAAAGAATTTCATTATTCGTATTTTTAATTACAAAGTGAAGGTACAAATCTAAGAATTTATTTTAACCTGAGAATAGGTTTGGAGATAGCCATAAAACAAAAATGGCAAATCATATATCGCACCGCTCAACCGTCTTACCCTTGCTTCCTTCCGGCCCTGGGGGGGTTCAACAGGAGCTGGTCGTATAGATTTGCCGGTGCAAATGTATATGATTTAAAATTAGATTCAAAAGCCTAAAAGAAAATATTGCCATAATTATTGTAATATTTTCTGTTTGTGCTGAACCTTAGGAGGTTAAATAGGATGCTTTGTAGAAAAGTGCCGGAGACTGGAATCAGGATGATTCCGGTTATCTCCGGCATAGGTGAGAAGGAAAATCTTATCTTACCAGTATATGCTTCATTGTTTTTAATTTTTTTAATGACGTAGAAGTTCCCTTTATTACTGATAATAAACTATTTTCACAGATATGAACCTTAAGTTTTGTTTTCATCTCCAGTCGTTTGTCAAGTCCTTTAAGGTTGCTGCCTCCGCCTGTAATGTAAATCCCTTTCCTGTAGATGTCTCCGGCAAGTTCCGGAGGGCAGGTCTCCAGTGTTTTTATAACAGACTCTTCGATTACAGAGATTGATTTTTCCATTGCAGCGGAAACTTCGGAATAATTAACCGTTACTTCTTTTGGAAGTCCGGTCATCATATCCCTTCCGATAACCGTAAAGTCTGCAGGTGTGTCGTCCAGCTCCTGAAGTGCAGCTCCTATCTCAATTTTAATCTTTTCTGCGGACCGTTCTCCGATCAGAAGGTTGTGACTTCTTCTCATAAAGTTAAGAATGTCTTTATTGAGCTGGTCGCCTGCAATTTTTAAAGACTGATTACAAACTACCCCGCATAGCGATATGACAGCAATCTCAGTGGTGCCGCCTCCGATATCTATGATCATAGACCCTTGTGGTTCTTCAATATCTATTCCGATTCCTATTGCCGCAGCAATAGGTTCATGTATAAGGTAAAGTTCTTTAACACCCGCATTTTCTGCAGAATCTCTCACAGCTCTTTTTTCCACCTCCGTAGCTCCGTAAGGAATACAAATCACCATTTTCTGGGCTGTTTTAATCAGGGATTTTTTGCCCTCAAAAATCATTCTGATCATTCCGCGGATCATCTGCTCGGCAGCATGAAAATTAGATATAACACCATCTTTAAGTGGTCTTATGGTCCTAATGCTTTCAGGAGTTTTTTCATGCATTTCCATTGCTTTTTTGCCCAGGGCAACAAGCTCTCCTGTTATTGTATCCAATGCAATTATTGATGGTTCGTTAAGTACGACCTGGTCGTTTAGCATGATCAGAGTATTGGCGGTCCCCAGATCCATTGCAATTTCATTATGAAAAAGATTTCCGAATAAACCCATAACAATGGTTGATTTTTTTGAAGCGTTGTTTGACCTGTCAACATTAATACTGTTTTCAAAAGTTCATCTTTCTCAGGAAAAATATGGAAGTAAAAGTTGGAACTTCTAAGTGAAAAGAAGACGATATGAAAAGTAAAAAGATGACTCTTTATATAATATATTGGATAATTTAATGGCCGTGGAATTAAACCATACTAATTATCAGGGAGAGGAAAAAAAAGTGAATTTTTTATTCAATTTATATTGAATAAAAAGGTATATTCTAGTCGTTTTGAGTGTGTTGTAGCATCGTTTTCCCAGTGTCGGTAAAAGGAACGATGCTCCCTGAGAAAAAGGAAATGTAAGTGAATTTTTTTCTACAGTTTCTTGTTAAATCCGAGTAAGATTAAGAAGAATGGTAACAAAGCAAATGAAAAGAAATAATGTTAAGATCCAGTACAAATGTATCAGGACTCCTGATAACAATCAGTTAAAAGATTTTAAGGAGAACCAGGTGTACCGAGGCAGATCCTTTAATGACCTCTTTGAGGTGTCAACTGAATGGGCAAGTCATGAGCCGACTTTTTTGTTGGAAAGAAAAGATTTTGAAAAATATTTTGAGCTGTTGACTCCAATAGAAGAAGGAATATAAGTATTCTCTCTCTTCCTTCCGGAAAAAATGAATGGAAAAACCTGTAAACCTACAGGTTTTTCTGTTTTGGGGCCATACATTTTGGAGCTCCCATAGTTTTAAAAACTTTTAGCAATCCATTTTTTGCTTTCTACTTTACAAGTATGTTTATAACTTGTTCCGGAAAGGGTTTACTTTTTTTGGAAAAACCGGACAACTAATGTTAATTTTACATTATGACTGAAAAAATATTAATTCTGGATTTCGGCTCACAGTATACTCAACTTATAGCGCGTAGAGTCAGAGAGTTAAATGTTTACTGCGAAATCCACCCCTTCAATAAAATTCCTCCTGTTGATTCCAGTGTAAAAGGTTTGATACTATCAGGAAGTCCTTGTTCTGTGCGTGATGTCGAAGCTCCGGACGTAGATCTGACACCTTTTAAAGGTAAAATGCCTGTTCTCGGTGTTTGCTACGGCGCCCAGCTCATGGCCCACAAAGCTGGTAACAATGTAATGCCTTCTAAAATAAGAGAGTATGGAAGAGCCAGACTAGTGAACATTCACAATACGGACAAACTGATGAAGGAAATTACCCTTGATTCTCAGGTCTGGATGTCGCATGGCGATACCATCTCCGGTCTGGATGATAGTTTTGAAATCCTTGCCAGTACAGAATCTGTAAAGGTTGCGGCTTATAAAGTAAAAGGTGAAGAAACCTATGGAATACAATTCCACCCGGAAGTAACCCATTCTCTTGAGGGGAAAACCATCTTAAGAAATTTTGTGGTACATATCTGCGGTTGCAATCAGGACTGGACCCCGGATGCATTTATCGATTCTACTGTTGCTGAACTGAGAGCCACTTTAGGAAATGATAAAGTTGTATTGGGGCTTTCCGGAGGCGTGGATTCTTCCGTTGCTGCCGTACTTATAGACAAAGCCATTGGTGACCGTCTTACCTGTATTTTTGTCGATAATGGTTTGTTGAGAAAAAATGAGTTTGAGGAAGTACTGGCTTCTTACAAACATATGGGACTGAATGTGATCGGGGTGGATGCGAAGGAACAGTTCTATACTGCTTTAAAGGGACTTTCTGATCCAGAACAGAAAAGAAAGGCAATCGGAAGAGTATTTATAGAGGTGTTTGACCAGGAAGCACATAAGATATCGGATGTGAAGTGGCTTGGACAGGGAACGATCTATCCGGATATCATAGAGTCCGTTTCGGTAAAAGGGCCTTCTGCAACGATCAAATCTCACCACAACGTAGGTGGTCTTCCTGAAAAAATGAAGATGAAAGTTGTAGAGCCGTTAAAGACCCTCTTTAAGGATGAAGTAAGAATTGTCGGAAAATCTCTGGGGATTGACGATGTCATTCTGAATCGTCATCCGTTCCCAGGACCTGGACTTGCCATTAGAATTCTGGGAGATATTACTCCTGAGAAAGTGGCTATTTTGCAGGAGGTGGATCATTTATTCATTTCCGGCTTAAAAAAGGTAGGTCAATACGACAAGGTATGGCAGGCAGGAGCTATTCTGCTTCCTGTTAAATCTGTCGGTGTTATGGGGGATGAAAGAACTTATGAAAATGTTGTCAGTCTTAGAGCTGTAACCAGTTCCGATGGTATGACCGCAGACTGGGCACATCTTCCTTATGAGTTTCTTGCAGATATTTCCAGCGAGATTATCAATAAAGTAAAAGGCGTAAACAGAGTTGTTTACGATATCAGCTCAAAACCACCTGCTACCATTGAGTGGGAGTAAAATGAACAACCGGATGAAAAAAATCTCATACTTAGTAAGCTTTTTAATCCTTCATTTAGTCTCTACATTAAGCTGGGGACAAACAGATTATCAGGGGCAATACCTGATAGGGAAAAACTTTCTTAAAGAAGGAAAATATCAGCAGGCAATGGATGTATTCCTGCAGTTAACCAGAGAAAGTGAGGAAAATAAGTTCGAGGCATATGCCGCTTATTACTATTCCCTTGCAGCGCTCAGACTCGGTAAGATAAATGAAGGTAAAGCCATGATTATGCAGGTCAGGCAAAGGTATCCGGATTGGGACAAAATTGAAGAGGTGAATTACCTTTATGCAAATCTGTACTTTGAACAGCAGAGATATTTTCAGGCCTTAAAGATTCTTAGTACTCTTAAATCGAAAGATATAAAGCAGGATGCTGAGAAGCAGAAAAACTTTTATCTTCAGACTGCTCCCATAGACACGCTTAAAAACCTGCAGGTACTGTTCCCCACGGATCAGGTGATCGCAAAAAATCTTATCACTAAGCTTTCCTATACCCAGCTGAATGAGAAAGATAAAATGCTCCTGGAGTACCTGAGACAGGAGTTTAAGCTGGACAAAGAACCTGTGGAGACAACCAGAGCTTCTGAAAAAAAGCAGGAGTACAATGTGGCTGTGCTGTTGCCTTTTCTTGAAAAACAAATGAGTCCTGAAGCATGGGGAAAAAGCTATCAGTATGTTTTTGAGTTGTATGAAGGGATAAAAATTGCAGTAGATTCTCTGAAAAAGGATGGGGTAACGGTAGTACTTCATCCGTTTGATACAGAGAAGGACGATGCAAAAATCTCTCAGATATTAAAAACACCTGAGCTGTCTACCATGGACTTAATCATAGGGCCTATTTTCCCGGCTAATTACCCACAGGTAGCAGATTTTGCATTAAAAAATAAAATCTCAGGAGTAAACCCTCTTTCCAATAATATAAAACTTATCGAGGGAAATCCTTATCTGTTTTTATTTCAGTCAAGTCTGGAAGCTCAGGCCGGAGAAGCTGCTAAACTGGCAGCGGATAAGTTTCCTTCAGAGCCTTTGACATTTGGGACAGGGAGAAAGGCTGTAAGTGGTCCTGAAAGAAAAAATGTACTCATATTTTTCGGAAACGAAAACAGGGATTCCCTGCTGGCCTCCAGATACAGAGACAGTATTACCAATAGAGGATTTCAGGTAACCCATTTTGAAAAGATAGCTAAAAACAACCTTAAAAACATGCAGAAGGTATTATCGGATTCTGCAAAGCTGGTTGAAGTAAATCACATTTTTATTGCAGCAAACGATCAGGTTGTTGCAGCCAACTTCATCAGTCAGATGGAAATCAGTAAGTTTTCCACTCCGGTAATCACCAGACAGGAATGGTTGCAGTATCCTTTGCTTACCTTTGAGCAGTTTGAACGAAGAAATGTACACTTTATCAATCCGGACTATCTGGATTATGACAGCTATGCGGTACATAGTTTCAGAAATACATTTTTGAAAAAGGCCAATATTATCCCTGAGATTTATGCGTATCAGGGCTATGATATGATGCGTTTTTTCGGAAATGCTCTTAAGAATTACGGTAATGTATTTGGGCCGGGCCTTTCAGCGCAGGGCTTTACAAAGGGCTATACCCTTTATGGTTATAACTTTACAAATTCCAACACTAATTTGTTTGTACCCATTGTAAAGTTTGAAGGAAATAAAATGGTGGTAGCGAATGCTGTAAACCAGATAAAATAATTTTATGAAAACAGAAAAAAGCCACAACCTTTTTGAAAGAGCAAAGAAGGTAATTCCGGGAGGAGTAAACTCTCCGGTAAGAGCCTTTAGGGCAGTAGGAGGAAATCCTTTATTTATTAAAAGAGCTGAAGGTGCTTATTTAATAGACGAAGACGATAACAAATACATAGAGCTGATCAATTCCTGGGGACCCATGATTCTTGGTCATGCCAATAAAGCTATTGAGGAGGCGGTTTGTGAAGCTGTAAAAGATTCTTTGTCCTTTGGAGCTCCAGGGGAAAGAGAAGTGGTAATGGCAGAACTGATCACTTCAATGATTCCTTCCATTGAGAAAGTCAGAATGGTAAGCTCTGGTACCGAAGCTACTATGGCTGCAGTAAGACTTGCCAGAGGGTATACGAACAGAGCTAAAATTATAAAATTTGAAGGATGTTATCATGGGCATGGCGATTCATTTCTCATAGCAGCCGGAAGCGGTGCGATTACTCTTGGGGTACCGGATAGTCCAGGCGTTACGCAGGGGGTGGCCAATGACACGCTTACAGCACCTTATAACAACCTTAACGCTGTACAGGAACTGGTAGCAGCCAATAAAGGACAGATTGCTGCTATTATTATAGAACCGGTAGCAGGAAATATGGGACTGGTAGTGCCAGATCACGATTTTCTGCAAGGCTTGAGAACACTTTGTGATAACGAAGGCATCGTACTGATCTTTGATGAAGTAATGACGGGCTTCAGATTGTCCAAAGGAGGAGCTCAGCAGCTCTTAAATATCAGACCGGACCTTACCACTTTGGGGAAAATTATCGGAGGGGGAATGCCTGTCGGTGCTTATGGGGGGAAGAAGGAGATTATGGATTTTGTCTCTCCGGCAGGACCAGTCTATCAGGCAGGAACACTTTCAGGAAACCCGGTTGCCATGGCAGCGGGACTGGCTATGCTTAACTATCTGAATACTCATCCTGAAGTATATACGCAGCTGGATGCAATCACTGCAAAAATCTGCGAAGGATTTGAGAAAAATCTCCGGGATCTCGGTGTAAAAGGAACTGTGAACCGCATTGGGTCCATGTTTACATTGTTTTTTACCGATCAGAAGGTAAGAGATTTTGAAACTGCTAAGACTTCAGATACAGCCCTCTTTGGTAAGTATTTTAGAGCAATGCTGGAAGAAGGGATTTATCTTGCTCCTTCGCAATATGAAAGTCTGTTTATTTCAACGGCAATAACAGAGGAGTTGGCAGAGAAGATTATAAATGCAAATTATACAGCATTGAAGGCGGTTCTTCAAAATGCTTAAACGAGATTTAATTAACCTAGAATTATGAGAATTGCGATACTTGGCGGTGGGAATATGGGTACTACCTATGCCAAAGCATTTGTTCGGAGCAACATTGTAAGTACAAGCGACCTGTTAATCATTGAAAAGCACCCTGAAAAGCGTAAAAGCCTGAGAGAAGAAGGCGTAGCGGAGCTTAAGGAAGAAATCAACGAAAGCTTGTCGACCTATGATATTCTGATTATTGCGGTAAAACCCCAGGATTTTAAAGCTTTGGTTCCGGATCTTAAAAAGGTTTTAAAGCCCAATCAGCTGATCATCTCAATCATGGCGGGAATTACTATTTCTACCATTCAGACTTTGTTGAACCACGATAAAATAGTCCGGGCAATGCCTAACACTCCTGCTCAGCTTGGGTTTGGTATTACAGCCTTTACCGTTTGCAAGGATGCTTCTCTGGATCAGATATCCGTTGTAGATACATTGCTTGAAACAACAGGTAAAGCCATATTCATGAAAGATGAGAACATGCTGGATGCAGTGACAGCGCTTAGCGGAAGTGGCCCAGCGTACTATTATTATTTCGTGAAGCATATGATAGAAGCTGGTAAGCAAATGGGGATGGAAGAGCCGGTTGCTGCCATGCTGGTAAAACAAACCATGCTTGGAGCATTCCAGATCATGAGCAACAGCAAAGATTCTCTGGATAATATGATAAAAGCAGTTGCTTCAAAAGGAGGAACCACTGAGGCTGCGCTGAATTATTTTGACAGCTCCAATGTAGGAACAAATATTATTGAAGCGTTGAAATCCGCTGAAAAGAGAGCTAAGGAGCTTTCAAAGGAGACAGCGTAGTAAAAGTAATAAGTTGTAAGTAATAAGTTTTAAGTCAGATTATAGAAAAGGACTACTTGTTACTTACAATATATTTTTTAGCCTACCTTTAGTTTGCTGGTGTTTCATTTTTAGTTAAAAGAGCTTTCAACGGGAGACAGCGTAGTAAAAGTAATAAGTTGTAAGTAATAAGTAATAAGTTTTGAGTCAGATATAGGAAAGGACTATTGGTTACTTATGATTTATTTTTTAGGTCATCTTTTTGTTGTAAGTATCTTATTTTTAGGTGATTGCCTTCGCGTGAAAACACCTTTATAACTATTTATTTTTTCCCCCTGTTAGATTTATAAAGTCGTTAACAATGAAAAAGCAGTGGGGAATTTTGCTGATGTTCATGATAATGTACTCAGCGGTTTACGCTCAGAAATCAGGAAGTACTAAGGTTGAAGGACCCGTAAAAGACTTGTGTGTAAAACGAGTAAAACCAGAAAAGGATAGTACTACTACCGGTTTAGAGAAGGAATCCCACCTGGGCGCAGGCAGTATAAATCATGCTGTGACCTATGACTTTGAGGCTGAGCTTCAAACAAATCTTGATACTAAGAATATTTATTATAAAGATACTTCTACAGGCAATGTAGAGGAAGTGAAAGAGCGGAAGATGCTTCAACGGCCTTTCCGGAATAAACGTGGAGAAAGAGACGGGTTGAACAGCAGGGAAAGGAATGAAGGGCAGAGAAAGGCCGAGAGGGATGTGCGGAGCGAAGATGAGGAGTGTATATAGTTGAGGCGAGTGTTTCTGTTGCAGGATTTTCCGGGAAAGATGTTGACGGATAGAGGGGAATTGATACCCGGAAAATTCTTTCACTTTATAACTTAGGGAAAACAATGACTGTTTTTCCTAAGTTGTTTTTATATAGAGGAAGTATTAGTTGGTGATTAAATGTGAGATGAAAGATGAGAGTTGGAGAATCGCTAATGTGTTTAATAATGGTCATAGTATGTTCAATGGTTGCTATGGCCCAGGACGATCAGGATCTGCAGGGAAGAGTTCAATACGAAAAAAAGGAAAGCAAGCCTACAGTAAAAAGTAATCCTTCGAAGCCGGAGATGGTTGAAGGGGAAATGGAGTTGTCTCCTGAAATGACAAGAATATTTGAATACAATCTGTCTGATCCGGATTTGGAGGTAGACGTGTTAAATGTACTTGAAGACAGGGATTTTCTTCAGTCGTTATCCGGGCAAAATGAAATGCCGGAAGAGTTTGAATACAAAGACGATAAGTTTGTTTTAAAATACGAACGATCCGGTGATGAGGAAAAAATAAAGGCAGACGGAGACCCGACTGAATTTGTTGCCAAATATAATGCGTACCAGCAACAACAGGCAACAACACCTCAGATGTCTTCAAGCGGTGAAGAGGGGCTATATGCTGAACCTATGGAAATAGGTACATCTACGAGAGGTATTGATGCTAAAACCAGAGCGAGAAATTATGCTCCGGTACAAGACCATATCATAAGTATTGATGTACCTGTTGAGGAGACTGAATCCTGCCCGATGAACAATGATATGCACAGGTCAACAATGAAACAAAAAGGAAAGAAGATGGGAGGTCGCAGTTGCCCGGGGCATTCGAGCCATAAAGGAAGCAGCTCCAGCGAAGAGTATCACTACAACTCATCAGGACAAGAGATGAATAATAAGGAAATAGTCCATCCTTTGAAGTAACAATAACTGTTTAAATAAAGCATAAAGTCCAGACAATACCGGACTTTATGCTTTATGAGTTTTTTGAACTGCTATTGTCTGTTTAGCTCTTCAAGGTGTTTTACCAGTTTGCGACACAGGGCATGCATTTCTTCAGCCATGATATCGTCGCCGGTAGAGGTTTTTATGGTTTCAGCCATTCCGCCAATTGCTTCGATAAAGAAACGCTTCATTTCATCAACAGGCATATCTTTTTCCCAAAGGTCTATGCGCATGGTTGCTTGTTGTTTCTGGTCCCAGATATTGAGGCTGATAGCTTTAGCTTCGGAAAGGCTTCCCTGAGGGCTATCTGTAGCATCCCATTTAATCTTCTCCGGAATATTTTCACTGTCCAGCTCAACTACAAATTTGATCTCTGATTTTTTCATTAAATAGTCAGGTAAGTTTTTCTTTATCCAAATTTACTTTTAATTTATAGGATTTCCATTACTTCCTATGAAGAAAATACTTTGGTTGTTGAGTGCGCTTGCCGTTACATTTATTTTATCCTTTTGTCTTCCCAAAGAAAAATCCAGTGAGTATGCCAGCAGGTATACACTTGCTTTTTATAATGTGGAAAATCTGTTTGATTATCACGACGATCCTACTACAGGGGATAGTGATTTTCTTCCCTCGGGCAAATACCAGTGGACTCAAAAACGGTATGAGAAAAAACTACATCAGATTGCAACGGTTATAAGTCAGCTGGGAGACCCGGACGGCCCAGAACTTCTGGGAATGGCTGAAGTAGAAAACAGCCGTGTGCTGAAAGACCTTACGGATGTAAAGATACTTGCAGGTGCTTACGGGTTTGTTCATTATGAATCGTGCGATAACAGAGGTATTGACGTAGCACTGCTGTATAAAAAGGCATTTTTTAAGCCCTTGTGGCATAAGTTGTATTCGCCCAAAGAAATGGAGGGGGTAAAGTCCGGTTTGCGGGAGCTTTTACTGGTAAAGGGTGTATTAAATAAGGATACTACCTATGTACTGGTCAATCACTGGACATCCAGGAGAGCTGGCGTGGAGAAGTCAGAAAGGAAAAGAATTATTATGGGGATGCTGGTCAGAGAATTGTGTGACTCGCTGTTTAAGACTGATCCCCAGGCTAATATCATTGTGATGGGAGACTTTAATGATACTCCTAGCGATCCGAGTATAGCTGAAGTAATCATGGCCAGATCTGCTCCTGAACAACTGGGAGAGGAAGATCTTTACAACGGCTTTGGCATACTTGACGAATTAACAATAGGGTCTACCAAGTACGGAAAAAACTGGAAAACCTTTGATCAGATTATGATGAGTAAGGCATTCTATGAAAAGCGCTATTACAAAGGCTCATCGGGTATCTATCATCCGAAATGGATGCACTATAAAAATGATTTGAGGAACGGTCCTTACCGAACGTTTTCTGGTTCAACGTATCAGGAAAATGGCTATAGCGACCATTTTCCTGTATACATTCATTTTAAATAAGTTATAGTCCAAGTTCTTGTTTCATCTGTTGAAATCCACTTGGATTTTTGGCTTCTGTATCGCATCCAAGAGCGTTGGCCTTGGTGGTGATGTTTTCAACCCTGCTCTGATCAGAAGGGTGAGTGCTTAAGAATTCCGGTGTTCCGGAACCTGAGCCGGACGCCAGTAGTTTCTGAAAAAATCCTGCTGCACCATCTGCTTCATATTCCGCAGCTTCCTGGCAAAGGTATTGAACGGAGTAGTCATCTGCTTCAGCCTCATCGGAGCGGCTAAATTTAAGTGTCAGTAAATTTTGGGTCGCCTGTCCAAGCAATCCCTTGTTTTGCCCAAGCAGAAGGCTTAATAACGTCTCAACCCCGTATTCTTTGGTCATTTGAGAAGTTCCGTGTCTTCTGTCTGCATGCGCCATTTCATGCCCCATTACTCCTGCAAGATGATCTTCTGAATCCAGGTATTTGATCAGTCCTGTATAGATATACATGTAGCCGCCAGGTGTTGCAAAAGCATTAAGCGTATTGTCGTCTCTGATAATGGTAACTTTCCATGGAAATTCATCTTTGTATTTAACTTTACCCGAAGCCAGCAGGTAGTCTCTTATGTGCTTAAGTCTTCCATAGGAAACAGGATAGTCCGATTCTTTCAGAACAATCATTCCGGAACTGTCCGAGTTGATAAAGGCATCCATCTGGGCGCCAAGTTCCTTGTCTTTTTCGACAGAAAATAAATTGATTTTTGCATCCTTGTCTTTTTTACAGGAAGCAAAAAGGGTAAGAATAAAAATGCACAACAGTAATCCCTTTTTCATACTCATGAAATAGTTAAATTAAGTTAGTATGTAAGATTATAATTTTTTAGAAAAGCTCTGGATTCTAATTCGTCTTCTTTTAGCTGGTTTATTAACGCCTCAAGGTTAGGAAATTTAGCTTCGAAACGTAAAAATTTGAGAAAAGAAACCTCTATAGTTTCTCCGTAAATATCTTTATTGAAGTCGAAAAGGTGTACTTCCATACTTCTGCCTTTGCCTTCTACTGTAGGGTTAAATCCCAGGCTTAGCATACCTCCGTAGAGCTCGCCGCCCACTTTTACCTGTACTGTATAAATGCCGTCTGCGGGAAGCATCTTTTCGCTATCAGTTACTTCTATATTGGCTGTGGGGTAGCCCAGTTCTCTTCCAAGTTTGTCTCCCTCAACGACTTTCCCTTTTACACTGTAAGGGCGCCCTAGTAACGTGGCAGCTTTAGTTACATTGTTCTGGGCGAGGGCTTCCCGGATAGAGGTGGAGCTTATGGCATTGTGCTCGATATCTTCTCTTGGAATTTCTTCTACCTGAAAGCCAAGTCTGGCTTCGTTTTCTTTCAGGTATTCAAAACTTCCTTCACGATTTTTCCCAAACTTGTGGTCGTATCCGATAACCAGTTTTTGGGTCCCGATTTTTTCGATCAGGATTTTCTGTACAAACTCTTCAGAGGAGGTAGAACTGAACTCTTTTGTAAAAGGAATAAGCAGGAGATGGTCGATGCCACAGGAGGCAATCAGTTCTATTTTTTCTTCAAGGGTAAGCAGAAGTTTTAAGGAATCAGCTCCCTGAAGCACCTTTCTTGGATGAGGCCAGAAAGTGATGACTACACTTTCTCCATTTTCTTCCTTTGAAGTTTCTTTAAGGCGGTTCAAAATCTTTCTATGCCCCAGATGAACGCCGTCAAAGGTGCCAATCGTAACAATGGCATTAGGCAACTTTTTGAATTCATCGAAAGAGTTATAAACCTTCATTTTCTTGCTTCTTTCCTGCTAACTTAAGAAAATCTTCTAATTTGTAGGATTGTTCAATCGAGAATGCTCCAATTCTGGTTCGTCTCAACTGAGCGAGGTGGGATCCTGCCCCGAGCTTTTCCCCAAAATCTCTGGCGATGCTCCTTATATAAGTACCTTTGGAGCAAACGATTCTGAACTCAACATTGGGAAGCTCTATTTTTTTTATGTCAAAGCTTTTAATGAAGATTTCCCTTTCTTTCATTTCTACATTAATGCCTTTTCGTGCGAGTTGATAAACTCTTTTGCCATTTACCTTGATCGCTGAAAAGCAGGGTGGAACCTGCATCTGCTGGCCCAGAAATTCAGAAGCTACTCTGTAAATGTCGGCTTCTGTGATGTGAGAAATGTCAAACTCCTGATCAAACTCTGTTTCAAGATCGCAGGAAGGAGTTGTTTTACCAAGACAGATAATTCCCTCGTATTCTTTTTCCTGGCCCTGATAGGTGTCGATCTCTTTTGTCTTTTTACCGGTGCATAGTATCAGCAGTCCGGTTGCCAGAGGATCCAGTGTTCCTGCATGACCTACCTTTTTTATCTTAAATGTATTGCGGATTTTCCTGACTACATCAAAGGATGACCATTCGTAAGGTTTGTCAATTAGAAGCACTTCACCTGCTTCAAAATCAAATGTCATTTATTGTATTTTTAAATCGACTCCAAGAGCGAGTAATATTAATAGAAGTAAGCCCAGAGCGATTCTATAGTATCCGAAAACTTTAAATCCATATTTTGTGACAAAGCCGATAAAGAATTTTATCGCAAGCAGTGCCACGATAAAGGCTACCACGTTTCCAATAAGGAGTATGTTAAGGTTGGAAGCATCAATGGCCTTGTAATCTTTAAGCAGTTTGTAAGCGGATGCAGCAAACATGGTAGGAACTGCCAGAAAGAAAGAAAATTCCGCGGCTGCCTTTCTGTTCAGGTTTTGCGCCATTCCTCCGATAATCGTTGCCGCAGACCTGCTTACCCCCGGTACCATGGCCAGGCATTGGAAGAAACCGATGATGAATGAGTTTTTGTAGGTCAGTTCATCAAGAGATTTACCTTTTAGCGGGTTGAAAATTCTGTCTACAAATAACAGAAAAACTCCTCCCACCAGGAGTGAACAGGCTACAACAATTACATTTTCAAGTAATGAGTCTATGAAATCTCCAAGAAGAAAGCCAATGACAGCGGCAGGCAGAAAAGCGACAAATAATTTGTAATAAAAGTCCAGCGAGGTGAAAAATCTTTTCCAGTAAAGAATTACAACGGAAAGGATTGCCCCAAACTGGATCTGTACAGTGAAAATTTTTGTGAACTCCTGTTCATTAATTCCCATCAGGGCGGAGGTAATGATCATGTGACCAGTAGACGAAACCGGCAAAAATTCTGTAAGTCCTTCAACAATGGCCAGGATAATGGCTTCTATATAATTCATTGTTATTGTTTTGCTTTTGGCTTATAAAAGATTGCTACAAACTGAATTATAAAACCGATTAACACCAATATTGGTCCAATTGTTAATCCAAGGACACCGAAGCCATGGGGCTGGTCGTCTTTGCTCATGGTGATAAATCCAATGATAAGAAAAGCAATGCCAATAAGCATAATGACGTAATTGGCTTTTGAAAAAACTAGTTTGTTCATGGTTATTAATATAATTCGTCCAAAGACATTTTTAAATATTTATTAACTGCTCTGAATGAGGAAATAAGTCCTATAAGTATACCTGCTGCAATCAGCGCTCCGAAAAGGATAGCTATGCTTTTAGTCTCGCCCAGCAGAAATAATTCCGGAATTTCTCTATAAGCATATTGCAGAAGCAGGAACAGTAGTCCGGCTGCAATGATGCCACTGAAGAAGCCCTGAAATGTCGCATGCAGCAAAAACGGTCCCTGAATAAAGGAACGTTTGGCCCCTACAAGTTGCATGCTTCTGATCAGGAAACGCTGACTGTATAAAGCCAGTTTGATGGTATTATTAATTAAAAGATATGTCGCAAACAGTAAAATCAGGGAAAAGGAAAGCATAATCACTGCTATGATTTTAATGTTGCGGTTAATGGTATCAATCAGGTTGGTAGGATAATCCACTTCAAATACCCCTGTCATATCTTTTACTTCTTCCGCTATGGTTTTCATTTTGTTTTCTTCAAAATAACTGGAAGAGATTTTTACAACCAGAGAGGGTCTGAGCGGATTTTCGGTTAGTACAGACGAAAAATCTTCGCCTGTTTCCTTTATAAACTTTTCCGTTGCTTCTTTTTGAGAGATATACTGAATCTGAGCTTTCCCTTTTTTCTTTAATACATAAGGTCGCAGCGAAAGCTCTTTTTTCAATACGTCCATTTTTTCCTCCGAAAGGTTCTTGTCCAGATATACATGGAGTTCCAGATTTTCCCGAATCAGCGTACTGAGTTTTTTGCCATGCAGGAAAACAAGTGCAAATAAGCCGATAACAAAAAGAGATAAGGTAATACTGAAGACTACAGTAAGGTAGGGGTAGCTTCCTAACTTCTTTTTTCTCTTTTTGATTTTTACAGGCTTATTCATAACTAAGGTGAGCAAATTTACTAGAATAAATCTTATTACCGAAGTCAGGGTGTTGGCTTTTTAATATTATTTGTTTTTTTTTCAAAACTTGGGGGAAGGGGAAGGGAAAAAATAAAAAGGACTTTATTTCAGGCGGATATCAGGTTGAAATAAAGTCCTTTTAAGCGTAGTAGTAGTCCAGTATTATTTTTTCAGAGATTCCAGTTCTCTTATTATTTCTTTGTCATGAATTTCTTTCAAAGGAACAATATCGATCTGGTTGGATTTCAGTGCGTAATAGCTTCCTTCGTATTTCAGGTACAATTCTCGACCGCCTTTACTGTTCAGCTCAAGAATTTCGTAAGGCTTTTCATTAAATTTCCCATATAGGAAAAGTTTGTTGCTAAAGAATTGATAATGAAAATCTTTGTTTTTCTTTTGGCCTATTTTTACGGAAATGTTGTCAAGCTTTGCAGCATTGCTTCCCTGAATCTCTCCTTTGTGTTGATGAACGGTGGGGTCGATATGGAAATCTTCGCTTTCAAAGTCAGAAATCTTAGGCTCGGCGACTTCAGTAAATGCAGGCGAAAGGGCAAGCGTTTCAGCAGTTTGTTTTTCTGAACGTTTTTTTAGACGGGCCACCCTGGATTCTCTTTTTATTTCAAATTTAGGTTCGCTTTCTGCATGGGTAACTGTCGACAGCTCTTCTGCCGGTGCAGCAAGTGCTTCTGTCTCTGGAGCTTTCAGGTCAGCAGATTCCGGTGCTGTCTGATATTCCATAGATTGAAGAGGCAGTGCAGGCTGTTCTGCAGGCTTATTATATAAAGAGAAATACAATGCTGTGCTGAGTAATAAGGTCCCCACAATTCCTGCAGCGATTTTCAGACCTGCGTAAGATGAGGTCGCAGAGACGTTAATGTTATCCAGACGGGCTTTTAATTCAGCTTTTCTGTGTTCTTTCAGGTGGTTGACAATTTCCTCCTGAAGTTTAAACTCATTGTTAACTAAAGGGTCTTTAGTTATATATTCTTCGAACTTGAGCTTTTCCGTCTCAGAAAGCTTCCCCGCAAGGAAGTCGTCTATTTTGTCCTGACTGTAAAAGTTATTGTCCATATTAGTCCAAAAAATCTTTAGCTGTATATAAAGATTTAATTTTGTTATCTAACTCTTTTTTACACTTATATTTTTTTGTCTTTGCAGTGTCTGCATTGGCAAAACCAAGTTTTTCAGCAATATCGTTCATAGAAAGATTGTCGAAGTAATAATAAGTCAGAATTTTCCGACATGTTTCTCCTAAATCTTCTATACACTTATTAATAATATTTGCTCTTTCCTGTTTGTCAAGGTCATAGGATTCTCCCTTTTCAACAGGCTGTTCTCCGGTGAGTCTGCTTTTTCTTTCAAGCTCTTTTCGCCAGAGGTTCTGACAAATACTATAGATATAGGTGCTCAGTTTTGAAGATAGAACAAAATCCGGTGAATATGCTTTTTGCCAGACTACTATCAAGGCATCCTGAAAAATGTCCTTGGCTTCTTCTTCAGAACCATTATTCCGAATGATCATTTTGACCATCATCTTATAGTTCTTTTTATAAAGATAGTCTAATGCAGATTCATCTCGTTTCTTTATCTTCTCTAAGATCTCACTATCTTTCATAGTTTATATACTTTACAAAAGCATATTGTAACCTGCTTTATTTACTAAATATAATAAAAAAATAGGTGTAACTTTTGAATTATTTAATTATTAGAATATTAGATCCATACGGATTTACCTCACATTTGGGTACCTTAGCCATCATCCCTTTCTTTTTGCAGCTTAATTTCTTTTATGCAGAAAAAGTAACTGGGGAGGGCTATATATCATAACTCGATTTACGAAAAAATAATATAAACATATTGCTATTTTTTGAGGTTTAGTATGAAAGCCAAATTTCTAACCCTTTAATTTTATGCAAAATCTAACATATAAAATTCCGGCTCTTTATAATTTTTTAAAGCAGGATGTAAAAGCTAAGGCCTTAAAGATAGCCTATAGTCTGATAGAAGAAGGATTTGATAAGGATTTATGTTTCGATGTAGCCCTGGTAAAGGTTAACCTTTCTGCGCCAGGTGCAACCAGGGTACAGCGTTGCATACATCTGATACCCCATACTTCAGGCTGGGGCGTCTGTGATGTGGATGCTAAATTACTATTTGTAGAAGAAAACAAAACGCAGGCATTAGCAAGGGCAAGAAAGCTGGCTAAAAGTGCAAAAATTAAGCTGTTTATTCATAATATGGATAAAACCCTTGATTGCGAAAGTTTTGAAGTGAATTTACCAGTCTATACCAAACCTCCGGTGCGCAATGAATATGCAGAGCGCTGGAAAGTTAAAACCAGGAGCTAACCAACATCCGGAACAGATAAAAAGCCGGACAGCGACTTTATAAGTGGTTGTCCGGTTTTATTAGTTTCTGAGTTTGTCTAACAGCTGGTTAAGCGTTTTGGCGTCTTCAACGGTAAGTGTACTGAACACATTTTCATATTCATGAAAGTTCTTGTCTATCTCGGCCAGCAGGTTCAATCCTTTTTGGGAGATTAAAATATTGACAGATCTTCTGTCTTCCGTTGAAGGATTACGCTCAAGTAGCTCTTTTACCCTTAGCCGCTCCACTAGTCTTGATGCATCCGACATTTTGTCGAGCATCCGCTCTTTTAATAAGTTAATGGTCGATGGGTTGGGGTACTGCCCTCTCAAAATGCGGAGTATATTATACTGCTGGGGAGTAAGATCATAATTTTTTAAAAAGCTTCGTGTCCGTGCATCCAGCCAGTTAAAGGTAAAAATGATGTTAA
>JGI12383J13903_1000253_pt1 | contig 46093 bp, 33 predicted proteins | sample Passage237B_FD_13903 | JGI IMG/M metagenome (IMG submission 13903)
GTTTTTGATTGTGTACTCTTCTGAATATCTGAAACATTCTCTCCTGATTTTTGGGGTCAATTCCGATGCCATTATCTTTTACTTCCATTACTAATGCATCTTCCTGATGATAGGTATTAATGCATATTTTACATGTTCTCTTTCTGGAGCGGTATTTAATGGCATTGCTAAGAAGATTATAAATGATACTTCTGAAATCTTTAATGGAAAACTTAATTTCAGGAGCATTGAATTGATGTGTAATGGTGCACTTGGAATTATTTAGATCGTTCATAAGTGTTATTTTGGCTTCTTCCAGAGCATCATGAATATTGATCAGAGTTAAATCTTCGGATTTTCCGCTACTCTGAGTTTTGGCAACATCAGAGAGATCTTCAATAGTTTTCTTAAACTTCTTAATGCTTTGGTAGATCAGGCTAATAAGACTTTCAATTTCTTCATTGGTATCGTTTTGCAAATAGGATTCCTTAAGAAGTTGATCCAGATAGGTAACAAGACCTTCGATGTTGGATACCGGAGCTTTAAGGTCGTGTGAAGCAGAATAAATGAAATTGTCGAGGTCTATATTGGCTTTTTTTAGATCCTTATAGGCATCTTCCAGGTTTTGAATGGCTATTTTCAGGTCATGTATATCCACGAAGGTACCAAACCATTTTATACATTCTCCCTGGGAGTTTTTTAAAGGAGTAGCTTTGGAAAGAAACCATTTAAATTTTCCTTCCTTATTCATAAGTCTTAGCTCTTTTTCATAGGTGGTACCCTGTTTTATGGCTTCGAACCATTCTTTTTCCATCGATACAGCATCGTCAGGGTGTAAGGCAGGAGTCCATCCCTTGGAAACTGCTTCTTCTTCAGGAATGCCCGTAAATTCCACCCATTTTTTGTTGAAGAAATTAATGATACCATTTTTATTCGCACTCCAGAAAATCTGAGGTACTGTGTTGGCAAGGAACCGGTACTGTTCTTCACTTTGTATCAGTGCATCTTCTGCTTTTTTTCTTGTATCTATGTTTTGTATAATGCAGATGAAATACTGCACTTCATTTTTTTCATTTCGTACAGTGCTTAGGTTCAGATCCACCCAAATTGGCTCCTGGTTTTTCTTTAAATACCTTTTCTCCAATTGATATTCGTTGATTTCTCCTTTAAAGATTTTTTCAAGTAATGCTTCTTCTCTCTTTGCATCTTCATGATAGGTAAAGTCTCTAAAGTGTCTTCCGAGAAGTTCGTTCTTTTGATAACCCAGCATTTTGTCAAATGCCATATTACTTTCGATCAGTATACCGTTCTCATCTGAGAAGGCAAAGCCAATAGTAGGGTTATCAGATAGAATTTTATATTTTAATTCGTTCTTCTTTAAGGCAAATTCTGCCCTTTTTCTTTGGTCAATGTTATCTACGATAACGATGATATATTCTATTTCTCCGTTATAGTTCCTGACTGGCGTGGCATTTATTTCCACCCATATTATTTTTCTGGATTTGGTAATGTAGCGTTTTTCAATCTTATAACTTCCTATTTCTCCCTTTAGGAGCTGATCGATCAGTGCTCGTTCTTTATCCAGGTCTTTATGATAGGTAAGAACATCCAGCGTAAGGTTTTTAATTTCGTTTAATGAATAGCCTGTCAGCTCGCAAAAGGTTTGATTGGCAGATAAGTATTTTCCATAAGGAGATTTTCTTACAATTCCAACCAGAGTATTTTCTTCAAGTGTTTTAAATTTTTCATACCCTTCATTAAGCTTGTGGATGTGTTTTATAAGACCAGAGATGTCCATTCCAAGTGCCAGTGTTCCCTGGTGTGCCCCTCCCAAATCCACTTTGTCAATTTGCCAGTGGACAATCTTTTCTATTCCGTTTTTGGTACGAATAGTGCTTTGGAAACTTTTCTGGTTGAATTTGTTATTGGCTTTAGTACTATTTTGTGGTAAGATGTAGTCTTTCCATCTTTTACCTATCACTTCTTTTTTTGAAAAGCCCCAGATATCTTCAGCAGCGCGGTTGAACAGTTGTATGGTCCCATTTTCACTTATTCCGACCATAATCAGATTGGTAGAATCAATGATTTTTTCCAATATAAAACCGGATATCAGATTGGGCTGCATGCCAATGCTCGCAGACTTTTCAGATGGATGTTCAAGATGACTGGTCTGGCTCTTGTTAATTTTTAAGATACACAATTTAAGGTTCCTTAGCTTAAATTTACTTTCTTCAAGCTGAGAGTAGGAGGCCGGATGGAACGAGATGTTGCCGTTGTTCACCTCTATGACTGAAATTTTACCTTCAGGAAAGATAGATGGGGAAACTGTCAGCTTTAACACCGATTTATGAAGATCCACATGGCTTTCCGCTGGTATCAGATATACTTTTTCCGGTTTAACAGTTGTCTGATGGATAAGCCGGTGCAATGAATAGTTCTGTGTATTAAGGAACTTTTTAATGCTGCGGAGTTTCCTGCTTCTGAAGTTATTATCAAGAAGTATAACAACAGGAGCGTTTAGGTATAAATTAACTAAACTGGATAGTATTTTTTTTAAGACAGAAATATCGTCTTCCTGAGCTTTAATTCTCAGCACCAGATGTTGGAGAAAGGGATAAGTATCTTTCTCTGGCTTAAGTAAGGTTTTCTTTCTGTTTTCCATGCTGGTTGAGCGTTAAGTAAGAAACCTCTGTCTTTTAAATTGATCTATAACTCCTTTTTCTTATAACATCGTTTAGGATACATAAAGTTGACTTATCATTTTTTCTTTTTGCTTTTACCTTTCTTTCGATTGTCCAGATCAAATTCTTCAATGTTGTTGATCAAAGATTTCCAGTCGGTATTTTTTTCTTCCGTAGATTCAATGGTTTCTATGTACTCCTGTTTACTTATTTCCATAACCGTAATTTCCTTACCAATATATTCTTCAATGGATTCCAGTAAAGGAAGTTCTTCTTTGCTACAGAAAGATATGGCTTGTCCTCTGTCATTGCCACGACCTGTTCTGCCGATTCTGTGAACATAGTTTTCAGCCTGTTCCGGAAGGTCGTAGTTGACCACTATTTGTACATTGGAAACATCAATACCTCTGGCGCTGACATCTGTTGCAATCAATAGTTTTGATTTGCCTTGCTTAAATAAGTTCAATACATGAAGCCGGTCTTTCTGATCTTTATCGCCATGAAGTGTCAGCGCATTTATGTTTGCCCGTTCCATTGCGGCTGATAAGCGTTCAGCACGCACTTTGGTTCTTACAAAGGCAAGAATTTTTTTCTGAGGATTGTCTCTTATAATTCGTTCCAGGAAAAACCTCTTGTCATCCATTTCAATAAAGGCAACAAAATGGTCTACATTCTTTGATACGGGATCTTTTGGTGAGATTTGAATTCGTATGGCATTTCTTACCAGAGAATAGGCTATCTCTTTAATAGTTTTGTTAATTGTTGCAGAGAAGAAAAGTGTCTGATGCTTTTTGGTGAGCATTTGCTTGACAGCTTTTATGTCTCTGATAAAGCCAAGATCGAGCATATGATCGGCTTCGTCCAGAACCAGTATCTCAACATTGTTGAGGTTCAAATGTCCCTGATGGGCCAGGTCAAACATTCTGCCAGGGGTTGCAATCAATATATCAACTCTTCCGGATAGTGTACTGATCTGGGTATCTTGTTCTACTCCTCCATAAAGGGCAAAGGACTTTATCTTGGTGTACTTTCCAAGTTTTTCAAAAACATCGTTGATCTGTACGGCCAATTCTCTGGTAGGCACCATTACCAGGCATTTGATGTTGTTGTTTTTATGTTTGGATTCTTGAAGTAAAGTAAGTATGGGGATTACAAATGCAGCTGTTTTGCCTGTTCCTGTTTGTGCAATTGCCAGTACGTCTTCTTTGTTCAGAATAGGCTGAATACACTTGTACTGTATGTCCGTTGGTCTCTTTAATCCTGCTTCCTGTAGTCCTTTTTTTATTTCCTGTGGAATTGAATATTCTTCGAATTTCATGTTGTGTGATTTAATAATGTATTCCCTCTGCAAAGCATTATCTATTGAGCGTCAATGTGTGGAGTGAGGGAAAATTTGCAGCCTTTTTACTATGATTTTAGTAAATTTCCGACTTTTTATGCTAAAAATGGAACATTTAAGAAATTAATTTATGGTGGATAAAGTTTATTATTTCCATTTTTTATAAATTTAAGATCTCTAGGGCAAGTCTTATCACATTATTTTTCAGGTACTAAACTAAATAGTTATTCGAAATGGAGTTTCCTTCCTATGGTATTGTAGAAGAAATTCAATCCGACTATAGTACTGTGCTATACCGGGTTGCGGTGAATTCCGAAACATTTCTCCTCAAAGCATTAAAATCACCGAATGATCAGAATAGCCTAGCAAGGCTGAGACATGAATTTGCGATTGCCAGGGAAATTTCATGCGCCGGAGTGCCGAAATATCTGCATCTGGAGAATACTTCAGCACTTGCGGGTATTTTCATCGAAGATGTTGAAGGAATAAGACTTTCTGATTTTATAAAAAAAGTCCCGGTTGATTTAAATACTTTTTTCAAGATAGGTATAAACCTTTGCGCACTGCTCGACGAGCTGCATCAAAGGAATATAGTACATCACGCAATTAATCCGTACAACCTGTTTATTTCTCCGGATACCTTTGAGGTTTACCTTTTAAATTTTAGTAATTCTTCCCATTCGGTTAATAAAACCGGGAATCTTAACTTTTTAACAGGCGACTCCCGACTTGAATACATTTCTCCCGAACAAAGCGGAAGGGTACAGTGGAAAACAGACAGCAGAAGCGATATCTATTCCCTGGGAGTTATATTTTATGAAATGCTTGCCGGCCTGAATCCCTTCTATTCGGAAGATATGATGGAAATAGTGCATTTCCACATTGCCAAAAAACCGAGACCATTGGATAAGCTGAAAGCCGAAATTCCTGAAGTGGTATCGGCCATTATCAGTAAAATGATCAGCAAAAATCCTGAAGACCGGTATCAGTCCGTAAGCGGGGTGAAAGATGATCTGGAAAACTGTTATGAACAGTTGCTTAATACCGGTACTATAGAAATTTTTCCGCTTTGCAGTACAGACTTCTCTTCCAATTTTCAGATATCAAAAAAGATATATGGACGAGATCAGGAAATTCAGCAACTGGAAGAGGCCTTTGATGAGGTATGTGCCGGCAATTCCGGGTTAATGCTTGTTACCGGGTATTCAGGTGTTGGAAAGTCGTTAATGGTACGGCAGATATGTGCTAAGGTTATAGATAAAAGAGGTTGTTTTATAGAAGGTAAGTTTAACCAGATTCAGCAGAACATTCCATACTATGCCTTCATTGTGGCGTTCCGGGAGTTTGTGGATTATATTCTGAAGGAAAAGCATGAGCGGATTACACAGTGGAAAAATATCATTACAGAAGCTGTTGGGGTGAACGGAAAAGTTCTTACAGAAGTAGTCCCGAACCTTGAATTACTCATCGGTGTTCAGCCGGAAGTGCCTTCGCTGACTCCGGCAGAAACACTCAACAGGTTTAATTTTGTTACCAGAAACTTTATTAAGGCCATTGCTACAGAGGACAGCCCTCTGGTGATATTTATAGACGACCTTCAATGGGCAGATAATGCTTCTCTTGAATTGCTCAAACTGCTTTTGTCTGGCAAAGATACCCACAACCTGCTTATAGTGGGAGCGTTGAGAGACAATGAGGTTGATGAGTATCATCCTCTGAACAAGGTGCTGGAGGATATCAGAACATCCATTCCGGTAAGGTCGATTCATATTAAAAATCTGACCTATGACGATGTGAGCTGCATGATTGGTGAATCGTTTGGAATTGCTGAAGCTCAAAGGAAGCAGTTGGTGGACCTCGTGTATAACAAAACCAAAGGAAATGCATTCTTTGTGCATCAGTTTCTAAAGTCTTTGTATGAAGAAAAACTGTTAAGTTTTAATTATGCAAAACGGCAGTGGGAACTCGATATCAAAGCTACAGAGGAACTTAATATTACGGATAATGTCGTAGACCTTGTTGCTGGCAGGATTCAGAAACTTCCTGTGGAAACACAGAAGGTATTTAAGCTGGCTGCCTGTCTGGGTAACCGTTTTAACCTTTTACTGCTTTCTATTATCTGCAATAAACCCGAGCAGGACCTTGCTCAGGACATTCAGATCGGTCTGATTGAAGACCTGGTAATTCCGATAGAGGGCAGTTATAAGTTCTCGCACGATAAGGTTCAGCAGGCCGTTTATTCTTTAATCCAGGAAGATGAAAGAAGTAAGTTGCACCTTCAGCTGGGTAAAGTTTTACTGGAACACTTTTCAAAAGAGCAGATAGAAGAGTATACCTTTGATATTGCCAACCAGTTTATTTCCGGGTTTGATGCACTTGAATCAGAGCACGAGCGGAAGCGGGCGGCAGAACTGTTTGCCCTTGCTGGTAAAAAAGCGAAAAGAGCATCTGCTTATGCCTCCAGTCTGGAGTACCTCACAAGAGGAATAGAATTGCTACCTGAAAATTCATGGAAAGAAAATTATGATTTAAGTCTGGAGCTCTACAGTGAGGCAGCGGAAAGTGCCTATCTCTGCGGTAACTATGATAAGATGGAACACTGGATTGAACATGTTCTGGAAAATACAGAGATTACACTGGATCAGGTAAAAGTATATGAAATCAGAATACGCGCTTATACGGCTCTTGCAAGAATAGAAGAAGCGGTAACAACGGCATTAAAAGTATTAAAAATTCTGGGTGTAAAATATCCTGAGAAACCCAATAAATTCCATGTGCTGATGGATGTACTTAAAGTAAGAGCTGCTTTAGGTACCAGGTCGCTGGATAAAGTATGGAAGAACAAGAAAATGAATAATCCGAAGGTTTATGCGGCTATCAGAATCATAGCAAGCGTTGCCTCTGCATCCTATTTTTCTTTCCCGGATCTGTTTCCTTTGTTTGCAACAAAGCCATTTCTTCTAATGGTAAAACATGGGAACTGTGCCATGTCTTCTTATATCACCGTGAGTTATGCTCTGATCATTTCGGGTGGGTTTGAAGATTATGCTACCAGTAAACGACTGGTAAAGCTTGCAGGTGAACTTGAAAAATACTATACCCCTGAGCAGCATAAAGCCAGGGTAGGTATGGTTACGAACACGTTTCTTGTGCATGCTGGAGATCACCTGAAAAATACCATTATGCCGCTGGAAGAGGCGTATAAAGCGGGAGTACAGGCGGGTGACTTTGAATATGCTGCATACTCTGTCCTGATACAATCCATCAATGAGTTTATATCTGGTAATAAGCTGGAAGATAGTTTGGTTTCCATGCGGGAAAGAACCAAACGAATTGCTCAGTTGCAGCAGTCTACACCTTTGTGCAGCCATAGCCTGTTTGCTCAGGCAGCTCAGAACCTGCACGACAATCCCAAAGATCCTCTATGGCTGGCTGGCGATTTCTTTGATGAATCCAAGGTCAATCCTTATAAAGAAGGATCCATTACCAAGTCTTCCACGTTTGATTATTTTATATGTAAGCTTTTGCTTTCGTATTATCTGGGCAGGTACGAAGACGCATATAAGTATGCCATGGAGGCCGAGAAGTATGTTGCCAACTCTGTAGGCAACCCGCTGGTGCCCTCTTTTTACCTTTATCAGTCTATTGCCTATCTCGCTGTGATAAATGGAAAAAGTAAAAAAGAGCGGAAAGCCATGTTCAGCCGTATTTCGGTGAACAGGAAAAAACTTGTGAAGCTTTCCAAAAGTGCGCCCATGAACTACCTGCATAAGTGCTACATCATAGAGGCAGAGCTTTACCGGGTAAAGGGCAGGGAAGAAAAGGCACATGCCTGTTATATAAAAGCCATAGCATTTGCCCGTCAGTACGAATACCTGCATGAGGAGGCCCTTGCATTAGAGATGATGGGAAGATTTAACCTGTCGAGAAAGGATACAGTGCAGGCTGAATTTTATATTCAGAAAGCCAGAGAGCAGTACTATCATTGGGGAGCGATGGCTAAGGTGGAAGAACTTGAAAACAGATATCCTGCCTTTTTGAAATTTGGAAAAACGACAGCAGGCTATCATTCCCCAGGTATTAAGGAACAGGAGCAGGTTTCCCGTGATGTAATCGGCTTTGATCTGAAAAGCATCATGAAAGCCTCTACAGCCATTTCCGGAGAAATCAACCTGGAAAGACTATTGGAGAAAATGATCCGGATAGTTCTTGAAAACGCAGGTGCGGAGAAAGGCTTCCTGGTATTAAAAAATGAAGATGGTAATTTCTATATAGAAGCAGAAGGAGCATTGAGTGACCCTGTGGTTACAGTGCTTAAGAGCATTGACTATAACGTTGCCGGACTCATCCCAAATTCTATTTTTCAGTATGTGTTGAATACTAGGGAGAGTCTTGTTATTGATCATGCAGCAGAGGATGCCAAGTTTTCCTCAGATCCTATTGTTCAGGAAAAGAAGCTTAAATCCATATTATGCCTGCCAATTATAAAATCCGGCAACCTCATGGGGATTCTTTACCTGGAGAATAACCTTATTTCAAATGCCTTTACCCCGGAAAGAATTCAATTCCTTCAATTGCTATCGGGCCAGATGGCTGTATCTATCGAGAATGCCCAGAATGAGGAAAAGAAAATAGCGGCATTTAGAGAAAGAGAAAATCTACTCAAGAAAATTAACATACAGCAAACGATCCTTTCAAAAGAGGTCATCAAAACCCAGGAATATGAGCGGAAGCGGATCGCAGAAGAACTGCATGATGGTATGGGGTACCTGCTGTCAACCTTGAAGCTAAATCTTACGGCGTTAAAGGAAAGTGGGGTAGATGACCGTGAGAGCTATCTCGAAAGTTCTTTAAACCTGCTGGAAGATGCATTTAAGGAGCTGAAATCCATCTCGAATAACCTTATGCCGGATGTGTTGCTGCAATACGGGCTGGTACTGGCGGTTGATTTTGTGTGCAAAAGAATTACCAATACGGGGAAAGTAACGATTAATTTCAAATCCTTTAACATAAACAGAAAATTCAGGACGGATTTCGAAATAGAGGTCTTCCGGGTGGTCCAGGAGCTTATCAACAATGCCCTAAAGCACTCAGGGGCCAAAAATATGGACATTCAGTTTGTAAATCAGAATGATTATCTGGTGGTAACTGTAGAAGATGACGGAAAAGGCTTTAACTTTGAAGAAACTATTAAATCCCGGAAAAAGGGCAGAGGCTTAAATAATATCATTGCGAGGGTAAACTTCCTTAGGGGAACCGTTCATTTTGACTCTTCGGAGAGAGGTACCTCCATTATAGTAAGAATACCATTAAAAGTAAAAATAGATTAATCCCTATATCTATGATAAAGATCTTAATTGCTGATGATCACCAGTTATTTATTGACGGGTTATCAAGTTTACTGAAAAATGAACCTGAAATTGAAATTTCAGGGCAGGCATTAAACGGAGCAGATGTACTTTCTGTACTGGCCAGCAAAAGTATTGATATCATTCTCCTGGATATCAATATGCCGGATACTGACATCGTAGCACTTGTTAAAGAAATTCGGGAAAAATATCCCAATCTGAAGGTTATCATCCTGACGATGTACCACGGGACCCGTTATTATACCAAATTGCTTAAATATGGAATTCACGGATATCTGTATAAAAGCGAAGGGAAAGAAGTATTCCTGACTGCTATCAAAATGGCTTCCCAAGGCGAAATGTATATCAGTAAAGAACTTTTTTCAAGCGGAACCAAAAACTCCAAAGACTTACTGCCGGCTTATAGTTTGAAATCTTCCAGTATTGACAACATATTAACCAAAAGGGAACTGGAAATTCTTAAGCTGATTGTGCAGGAATGTTCCAATAACACAATTGCAGAAAAATTATTTATCAGTACGGGTACAGTAGATACGCACAGAAAAAACATCATTTTGAAGCTGGGGGTAAAGAATACTGTAGGCCTCATCAAATATTGTATTCAGAACAATCTGATCGATTAACCCTCTTTGCCTTTATTCTAGTAAATGACTTTTAAATTTCCTGATAGTCAAGGTTTTATCTTGAAGTGAAATTTCTGTGTCAATAGGTTACAGAAAAAATATCCCGTAAACAGGTAGAGAAAAAAAATACCTGTTTACGGGATACCCATGTGTGCACTTCTTTGCCATCTTTGTGGTATAGGGAAAGCAATTAAGTTTTTTTTGATATTGATAGTTACTGATAGTAAGGGATTTATTAGTAATAAAAGTTTATTTATTTTTAAAGTATAATCTCTTAAGAGGCTTAACAACCTTGAAATGAAAATTTTTTGAGTAACCGGTTTTTTTAATAGGGAGATGAATCCGGATACTTGTTTCTAACAGAGGGCGTAAAATCTTCGGAGATTTTCCAGTTAATAAAATTTTTTACCTGGGACAAGGGTGATCTGTAAGGTCACCCTTCGTATTTTGGTAGGGGTTATAAATAACGTTTGGTTAATCTACTTATTAATTAATGATTTCTCCTGTTATGAATTGCAACTTCATAGACAAAGGAAGGCTGAATTATTCACTCCAACATTTCTGATATAATCCACCAAAAAAACTGCAAAACATTTTCATTTTATTTTTCTTCTACTAACTTTGCAGTACAAAGTACTTTTATGTCTGAAACAATAGATCATTTAAACGACCTGAAGGAAATACGCTCACTCATGGAGCGTTCATCAAGATTTATTTCTCTTAGCGGACTTTCCGGTGTATTTGCTGGATTATTCGCTTTGCTGGGTGCCGGATTTGCCTATATATTAATAGAGGGACTTAAGAGCGGAAAAGTTTGGATGTCTGCGGAGGAGGTTTATCTGTACCTTTTTATGGATGCTTTTATTGTGCTTGTGCTGGCCATTGGGGCTGGATTGTTTTTTACCATCAGACAAACAAAGAAAAAGGGGCTACGGATCTGGGATGCTACCAGTAAACGGCTTGTTATCAATATGGCTGTACCACTTGCCGTAGGAGGATTCTTTTGTCTGGCTCTGTTATACTACGGTCTCGTAGGGCTTATTGCACCCGGTACATTGATTTTTTATGGGTTGGCCTTGCTTAATGGAAGTAATTTTACCTTAAAGGATATCCGGAACCTTGCTTATTGTGAACTGGTATTAGGCGTACTGGCTACGGTGTTTATCGGGTATGGTATACTATTCTGGGCAATAGGTTTCGGCATATTGCACATAGTTTATGGGGTAGTTATGTATTTTAAATACGAGAAGTGAAAGGGCTTATAACAAATCTGAATAAAGCATTTGAAAACAGAATTCGTCTTGGTATCATGTCGGTCCTTATGGTGAATGACTGGGTGGATTTTAATACCCTGAAAGAGACCCTTGACGTGACCGACGGGAATCTGGCAAGCCATCTTAATGCTCTTGAAAAGATAAAATATATTGAAGTGCGAAAATCCTTTATAGGTAAGAAACCGAATACCTCTTATACCGTTTCTAAGGAGGGAAAAACAGCATTTAAAGAACATTTAAATGCCCTGGAAGCGCTTATCAATGCAAAAAAAAACTGAACCGTTTTTTTTTGTTTAGTAACTTTGAAATACAAAGTACTTTTTGTTTTGTTGGTTTGAAATTTTAACATCTAAATAATTATGAAAAAGAACGATATCATCATTGCGGTAGCCACGCTCATTTACAGTTATCTGTTTTATGATCAGACACCAGGAATCAACATTTTTATTTTTACTGTTGTGTTAACTTTCTTAATGGCACTTAAGGATGCTAATCTGTTTTCTAATTCTTTATGGCTTATTGCCTCTGCAGGTGCCCTGATCAGTGGAGCAATGACTTTATTGCACGGTACATGGCTTTCGGTCATTGCCAATATTGTTTCATTAAGCATGGCCGCCAGTTTTAGCCTGAGAAGAGAGTCTTCATTGATTTTTGCCTTGATCTACGCTGTTTACAGTTACTTCTTTTCCCTGATTGATATTTTTTACAGATTTTTTGAAAAAAACGAAAGAAAAGAGGAGCAGGCACCTAAATCATACAGTTTGTTATTTGTGACAGTAGTTCCTGTCGTAATTACACTAATCTTTTTCTTTATCTACAGAAGCGCTAACCCTTATTTCGATGAACTGGTAGGCAGGATTAATTTTAATTTCCTCTCCTGGGGTCTTGCTGGTTTTACACTGATAGGTTTTATCCTGCTTTATGGATACTTCAACCAGATGGATATTCTTTCACTGGTGTTTAAAGATATTACTTCTCCCGATACGCTTATTAAAGATGAATCTGCTTTTTCCAATCCGTTACTGTCAATCACTAATGAAAACATCTCGGGTATAGTACTTTTTATACTCTTGAATTTATTACTGCTTATTGTAAACATCGTCGATGTATATTCCTTGTCAGTAACAACGGATTTTCCTGAAAACTATCACTATTCACAGGTGGTGCATCAGGGAATCAATTCCTTAATACTTTCCATAGTTATTGCCATAGCTATTATTCTCTTTTACTTTAGAGGTTCTCTGAATTTTTATGAAGGTAATACAGCAATAAAATCGCTTGCTATTCTGTGGATTTTCCAAAATGCCCTGTTGGTTGTTACCTGTGCTATAAAGAATTTTCATTATATCGATGAATATGGATTAACCCACAAAAGGGTAGGCGTCTATATTTATCTGATTATGACAATTGCGGGGCTATTGACCACATTTATAAAGATAGTATCACTTAAAAGTAACTGGTTTTTATTCAGGAAAAATGCATGGGCTGGTTATGCGGTATTAATGTTATCCTGCTTATGGAACTGGGATATCCTTATCGTGAAATACAACCTTTCAGGTATTGCAGCCAAAACCGATTTGTTGTATAACAGCAGCCTCTCGGATGTGGTATTGCCTGATTTGATCGCTTATTGCAAAGAGCATCCGGGGCAGATGAAAGAGAATAGAAGCTTCCTCGCTTCTCTAGATTCCAGGAAAAAAGTCTTTATAGAGAAATTTGAAAACCGTGACTGGCAATCCTGGAACAATGATGATGATAATGTTTATTTTAAGCTGAAAGCACTGGAAGATTAACCTGGGATTTTTTTGTCCAATTTTTTAGCCCTACTCACAATCGTGAGAAGGGCCTGGACAACCAATGAATAAAGAGAACTTAAACGGACAAACATGGATACAAATATTTTAAAATTACATACCAGGATAAGGATGCTATTGTACTTTTTTATGGCTGGCCTGGTGTTAAGTGGCCTTACTGTGTTTCCGCTTGAAATGGAATTATATTTTCTGAAAACTGTATTAGGGCATCTGGTACAATCCGACAACCCCTTATACCTCTGGATAGATAAGGTTCATACGGGATTAAAGGATGTGAATAGTCAGTATCCTTTTCTTGCCTATGGAACAGACTGGCTGGCCTTTGCTCATATCATAATTGCTATTGCTTTTGTCGGGCCATTAAGAGATCCTGTCAGAAATATCTGGGTAATCCATTTTGGCATGATAGCCTGCGTGGCCATATTTCCACTGGCGTTTATTGCAGGAGAGATCAGAGGAATCCCGCTCTATTGGAGAATTCTGGATTGTATGTTTGGGGCCATCGGTATTATTCCTTTGATGTATTGTGACAAGTACATCCGAAGGATTTGTACAATCGAAAAATTTAATCTTTGTAACCAGTCTGAATAGATGCTAAACAGTAAGAAAAAAATTGTAGCAGGAATTGCAATGCTCTCTTTGTATAGCTTTGTGTTGCTCGCTTTCCGCGTTCATATTGCGGGAACGAATCATTTTATATTTCTGATATGGAACTGGATGCTCGCAGTAATTCCCTTGCTGCTGTCGTTACTTATCAGTGCTCTGAAGGATAAAAACATAATGCAAGTACTTGCATTCACGATCCTTGGGCTGTTATGGCTTTTGGTTTTCCCCAATGCACCATATCTGATTACTGATTTAATACACCTGAAAAAAAGAACGATGGTTCCTTTATGGCTGGATACCTTGATGCTGTTTGCTTTTGCATTTACAGGTTTAGTAAGCGGTCTGGTAAGTTTATATTTTGTGCACGGTTATATCATGCACCTTATGGGAAAAAGGCTCTCCTGGTTTGTTATTGGAATAGTGTCTATTGTGGCTTCCTATGGAATATATCTTGGCAGATTTTTAAGATGGAATAGCTGGGATGTTCTAACCAATACGGGTATGTTAGTGAATGATATGCTCGTACATCTCTTTCAAATCAGAGCAATATTGGTTACGGGAGTTTTTGCATCTTTTTTGATTGTCTCTTACTTCCTGGTTTATATTCTGTTAACTCAAAAGGAAAAACCTTATTACTATAAACAGGCAATCAATAGGGAATGAAAAAGAGGATTGCTTATAAAATAAGGAAATGTTGTTCCTGAAAGAAAGTGCCCGGGGGGGATAATGATAAGCCTCTGTAGCCCTAAGGGGAAAGGCTGCAGAGGGCTTACTCAATTATTCAGATATGATTACAGTTATTTTATTCTGTTTATTTTCCACCAGTACTTCAGTTTTTTCTCCTGCCCCAAAATTATTTTTATCCCCCTTTTCAGCGCTTATGTAGTAGGCGATAGCTTCCAGGTTTTTAAAGGTAGCATTTCCTTTTTCATCTGTTACCTGAGTGGCTACAGGGTTTACGCTTTTTTCATAATCATCTTTGCTTTTATAAAGGCTTACAGAAACGTCGCTTTCCAGATTTCCCAGGTCATTGCGAACCGTTACTTTGAGGCTGGTTTTTACTAACTGCGTGGTAAAAGAACATACTATGGCAATGGAGAGCAGAGTAATTAGTATGATTCTGGTTTTCATAGGTTTATCTTTTTGTGTAAAGTACTAATTATCTTTGAAAATGCAACATATTTACGGTTTACCTTACAGCTTGTTTTCCACAACGGATAAATTATATAAAATAATATCCTTCTGAAGTCGTACTTTTGTCTTCGTATTTCTGCATGTACTATGATCAACTATCCATCTTTTCTTGAAGACAGTTTTACTAAAGGGTTCTCTATCGTTGAAGAAGGAACTCCCTATTTGTTTCAATGTCAGAATATAGGAAGTATCAATGTCCGGACAGGAAAGATTGTTGCGTGCGATCCTTTAAATACAGAAGCAGTAGATGCGTTTGTAAACCAGTTCCCTCTGGGAAACTTCCCAGTGGAATTAGCTATTGCAGATATTGAGACAGATGAACGGATTGCATTTGCCCGTATTAAGTTTTCCGAAGCAAAACCTGTCCGCTGGGAATTTGCCTTGTTGGAAGGGCAGCGCATGGAAGATTTGCAGGAGGGTGAAATTTTTGGTTATCCGGTGGACTCAGGTTTGGGGTGTTTTATGGATCTTTCAGCGTTGGAGGTCTATGAGGCTTATGCAAGAAAAAACAAAAAGTACCATGAGGAAATTTTCGATCAGATGGATGAGGCTTACAAAGATACCCGTACCTGGTACCTGTGGAAATCTAAAGAAGAAACCATTGCCATGTTTACTACAGGGTATGGGGATGATGTCTATCAGTCGTATGTAGGTTTTGATAGGGAAGGGGCGATATGCAGACTGGTAACAGATTTTAATCTGTTAGGCTGGAATTGATCATAATTTATTTTTTATTCTGACTTTCAGATTGTTCAGTTTTTAGTGGTAAATGTTGAAGTGTGGAAGCATGGAAGCATAAAATAACAGGCTCAACCCTTAAACATATATTTTTTTGACCGGTTGTATACTGTTCTACTGTTGATCCTTGTAATAGCGGAGTTGGTAGCTATTGCAGACCTGTACCATAAATACGTTGAATATGCTACCATTTAAAAAATTTGGTCTTAATGAAAAAATAAGGCTGGGTTTAGGAGTATCCATTATCCTGCTGATATTGTCTTCATGTCTCTCGTTTTATACTATTATAAGACTGATTGAACAGTCATCCTGGGTCGATCACACGCATGAAGTGCTGGTTAATATAGGATCTACCATGGCAGAGTTAAGAGGAGCCGAGACGGGGCAGAGAGGGTACCTCCTTACAAATGACGAGCAGTTTCTGGAACCTTATAGAAATGCGGAGAGAAACGTACATATAAACCTTAAGAGACTTAAGGAACTCACGGCTGATAACACATCTCAAAGGGAGTTCATCGATACATTGGAAGATCTGATAGAGCAGCGTTTTAACAGATTAAACCAGGTTGTGGAGGAATATAGTAAAGATACCAAAGAAATCGCTTATCAGGATGTTCTTGTAGGAAAGAAATTGATGGATAGAATCCGAAGTATATACAAAAGGATTCAGTCGGAAGAGCAAAAAATTCTTCAACAAAGAATTGCAACTGCCAATAAATATTACAGGTTATCACCTGTTGTCATAATTGTTTCCTCTATAATTGCCATAACACTGGCAGGAGTTTCTTTTTATTTTATTAATAATGATATAAAAAGTCGGGAGCTGGTTCAGGAAGAGCTGAGAGGGCTAAATTTTCAGCTGGAAAATTCCTATAAGGAACTGGTTAAAAACAGAAATGAAGTAAACAATCAGAATTATTTATTAAAAGCGACCGCAGAGCTGAATGATTTATTAAGAGGAGAAAAAAATCTGGGGTTGCTGTGCAATAAAGTATTGACCTTTCTGACAGAGTTTATGAAGGCTCAGTCAGGTGTTATTTATCTTGTGCAGGACGATGGAAGTTTCCACCTGGAAGGCTCTTATGCGCTGGACTCTGTGAATGATATTCCTTCAAAGTTTTATCCTGGCGAAGGTATATTGGGACAATGTGCGTTACATAAAACGAACCGGTTAATCAATGATGTGTCTGTTAAAAATCTAAAGATTACTTCCGGGTTGGCAACGTTTGGCGTAGTGGAGATTCTGATCGTCCCATTTTTTCATTCGGATAAAACGGTTGCAATTGTTGAACTGCTGAATAAGGATAAATTTGGTGAACTTGAACTGCAATTCATTTATAGCATTGGAAGTACAGTCTCCATATACATTAATGGAATACAGTCAGAAATGAGGACCTACGAATTGCTCACAGAAACCCAGAACCAGGCGGAAGAGCTGGAGATGCAACAGGAAGAACTTCGGACCATCAATGATGAACTTAGAGAGCAAAGAGATAAGTTACAGGCATCGGATGAAGAATTACGGGCAAGTGAAGAAGAGTTACAGGAAAAGAACACAGAGCTTGAGCTACAGTATGAGGCAATTAACTCCAAGAACAAAGCACTTGAAGATGCCAAACAGGCATTGCAACTGAAGATTAATCAGGTAGAGGTAATAAGCAAGTACAAATCTGATTTTCTTGCCAACATGTCTCATGAATTGAGAACTCCTTTGAATAGTATCCTGATCTTGTCTTCGCTTTTGAAAGAAAATAAAAACAGGTCGTTAACTTCTAAGGAAGTAGAACAGATTGAAATCATTGAGCGTTCAGGCAATGATTTGCTACGTCTTATCAATCAGATACTGGACCTTGCCAAAGTGGAATCCGGGAAGATAAAACTGGAGTTGGACGAATTTAAACCGCATGAGTTTACATTGGAGCACCAGTTTAAGGACCTTGCCAGGGAAAAGAATATTCATTTTAAATTCATTACAGAAGACGGGCTTCCGGAATATATCTATACAGATAAGTTCAGGGTGGAACAGGTGCTTAAAAATTTGTTATCCAATGCATTTAAATTTACCCCTCAGCAGGGGACTATTGAATACATTATTCGCCCCGTTAAGGAGCACGACCAAAAGCTTATCAGTCCTGAGTTAAAAAACAAGAAGCTGGTGGTGTTTGAAGTTAAAGATACCGGCATAGGAATTCCGGAAGATAAGCAAACACTTATTTTTGATGCATTTCAGCAGGCAGATCCTTCTACAACAAGGAAATACGGAGGCTCCGGATTAGGGCTTACGATCAGTAGAGACATAGCAAGACTTTTAGGCGGAGAAATACAGGTGAAAAGTAATGTTGGGAAAGGAAGTACTTTTATTTTATACCTTCCTGAGCGGGCCAACGGTGAGCAGTTGGTGGAAACAGTACTCATGTCAGGGCAGGCACAGCACGAGGCTAATAAAATGGCTCAAAGGCTTCCTGTATTGAAAGATACAGGTGAAGAAAAGGGTAAAAAGCGTATTCTTATCGTAGAAGATGATGTTTATTTTTCGAAAATTCTGGAAGACTATGCTATTGGTAAAGGCTATGACGCAACAGTAGTTCATAAAGGAAGCGAAGTGATAGAACTTGTCAGGAATAACAACTATTCTGCTATACTCATGGATGTTCAGCTTCCTGACATCAATGGGTGGGAAGTTCTGAAGACGCTCAGACAGTATCCCTCGTTCAAAGATGTTCCGGTTCATATGATGTCTGCTTATGATATGGATACGTATTATAATGAGTCAGGACAGGAGGATTTTATTCCAAAGCCTGTTGCACTGGAGGCTTTAGATAAGGCATTTAATACAATTAGCGCAAGTTCTGAAAGAGCCATATTGAAAGTCCTGATCGTAGAGGATAACGAAGACGAAAGTCAGGTAGTAAAAGATCTTTTGCACTCACAGGGGATTCAGTCGGACACAGCCTTTAACGGAGCTGAGGCTTTGAAGCTGTTAAAAAAGACAGCATACGATGGGATTATACTGGATATAAAGCTGCCGGACTACAATGGCTATAATTTGCTGAAGCATATAAAAAAAGATAAGGATCTTAAAGAACTCCCTGTTATTATTTATTCAGGTAAAGACCTTTCAATAGACGAAGAGGCGAAGTTTAAGAAATATACCGATACGATAATAGTTAAGACAGAGTATTCCTATACGAGGCTTTTGGAAGAGGTCAAGCTTTTTATGCATAAGATGGGGACAAGTATGGAGCGAACCAATGCATCCGGAAAGGTAGAGCGGGAGGAGTTGTTGAAAGATAAAAAGGTACTTATTGCGGATGATGATATGCGTAATATCTATTCTTTATCAAATGTACTGGAAGATCAGGGAATGCATGTTCTCGTGGCTTATGATGGAAAGCAGGCCATAGAAGAACTTGAAGCAAATCCGGATATTGATATAATATTAATGGATATTATGATGCCTGAGATGGATGGAATAGATGCTACCAGGAGGATAAGGGCCAAACCTGAATTTAAGAACCTCCCGATTATTGCTATTACAGCCAAGGCAATGACCGGCGATAAGGAAAAGTGCATTGCAGCAGGGGTTTCGGATTATATTTCAAAGCCAATAGAGGTGCCCAAATTACTATCTCTGATGCGTGTATGGTTGTATGAAGGGTAGTGGAAATAAGGGGAGAGTGGGAGGGAAGGGGCTGGAGATAAAGTGTTTAGCTTTATATTACATAATTCAAGCAGGAGTAAAAAAATAAACCACCTGAAACAACAGTCTCAGATGGTTTGGTTGCTGGTTGTTAGCTAAATGGATACTCGGCATTATCTTCCATATCGCAAAATGGCCTGTTCAAGATCTGCGATGGTTTTCAGATTCAGCGCCAATACGTGGCTCAGTATATCTGTAGAATATCCTCCGCTGCCATGGCTCCTTTCTTTTTGTTGTGCATAGGATTCCTCAGCCAGCTTTTTGTGAGGCATTCTAAAGCTTTTTAATCTGTTACACAGAGAAAGCAATGCTCTCGCAGACTTTACAGTTTGTGTGCAATACACAGAATTTTTTTTCAATGCTTCAATTGCTTTTGTGGCAAGTGAAGGCTGGTTGTCGAAGTTGTAGTAAATGTCTCTTATATCAGGCTGGTTGAATGGAAGATAGGTTACTTTAAATTTTACATATTCTTCATCGGTAGCTTCAGAACTCCATAGAAGATGATCAAATACAAAAAGCGGCATTTCAACAGCGCCAGGACCAATGAATTCTCTTCTGTAGAGCGAAATAGGATCAAAATAGAACCTTAATTCATTGGCAAAGACCGCCGGAGAAACATTGCGTTTTGCATAGACAATTCCGTTGATCATTCCAGAAAGGTTTTCCTCTGCTTCTTTACAGATTTCTGCAAAGTCAGGGGAGTTCAATGGAGTTTTATGAAGATCTATAAGATTGTAAATAGCGTCTACCAATGGAAACATCGCCATCTTAACACTTTCGATGAGGCTGATCTCATCGTTGAGTCCTGTATAAGTTCTGACTCTTAGTCCCGAAGGGTTCCAGATCGTGTAATGAAAAAGCGTATCTCTTGGGGGTAAGTTTGTTTTGTTGCTCAAAACATCCAATACGTAATCCAGTTCAGGAATTGCCTCAACTGGTTCCGCACCGTGTTTTTTTAATGACCCCAGAAATATTCCAATGTCTCGCATACAGGCAATGGATTCGTTATAGTTGAATCGCTCGAGCCTTTCCGGGTAAGGTAAATGCTTGTATAACATCTCCGCCAGAGCCTGTACATTCTTCTCTCTGTTGTGTTTGTGAATGAAAGGAATCAGACGGTCTATATGTATCGGATCAAGCTTGTCAATTTCCTGACTAATCTTTTTCCATTTATTTCCTTCGGATTGTTTGGGGGACTTTAATGCTTCTAGGGTCATTGTTTTATCAGCTTAAGAGCCATTTAATACATTCATCTTCGCTTTCAAAAGTTCTTATTACAAGATTTCCGACATGGGCATCTTTATTCACCTTGTCTACTGTTGCTTTTGCAAATAAATCAGGAGCAACCAACGCAGCGATTTTAGTCATACCCAGCTTTTCTACCTCAGGAAACCACTCTTTGGCAAGGTATTCCTGAACTTCTTTAGAGAGTACTTTTAAATTTCTGTGGTCACTCAGGTGAACAGTGATATTGTTTTTTTTAACCTGTTCTGAAATTACAGAACATCCTTTTCTTACTGTCTCGGGCTTTAAAAAGCCATTCCATCTGGCATAAATGATTCCATTTGAACCTTCTGAAATTTCACAGTAATCTTCCTGAAATACTTTTGTTAACTCCATTTTTTGATACTCTTTGAATTGAAACTAAAATTAATAAATATTAGAAAAGTACAATTGATGTTGCCCAATTGTTAAATTTTCGAATATTTATACGTTACAATATATATTAAGTTTCGTCTATTTTAAACTTATTTTTATCTATTAAAGTGGAGTTTTAGGCTTTTTCTTTTTAAAATACCAAATATTGGAAAAATACTTTTCGTGAAATTTGTGACAATCAGTTGGTTGGGTTTTGAAACGGAAATTTTTTTTATAGAAAAAAATTTTACGAGCCAAACCAATCTTCGTGTTAAAAAAGGTCTGTGAAGATGGTTAATGGATTTGAATTGTACGTTTAACTTTATAAAAAGGTTTTTTATCGAATGGGTCAGAGGCCTTACTTTTGGGGTTTAATTGGAAGGATGAAGCGTTCGGGGCTATTCTTTCGGTTAAAGTTTTTTGTCGAATGGATCAATGGTTGTAGCTTTGAAAAATCTATTTAAACAAATTTAGAATCTATGGCTACTACTTCGGATATTTCAAAAGGTGCATTTTTAAGGTATAATGGTGAACTCGTGATGGTGATGGACTACATGCACATTACTCCTGGAAAAGGAAATGCAATCTATACAGTAAAAAGTCGCAACGTTAAAACGGGAAAACAGAGTGAAATCAGGTTTCGGTCAGGAGAGAAGATCGAGCTGGTAAGAGTGGAAACCCGCGAATTGCAATACCTTTATCAGGAGGGGGAGGCACTGATTTGCATGCACCCGGAAACATTCGAACAGGTGCCTGTTCCCAAAGTTTTGTTTGGAGATGCTCTCAGGTTTCTAAAAGAAAATACCATTGTGCTGGTGAAGTTTGATGATAATGAATTGCCTGTGTACGCTGAGCCTCCTATGCATGTGGAATTAGAGGTGACCTATTCTGAGCCGGGGTTAAAAGGCGATACGTCTTCAAGAGCTTTAAAACCTGCAACGGTAGAAACAGGCGCTGTAGTGAATGTTCCTTTGTTTGTAGAGACAGGAGAGGTGATCCGAATCAATACCGAGACCGGAGAGTACGTAGAAAGGGTAAAATAATTTTATCAGATAAAGTTGAAAAGGCCACTTCAGGGCATCTGAGGTGGTTTTGGTTTTTTTATAGTAAATAAATAAAATTGCCTTTTGGGGTATAATTGGATTTTTATTGCAACCATTGAATTCGGTTTTTGGCCGTTTGACAACAATAAATCAATTTAGGAACTAGTAAAGGGAGAATTAAAAGTTTAAAATTAAACCTTTAAATGTGGTATTTTTTGAGTTGGAGAAAAAGTTAGTGGAGCCGCAGGGAGTCGAACCCTGGTCCAGAGAAGCTAACAATCGAGCCTTCTACATGCTTAGCTGACCTTTAATTGTCGGGTAAAACCAGGCAGGCAGCAGCCAAATTTTACCTTAGTTGTTAGAATTTCGCCAAAGCTTAACAACATCACTTTGACTAGATCCACTGTTCGACACCCCTTATTCAATTCCCGTGGAACGGAGGAACTGAGGAGTGATGGCCTCCTGATAATCTAATATCAGGATAAGCTGATCCGACATTCCGTCAGATTAAGCAGCCATGGCGTAAGATTCTTCGCCAGATATTGTTTAGGACTATCTTTCGAGGCTCTCATCCCATGAGCCTGCATGCTTATACACGTCATTAATCAACCTGTCAAATCCGGTCGGCCCCATAAGTCAATGAACTTTATACAAGAACAAATAACAAAATCCTTTGTTTTTGCTGCTGCAAATATAAAAATTGCAACGCATTTATTTTAACCTTTTAATGAAATCCTGTTATTTATTTCTCTTGATTGGGGTAACACTGTTATCCCCCTGTTTAGTTCCTTATTCTTTGGGGCAGATTTTAAATATTGAAAGGTTTCGTATTGAGAAAGATACATCCAATTACTGGACTGGAAATGTTGGCCTGGGGTTTTCCACCAAAAAACAACAAAATCAGGTGACTACCCTCAATTTCAACTCCAACGTGGTTTATTTGTCTCATAAGCATGGTTATCTGAATATTAACTACGGAAAATTAATTAAAACAACTCAGGAACAGGTTATAAGTGAAGGATATACACACTGGAGAGTGAATCTGTTCAGGACGCACAGGTTGTCCTATGAGCCCTTTCTTCAGCTGCAATACGATATTGGGAGAGGATTAGAGATACGGGAATTGTACGGGGCCAGTCTGCGGTTCAGGCTTATTTCTACACCCAAATTTGCTTTTAGTATCAATTCGGGTGGTATGTACGAGCACGAACGATGGAAAGGGGATGTATTAAGGTTTGAATCGGCAAGTGATTCGACAGAGGCAGAGACCCGCTTTATTAAAAACACCACCAATGTATCGTTTAGGGGGGAGATAGCCAAAAATGTTCATGCGTTTATGGTGACTTACTATCAGGCACGATTCACGAGGTTTTTTAAGCCCAGGATTATTTCAGACTTTAATCTGATGATCACGCTTAATAAATACTTTTCATTAAACAATCAGTTTATTGCCACCTACGATGCCCTGCCTCTTATTACCGGAAACCAGTTTGTGTATACTTATAACATGACTGTTGTATTGAAATTTTAGGGTGATTGGTGCTAAAAAATGAGAAGAATATGGTATAAAAAGTTCCCTTGATTTTTAAACTTTTTCCTGCCTAAAAGCTGAACCCAGCCATTCAATATCATGTTCGGAATATAGACATTAAAAGGCTTTGGTAGATATGAAAATGAATTGTGTTTTATTAGTAGATGATGATCGGGTAAGTAATTTTATTACTGAAAAGGTCCTGAATGGAATGGGTGTTACTTCCATGGTAACTACTGCCTATGATGGTAAAAAAGGTCTTGATTATATCAAGTATCAGTGTACCGACGATTTAGGGACATGTCCTGATTTGATTTTACTTGATATAAACATGCCTTTAATTGACGGAAGAGAATTTGTAGAAAGATATCATAAAATACCAAAGCAAAAGGAGAGTGTCATTGTAGTGCTCAGTGCCACTGAACTTCCTGATGCTGAAAAAGAGGACCTTCGCAAAACCGGAGTCGCCGAGTTTCTTGTAAAACCTCTGAATGCCGACAAGATAAATGATATTGTACAGCGGTATTTCGTGCTGGAAGAATAAAGGAAGGTGTAATTAGCAGGTAAAAATGGATGGATTATGGGGGCAGATAAAGAAGGGAAGGAAAAGAATCGTATAGAGGAAATTAAAACACCGGAGCCACCTCAACGGATGTATCCTCTGGAAGCGCCATTTGAAGAACAGACGGGTTCTGTTAAAAAGCATGGAATAAAATCAGAACAAACAGAAAGTAAAAAATAATTTTAAAGGCCATTCGGTTAGAATGGCTTTTTTATGCGAATTTTGTTAATTAATTATTAGGTGTTTATGTTGTTGGAAATCAGGTTAAATGTATTTTTTTAAACATAGGTTAATGATAAAATAGTAGGGAAAAGGCGGTAATGGTAGTTTTTTGGATAAACTTGCAGCGCATTTTATTAATATTTTTTCCGGTTTTTGTATAACTTTATATTTCTGCTTTATATAAAAAATGCTTTTGTCATGGTTACAATTATATAATAATTTGTATAAAGCCTTTACTAGCAGTATATTTAGATAGTATTAACTTTTGTTAAGTTAGCCACAGAGTTTCTGCTAGAGCTTGATTTTTAATAAAATAGCTTTAAAAACAAATTAGATAATATGAAAAAAAGCCTACTTCTTTTTACCATTATCCTTACCGCAATAAGGGGCTTTGGACAAAACCTTCAGATATCGGGAGGAAATGATTTCTCTGCAGCGGTCTGCGAAAACCAGACGGTATTTGTTTGGGGAGAAAACAATAAAGGTCAATTAGGGATAACGCTAACAGATGCTCCATTTGGGGCTGCATACAGCAATGTTCCCACAGCTGTGAGAAGGGGAAATGTGAGCAATGCAGCAGGAACTTTAACTTATGGAAATTTGCCAGCCATTAGTCAGGTGGATGCAGGATCAGGTGCTCACGTTCTTGGTCTTTCCTGCGCCGGCCAGGTTTGGGCCTGGGGAGAAGGTGCTTTTGGACAGTTAGGTAGAAATTCATTGGAGGACAGTCCTGTTCCTACCAGGGTTCTCAGAGGTGCTCAGGCAGCTAAAATCGATGCGGTAAATGATCCTAATGGTATCTTCCTTCATGATATTTTTTATGTTTCCGGAGGTAATGCTTCTTCATTCGCTTTGGAGAAAGGAACTGGAAAGGTTTTGGCATGGGGACAGAATGCCAACGGACAGTTAGGGGATGGAACAACAATAGACCGCACCACACCTGTTTATGTTTTAAAAAATGACGGAACGCCGTTGACCAATATCGTACAGATTGAGGGTGGTGATGCCTGTACGTATGCTTTGGATGCGGATGGGTATGTATGGTCCTGGGGAGTTAATGATGGAAACCAGTTGGGAAGACCGGCAGCAGATGGAACTATGGCGGCTATTACTGCTGGTAGAGTAGTTCAGGGAGATCCGTTAAACAGTGGATATTCTCCTACTCCAACACCAACAGTATATCTCTCTAATATCGTACAGATTTCAGGTGGCGATACGCATTGTTTAGCATTGGATGCTAATGGAAATGTCTGGTCTTTTGGTGGTGACTGGGGAATTGGTCAGTTGGGTAGAGGAGGAACTGTTGCGGCAGCTACCGGGGTGTATCAGAATGATGCAAGAAGGGTAGTTATTCCTGGGCTTACTACGTATGGTACTGCTGAGGCTCAGTTTTTGGGTAATGGTGTGGATGGAAAAGCGGTGTTCGTTTCCGCAGGTCAGGCAAATTCTGCAGTTGTAATGGCGAATGGTAAGGTTGTAACGTTTGGTGCGAGAGGGTTGTTTAATACAGGGTCAACTTCCACGGGAGGTGGCGCTCCGATTTCATGTCCTGCTACAGACGGAGATTTGATTGGAGCTGGAACACTTGGAGATGGTAATGTCGCTTGTAATTCTACAGCTTGCGATGGAAAAGCAGGAAAACTGTTTAGTCCGTTTCCGGTGTATGTAAAAGATGGAACCAAACCTGGCAACCAGGATTTAACCGGAATTGTTTCGGTTTCCGATGGTGATGCCTGGTTTTTTGCAGTAGGTGCAAGCGGAGAGGCATATGCATGGGGCTGGAACAGAAGAGGTGAACTGGGTATTGGTGATTACGAAGATAAATGTAGAGCTGTTAGTTTTACGCTGCCTGTAGGTTGTAGTTTCGCAAGCCCTTGTCCTGGTAAGCCAAATCTTGGACCCGATGTGGTCACTTGTCCTGGCTTTTCAACAATATTAAACTCAAATATTCCTCAGACTTATCCATCCTATAAATATACATGGGAATATCGTGAGAAGGATACAGATCCATGGTTACCTCTTGGAGATCCTGAAAGTGATGATGTAACATATTCTTTTGCGGAGAAATTCGGGCAATACAGAGTAAGTGTGTCAGATGACAGAGCATCTGTTGCATTTCTATGCGGTCCATGTCCTGTTTTAATGGATACTGTGACCTATACTCCTGCTCCGTCTCCATATAAAGTGACTGCATGCGAGGATCCTACAAGAGAAATTGCCAGGTTCTCTGTGTATGAACCAAAAGACCTGAAAATTAAGTGGTATACAAACTATAATGATCTTCCGGGTACAGAATTGAATCCAGATGATATGGACTCTGTTATTGCGGTTTATTTCCCGCAAACCAATACCTCTGTGGCCGGCTGTGACCGAGCCTTGTATGCAGAAGATAAATCAAGTATAACTGGTTCAATCATGGAATCAATGCCGTGTAATCCGGCTGCAGAAGGAAATGTGAATGGTCCGCTTTATACAATGATTACAGCTACTCAGGACATAAAACTTACAGAGGTGAGTTTCTTCCAGGGAAGTGGTTGGGGAGCCGGAACATTTGAATTAGCAGTTTATCCAAACGTAATTCCCGGATCAATATATTGTGGTGATTGTTCACCTGCCGGAAATTATAACGGACCGAGTGGGACAGGAACGGTAATAGCCACAACAACCTTCCCTGAGGCTAATACGGCAAGAACCTGGACACTTGATACTCCTTACGAACTGCCTGCCGGAACCTACTGGCTTTCAATTAAAGCCAGTGCCGGAGCGTTAAAACCTTTTAACTGTGGTAATACGACAGCTCTTAATCCTAGCAGCAACCTTTGGGCTACTCCTGCAACTGAACCAAATGGGGTACTTACAGGAAATGCTTCAATCAATCAAAATAATTCAAAGAATAAAGGAGGGTTGTATAACATCACCTATACCTCAGGTCCTACTTATTCATGTGGTAAAATTCTGGTTTGTGTGGAAGGAGAGTGTATACTTCCTGTAGAATTTATTTCCTTTGATGCTCACAGGATTTCGTTATCCCACGTGGCTGTAAACTGGGCTACTGCCAAAGAAGAAAAGTCCAAAGAGTTTATTGTGGAAAGATCTTTTGACGGAGTTACTTTTGTTACAGTAGGGAAAGTAAAGGCTGCCGGAAACTCTAATTCGGTTTTGACCTATTCGTTTACCGATAAAAACGATTTCAAAGGTACTTCTTATTACAGGGTGCGTGAAATTGATTTCAACGGTGATATTACAAGTACCAAGGTGGTAGCAGTTAACGGTTCAGGAGCATCTTCCTTTAAGTTTAAGGTAATTCCAAACCCCAATAAAGGATTGTTTAACGTTCAGATAGTGAATCCGTCAAAAGGAAATTATGAATTCAGAATTACAGATGTGCTTGGACAGGAGGTATACTATGTAGCATCTTTATCTGAAGAAGGATCTATATACGAAAAAGAAATTAATTTAAGTCACTTACCATCAGGCGTATATCTGATCAACGTCATTGGGGCCAATGATATTCTGATGGAAAAAGTTATAATCGAGTAATCGTCTTTTAACTCAACTACAATGAAAAGCTACCCGTACGGTAGCTTTTCTCTTTTGTACACATTTATCAATAAAAGACTCCGTTTTCCGTTTTAAAGAGATAAGGGGAAATAACTCCTCCCTTTTTATTTTGTGATGAATTTTATTCCTGCCAAATTTGTAGTTAAAGGTGAAATTTGAACTGTTCATGGGGATTAAAAGAAAACATGTTTTTGCGGGCATCGTTGCCATTTTTTTATTTCTGATTATCTGGTTTATCTCTATAGCCCTGGCTTATCCTCCTGTACCTCCTGAGGACTCCAATGCAGCCGCTCTTTCAAGAGATGAACTCTCACCAGGATTTTACAGAATTGGGAATAACTGGTTCAAAAAGAATGAGTTTGGGATTTATGAAATGTATATTGAAGGTGCTCCTTATGACAGGGGAGTGATCAATGGAAAATTAAGTAGTGAACTTGTTAAAAGACAGGAAGATGTATTTGTAGGGCAGATAGAAGAGCTGGTTCCGAATAAAACGTATCGTGGATTTTTAAAGTACCTCATTGGCTGGTTCAACAGAAACCTCGATGAAAACATCCCTCTGGAATTTAAGCATGAAATCTTTGGGGTATCTCTTTCGGCTTCAGAGAACTATGGTGCGATCGGAACGCCCTACCAGCGGTTGTTGAATTATCATGCCGCTCATGATATCGGCCATGCCTTGCAGGATAAAAATCTGGTAGGCTGTACTTCGTTTGCTGCCTGGAACGATAAGAGCGATGACGGAAGCCTGGTTATAGGAAGAAACTTTGATTTTTATGTGGGAGATGAATTTGCCCAGGATAAAATTGTAGCATTTGTGGCCCCTGACAGTGGATATAAATTTATGACGGTTACATGGGGAGGTATGACAGGGGTACTTTCCGGTATGAATGAAAAAGGCCTTACAGTCACCATTAACGCAGCCAAATCCGATCCTCCGCTTGGAGCTGCCATGCCTATCTCTTTGCTTGCACGGGAAATACTCCAATATGCATCTACCATAGATGAGGCAAATGCCATTGCAGCACAACGTAAAACGTTTGTGTCAGAATCCCTGTTAATTGGTTCTGCAAATGAAAATCAGGCTGCTATCATTGAAAAATCTCCCACCAAACAGGGGCTTTTTAAGTCGAATCAGAATTACATTATATGTTCCAATCATTACCAGAGTGAAGTCTTTGCCAGTGATCCTTTGAATATTCAGAATAAACAGGAAAGCTCATCTCTTTACAGGTATGAACGAATGAATCAGCTGATCAGTAATTTCGATAGAATAGGCGTAAAGGAAACAGCAACGATTTTAAGGGATAAAAACGGACTGGATGATAAAGTGCTGGGGTATGGTAATGAAAAAGCACTAAATCAGTTGATTGCACATCATTCAATTATCTTTAAACCTGCCCTGAGGCAGGTATGGGTTTCTTCCAATCCTTACGTTCTTGGGGCCTATGTGGCTTATGATCTCAATAATATTTTTCAGCTAAAGGGGCTGGATAAGGACACCGCCGTATATGAAAGATCCCTGATAATTCCTGCAGATCCTTTTATTTCTACTCAGGAATTCAGAAATTATGAGGCGTTTAAAAGTCTCAAAAAATATCTGAAAAAACAGATGAGTGTAAAGGCTTTAGTGCCAACAGATTCTGTGGCAAAAATGCTACAATGCAATCCTCTTAGTTATGAAGCACACTGGATTGCAGGAGACTGTTATAAGTATCTTGGAAAAAAAGAGGAAGCTGCTGCCAGATACAAAGAGGCTTTAAGTAAAGAAATACCGACATTACCTGAAAAGAATAAAATTGAAAAACTATTAAATACGCTATATGAAAACTAATTTTATTAAAGCATTTTTTACTTTAAGTATTTTATTTTTTACTGCAACGGTTTCAGCTGCTCAGGACCTTATCCTGAAACGAGGAGGAGAGGAAATTTATGGGAAAGTGCTGGAAATAAAAGAAGACAAAATTTTTTATAAAAAGGATATCAATGATTCCACAACGATTAGCATTGATAAAAGACTTGTCTTCATGGTGAAGTTTGAAAACGGAGCAAAGATTGTTTTTGATAATCTGATTGTTGCTGAGCCTGTAACAGCTGTCCCGGTAGAGGAAGTAGAAGAAGAACCATCAGGTCCTATGCTTATTGAAAGAAGGGGCAAAGAACTGTATTTTTACAATGGCAGGTATTATTCCATAAAAAGACTTAATCCGATATTGCTGGCAACGGAAGATAAGGAGATTAAAGACGAGCTTGCTACCGCAAAAGCAGCAAGTATAGGAAGCTGGGTACTGTTTGGCGCATCTTTCCCGTTAGGTACAGTAGGACTGGCAGGCCTTCTTATGATCAACGATCCCATAACCTATGGAGGCGCGGAGGACCCGCTGGCAAGACCTCTTGCTGTTGCGGGATTGGGATCTTTTTTGTTATTCCAGGCGGGAAATATACTTCTTAAGAAGGTGGTAAGAGATAATTGTGGCAGAAGGGCTGTAGAGCGTTACAATCAATTACAACTTTTAAATAAATAATTCACCCTAGCATGCAGGCACCCGAAATAGAATTTAAGGATAAGGAGCAGGTTAAAAGGTTTCAGGAAAAAAAGCTGGGTGAGTTAATAGAGTACCTTCTGGAAAAGTCACCATACTATAAGGAACTCTTTCAAAAACATAACCTTCAACAATCGGATATCAAAACACTGGATGATCTTGCGAAGATCCCGGTGTCCACCAAGTACGATCTTTATTCCAGAAATTCGGATTTCTTATGTGTTCCCAGGAATAAAATAGTCGATTATGTTACAACTTCAGGAACCCTTGGTGATCCGGTAACCTTCGCATTGACGGATGGAGACCTTGACAGGCTGGCCTACAATGAAGCCATTTCATTCCTTTGTGCGGAATGTGGTCCTGATGATGTTTTTCAGCTTACGACGACCATCGACAGGAGGTTTATGGCGGGCCTGGCCTATTTCCTGGGTGCCAGAAAACTTGGGGCAGGACTTGTAAGAGTGGGATCAGGTATTCCGGAACTACAATGGGATACCATTCAACGCATACAGCCTACCGTGCTGGTGGCTGTTCCTTCTTTTATCATTAAACTTATTGAATACGCAGAGGCCAATAATATTGATTATCGTGCCAGCTCTGTTAAAAAAGCAATCTGTATAGGCGAGTCGGTCAGAAATCCTGATTTTTCCCTCAATACACTGGGGCAGAAAATTGAAGATAAATGGGGAATAAAGTTGTATTCTACCTATGCATCCACTGAAATGGTTACGGCCTTTACCGAATGTGGTGCTTCAAAAGGCGGACACCATCATCCGGAACTTATCATTGTAGAATTTCTGGATGATCAGAATCGGCCTGTAGAGGAAGGAACTCCGGGCGAAGTAACTATTACGACCTTGGGGGTAGAAGGAATGCCTCTTTTAAGGTTTAAGACGGGAGATATATGTACAGCCTACTACGAACAGTGTACATGTGGAAGAACCAGTATGCGTCTGGGCCCAATACTGGGGCGTAAAAATCAAATGATCAAATACAAAGGGACAACTTTATATCCTCCTGCTTTATATGATATCCTTGATAATATGCCTATGGTCAGGAACTATCTGGTTGAAGTATTTACCAATGAAATAGGAACGGATGAAATCTTAATCAGAGTAGGTTGTACAGAAGTATTGGACAATTACGAAAGGGAAATAAAGGATCATTTCAGAGCCAGGTTACGAGTGGCTCCTGTGGTCCGGTTTGAAGATCCTAAGATAATTCAGTCTCTGCAATTCCCTGAGACAAGCCGTAAAGCCATTAAGTTTATTGACAAAAGAAACACGGTCTTATCCTGATCTGTCATCGGATGTCGAACCCTTTACCATCTTTTCTTCTGGTAAATCGGTGCTCATCCTCTAACGGGACATCCCGGCCGTGAAGGATATCCATATAAAATTGCTGTAGATTGGGAAAGCGGCTGAATAGCCTTACGTTGCTATAGTAATTGTGCTCTTTTCCTGCAAGGGGATGAACGTTTATATAATAACTGTTACCTGCCAATGGTTTTTTTACACGTTCTCCCAATTGTTTTCTTAGCGTTATTAAATGGGCTCCGTTCAGGGTATGATCTTTTTTGTTATAGGTAATGTAGATGCATTTTTGAATAGTACTTTTTTCCAGCCAGCGTTTGTGGCGTTTCTGTTTTACCGCAGCAGCATTCATTAGTAGTGTTTCAAATAGTACCGGGTAAGAATCCAATCGGTTTTCCTTTAAACATTCCATATAAACAGTATTTCCCAGGCTGTGCATATGTAAGGTCAGTGTTAATCCGGCTTGCTTTTCTTTTATGTTGCTTAACGTTTGAATGTATTCTGAAAAGTGGGGTGCAGACTTTTTAAAATTGCGTTTTGAGTTATAAAAGTTTTTTATTCTGCCGCTTTGAGGTAACAGGCTGGGCACATCAAAGGCAATTACCGGTACATCGAAAAGCAGACGGATATCAGCTGCTCTGTTAAGCGCTAATGGAAAGTCTTTGCCATCACCATGAACGTAGGTTACGATTTCTTTCGAGTAGCCAGACAGTTGCAGCGCTTCTTCCAGGGAGGGGACTTCTTTCAAATACCAGCAAGGGCTTTTCCAAAGAGCCAATAAGGTTGTAAAGTGTTTAGAGAGAATGGTTTCGTCGGAAAAAAGCTTTGAGCTGTCCTCAGCTTTTTCTCTTACGGTTACCATTATAACAATAGTGTCTTCCGGAGAGCAAGGCAGGGAATCTGCCCATAAAAGTCGGGGACCGGTTAGCTGGTCATAAGGAAATCTGCTTTGAGAAAAGCATGCTGAATTCAGAAGAGTATATAAGAAAAATGCCCCTAGGCTTAGTAACTTTTTGGGTTTCATCGATCCCTGTTTGGTTGTTTTTGGTAAATTATTTTACTTTAAAAATAGTATAAACCATTTTGTATCAACATTTGATTTTTAAAAAACATGAAAAAGTTATTTGCACTTTTGTTAACAATGTGCTCCGTAATTTTTGCGGCATCAGCGCAGCAAGAGCTACTCCAATCGACAGAAGTAGTATGGTATGGGATTGATTTTTCTCATTCCAAGTTCATTGGTGAATTTAGTCAGTTTTCAGATGCAGGAACAAAAAGCAGCGAAGAAATTCAGGTAAAGTATTTCCCTGCATGGAATAACATCGTTATCACAGAATCGGAAAAGTATAACATAAAAAAGTTTTATGGCTTCGATGAAGTAAAAACGGATTTGGAACTGGTTAAAAAGAATAACGCAGCGGCAGATATAGATGCTATTTTTGATCAGGCTGCAAAAAACGACCTGTCTGAAGAAAAGGTTCAAAAAATTATAAGCAGCTACCAGATATCAGGAAAAAAAGGATTGGGACTGGTTTTTATCGTTGATAATTTTAACAAAACAGAAGAGCAGGGAAGCATTTATGTGACGTTTTTTGATCTTGCCACCAAAAAGGTGCTTTTGACAAAACTGTACGTAGGAAAGCCAGGAGGTTTTGGTTTGAAAAACTACTGGGCAAGAGTGGTCTATAACGTAATGGAGGCTAGTGGCAAAGATTTAAAAAAAATAAAAAAAGGTAAAAAATGAGCTTCCTTAGAAGTCAATATGAAAGCTGAATTTTAAATAAAATTTTTCTGTTCCGGGGTGATCATGGTAGTTGAGCCGCCATAAAGCATCCAGCCTGATCACCCTGAATATATTTTCTATGCCCACTCCGGCTTCCATAAAAGGCTCTTTGGAAAGACTGTACATTTCTGGTAATAATATCATTTGCGCTTTATTCTTATCTGATAATGTGCCGGTCACAGCTTTAAAGAATACTACTTCTCTCCATTTTAACTTTCGCATCAATGGAATTTTGTTAAAAAAGTATCCGTCGAAGTGATGCGATACATGTATGGTTACATATTGATCACTTACAAATTCAAAGAACCGCATTGAATTGAAAATGTACTCATCATTAAAGATGGTCTGGTTACCGTTGTGTAGCTCCAGTAAAGGGTAGGGGAGTGTACCAAAAACTTTTCCTGCTTCAGCACGATACCTCGTATAACCTATATTTTTTATTCTTAGTCTTTGACGAATACTTAATGCGATTTTCTGATAGTTGTACTGGCTTCCCAATACATCTTTTAGTCCCAGGACTACAGCAGCATCAAACACAGGATAGGGGGTACCCAGACTAACTCTTTTATAATCTCCTCTCAGAAACTTTTCCTTATAGGCATAATGTGTATAAAAAGAAATCTCTGTAGTGGTAATGGACGAGATGTTGATGGTATCTCGGGTTTCCGGAAGTTCTTTATTATAACTCAGTTTGCCTACAGGCTGCATAGAAGCATTCCTGATCTGTAGTTTATTTGACAGGTTTGGAGTCCAGAACTTCTCATAATAGAATTTGTATTCATGAATAAAGTTGAGACTGTTTTTGGGAGAAATCTTAAATATAGTATTCAGTATATTGTCGGGCCGGGTAAACGTCACCTGGCTAAAACCAAGCTGTTCTATATCGTGTTTCACTCTGAAGCTTATAATTTCATCCGGATCTCTTTTCCTGAAATAGGTTATACCAGCTCCGTATTTTATCTTTTCATCTCTCAGTCCATATGCAGCGTAGCCGTCCAACAATACCCTTTTGCTGAAGGTTGGATTGGTTCTAAAGCCAACTCTGAACCTGTTACCTTCAACAGGATTGTACGAATATACCCTGTAGATCGGCCCCAATTCGATCTTTTTAATTGGAATATACCCCTTAAATAAAATCAGATATCCTTTAAATGCTTTGGTGTTTTTAACGGAGTCGGTAAGATGATACAAAGCCTGTTCTGATGATGAAAGCGTATCGTGTCTTATGTTCTCCCAATACGTGTCATCGTGTTCAAGCGCATCTTTTTCCACTATTGTAGATGCTTTGTCATCAAACAGGTTAGGTGCAAAAGGAGGATCGAGGTTAAAGTTTTTATTGGAAGTACTTCTTGAAGCAAAAAACTTTTGCGTTTTTCCTGAATGGGGAACCAGTACTTCGCCGTACACATAAAGCTGTTCTGTAGCAGGAAGCGACTTGGCTGCCGTATCGGTATAGGTTTGCCGGAATCCAAAGGAAGTAATAAAATTAAGGTTGATTTCCTGTCCGGCTTTTCCGTCTATTTCTTTAATGGTAAAGGTAGAATCATTTACCCACATAGTGCCTGACAAGGTAAGCTCCTGCTTTCGGGAAGGGAAATAGCGTATTTTATAACACCAGTTGCCATCGACATAACCGCTGTCCAGTAGTTCGTAATCGTAATGACGGAAGCAGGTTCTACTAACAGGACTGATAAAGTTTTTATTAAACATCAGCAGATAGTCGTCATAGATATAACCAGTCAATGCAAGACTGGAAAATAATTTATTTATGCTTTCATTTTTCAATCCTGAAAGTCTGGTGGCTTTTATCACTTCTTTCTGTTTGGAGCCATCGTTCTGATAAAATATATCCGATACAGTTTCCAGCAGCATTACAGGAAGGTAAGGCTTACCTGCTATGGTATCGGTGTTTTCAAAAAAGAACGCAAAGGGCTTAAGATAGAATTGTTTCTTCAGGTTTTCGTCAAAGTCTCTTAATCCTATTATGGATTTATTGTACGATTCGTAAGAATACCTGGGAAGTGTCTCTTTCCGGAAGTGTTTTTTATTCGAGACCACGTTTCGTATAATTCTGTAGGCAGGATTTTCTCTTACCGAAACAACAATTTCACTGAGGTGTTCGATGTCTTCTTCCAGCAGAATGGTGATATGTTGGGACCGGTGTTTTTTGATGGCCACTTTTTGTTCCAGATATCCTATGGTTTTGACAAGGAGACTATCGGCTTCGGTTGTTGTTTCCAGGGTAAAGTTGCCTTCAAAATCCGAAACGGTTCCCTGGGATTTGTCCGTGAAATAAATGTTGGCAAATGGAACAGGTTCTTTATGGTGGGCATCCAATACCTTCCCTGTAACCCGTGTGCTTTGTGTATACGCAGTCTGGGGTAAAACAAATAAAAAGAATAAAATAAAAGATGCAACCCCTGAACAGAGTTGCACCTTCTGATTCTGAAATAGTAAAGTTAATGAATGAGTCTTTTTCAAAGGTTAATTTGCTCCTTCTTCCAGTCGGATTAAATGAGACAGATTTTTGATGACTCTGTCGTGTTTTTTTACAAAAGGATTGTTTAAATCCCACACGTATCCTGCAAGTACTGAGCAAATCTGTTTTTTAATTTCTTCATCAGGGTTAGGGGCAAAGAAGATATCCTGAAGCGTTCCGTCGTACCAGCCCATAACATAGCTTCTGAAGGTATTTACTCCCTGCATGGTTGGCTCCATAAAATCTTTTTCCCAGTCAACCTTTTCACCTTTAAGTTTCTTTACGACCAGATTGGCTGCAGTAGCTCCTGAAACGGTGGCCAGTGTTACTCCTGAGGAAAATATCGGATCCAGAAATTCTGTAACGTTTCCTGTTAGTACAAATCCGTCACCGTAAAACTTATTGGTAGTTACGGACCAGCCTTCCAGGGTTCTTGGTTCAAAAACCAGCTCAACTCCCTCGAATCTTCGTTGCGTATGAGGTTGAGATTTGAGCATTGCCCTGAAACACTCTTCAGGCGTTCCGTTAAATCTGTCAAAAAACTGCTTGTCACCGACAAATCCTACAGAGGTATTTCCATTCGAAAAAGGAATGATCCAGATCCATACCCCGGGTTCATGGGCCACTATTGTAATTCTGTTGGGTTCTTCGTCTATATATCTGTTGACGTCAACCATATGGGCAAAAAGCGTTTTTCTTGCCGGAAGATTGGAAGGCTGATCAAGATTGAACAGCTTGGGAATAACCCTGCCATATCCGCTGGCGTCTACAATAAACCTTGCTTCGATCGTGCTTTTATTGCCGTCTTTATCTTCAATGGTGGTGACGCTGTCGCTGCCATTAAACTGAATGTCGGTAACACCTGTTTCAAACAATACAGGAATCCCTTTGCGCTCCATTTCGTCGGTAAGGGTCTTATCAAAATCTGCTCTGGGTACCTGCCAGGTCCAGGTCCACCCCTGTGTAAACTGGTTAGAAAAGTTGAAGTCACAAATTTTACCGTCTTTCACGAATTTGGCACCAAACTTTTGCTGGAATCCTTTTGCCTTCACTGCTTCTAACAATTCCGCTTCTTCCAGAGCTTCCATACATCTGGGAAGCAGGCTTTCGCCTATAACAAAACGTGGAAATTTAAGCTTTTCCACCACCTTAACTTTTAATCCATACTTATGGATAATAGATGCGGCTACGGCTCCGGAAGGTCCTGCCCCTATTACCAGTACGTCAACTTTTTCAGAACTCATATTTTTTTAATCTGGTCTTTTACGAATCTACACTTTAGAAGGCTACTTTGGGAATCCAATTATTCATATACTACCTGTAGTAAAAATTATGGTTTATATAGAATCCAGTGATCAATTTTTAATAGCTTAAAATTACCTTAAATGTAAGAAATTAATAAAGTAAAGGAAAATAAGAATAGGCTTTGTCGTAAGTTGTTATGGGTTGATATGTTAAGTTGCTGGTAATGAGTATTTTTTGGGTCTGGAGTAGCCGGGATACCTTTTCGTTTTTAACCTTTTGTTTTTCTGACTAGTGCTTTGGTTTTGATCTGAATAATTGGGCATCTTAAACATTCTGAAGGTATCTTGCAATTGTCACAAACCTGTTTATAAATTAGCGGTGTGCTTTCAGATTTAACGAGAAATTATTGATGAAAGTATTCCTACACATGAGAAAAGCTCTTCACATGAACAGGAATAGTTATGGAATCCCTTCGTGGCTTCACCAGTAAGCTTTTAAAATTATCAACTATAACCATTAGAAAAATTATTATGAGAAAAATTAGTTTACTTTTTATTAATTTCCTGGTTGTGCTTCTCGTTTCCTGTGAAAATAAGAAACAGGAGCAGGCTAGTCACGATATAGATACAATTACCGTGGTGGGAGAAAATGCTTCCGGGGTTTCTCTGGAAGAGGTGTGGTCATCCGATACTACACTAAAGACACCGGAATCTGTTTTGTTTGATGAAGGAAGAAATGTTTTATATGTTTCCAATGTAAACGGTAATCCTACTGATAAGGACAATAACGGGTTTATCTCAAAAGTAAAACTGGATGGAACAATTGAGAACCTTGAATGGGTAACGGGACTTAGCGCTCCAAAAGGCATGGGACTTTATAATAATATCCTTTATGTTACGGATATTGACAAACTGGTTGAGATCGATGCCGAAAATGGTAAGATTGTAAAAACGCATGAAATACCGGGTGCAGGGTTCCTGAATGACGTATTTGTTACAGGTGATGGCGTCGTTTATTTCTCCGACAGCGAAACCAATAAAATTCACAAACTGGAGAATGGTACTGTAAGCTTGTTCTCTGATCAGAATCTTGACAAACCAAACGGTCTATTTATTAAAGACAATACGCTGTATTTAGCTTCTATGGGAAGCAGCGATTTTAAAGCGATTGATCTTGATACTAAAAAAGATACTGTTTTGGCTACAGGTATCGGAATGGGTGACGGTGTAGAATATGTCGGCTCAGGAGATGACTTTCTGGTATCCGACTGGGAAGGTGGGATTTACTATATTTCCAATGGAAAATCTCAAAAACTGATCGATTCAAAAGAGCAAAATGTAAATACTGCCGACATAGAATTCATTCCTTCTGAAAACTTACTGTTAGTACCTACTTTTTTCAGAAATAAAGTTGTTGCTTATAAATTAATTAAATAAAAATGTAATAACCGGATAACTTTAACGTCCAAAAACTACACAAGATATTGGATTGAACTTGTGTAGTTTTTGTTTTTTTAGAAGGAAGATTTTCAACTGGGTTGTTTTTAAAAAAGTTGAGAGAACTCTATCATTTTATTACTCTTCGTCGTTAAATACTAAAAAGTAACCTATGTAAGGTATGCAGTATATGGTTGATATGTCTTTTCCCATTAATTACGACGAGAACTTCATGAAGCTTGTTCCCGTGCAGAAAGATCATATCAACTATCTTGTAAGTAAGGGAATTGTACTTTCCTATTCTCTATCCATAGACAGAACACGGTTGTGGGCTATCATAAAGGGAAAGAGTGAAGATGAAATCAAAAATATCCTTTCGGCTTTTCCGCTGTATTCCTATTTCAGATTTACCATTTATCCCTTAGCCTTTCATGCATCAGGATTCATTCCCAATGTGTCCATGAATTAATTATTCTTCAAGTACAGCAGGGTAGAGGAACTCGATAAAGGGAAGCATTTCCTTGCAATATTTTTTGGTCAGGCTTTTAAGTTTACCTTCTTCTATTTCTTTGTCGGTAATTCCTTTCGATACAATAAAGCTTTTGTACTTTATAAGATCAATGTAGGGATTATCTTCTTCATATCCTTTGGGTGCTCGGAGAAGTTTGTCTTCTTCCATAACCCCGAAAGTTCTTTTAAAGCTTTCTTTGTTGAGTATTTTTAATAGCTGTTCTCCATTATAGTCTATTTCCTGACGTATTTTGTCAAGTATTCCCTTTTCAGGCATATATACACCTCCTGCAACAAAGCTTTCATTACCAGGCTGAATATGAATGTAGTAGCCCGGCCCAAAAGATTTTCTGCCTTTTACACTTATAAAGGCTGAGAAATTTTTCTTGTAGGGAGTTTTATCTTTGGAAAAGCGTATATCCCGGTTAATTCTGAACAAAGTATTTTTAGCTTCTATACCTTTTACCTTATCGTCAAAGTCAGTTATGTCATTGATTATCTGCTGTACAAGCTCTGTGAACTGTTTTCGGAGTGCCTCATAAGCAGGTCTGTTTTTATCAAACCACTCTTTATTATTGTTTTTTTTGAGTTGTGTAAGAAACTTTAAAAGGTCTTTGTTCATACTTTTACTACCCGTTTTCAAGAAAAAAAATCTAAAGGATTTTAAACTTAAAATTAAAAATCCTATTTTTACTAAATATACGATTAGAATAAATCAATGAAAAATACTTTCTCTGTCGTTGCATCAGTTGTGGCAGCCAGGCCTCAGGTCCGGAGAAAGTAGTCTATTGTGTAAAATATATGGATGAAAGCCCCGGACCTCGCAGTTTGGGGCTTTTTTGTTTTATACCTGATTAGAAAAGAAAAAATGAGTTCAATCTATACCTGTACTATTTCATGCATGACAGTGGCGGTCGTGGCCGCGTCAGTGGCAGTCCCAGTGGATATCTCTCCGGGTAAGGCATGCATTTAATAGACTTTACTATAGAATACATGAAGCCCCGGACCTTAGTTCGGGGCTTTTTTATTGAATCCTGAAATATCACCAGACATCTACATAATATGAAAACAGAACCTGAGTTTTATGACTTTTCAGAGCGGAGCAATTCTATTCCGGTTTCTTTTATCCGGGAAATCCTTAAAGTCGCTTCTTCCAGAGACCAAATCTCTTTTGCGGGTGGTCTGCCCAATGCGGAGTTCTTTCCTATTGCTGCGTTGCAGGAGATTACTAATAAAGTAATACAAACCGATGGGGCCAAAGCGCTTCAATACACTATCACTGAAGGCTATCTGCCCCTGAAAGAATGGATTGTCAGGTGGTATAGAACAAAACGGGGAATTGATGTATCTCCGGATGAAATTCTGATTACAAGCGGTTCCCAGCAGGGGCTGGATCTGATAGCTAAAATTTTTATAAATAAAGGAGATTCCATATTTATGGAAAATCCAGGGTATCTGGGAGCAATTCAGTCGTTTGCGGCTTATCAGCCAGAATTTATACCGGTTTCCTTAACCACTCAGGGTATTAATGTGGAGGAGCTTAAAGTAAAAAGTACTTCGGTTAAAGGCAAATTTGTTTATGGGGTGCCCAACTTTCAGAATCCTACCGGAATTACTTATTCTGTAGAGACAAGGCTGAAGCTGGCAAAGCTTTTGGACGAACATAAACTTTTGTTTGTGGAAGACGATCCTTATGCAGATATCAGGTTCAGAGGAAAGGTGTTGCCCGGATTGTTAACATTAAATAAAAAAAGGACGATTCATCTGGGATCTTTTTCAAAAATGATTTCTCCCGGATTAAGACTGGGGTGGATCATAGCGAATAAAGAAATTATAAAAAAGCTGGTGCTGGCCAAACAGGCGAGTGATCTGCATACCAACATGCTTTCTCAGATGATCGTTTGTGAATTCCTTCGTGAAAAAGGGATAGAGGAGCATCTGGAACTGCTTCAGTACGAATATGGAAAACGCTGCGACCTGATGAGAGCTCTTATACTCGAGTATTTCCCGACAACGGCAGAAGTTTCCAGACCTGAAGGTGGGATGTTTATGTGGGTAAAATTACCAGAAGAATATCCTGTAAAGGAAATATTGGATGAGTCTGTTAAGGCGGGAGTAGTATTTGTCCCGGGAGCAGAATTCTGTACCAGTACTGTAAAAGAAAATGCCATGAGGCTTAATTTCTCCAATGCTTCCGAAGAAGAGATACTATTGGGAATTGTCAGAATAGCTAAGGCTATTGAGCATTGCAGGAAGAAAGGAGTGTAGTCCTTTCTTCTTTACGATGCTTTGCCTGACTTATATTTTAAAGAGACTTTTTCCTGAATGACATCCTGGATAAGTCTCTTTTCTATTTTACTTTCCAGCCAGGAGATGATATCAAAATATATGAAGGCTCGTTTTTCATAAGGACTGTTGACCAGCGGGAGTAATTGTGATTTGAGGCGTACAAATCGCTCGTACAGCTCTTTGTCCCGGGTATTCTGATTCAGGTCTTTCAAAAACTTTAATATAAATTTCTGAAAAAGGTGAAGGTCTTCTTTCTTCAGTAAGAATCGATAGGTGGATATAATGTAATATTTTATTACATCGTAATTGCCCAGCTCATAGTGACAGATAAGGTTGAGGATTCTGGCAAAACAGTGCAGGTCTTCCCGGATATCTCCGTCAGGAATATTAATGATTCTGTTGAGCCATTTCAAAGCTCCGTGAAAATCACTTGCTCCAAAGTACAGACAGGATAACTTGTAATTAATGATCAGTTCCGAATGTTTGTCTACCACTTCAAGCAGCTCGTATATCCTTGTATCAGGACTTTTCATTAATACTTCAACACCTTTGGTAAAATCTCCCGTCATGAAGTATTTATTGATTTCGTGGATATAATAATATTTTAGGAGCCTGATCCGTATACTTTCGTTTTGCAGGTGGTTATAGGTGGCAGCAATGGAATGCAGTACTTTATTGGTCTCCACAAAGTCATTATACATATCAAGCTTATACTGTGCTATAAGCAGGTTGTTAAGACATTTAATGTACAGCTCGGTACTTGTTTCTTTTAGCTCTTCATGGGTGTCGAAGAGTTTCACAAGTTTTAAAGCATATTCATATCCATTTCTGAAGTCCTGGATAAACAAATAATAGCCCACATAAAGCCTGTAAAGGTTAAGTTTTTCCGAAATGGACAAATCCTCTTCTTTAAAATCCGGAATATTAGAGTTGAAAAACTCTTTTACTCTCAGAAAGTCGGTCTCATCTCTGATATAGCCTATCTTGGTATAGTAGGAGTTAAGTTTTATAGACAGGTTAGAGAACGTGTTGATGTTGTTAATTCTTTTGTTGATGGTTCGGGCTTCTTCTATGATCCTGTCCACCTTGTCCACCGTATCGTGATCAATGGTTTGCATCAGCACACTTTTCTCCAGTTTGATGATCTCAAGCTGCAATTCAAGGTTGTCGTGGACCAGCGCCATTTTTCGGGCCTTTTTCAGGCAATTCATCCCCTGGGTGTAAAGTCTTCTGGAAAAAAGCAGCTGGGCATAATCGATCTGCTCCCTTATTTGAAGGTCCAGAATTTTGGGTGCATTAAATAACCGGATGGTCTGAAGTAATCTGTCATAAAGATAGGCTTTCATATTGGAAAGCTGTTCCGGCTTAAGACTGGGAAGCTTATCCGGAATCGAATCTTCATCAAATTCTTTTTGCTTATTGATATAATCAAACAGAATCAGCATTTTTTTGTCTTCTCCACTTCCCGAACTTCCATATAAGAGCTTGAAATATCTTTTTTCATTTTTGCTCATGGATTTAATAAGTTCGTAAAGACTTCTGGATTTTATTCTGGCCACCGTAGTTATTTTTTAATTAATTGCCTGAAATATAGTGCAAATCTAATGTATAATTTCGGATTTGCTGTAGAGTTATTGTGAAAACTCTATAGTATACGCAAAAAGTTTAAAAACGTAAAAATAAATTCATATATAATTGATATTTAGGTTGTTAAATTTAATGATGGGATTTTGGAATCGTATTAAAATGTAAATAAAAAAAATGTGCTAACATACAGCCAATATATTTGTGGGAGATTATTCGATGTTTATCTGATAAAATTTCATCCACATGGACAAAGTAAAAAAGAATGGAGCCCAAATGCTTGTTGAATGTCTTGAAAAAGAGGGTGTTGAGTATGTGTTTGGGTATTCGGGTGGAGCTGCTATTCCCATTTTTGATGCTTTATACGATTCTAAAATAAAACTAATTTTAACCAGACACGAGCAGGGGGCCACACATATGGCCGATGGTTATGCCAGAGCTACAGGAAAACCAGGGGTCGTGCTGGTAACCAGTGGTCCGGGAGCTACCAATACGATTACCGGTGTTCTGACCGCTCAAATGGATTCTGTTCCGATGATTATCCTTACCGGTCAAACCATTACCAGCTTGTTGGGAATGGACGCTTTTCAGGAAGCCGATGTATTTGGCCTGACAATGCCCGCTGTTAAGCATAATTATCTGGTAAAAAGGACTTCGGATATTCCAAGAATCGTTAAAGAAGCTTTTTATATTACCAATTCAGGAAGACCGGGGCCCGTTCTTATAGATCTTCCAAAAGATATTACTTCGGGTGTTTTCGAAGGACAGCCAAAAGAAACCTTTGAATTGCCGGGGTATAGAGTTCCTTCCAAACCGGACCAGAGTTCTGTTGAATCAATAGCGGATCTTTTTATGGCTTCTAAGAAGCCTTTGTTGCTGGTAGGACATGGAGCACTTATTGCCAAGGCAAGTGAGGAGGTAAGGCAATTGGCGGAAAAACTTCAGGCTCCTGTTACCACCACCTTATTAGGAAAAGGAGCCTTTCCGGAAACACACGAGCTTTCCCTTGGAATGGTAGGAATGTATGGAACAGTTTATTCCAATAAGGCCATGATGGAGTGCGATCTTATTATGTCCATTGGTAGCAGATGGGATGACAGGATCAACGGAAATCCAAAGAAGTTTTGCCCCAACGCAAAGAAAATCCATATCGATATAGATCCTGCGGAAATAGGAAAAATTGTAACTCCTGATGCCTATGCCATCGGAGATGCAAAAGAAGTGTTAAAAATGCTTATTCCTATGGTTCAAAAGCTGGATACGGAGAAGTGGCTGAAGAAATTAAATCAATATAAAAAAGAGCATCCTTTTACATATTCCAAAAATGAACCACTAAGAGCGCAATTTGTGATCGAAGAGGCATATAAAGTTTCAGAAGGGAAAGCTATAGTTGCTACCGACGTAGGGCAACATCAGATGTGGGCTGCTCAGTATTATCTTACAGATACGCCGGATCAGTGGCTTTCTTCCGGTGGTGCGGGTACCATGGGCTTTGGCTTCCCTGCGGCAATAGGAGCACAATTAGGTAAGCCTGAGCATAAGGTTCTTGCAATTGTCGGTGATGGTGGTTTTCAGATGACCCTCGCCGAGCTGGCCACAGCTGCTATTCACAAACTGCCAGTAAAGATTCTGGTAATCGACAACAAGTACCTTGGTATGGTGCGTCAGTGGCAGGAATTTTTCCTGGATGCAAGATATAGTGGGGTAGATATGGTAGTGAATCCGGATTTCGTAAAGCTTGCAGAAGCTTATGGCGTAAAGGGATTTCATATAAGTAGGCCTTCGGAGGTTACGAGTGTTTTGAAAGAGGCATTTGAGTACAATGACGGCCCCTGTCTGATACATGCAGAAGTTGTAAAAGATGACAATGTATATCCTATGATACCGGCAGGTATGTCTGCCGAACACATGATTACAGAACCTCCCACTGCTAAAATGGAAATGCCGGAGGGAAGCACCTAGGAGTTCGAATTTTTCCCTTGCTTCCATAGTAATATAACAAAAAACGAATCAGACCAATAGTTAAAATAAAACCCAACCAAACCTATGCAACATATATTTTCCCTGTCCATCAATCATAAGCCAGGCATAATGATCAGGGCGGCTTTAATCTTTGAAAGAAGAGGATTTGAGGTAGATTTCATGGAGATTTCAGGAGGCGACTCTAATGGCTTAAGTAAAATGATTATCAGGGCTAATGGCGATAGCGCTAAAGTAGAACAGATTGAAAAGCAGTTGGAAAAGCTTATCGATGTGGTAAGTGCGAAATATATTTCAAGTGAACTGGCTGTAGACAAAGCTCTGGAGCTGGAAAGTAAACCAGCCCTTCTGAAAGCGGTTTAGCAGGCAAAACAATTTTCTATTCTGGTCTGTTACTTTTTAAGGAATTGAAGGGAGGAGCTATGAGCAGATCAAAAGCATTAATTAGTGGTTTGGCAGGTGCATTGGCGCTTACAGCCGCAAATAAAGGATTGCAAAAGTATACCAGAAAGGCCCCTAAGGTGGATGTCTTTGGAGTGAGAGCAATAAAAAAAGGTTTAAAGGCTATTGGACTATCAAGACCTGGAAAGAAAAAACTCTTTGGGTTGAGCCTGGGAAGTGATTTGTTGTTTAATAGTTTGTACTACAGTCTTACGGCGTCAGGGAAAAGACCTTTGTTAAGAGGATCATTACTTGGTCTCGGTGCCGGAGCAGGTACCTTAAGTCTTCCTGGAATTTTAGGTTTCGGGAAAAAACAGGTTGGGTCTTCCTTTAAACAACGACTTCTTTCTGTGGGGATTTACCTGGCAGGCGGCCTGACAGCAGCAGGAGCGTATAGGTTACTTAGTAACAGATAGGAATGAACACTACGAAATAAAGATCTCCCCTGTGGGAGGTCTTTATTTATTTATTGGCTTAAGCTCTGTGTGTGCTCTTTGTGCCCGGTAAAGGGTAATAAGGGATCAATCGGAAAATCTGGGGGGAAAGTTAAAAAATCTTTATTTTGTACAAAGTTATGCAAAGTGAAGATTATAATTTAGTTAGTCTGGTGCTCCCC
>JGI12383J13903_1000254_pt1 | contig 45938 bp, 41 predicted proteins | sample Passage237B_FD_13903 | JGI IMG/M metagenome (IMG submission 13903)
AACATGACCAATTCCCCTTAACGCCTTTTCTTTAATGATAATCGTTATCATTCATTAGAAAAGTATATTGTTCATATCGAGACAATAGCCTAGGCCTATTTGGTGGGCTGCGATTAATAAGCTCAGCTAGATAGGGATGATAGAGGGCTCAGGAGAGAGCTGTTTCAGCTGGTGCCGAATTGGATTCGCGGGTAAATACGATTAGATGATCTGCTTCCACGCTGATATTGATTGTCTGGCCAATCTCGAAGTTGTGATGACTGGGGAGAGCGGCTTCGATATAGGAGCCAGTGGGAAGCTGTAGGGTATAAAGGGTTGAGGTGCCGACGAACAGCTTGCGATGGATAGTCGCTTGGTAGGGGCTTGCGGGGTTTTCTACCACATCGTCGGGGCGCAGCAGCACTTCAACAGCGGTGTTGGGAACCCACGGATAATCTTTGTGGCTTTGCAGTGTCCCGAGTTCTGTTTCAACCGTTCTGCTGCTGCGTAAAAATCCTGGAAGAAAGACTCCCTGGCCAATAAAGTCCGCTACATAACGGCTTTGGGGCTGGTGGTACAGGTTAAAAGGAACATCCCATTGTTCCAGTTTTCCTTTATGTAAAACTCCGATTTTGTCTGCGAAAGCAAAGGCCTCTTCTTGATCGTGAGTCACGATAATTGCGCCTATGCCACGCTTTTTCAGAATTTCTCTGACTTCCATGGCGAGGCCGCGGCGAAGTTCAGTATCAAGGCTAGATAAAGGCTCATCGAGCAGCAAAAGATCTGGAGATGGCGCCAACGCTCGTGCTAAGGCAACACGCTGTTGTTGGCCGCCCGATAACTCGTGCGGATAGCGATTCGCAAAACCAACGAGCTTCACAAGCTCAAGCAATTCTTCGCAAACAAGCTCTTTGGCTTTTGCGGAAAGCTTATGAAGACCAAAAGTAATATTTTGCGCGACGGTTAGATGAGGAAAAAGCGCATAGTCTTGAAACACCATGCCGATTTTGCGCTTTTCTGGAGCCAGATGGTGCGTGTCGGAACTCAGAAGTTTTCCGCATAGGGTAATAGAGCCTGCGCTGATCGGATGAAAACCAGCAATGGATCTTAATACCGTGGTTTTACCGCAACCGCTCGACCCTAATAAGCAACCGATTTCTCCTTGCTCCAGGACAAAACTGAGATTGTCGACAACCGGTGGAATATCTTCATTGGTGTCGTATCTGCAGATAATGTTCTGCACCTGGAGAAGGTGAGTCATGAATTAACGAGCTGCCTCTTCCGCTAGGAAAAGCATCAGTGCTTTTTGCGCGTGTAAACGATTTTCTGCCTCATCCCAAACGATGGAATATTTTTCATCTTCCAACAATTCAGCGCTGACTTCTTCGCCTCTGTGAGCAGGCAGACAGTGCATAAATACTGCGTCGGATTTTGCCAGGCTCATCAACTCGTGATTAACCTGGTATTGGGCAAATTTTTCTGCGCGAGCTTTTTGCTCTTCTTCTTGGCCCATGCTTGCCCATACATCTGTAACCAACCAGTCCGCGTCGCGCGCAGCGTCGCGCGGGTCGCGAACGATAGTAACTCGCTGGCGATTTTGTTCTACCAATTTCGCGTCGGGTTCATAGCCCTCAGGGCAGGCAATAACCAGTTGGAAATCAAATTGTGCTGCAGCGTTAATGTAGGACTGACACATGTTGTTGCCATCGCCAATCCACGCCACGGTTTTGCCTTTTGGACTGCCGCGATGTTCTACATAGGTTTGAACGTCAGCGAGTAACTGACATGGGTGAAAACTATCGGTCAGCGCATTAATGACAGGAACGGAAGAATAGCGAGCAAAGCGTTCGATTTTTTCATGTTCGAACGTGCGGATCATGATCATATCGACCATGCGCGACAGAACTCTCGCAGAATCTTCGATAGGTTCGCCACGACCCAACTGGGTATCTTTCGGAGACAGAAAAAGCGCAGCTCCTCCGAGTTGCGTCATGCCAGCTTCAAAAGAAACTCGAGTGCGGGTTGATGATTTTTCGAAAATCATCCCAAGCACTTTATTTTTCAGCGGTTCGATAACTTCACCAGCGCGCCAGGACTTTTTTAGGGCTATGGCTCTTTCAATAATGCTATTGAGTTCTGCGCTTGAAAGGTCCCGCAGGGTCAAAAAATGTCTTAGTGCCATAACTACTCCTCTAGCGGTTTTTGATCAGTTCTACCACTTTCTGCACAATCTCGTCGGCTTGGTCGTCACTGATGATGAGTGGTGGAAGCAAGCGAATCGTATTGCCCGCAGTTACATTAATCAAAATGCCTAGCTGTTTGGCTTTTTCCACCAACTCTGGGCAATCTTGATTGAGCTGAATGCCGATCATCAAACCCATTCCGCGCACGGTGACAACGCTGGGATTGCCTGCCAATGCTTCGGTGAAGTTTTTCAGCATGCGTTCGCCTAACTGCGCAGCGCGAGCAGTCAAATTTTCATTTTGGATCGTGTTAATGACTGATAAGGCTGCGGCGCAAGCTAGTGGATTGCCACCAAAGGTGGAACCGTGATTGCCCGGCTGGAACAAGGTCGAAGCGACGCCGCGCGCGAGGCACGCACCAATTGGAACACCGTTACCAAGTCCTTTAGCTGTGGTCACTATGTCTGGAAGAATGCCGGAATGTTGATAGGCGAAGTATTTTCCTGTGCGTCCATTGCCGGTTTGAATTTCGTCGAGAATTAATAACCAGCCGCGCTCATCACACAATTTGCGTAATTCTGGAAGATAAGTAGAAGAGGGAACTCGCACGCCGCCTTCGCCTTGTACCGGCTCCACCATAACGGCAACTGTGTTTGGTGTTGCTGCAGCTTTTATGGCTTCAATATCGTCGTAGGGAACGTGTACAAATCCGGAGACCAGCGGCGCAAAACCGACTTTGACTTTTTTATTGCCGGTCGCAGTCAAGGTTGCCATGGTGCGGCCATGAAAACTGTTTTCAGTGACTATGACTTCTGGCATCTCTATGCCTTTTTCGTGGCCGAACTTGCGCGCAAGTTTGATGGCTGCTTCGTTGGCTTCCGCGCCGGAATTGGAGAAAAAGACGTTATCCATGCCGGATACTTCAACCAGCGCTTTGCCGGCTGCGATTTGCGGCTCGATGTTGTATAGATTGGAAACGTGCAGCAGTTTGCTGGCTTGCTCTGTAATAGCCTTGGTGACAGCAGGGTGGGCGTGCCCCAAACCGCAAACGGCGATTCCCGCTAAAGCATCCAGATAGCGTTTGCCTTCAGAATCCCACACATAGGGACCCTCCCCTTTGACGAGAGTGGTGGTTCTGTTGCCATAGGTGTTCATTAGAGTCATATCCAAGTCCAGCAGCTACTGAAAAGACAGAGGCCCAAAATAAAACAGGCAGCTTTTGCTGCCTGAATGAGCGGACATTTTATAAGCAAAAGACCGCCTTGTAAAACTGCAATAAAACCGCAGAAAACTTAACGTTTCCAGTGCTTTTCCCAGGCAGTTAAGACCTTTTCCGGATACCAGTACTTGCCATAACTGCCGTTGTAACGGGCGAGACCTTCGGCCCAGCGGCCTTTTTCTTTGTCGATATAGTATTTGAGGATCGTACAGCCGTAACGAAGGTTGGTTTCAAGGTCGATGAGATTGTCTTGCTCTCGGCCGATCTCCTTTTTCCAAAATGGCATCACCTGCATCATGCCTTGAGCTCCGACGCGGGATACTGCATAAGGATCAAAGGCGCTTTCGATTTGGATAACCGCCAGAACCAGATCTGCGGGCAGGCCGACGCGGGTGGCTTCTCTATGAACCAGACGGAGAATGCGGAAGCGTTCATCAGGATCCTTGATGAACCTTTGTAATGAGGCTGATTTGGACAGCAGCCAGACTTCCGCATCAAAGCGATCCTGAAAACTTTCGGCCTGCTCAATCGAGTTTTTGAGCGCCAAGCGCATGACGTCGTCCACCTCATACTGAGGCGCCATAGCGCTGACCGGTTTCGTCAGCGTTGTGCTGAGAAACAGGGCCAGTATCAAACCAGAAACTTTCGATCTCACGAAACTCTTTAACTCACGCCTTACGAGCGATCTTCTCAGCCAAGAAGTTATCCAGCTCTGCCAGAGGGACATTGGTGCTTTCGCTATCCCTTCGGCCTTTGTACTCAACAGTACCGCCTTCTATGCCGCGGTCGCCGACAACCAAACGATGTGGAATACCGATCAGCTCCACATCCGCCAACATAACCCCAAGACGCGCCTTGGGTTCATCCAGGAATAGCACATCGTAGCCACTCTGGCTGAGATGTCGGTATAACTCTTCGCATTTTTGTGCAACGGCTTCCGATTTGTGCATGTTGATCGGCACTAGAGCGATCTGGAAGGGGGCAATGGCTTCCGGCCAGATAATGCCCTGCTCATCGTGGTTTTGCTCGATAGCTGCCGCCACCACGCGGGAGACGCCGATACCGTAGCAGCCCATGATCATGGTTTGCTCACGACCTGTGTCGTCCAATACCTTCGCCTTCATGGCGCTGGAGTACTTATCGCCCAACTGAAAGATGTGACCCACTTCAATACCGCGTTTGATTTCCACAACGCCTTTGCCGTCTGGGCTTGGATCGCCGCGCTCAATATTGCGGATGTCGACCACCTCAGTGTACTGAGCGTCGCGCTGCCAGTTGACATTTACGCTATGGAAGCCCGTTTCGTTGGCGCCGCACACAAAGTTCACCGCCACCGCCGCTGAGCGATCGACATAAACCGGAATTTGCAAGCCGATGGGGCCCAAGGAACCTGGCTCTACGCCGAATTCTTTTTCAATGCGGCTGTCGGGTGCGAATGTCAGCGGGTTGGCAACGCCGGGCAGTTTGCCGGCTTTTACTTTGTTCAAGGTGTGATCGCCGCGAATCACTAAAGCGATCAGCGGCTGATGGCCTTTTTCGTCTGGAGTGCCCAGGACGATCAGTGTTTTCAAAATGCTGGTCGCAGGAACTTGCAAAAAGCTGGCGACTTCTTCAATGGTTTTTTGTCCGGGAGTCGCAACTTTCTGCAGTTCTTTGGGGGATTCATTGCTGACTTGCGCAGGTGCAAGTGCTTCGGCCATTTCAATATTGGCGGCGTAATCACTGGCAGTGCTAAAGACGATATCGTCTTCGCCGCTGTCGGCGAGCACGTGGAATTCATGTGAGCCGGTTCCACCGATGGAGCCGGTATCCGCCAAGACGGCGCGGAAATCCAAGCCTATGCGGTTAAAAATGTTGCAGTAGGTTTGATGCATAACGGCGTAGGTTTCCAGCAGTGACTCGCGCGTCAGATGGAACGAATAGGCATCTTTCATGATGAATTCGCGGGCGCGCATGACGCCGAAACGCGGCCTGACTTCATCGCGGAATTTGGTTTGAATCTGATAGAAATTGGCTGGCAGCTGCTTGTAGCTGGAGATTTCGTTACGAATCAGGTCGGTGATAACTTCTTCGTGCGTAGGGCCAAGGCAGTATGGCGTATCATGTCGGTCATTAAAACGAGTAAGTTCGGGGCCGAACTGGTCCCAGCGACCGGATTCCACCCACAGTTCTGCAGGTTGAACAACCGGCATTAACACTTCTAATGCGCCGGATTTGTTCATTTCTTCCCGGACGATTTGTTCTACTTTGCGCAGTACTCGCAGGCCGAGAGGGAGCCAGGAATAAAGGCCGGATGCGGATTTGCGGATCATTCCCGCCCGCAACATCAGTTGGTGGCTGACAACAACAGCGTCGGCTGGCGTTTCTTTCTGAGTGGCGAGGAGAAATTGAGTAGCGCGCATAGTGGTCTCTGTCTTGAAGTTCGGGAAAAATGACGAGGCGCTATTCTAGTAGCAACCGGTTTGGCTGTCTTTAGCACTGATTTGTCTTTTATCCAGCAAAGGGGGTACGACATGTTCGAATTGCATCCGCAATTAAAGCAAGACACGTTTCTCGTCGGCTATCTGGACCTGAGTGTTGTTTTATTACATAAGGACAGCCAGTTTCCTTGGGTCATTCTGGTTCCGCAGCGAGACGAGGTCACAGAGATTCATCATTTGGAGCTGGCAGACAGGCAACAATTGATGGTTGAGTCTTGCCGCGTTGCGGAGGTGATGGTGGATCTGTTTTCGCCTCACAAAATGAATATTGCGGCGATAGGCAATCTGGTTCCGCAATTACATTTGCATCACGTGGCTCGTTTTACGAGTGATGCGACTTGGCCTCAGCCTGTTTGGGGGAGGGTTGCGCCAGTGCCCTATACAGAAGAAGTATTAAAGGAACGATTGAAGCGCTTGCGTCACGCGCTGGCGGGAGAGGGGTTTAGAGCAGATTTGTCTGAATAAGAGGCAAGAACGACAAAGCCGGATTAAATCCGGCTTTGTCGTCGAGAAAAGTTTGATGTAAGACTTACGCCACCATCTCTTTCAGTTTTTTCAGCGGACGAACTTTTACCTGAATGCTCGCTGGCTTAGCTGCGAAAGTGGTCTCTTCTCCAGTGAATGGATTGATACCTTTGCGAGCTTTACGAGCTGGTTTTTTCACAGTGACAACTTTCAGCAGGCCAGGCAGAACGAATTCACCAGGACCTTTTTTGCTGATGTGAGCTTCGATCAGGTTGTTCAACTCATCCAATACCGCAGTAACTTGCTTGCGGCTCAGTTCGGTTTGAGAGGAGATGTGGTTGAGGATGTCGGATTTGGAAAAACGCTCTTTAACGGACAGGCTAGATTTCTTAGCTGCTTTTGGAGCTTCCGCTTTTTTGGCGGGCGCTTTTGCAGAAGATTTTTTAGCGGTGGCTTTAGATGCGGCCATTGAATAAACCTCGTGGTTATGGTTGTAGTCAATTATGTTGAAGTTGTTGCCGATTCAGCATTCGGTTATCGCAGAAACGCCCTTTTCGTTAGGCACTGGTCGTTTTGGGTACTGCTCAACCAGGGGTTTTATAACCACCTAACGCGTGCGACTCATAATATATAGTGTATTCACCCTCCAGCGGCAATATTCGATATAAAAAAACCCGTATTTTTTAGCTCTTTTGTGCTTAGAGATTCCCGGCAGGGGGTATTTCCCCTTATGCGAACCCCTCGGGGTGTTTTTCGTACAGGGGCGTCATGTATAATGCAGCGCTTTTTTGGCGGACACCGATGGTTTGGCGCTTGCCGTTGAATTCCAGCAATTTGTTCCCATCTAGCAGTTCCGGACGAGCCTGTGGCGCAGGCTCTCGGTGAGCCCCGCTGGGGCTATTTGATTTTGGTGGAGACTGTTGCATGCCAATCTACGAATACCATTGCCAATCCTGTCAGCACGAATTCGAAATCCTTCAGAAGATCAGCGATGCTCCTCTGACGGATTGTCCCGAGTGCCACGAGCCGAGTCTTAAAAAGAAAATTTCCGCCGCTGGTTTCCGGCTTTCCGGTAGTGGCTGGTATGAGACTGATTTTAAAAAGTCTGGTCATAAGAAGAATCTGGCCGGCGATGGCGGAACCAGCGATAGCGGTAGCAAGGGCGAAGCGAAAGCGGACAGCACAAAAACAGGCGGAAAAAGCGCAGGCAGTAAGTCGGCGACTTCTTCCGATTAAATGACTACAAACGGGTAAAAACTATGCGCACTGATTATTGCGGACTTCTCAGCTCCGCCGACATCGATAAAGAAGTCACTCTTTGTGGCTGGGCCGATCGCCGTCGCGATCACGGTGGTGTGATCTTTATCGATTTGCGCGATCGAGAAGGTGTGGTCCAAGTTGTTTTTGACCCAGACAGCCAGGACTTTTCGCTGGCTGACAAAGTGCGCAGCGAATATGTATTGCAGGTGCGCGGCCGTGTACGTGCTCGTGCACCGGGAACCGTAAACCCCAACATGGCGACTGGCGAAATAGAGGTTTACGGTTTGGGTCTGACCATTCTGAACACCGCTGAAACACCTCCGTTTCCTTTGGATTCCTACGCTAACGTCGGCGAAGAGGTGCGGTTGAAATACCGCTATCTCGACCTGCGTCGTCAGGATATGCAGCGCAATCTCCGTTTCCGTTCTCAGGTGACGACTTTTATCCGCAACTTTATGGCGGAGAATGGTTTCATCGACGTGGAAACGCCGATTCTGACTCGTGCGACTCCAGAAGGTGCGCGCGATTATCTGGTGCCTTCTCGTACGCACGAAGGTCACTTTTTTGCTCTGCCGCAATCACCACAGTTGTTCAAGCAGTTGCTGATGGTTGCAGGTTTCGATCGTTATTATCAGATCGCCAAGTGTTTCCGCGATGAAGATTTGCGCGCTGATCGTCAGCCTGAATTTACGCAGATCGATATCGAAACCTCTTTTATGAGTGAAAAGGAAATCATGGCGGTTACGGAAAAAATGGTCCGCCAATTGTTCAAGACTATGCTGAATGTCGACCTGGGTGACTTCCCCACCATGCCGTTCAGCGAGGCCATGGAAAAATACGGTTCAGACAAACCCGATTTGCGCATTCCTTTGCAACTCGTGGAAGTAAAAGATTTGATGCAGGATGTGGAATTCAAGGTGTTTTCTGCGCCCGCTAAAGATCCGAAAGGCCGCGTAGCTGCGTTGAAAGTACCGGGCGGTGGCGAGACTTTGACTCGTAAACAGATTGACGACTACACCAAGTTTGTCGGCATCTATGGCGCGAAAGGTTTGGCCTATATCAAGGTCAACGATCGCAATGACCTCGAGGAAGGTTTGCAGTCGCCCATCGTGAAATTCCTGCCGGTGGAAGTGCGTAAGTCTCTGTTGGATCGCCTCGACGCTCAAAATGGCGACCTGATTTTCTTCGGTGCGGATTCAGCAAAAGTAGTTTCCGAAGCCTTGGGCGCACTGCGTTGCAAGCTCGGCGCGGATCTGAATTTGTACACCCGTCAGTGGGCGCCTTTGTGGGTGGTGGATTTCCCCATGTTTGAAGAAGCGGAAGACGGCAGTTTGGCAGCGTTGCACCACCCGTTTACTTCGCCTTCATGCACTCCGAAAGAGCTGGAAGCCAATCCGGCTGCAGCCTTGTCCCGCGCTTATGACATGGTGTTGAACGGTACTGAATTGGGCGGTGGTTCTGTGCGTATTCACGACCAGTCCATGCAGCAAACCGTGTTTAAAATCCTCGGCATTACGCCGGAGCAGCAGCGCGAAAAATTCGGCTTCCTGTTGGATGCTTTGAAATTCGGCGCACCGCCGCACGGTGGTCTGGCGTTCGGTTTGGACCGTCTCATCATGTTGATGACAGGATCCAGCTCGATCCGCGATGTGATCGCGTTCCCGAAAACACAAACCGCGGCGTGCGTCATGACCGATGCGCCCGGCACAGTGGATTTCACACAGCTGCGCGATTTGCATATCCGTCTGCATGTGAAAGAAGAGAAAAAGCCAAACGCGTGATGCGCGATGCAGAACGAAAAAAATCCCGCTTCGGCGGGATTTTTTTATAACGCGTGGCGAGCGAGAACTTTGTTATAGAGCGCCGCCATCTCGGCGCTGAAACAACAAAAAATCACTTCGTCAAAACCACCTTCTTCCGCAAGGGATTTGCATACCGTGTCTACCGCAATGTGCGCCGCAGGCTCCAAGGGAAATCCGTAAACACCGCAACTGATCGCAGGGAAAGCAATGCTGCGTAGCTTGTGTGCTCGCGCAAGCGCAAGGCTGTTGCGGTAACAATCTTGCAACAATTCTGCTTCGGAATTGTTGCCTCCTTGCCAGACTGGCCCGACGGTGTGGATCACATAACGTGCGGGCAATTTATAGCCCTTAGTGATTTTGGCCTCGCCTGTTAAGCATCCGCCGAGGGTGCGGCACTCCTTCAGCAGATCGGGACCGGCCGCACGATGGATGGCGCCGTCGACACCACCGCCACCCAATAGCGAATTATTTGCTGCGTTGACGATTGCATCGACATCCAGTGTGGTGATGTCGGCCTGAATCGCGCGGATTTGGGTCATATGTGTCTCCTATTCCACAGTAATGTCGAGCTTATCCAAATTGCCCGCATCGTCCACTACTAGAATTTGGTGGTTGCCAGGCTCGGAGAGTTCCACCGTTTGTGTTGGCGGAGACGTGTGGAGATAACGGCCATCCATATACCAGTGATAGCGCCCGTCGCCACCGCTCGCAACCAAGGGAATCACCGGAGCCGATGCAGAACTGCCGGCGCGTCGATAAATCGTGTTATGCGCGGTATGTTCGATTTTTACGGGAATTGCATTGGTTATGCCGCAGCCTTCTGCAAACGGTGGCACTTGGTTACGGCGGCGTTGGGAAGAGGACAACCAGGGTTCTACCGCCAACGGCCAAAGCGCAACGGATTTGGCTTCGTAGGAATTGCTTAAACAGTGACTCAAAACGCGGCGTTTGCTCGCTGCGTCCTGCAAAAAAGTGAGCGGATTAGATTGCAGTGGTATTTGCCGATCCGGAAGCGTCGGCGGAATGGTGCCGTTGATGGTCCAGGCTTGCAGGCGGCGATGGCAAAGATCGTCAGATTGATGGTCTGCGCTGGTGCCGAGCGGCCAGCAAATGGTGTGTTGTTCTACTCCTTCCGGTCGGGTGATACGCATTGGCGCGCCAAGATAAGTGGCGATGGTATGCAGCAGAGGGCCAGCGGTATCGCGCCCGGTGTTGCCAAAAATTGCGGAATTATCCGGTTTGCCGACCCACACGCCGATGGTGTAGCGGCTGTCCATGCCGATCGCCCAGGCGTCGCGCATTCCATAACTTGTTCCGGTTTTCCAGGCGAAGGCGGGGCGGGTTGCCATAGCGGATACCTGGCGCAAGGATGAGGGGGCGGGAACGCCACTCAAAATGTCGTAGACGATCCACGCTGCTTCTGGTGAAAGCAAAAAGGTTTCGGCCGTCGGTGGCTGATCGGCAAGCATGCGCAGCGGGCGGGTTTTGCCATTATTGCTAAAGGCTCCGTATGCAGCGACCAGACTTTCCAGATTGGTACCTGCGCCGCCGAGAATAATGGAAAGGTTGGCTTTATTTCCCGGAATACGCAGATACAAGCCGGCATTCGCCAAGCGGTCAACAAAGGGAGTGGGACCGTAGCGGTCGAGGAGATCAACCGCAGGGACGTTGAGCGACCGTTGCAAGGCCTCGGTTGCACTGACAGGTCCTGCAAATGCGCCGGAGAAGTTCGTAGGGCGATATTCGTCCCATTGTAAAGGCGCATCTACCAATAATGACTGGGAATGAATAAGCCCTTCGTCGAGGGCGAAACCGTAGAGAAATGGTTTGAGCGTTGAACCGGGAGAGCGCCGCGCGCGCACCATATCCACATGGCCGAAACGCGCTAAATTGCCGTAATCCGCAGCGCCGAGATATGCGCGCACTTCCGCCGTTGCGTTATCGACCACCAAAACGGCAGCCGACATATGTTCCGGCAGTGTCGAAATTGAATGGCGAACGTAATCTTCCAGTGCGTCTTGTAAATTGAGATCAATGGTTGTGCGCACAACCCGTGCCGGATTATTGCGAATAACACGTTCCGCCAATAATGCAGCGCGCGGCGAAATTCTTTTATTCATTGCGTAGACCGGTTCGAGCTTCGCATCTTCCACAACATCAGTGGGCCAGATGTGAAAACTCGCCATGCGGTCGAGCACTTTATTGCGGGCTTGTTGTGCAAGCTCTGGTGCAAGATCGGGGCGGTAACGAGTAGGCGATTGCGGCAGTACTGCGAGAAGTGCTGCTTCTGCATGGGTGAGTTCGCTTGCGGGCTTGCCCAAATAAGTAAAACTCGCTGCCTGTACGCCTTCAATAGTGCCACCGAAAGGCGCGATATTGCAGTAAAGCGTAAGAATGTCTTTTTTATCGAGATGCCATTCCAATTGCAGCGCGCGAAACATTTGCCGCAATTTCCCTGAGATCGTACGGTCGTGCGGATGCAGCAAGCGCGCGACCTGCATAGTGATGGTGGAGCCACCGGAAACGGTGCGGTCGTAGCGCCAGTTGCTCGCAGCTGCGCGAAGCAGCGCTATGGGATCAATACCGAAGTGATACCAGAAGCGGCGATCTTCGTAGGCCAATAAAGCTTCGAGGTATAGCGGCGAAATTTCATCGAGTGAGACTTCATAACGCCACACGCCTTTTTCATCCGGAAATGCTCGGAGCGGACGGCCATCCCGGTCGACTACCACGCGCGCAAATAAATGATCCTGATGGGGAAGATGCAGTGGAAATACAAAATCCAGAATAAAGAACAGCAGAAATGGCGCTATCAAAAGCGCGAGCCAATTGCTTAAGTTTTTCCACCGCATTTATGCACATCTCAAGACCAATGGATCGCCGATGCGACCCATTGGATTTTTGGCTCAAGGATTGACAATCTCGATTGCTGGCAAGCTGTAACCAATGCCGCGAATTTCTGGACGGTACATATCCTCGACCAATGGAGGCGGCACTTGATAGACCCCTGGAGTTACCGCTCTCAGCATAAAAAATACATGGCTGCTGCCCCAGGATTGTTGATCCAGCGCGGCGACAAAACGGTCGTCGCGATATTCGCTGTGTTTCACTTGAGTATTTTGTTGCAGCTCGGGAATGCGTTTGCCTTCGATGCGGAAATCGTCCAGCTTGATGGCGTGTTCCAGATTCTGATTTTCCAGCTCGAAACCGGCGGGCAACAAATGAACCACCAGTGCATCAGGCACTCGCTCTTTGGCGCTGATGCTCAAATGCACAAGGAATAATTCGCCGACTTTAACTTTTTCCGGCCGCACCAATTTCCCTTGAGCGTTATACCAATTGCTGGAAATGGTCATGCCCAGCTCCTGTGGCGCAGGCGGCTCTTTGCCGTAGCCGTTGAGCAGGACATCGGCATACAAAGGTTTGTCGTGCCGTGAAATCAGTTTGAAGGTTTGTGCTATATCGGCCGCGTCGAGGTATTTGCGCCAGGAGTTGTTGGCTTGAATCGTTTGCGCGGCGGATTGGTCGAGCTGCCACTCGGCACTCCACGAGGTGTCCAAACTCTGCTCCAGCGCAATTCCCGCAAAAAACAGCGCGGTGCGTTCTTGCGTGCTGAACCATTGACGGCCGCGCACGGCGTCGCGCAATTTCAAACTGAGATCGACAGCTTGCTCGGTTAATTGGCCGTTGCTCAGCAGCAGATGGATCATTTGGCCGAGGTCGCGGATATTGCTGCCGTAATCCCCTAAATACTGATCGCGCTTGGGCAGATTTTTGACGGCCTGCTCCAGCGCGGTTTTCGCTAATTTCTGATCGCCCATATTGAGCAGCGCAAGCCCCAAATGCACTTGCGGCAAACCGGATTGGGCGTGCTCGAAATCGCGTTGCTGCAAGGTGCGCAGTGAACCGAGCGGCGCTTGTTTAACGCGGCTCAAAACATACGCGGCGTAAGCCCGGCTGGCGAAGGCGTAGTGGCGAGGATCCTGCGACCAGGTTTGACCGACAAAAGAGCCGCTGCTGTTGAGATAAAAACCTAAACGATCGAGCGCTTTTTTCACGACTTCACTTGGCACATCGAGACCTTGAGTTTGCGCGTCGAGCAAAAAGTCTGTCGCATAAGCGGTCAACCACTGATCTTCATCGGAATATTTATCCCACAAGCCAAAACTGCCATTGGATTTTTGGAATTGCGCAATGCGATCCACGCCAGCTTGCATGCGCTTGAGGCGTTCTTCATTGGCGATCGGATTCAAATGGAAACGCGCTTGATTAGCGGGCGAGGCTTGCAATAGCGGATGCGCACGGCTGGTGGTCTGCTCCAGGCAGCCGTAGGGATATTGCAGCAATTCGCGCAGGTGCGTCGCAATTTGCAGATTTACGGTTGGGCTGACTTCCACTGCGCCTTGAACGGTCTCCGGAATGGCATTGGGAATATCCGCCAGAGAAATGTGCATTTCTGCGGAATTTTGCAGAACCTGCTGTTTATGGACTGTCACAGCGGGATAGGCAGGGCGGACGCCGAGATGCCATTCGCGCTCAATACGCCCCACTGCGTTATTTTCCACAATCGCTTTGATTGTGCCGCTGCCGTCAAAACCGGCGGCTTTGATCGGCGTTTTGACGATGGTTTTTTCCCGCGGTTTTAAACTGACCGAGAGTTGCTGCGCTTTCATTTCCAGGGGGAAATCTGCAGTCAAAGAGACGTCCAGTGTTTGCGCCTCGTCTGTCATATTCTGCACATCCAGTGCGATCTCAGCGCGGTCACCATAGGCGAGAAAACGCGGCATGGATATCTCGGCAATTACCGGCGCTGCCACCGTCACTTCCATTTCGGAACTGCCGTAATGCTCTTTGCCAAAAGCGACGGCCATTAAACGCAGGCGGCCGTTGAAATCCGGCAAGCTCAGGGGAATTTCCGCTATACCTTCGGCATTGGGCACAACCGGGCCTTGGAACAGGGAAACGATCTGCACATCGGACTGCGGTGCTTTGCCGCCGCGCGCCAAATCGGCATCACCGCCAAAACGCAATTTGGCTTTATCGGCGCGATGACTTTCAATCACATCGCTGTACATATCGCGAATTTCTGCGGCGTAACGGCGGGCACCAAAGAAATATTCAAACGGATCAGGCGATTTGAAATTGGTGATATTCAAAACCCCCACATCGACCGCAGCCAAGGTCACAAAGGCAGCCTCAGAGCCGACTTTGACTCGGGTGGTTAGCGTGGTCGAAGGACGAGTTTTTTCTGGGGCTTCCAGCTCTACGGAAAGCCGGCGGGATTCCCGATCCAGCGGCAGATGAATTAGGCCCAAACTCCGTTTGGGGGTGATTTGCCGGGTTTTGCCGCTGGGCTCAATCAAGAGCGCGGTAATGTAGAGATTATGGCTGGCCCAGGAATCGGCGATCGGAATGGAGATGCTGGTTCCTTCAGCCGGAACACTCAGTTTTTGGCTCCACAGCGGGCGATCACCTTCGACGAGGATCAGTGCTTCACCCGCAGCAGGGGGAACGATTTTGAGCTGAATGGTATCGCCAGATTTATAGCGCGGCTTGTCGAGCGCTAGGTTGATGCGATCCGGCCGCGCCGCGCCGCGATCCTGCGCGTTTTCCCAATCGTGATACCAATCTTCACCAGCAAAAAAGCGAATGCTGCTGGTGTGGCCTGAATCGAGATCGCGAATTTCCAATCGATAGTTGCCCCAGGAAACCGGAAAACCGATTTCTGCGGATTTGCCCGCAGGCACACTCAAGGTTTCGCTCGCCACCGGAAATTCTTTTTCCGTCCATTCCCAATGCCAGCCCTGGTGGTCGTTGTATTCCCAAAAATATTGGCGATCTTCATTAATTAAAGTGGCTTCCAAATTGGGCGCGGCCAGCAATTCACCTTTCAAATTGGCTTTGATCACTTCAAATTTGGCGGCGCTATTGGCCTCCGGATTGGTATTGCCGAAAGTAGGACGTATGCCGATTAAAGCGTCGGCAGGCCAGATCAAAACCGGGTGAGAGCGGGTAATGGCGCGGCCGCCGGATTCATACAAGCTGGCGGTAATTTGCACTTTCAGCGGCGACTGGCTTTGTTGCCAGTGGGAAGGAATCTGCAAAACCGTTTTGCCTTCAGCATCCAGATTAATATCCGCCAGTTCTTGCTGCGCGGAAAAGGCTTCGTCCAACACATGACCGAATTGGTAGTCCTTGAGCGCATCCAGAGGAGAGCGCCAATGTTGGACTTGGAAATAGGCACTGAGTCGATTGCCGGAGGCGGGCGCGCCGTAGAGATATTCGCCGAGTACTGGAATCGCAATAGGATTCATCGCGGAGGTGATCGTTGTGCGTTCAGCACTGTCGGCAAGCGTCAGTTTTAAACGCTCAGGCAAAAATTCTTCGACGTTAAAGTGGTAAATCACCGGCTGTTTCAACGAGCCGCCGACAACCAATTGCCAGCGACCGGTCGGCGCATCCGTGGGAATGGTCCATTCGGTTTGGTAGTAGCCCAATTCGCCCGGCTGCCAGCGGAATTCTTTCAAGGTGCTGCCGTCGGAACTGCGAATGGAGGCATTCAACACAGGGGTTTGCGTCATCTTGCCGTCAAAGTCGCGCAAAATGCCGCTGAAAATGGCGGTTTCGCCTGGGCGGTAGAGGTTGCGCGGCGAATACAAAAATAATTCCACCGGCAATTGCGGGCGCTTGCCTAAATCAAATTCCGATAAATCCAGAACAGGACTGCGCAAATCCAATAAGGTCAGTTGCTCGCCTTTGCGTGCAACCAGCAGGCGCGCCTGTTTTAAATCTGTGGTGAAACTGGCGATACCTTCGTTGGTTGTGGTGTTTTCTTGCAAAACCTTGTTTTTCTCGCCCAGCAGTTGCACTTGGATGCCGCTGAGGACTTTTCCGCTTGCCAGCGAATTGGTGCGCACATCCAATTGATCGGAATAACGGCGCACCTGCACGCCAATATCGGTAACCGTAAACCAGGTGATTTGTCTTTGATCGTATTCCCCGGCAGCTCGCATGACGACGAAATACACACCCGCTTGTTTAAGCGCATCGATGCTGTGAATCGGAATATCGCGTTTGGTGCGCGTGTTGCGTTCCGGGTTCAAGTCAAAACGTCCGGAATAAACCAGGTCACCGTGCTGTTTGAGGTAATTGGCGTACCAGCCGTAACGGCCGGAATCGCGGGTGCTGTTGATAAACTCCGCCAGTTGGTTTTCGCGGATGCGGAAAAAATCGAGATCAACCGAGGGAATATTGACGGTGACTACCGGCAGGCCGGAGTCATACCCCTGTGGCAACACTGTGCCTTTACTTTCGAAATTAACCGATGCCTGCAGCGGGCGGGTGGTTATAGTCGCAGATTTGGCTTCGTTCAGCACGGTGCCGTTCAAACCGCGCAAACCAGGATTGACTGTAATCTGGTATTCGGTTTGCGGCTCTATATTGGCAAACCAGATTTGTTTGCGATCTTCACCGACAACCCATGCTCCGGTCACCTTGCGTTTGTCTTTGTCCTGGATCAGCAGATAGGGCTGAATATCCTGACTGGCGTCGACCTCTGTCGTCAGTGTCATGGCAATGGAGTTCCGGCCGGAGCGATCGCGTTCGGCAATATCCAATACTGCCATCTCCAGATTATTCGGCGCCGCTGCAGCCTGAGTGGCCGGCGGCTGTCCGGCAGGTTGATAGGGCGAATCCGCTTCATTAGGCTCGCGTTCGGCTTGGCAGCCGAGCAGAATCAAAGCAAAAAAACAAAGTGACAACCAGGAACGGGCAGTCATGGAGAGTCCTCAGAACAAATGAGCAATACAGAAGGATAAACGGAAAAAGGGACTTAATAAGAAAAAAATTGTGACGAATTATGGCGCGAGGCGTCGGAAGGGACTTATAGCAAACTAAGATGAAAGCATCGAGGCTCCGGCGGAGGAGCCTCGATGAACAAGGATTAGAAACGGAAAGATGCCCCGATTAACCAGGAGTCGTTATCGTCGCCATTTCTATAAGCAGCGTAAGCGCTGAAATTTTCGGTAAAGAATTTCCGAGTGCGGATTCCGTAAACGCTTTCGTGCTGATCTTCAACTTCAAGGCCGACACTGAAGGTGCGATCGAAATAATAGTCGATAGCTGCGGAGACAAAATCTTCGCCGCCCTCGTCAGTTTCATAGAAGCCGAATTCAAGATTAATGGCGGTGTCGTTTACTAATTTCAAAACGTATTTCACGTCGAAATTAAGATCATAATCGATGTTGTCTACCCAAGTTGTGGTAATTCGTAAGCCATCTATAGGGGTCAGACCAGCAGTAACGCCCCAATAATTGTCACTGCTGCTATCGCCTTCGAATTTGGATTTTGTATAGGTATAAAAAGGCGCGACATAGAGCATTGCTTGCGGAATATAGATCGCTACTTCTGCACTAACGGCATCTTCGTCGTCTGCGTCTTTCTGAGATGTTTGGCTATATGCCAAAGAAATGCTGTTGGAGCGCTCCAGGAACGCGGCTTCAGCAAAAGGGTGTGAGTCTGTGCTGACAGAGCTGAAGTGATATGTCCCGCCAATAAAATACCAATCAGTATCGCCACTATAGCTATTCTCATAGCTTGCAAAAACTTCTCCTTGGTAATCGGCCATAGCTGTTGTCGACGCTAAAACCAAAGCTACGGCGGCGCTGAGTTTTTCCATATTCTTAAATCTCCATTGATTTTATTTAGCAGCCGTTAGGTGCTTGCGAGCGGCATTGTATAAGCCATGTATACAGACAAACGAGACGAAAGCAGAGGGGCGATTACTAAGCAGTTAAGAGCTTCGGATCACTTCAAAAGCAGCAAGGCTCCAGAAGGAGCCTTGCTAAACATAATTAGAAGCGCAGAGACGCTCCAATTTTCCATGCGTCAGCGTCATCTGCGTTGTAATAAGAAGCAAAGGCGCTGAAGCTATCAGTAAAGAATTTTCTGGTTCTGAGTTCGTAGATAGTGTCGTACTGATCTTCAATACCAAGACCCACGCTGAATGTACGGTTGAAGTAATAATCAACAGCAGCAGAGACCAGATCGTCGCCACCTTCCAGAGCTTCGGCGAAGCCGAACTCAAGATTAAGAGCGGTATCGTTTGCCAATTTCAAAACATATTTCACATCGAAATTAAGTTCGTAATCGACCTCGTCAGACCAAGTAGTGGCTACGCGGAAGCCCTCGATAGGAGTCAAACCGATTCTGACGCCCCAATCATTTTCGCTTGAATTTACACCGCCATCAGGCTTGTATTTGTCATAACGGTAGAAAGGTGCGATGTAAAGCATTGCTTCTGGGATATAGATTTCTACAGCTGCAATCGCTGTGTCTTGATCACCGGCATCCATTGATTTTTTGCCGAGCGTCAATGAGACGTTGTTGGAACGCTCCAGAAATGCAGCTTCAGCCAAGGGGTGTGAATCTGTGCTAACAGTGTTGAAGTGGTACACGCCGCCAAGAGTGAATAAATCGACGTCATTGTCTGCACTTAAATAGGTAACTGTACCTTCAGCTTGGTAATCCGCCATAACAGTTGTAGATGCTAAAGCCAGAAGGATTGCTGCACTCAGTTTTTTCATGTTCATCCATAATCTCCGTTAGTTTTGATTTTTTCAGCGCTTGTTGAGCAAGGCCGAGGCGGCGGCATTATATAGAGCGAAATCCTTTGTGTCACTTAGATAACGAGTGATAATTCTGAAAATACATTGAATATTATTTAAACATTTGATTGATAATTGATAATGAGTTTTGTTTGGTTTCGGTTAAAGAGTGGGGCGATTTTCATAAATAAATATCGCGAAAATCGGAGCCATAAAAGGTTTTAATTGCGAGCGAAGTGCAGATAAAAAAGCCGAAATTTTCGGTGAATAATTTCGGAGTGCTGTTGTGCCGCAGGATTAATCGTCGATTATGGGGCATATCGAAATTAATTTGGGTCAACTTTGTTGGGCTTGGTCTTGGTGTTCGCGGATTTGAATTCTTGGTTTGGGGTTTCGACAGGTGAGTGGCGTTTCCAGAAAAATCCATCTGATTCATCATCCTTAATTCCCATTGATTCAGTTTCCGCTTTCTCGGTGAGGGCGCGGCATTATAGCGGCAGCATTTCTTAATGTCACTTATGAAAATGTATGAAGTATGGATCGGAGGGATTGCTTAAACGGTGAACATCCAAATGCGGGAGAGATTGCGTTTGATTTTGGGGAGTGGTTCTTGACTGAGTCGGGCGAGTCCTTGCGCCAGGGTTACGCTGAGGTCGTCGGGCAGATCTTTTTCAAGATAGAGCTGAATCTGCCGCTTTAATCTATCTATGTGGTAAATCACTTCCTGCATCATCAAGTAAGCTTCTTCCACTTCTTTGTAGGCATGAGCCAGTGCTTCTGCATGTATTTGGTCCAGCCAGTGCAAGTAAGCGGTGTTAATAATGCCCGATTGCGTGATGGACATAGTGATATGAATAATGGCGTTTTGCAAACTGGTTAATTTGGGATCGTCATGGCGAAAGCCAATGGCATTGGCAATATCCGAGCAGGTGTCCACGCAGCGCGAAATATACGCATTACGTTGTTTGACCATGTCGATGACATCTTCGGCTATATCGGCAGGAATATCGTGTCGGTCAGTTAGCGGTAATTCCTTTAATAGCAGAATGAGATGTTTTGCCGCGAGCCCCAAACGGCTGTGCTGATTCATTTGAATAATGGGGATAAGCTCGCGCAATGACCGATTACTCGGTTTGAAATGTTTGCTGTAAATGGCATTGACGCTATCGAGCAGATTGAGCAGCTGGCCTTCGATACCCAGCATCGAGCCGATTTTGCCTCTGGGATAACCGGTGCCATCCATATTTTCGTGATGTTCCAAAACCGCTTTGGCAATGTTTGGATTGATGCCAGGTGTTTCTTTGACGATGTTGAAACCAATGATCGGGTGCGACTGAATTTGTCGCCATTCTTCCACCGACAATTCGTTCTCTTTATTGAGAATGGCGGCGTTGATATGGACCATGCCGATATCGTGACACAAGGCTGCGATAAAAAATTCGCGCGGATTGATTTCACCTTTGGGCATCTGGTTCGCCAAGATCGTACCCATCCAGGCACAAAACATAGCTTGCTCAAAAACTCCAGGCATCACTAGGGAAAGGACCGTCAGTTTTTGCCGCAGTAGCGGGAATTCACAAAAGTATTCGCAGTAGTCGCGCAGCTCACGAGTGTCCGTGAATTGTTGCAGAAGGAAGGCAGTGCTTTCACTGCTGGTGAGAAAAACGGAAAAATATTCCGTCAGAATCTTTGCGGTCAGTTCATTTTCAATCGCGACTGAACTTTCCAGTGGTTTGAGAAGCTTGAAGCGGGTGATTTTATCCACCATCTGTGGATTGATGCGGGACCCTTTTTTGACGAGGACTTGCCCTTGCGAGTTGTAAATGTCGTCGGTGGCGATGACATCTTGAACTTCATTCACTTGGGCTAAGTGGGCTGCGTAGGCATCCATAGAGAGCGAGGTCACGTCAAATAGCAATTGGTTTTATGGCGGGCCCAGCAAGGGCAATTATGTTATGGAGTATAGACAGGATCGGAAGACGTGCGAATTTGTGCGCCGAAGAGTCCTTTCTTCGGCCAGCAGAACTATTTGCGGGGTAATAAAGGCGCTGTGCGCAACCAGGCAACTAACTCTTCAGCCATTTTTTCATGGTCGGAAACTCGCGGATGCAGTGTCGACCAATGTTTGAAGATGTAGTGAGATAAGTTGCGATCTTCTTTTTCTAATTGAGCTACTGCTTTTTCCCATGCTGGTCGCAAGCGCTCACTACGCGCGCCACCATACATTCCTCCGCGCAGAAGAACTATGTGGCTATTTGGATACGCCTTGCGCATGGCACGCACAAGTGCAACGTAGTCTTCGGTGTAATTTGCGGGGAAGGGTTGTCCCTGTTTTTTTGAGTAGGAGTCGTCATTTTCTCCGTAATTAAGAAAAACCACATCGGGTTGCCAATTCTGCAATGGTGCGAGCGGTGCATGTGGGGCGTAGCTCATGCGGTTCCAGAATTGACCTGCGGTATAAGGTTCATAGCCCGTCACTATACCAACGCCACTGACGGATATATTTTGGTGATCTGCATTCATCGCAGCTGAAGTTAGTGCAGCATAACTGCGCGCGGAGTTGTGAGTGCGGCGATCTTCCCATTGATCTTCTGCGCCGTCTTCATTGCACGCACCGACGGTGATGGAATCTCCATAAAAAATGTATTTAGTTTGTTTGGCGACGTTTTGCGGCCGCTGGATGGTGGCATTGGCAGCGATACGAATGCCGAGAAAATCCACGCGTCCGGCATTGGCTTCACTGCGTTTGAATAAATGCAGTCGGTGAGAGCCCGAGGTCACGGGAATTTCGATCCAGCCATTGCGCGCGGCGATGATGTGGGTTTGATTGTCCACATGAACATCGAAATAAACCTGTCCATGCAGATTGGCGAAACCTATAGCCAAATAGTTGCCGGTAAATTCGGTAGTGGCAGTAGAGGCTTGCCAGATAAATCCGACGGCTTTTTCGCGGCTGAAATCCAAGCGCCCCAGGTATTCAAAGTGAGTACTGTCTGCCGAAATTTCCTGCGACGGAATCGCGGGAGAAGCATTGCACAAGGTGGTGATCAAACTTGCCCAAAGACTGTGGAGTAGGACTTTCATGGATGCTCCAAGGTTTTTATGGATGCGCCTGGGATAAAGGTGTGCGCTGGTGGAGCTGTGCGATGAGTTATAGCTGTGTCGCACAGCTGCGCTGCACTATAGGCATTGTTGGGCGGAGCATCAATTCGGCTTGTACGAGCGGGAAGGGTAAGCGAGCAGACTGTGTGGGGAAAAAAATAATGCACTCAAACACATTGCTGCCCGGTGGGGCGACAATGTGTGGAGTGCAGACCTTGTCCGTGGTGAAGTTGTCCTTGAATTCGTTGAGTCTATGCCGATCCGTGGGAGTACATCCATCTAGCCATCCCTATGGCTAATTTGCCATTCCCGCTTGGCTTACCGCTCCAATGGTTCTTGATGTCCTATCTGATCCTGATCCCTTAAACATCCATATAGACGACTTCCTATCGATCTTTTCCTGCAGTCCCTGCGTTCCAATCCTTCTCATCCCTAAGGCTCTATCCGTATCCCTTTGTCCTTGAATCCCGTCACTAATCCTTGGGTCAGCACCTCTTCCAGGGCATCCTGCCACGGGCGTCGTCCCTCCTTTGCCCTTTGTTCCGTACGGCTTCTTGCTGATATTCCTTCGAAGTCCCTATCGTCTGAGGTTCATCCATGTCCTTGCTGACATGTGGCCATTATTCCCGTTTGCCCTGTGACGTAATAGTGGCGGACGACTGAGAGGTTTGTAGGAAATTGACTACAAAAAGTTGTAGTCCTTGGGAGTCGCATTCCATTGAGGCGATCTATATCAGCTATGGTTATGTGTAATTCCCGCACGCGTATCAGGTATTGCTGGTACAGCGTCAGGCGCCTAGCTACAATCCCGCAGCTATTCATAGACCCACCCTTCAGGAGCCGCTTATGTCTCGCGACAAGCTTGTAATTTTTGACACCACCTTGCGCGATGGAGAACAAAGCCCTGGCGCCTCCATGACCAAAGACGAAAAAGTGCGCATTGCCAAAATGCTGGAAAAAATGCGCGTAGACGTTATCGAAGCCGGTTTCGCCATCGCTAGTCAGGGCGACTTCGAAGCGGTCAGAGCAGTAGCGACAGCGGTTAAAGAATCCCGAGTATGCAGTCTCGCTCGCGCGGTATTTGCCGATATCGACCGCGCGGCTGAGGCGTTAAAAGGCGCGACTGCGCCGCGAATCCATACCTTTATCGCCACATCTCCCATCCATATGAAGTACAAGCTCAATATGGAGCCGGAAAAAGTACTTGAGCAGGCGGTCAAGGCCATTCAGCGCGCGCGCCAGTACACCGATGATGTGGAGTTTTCGCTGGAAGACGGCAGCCGTTCAGAATTCGAATTTATGTGCCGTATCGTCGAAGCGGCGATTGCTGCGGGTGCCAGTACCATCAATATCCCTGACACAGTTGGTTACGGTGAGCCGGGTGAGTACGGTGCCATGTTCAAGCGGGTGATCGAAGCGGTCCCCAATTCAGACAAAGCGATTTTCTCCACCCACTGCCATAACGACCTCGGACTTGCCGTGGCGAACTCTCTCTCGGCGGTGATGAATGGCGCGCGCCAAGTGGAATGCACCATCAACGGTCTGGGTGAGCGCGCCGGTAATGCCGCTCTGGAAGAAATCGTGATGGCGGTGCGCACGCGTAAAGACGTATTCCCGGTGGATACCGGAATCGTCACTGAACACATTGTCGCCACCTCCCGCATGGTATCGACCATTACCGGCTTCCCGGTTCAGCCCAACAAGGCAATTGTCGGTATGAATGCCTTTGCCCACGAGTCCGGTATTCACCAGGACGGCGTGCTCAAGCATCGCGAAACCTACGAAATCATGCGCGCGCAGGACGTGGGTTGGAATGCTAACAAGATTGTGCTCGGCAAACACTCCGGCCGCGCCGCGGTAAAAGCGCGTTTTGAAGAACTGGGCATTGCCTTTGACTCTCCCGCGCAGCTCGCGGAAGTGTTCGAGCGTTTCAAAGCCCTGGCGGATAAAAAGCACGAAATTTTCGATGAGGACCTGCAAGCGCTGGTTTCTCAAGTGCAGGAAGCTGAAGCGGTGGAAACTTACGCTATGGAATCGCTGGAAGTGTGCAGTAAAACTGGCACTACCCCCAAAGCGCGAATCGTTCTGTTGGTGAACAATGAGCGATTGTCAGCTGAAGCAGAGGGCAGCGGTCCTGTGGATGCGACTTATAAAGCCATTGAAGTGATTGCCAAGAGCAATACGGATCTGCTGTTGTACTCCGTCAACGCCATTACCCAGGGCACGGATTCGCAAGGCGAAGTGACCGTCCGCCTGGAGCGCCGTGGGCAAATTGTTAACGGCATAGGAGCCGATACCGATATAGTGGTCGCATCTGCCAAAGCCTATTTGCACGCGTTGAATCTGCTCGAAGCCGGCAATCGCCGCGAGCACCCGCAACACGGTGTTTAATCGGCTATGAATGAACGCATACGCCAGGAATATCTCGACGCACTCGGCATTATCCAGTTTGTGCCGCGTCGGATATTGGCTGGCGCCAAGGCGTCGGAACCGGCGGTTTTGCCTGAACTGGAAGAGCCTGAGTTGGAGGCCGGTAATCTGCCTCCGATCCAAGAGGTCGCACTACCTCAGCGACAAATGGCAGCGGTATCGAGCACCCCAAAAATTGCTGTCAGTGACTTGGTGCAATCCATTGTTCGCGGTCCAGACGCGACTCCCACCCCAGCCAATCCTGCGTCAGACAAAGCAATTGAGGCGGAAATTCCCGCGCGCTTTGCCTTAAGTGTATGGCGACCCTGCGCATCCTTGATGATTCTGGACAGCCGTCAGCCGGGCGATGCTCTGCCGACACGGGCATTGCTGCACAATATTTTGCTGGCAAAGTCGGTGACGCTCGGTGGCGGTGCTCCGGATGTATTGTCCTGGCCGCCGCCGGGATTGACGCAGGCTCTCGGATGGTCTGCTGCGCAGGATATGGTGTCCGCGTTTCTCCAGGCCCGGCTCGATCTGCAGCCAGCCCAATACCTCTGGTTGATGGGGGAGAGCGCTTATCGCGCCGTGATATCACCGACCGGGTCCTATGCAGACGATCTCGGCAAAACCATCAATGTCGATCAGCTCGGGACTCTGGCCGTAGTCCTGCCATCTCTTGCCGATATGCTGCAGCGTCCGGAGCTAAAAGCCTGCACCTGGGCCGCGATTCGCTCACTTCCCATTCGTTGATCTTCATCTTATGGCCGTTGAATTAGTCCTGCCTGACCCCTTTCAGCACGCAGGTGAGCGTTTTTCTTTCGCGACGTTCGGCGCTGCCGATCTGCCTGCCATTTTTGCCATTGAAGAGCGCAGCCACCGCTATCCCTGGCGCTTGGAGAATTTCCGCAGTTCATTGGATTCCCACGTTTGCATCGGACTGCGGCGCGGGGAGGAGTGGGTGGCGTACGGTATCTTGTCGTTTGTGGTGGGCGAGGCGGAGATTCTGCTGTTTGTGGTGGACAAAGCCTGGCAGGGCAAGGGAGTCGGCAGCCGGTTTCTGGCGGCCCTTCTCAAAGCCGCAGCGCAAAAGGCGGAAACCGTGTTTCTGGAAGTGCGCGAGTCCAATCAGCCTGCCATAGCGCTCTATGAGTCGGTCGGTTTTAACCAAGTGGGCCTTCGACCGAACTATTATCCCGCCGCCCAGGGGCGGCGCGAGGACGCGCTCTTATACGCCCTGGATCTCCGTTATTTGTAGGCCTCCGAAGATTTATTCATCTCTAATGGCATAAGTTGCCGAATCAGAAGCGTTGGGCGCAGGCGAATTTGGTTATACTTGCGCCTTTTTTGAGCCAGTAGCAGGAATGACCGACCTTCTCGCAGACATCAAACGGCGACGCACCTTCGCCATCATCTCCCACCCGGACGCCGGTAAAACCACCATTACTGAAAAACTGCTGTTGTTCGGTAATGCCATTCAGCTGGCGGGTTCTGTCAAAGGCAAACGCGGCCCACACGCCAAGTCGGACTGGATGACCATGGAGCAGGAGCGGGGAATTTCGGTGACCTCGTCGGTCATGCAGTTTCCCTACAAGGACCGCATTGTCAACCTGCTGGATACCCCCGGGCACGAAGACTTCTCTGAGGATACCTACCGCACCTTGACCGCAGTGGACTCGGTATTGATGGTGATTGACGGCGCTAAGGGCGTGGAAGATCGCACCATCAAATTGATGGAAGTCTGCCGTCTGCGCGATACGCCGATTCTCTCCTTCATCAACAAAATGGACCGCGATATTCGCGATCCGGTGGAAGTGTTGGATGAAATCGAAGAAGTATTAAAAATCCGCGCCGCGCCGATTAATTGGCCCATCGGCATGGGCAAAGAATTCAAAGGCGTCTACAACCTCTACACCGACACCATTCACGTGTTTCAACACGGCATGGGTCACACCATTCCCGACGATATTCAAATCAAAGGAATCAACAGTCCCGAAGCGGACAAGTTGCTTGGTATCTATGCCGAAGATGTACGCTCCGAAATCGATTTGGTGCGCGGCGCGACTCACGAATTTGATTTGGAAGAATATCTCGCCGGTAGATTAACTCCGGTATTTTTCGGTACTGCCTTGGGCAACTTTGGTGTGCGGGAAATGCTGGATAAATTCGTCGAGTGGGCACCTGCGCCTTTGGCGCGCGATACGAATGTGCGCAAGGTCGCTGCGGAAGAACCGAAATTCAGCGGATTTATTTTTAAAATCCAGGCGAATATGGATCCCAAACACCGCGACCGCGTGGCGTTTATGCGCATCTGTTCCGGAGCCTATACCCAGGGCATGAAAATGCATCACGTCCGTCTCGGCAAAGACGTGCGTATCAGCGACGCTGTGACATTTCTTGCGGGTGATCGCAGCGCGGTGGAAGAGGCGGTTGCCGGTGACATTATCGGTTTGCACAACCACGGCACGATTCAGATCGGCGACACCTTCACTGAAGGCGAACAACTGAAATTCACCGGTATTCCTCACTTTGCCCCGGAATTGTTCCGCCGTATTCGCCTGCGCGATCCACTCAAAACGAAGCAACTGCAAAAAGGTTTGCAGCAGTTGTCGGAAGAGGGGTCGACCCAGGTGTTTTTCCCGCAAAACAGCAACGACATCATCGTCGGCGCGGTGGGTGTGTTGCAGTTTGAAGTGGTGGCTTACCGTCTGCAGGACGAATACAAGGTTGAAGCCATTTACGAAAACGTCAACGTCACCACTGCACGCTGGGTGGAGTGCAAGGATCCGAAGAAATTCGAGGAGTTCAAGCGCAAGTGCGCAGACAATCTCGCCATCGACGGCGGTGGGCACTTGGCGTATCTCGCGCCGACCCGAGTCAACCTCTCGCTCACCCAAGAGCGTTATCCAGACGTTGTCTTCCGCTCGACCCGGGAACATTGATGCGGGATTTTTTTCCATCACTGCCGCCGCGGGTGCCGCGTAAAGGCAACCGCTTCAGCCGTTGGCTGGGGCGGCAGGCATTGCGGCTGCTGGGGTGGCGCGTTCAAGGAGAACTCCCCAATCATCCGCGACTGGTTATTGCCGTCGGCCCCCATACCTCCAACTGGGATTTTGTGATTGCGGTGGCGGTGATTCTCGCCTTGGGGGTGCGGGTGAATTTTCTGATGAAGCGTGAAGCGTTTGTTTGGCCTCTGGCAGGATTTTTTCGCTGGGTCGGCGGGATTCCGCTGGACCGCAGTTCCACCAGCGACACAGTCCAACAAATCGTCCAGCAATATGAGCGTTCTGAGCACCTGTGGCTCGCTATAACCCCCGAAGGAACGCGCCGTAAAGTGGAGTATTGGAAAACCGGATTTCTGCGCATCGCAGACAATGCTGAAGTGCCGGTGTTAGTCGCTGCCTGGGATTACTCGCGCAAGGTATTTGTGATCGACACTGTGTGGTCAACCAGTGGCAATTACCAGGCCGATGCCCACGCCATACGCCAGTATGTCCGCACCACATATCGCGGCCGCTATCCAGAGTGGCAGTAACGTTCTGTCTCTAACCCTTTCCTCCCTTTAACAATTTCTCACTGACCCAGCAAATCCGCAAAGTTACAAACAGCACCGGCTCGACTGAGCAGCAGCGCCAACATGTTTTCATGAATTCCCAGATCGTGGAAAACCGGTTCTTTTAGCAGAGCTGTAGTCGTGACGTTTTGCTTCCCTGTCCGACCTAGGCGGGTGGCGAGACGGGAGGCAGCGGTGACGGTCATGGTGGGTTCGAGCACTTCACCTGCCGCGCGGTAGTTGAGCCAATGGCGCGCGACGTCGCGGATCGTCTCCGGCATATTCCACTCAGACAAAATGCGCTCGGTTGCCGTGCTTTCGAATTGATCTGCCAAAATCACGAGGTCGTCATAGCTGAGGTGCATGCGATGACGCACGGCGCAATCCAGAGCCGCTTCGATCACCACTGGGCGGCCTATGCTTTTCAGCAGGCCGGATAGAAATGCGCTGTCGATGCAGCGCCGTCGCAAAATCGCAATTTCGCGCGCCCAGGCCGCGCACAAGAGCGAATATCTCAGCTGCTCGACAATGCACTGAGAATATCCGGGCGCGTAAAAAAGCCCTGCGTGTATGGACGCGCAAAAAGCCAAGTTTGCCGTCATATTCAAACCCAGGTGCTCGATAACCTGCGTTAAATCTTCACTGCGATAAGAACCAAAAAAACCGCTATTGGCGCTCTGCAATACTTTGTCGGCAATTGCGGGTTCGCTTTGCAGAAGCGCTTCCAACTCCTGAGGTTGGGCGCCTGAAGTAAGGGCTAATTGCAGCGCGTTGCCGGCTAAATTTGGTAAACGGGGAATATGAACCGCGGAATTGTGTAAGCGATTGTGGAGAGAAGCCGCGATAACCTGGAGTTGGATTGGATTTTCCATAAAGGGCCAGTTTGGCGGAATGATTCAAGATTCATTTGATCATTATGTTCTTAAATAAATTTAGACGCGAAATGTAGTTTTGCACGCTTTCTTATTATGAATTTGTGGGTTAATTCCGTCTTGCACAAAAAATGGGCATAAACCAAGACCCAACGCGGGAGTTTTGGACTAACGGTACAATTCCGACTGGTATTTATGAACACGTTGACTAAATTGTAAAAGGTGCCGCCTCGGGCGGCTTTGCTTGTTTGTGATTAAGCAAGAGGCTGTAGTTACCGCTAACTGACTGCTTCGAATAAAAACTACCGGAGAAGCAACCGGTAAAGGTAGCGGTTGAAATCAATCCCCCAGCCGGCGATGGAATCCTATGGCATACGAGGTTTTGCTGCTCAGCTCGAATTTGTCTCCTCTGGCGCGCGAGGTGGTCAATTTTTTTCGTGCAGATGTTGCTGCTGATATCGACCAAGTGTTGAATTTGATGCAGCAGAAGCGCTACCGCATTCTGGTTCTGGATCAGGCGCTGAGCGGCCCATTGGATTTGCAGCTTTGCCAAACCCTTTTGCAACTGGAAAAAATGGCGCAAGTGCCTCTGGTTGTGCTGACGACGGTTTTTTCCGTAAAAGACAAGATTCGCGCCTTGGAAATTGGTTGCGATGATCTGATCGACACCAAAACCGCTTCCGACGAAGTATTCGCGCGCATCACCAAAAGCATTTTTAACCAGATCGCCAATTCGCAACTCAATAAACGCCACTCCGCAACGGATACCAGTCGTAATGGTGAAACGGATTACAGTAATCGCGACGCCGTTATCGATTTTCTTTTGAAGATTCCTAATTGCGACAACCTTGACCAGTTGGGGCAACAATTTTTTGCCAGCATTCAGAGTTATGGCGTGTCATGCAGTTTGCAGATGCGCAGCAAAATGGGGAAAAAGGATATGGAAGTTAATGGTATGGCAAAGCATCTGGAATCTCAGCTGCTTTACCAACTAAAGGACAGCGGCCGTTATGTGGATTTTGGCCCGCGTACCATTATCAATCACGAGCGCGTATCGCTATTGATTAAAAATATGCCGCTTCACGATCTCGCAAAATTCAATTCCCTGAAAGACAATTTTTTTAATATGGCGCAGGGAATTAATGCGCGTATTAGCGCGCTTGAGGATCGCTACCAGCTGCTGCTGGAAAAAGAAGCCCTGCATAAATTATCGAGCGATGTGCGCACTGCGTTGGGTTCGTTTAAAAATGCCTATCAGAATCTGAAGCGTCAGGTGGTGGCCGAAGTAGAAACAGCGGCTGAACATCTGGATCATCGGGTTCCGCATCTGGCATTGAATGAGGCGGATGAGCAGTTTATTTACAACCAGACGTCACGGCTGGTCACCAGTACTAACCGGATATTCAATGAAGGATTACCCGCGGACGAGTTGTGCGAGCGTTTGGAGAATGCAGTGCGGCGCTGTGCGGAGACCGCAGAATCAAAGAGTGAAAACGTGCTCAAGGCTAATAATGTCATTGATCTGTATTGATTGACGGGTTTCCAAAGAAGCCTGAAAAACTAATCGAATTTTCCTGCTATTTGTCATCGCCGATTTAGCAAATTGCAAAACCCTCTTTTGCTGTGAAATCGAGCCGTACTTTTAATCTTCTTTAATTTCACCCGCAAAATTCCAATTCAATCCCAATGAAACATTTCTCCGCTATTACTGGGTTGAGTGTGCGTATTCATTTCTTGAAATTAATAACGCGCTCATAAATTTGCGCGCCAAATTGGCTTCCATTGTTGCTGTCGCTTGGGGATTTTCGAGTTGTCGCGCACAAGTAGGGCTAGGCACTTATCAAGCGTCCAGTAACTGGCGATTAAGACGCGTTTGCCCCATGAGGAAGAGTGTGGCGCCAAAATGACGTAAGAAAGGCGGATTTGGCAATTTTTATAACCAAGATCATTTTTTTTGGCGTTTTTATGTCTTGATGGTTGGTGGTTTAAGGGGAGGCTTAGATTGTTTTTTTATACATTGCGTCCAATTAGATGGATAAGTAATAAAAAAGCATGAACTGCTTATCATTATCCCTGCTTTTTTCTTAGATGGGTAAATATACTTAGATCTGTGAGTTATTTTATATGCATAAAAGTTATAAAAATTTTAAGTTTTTAACTTTTATTGCTGAACAATTTTGTCTTTTATAACCAAAATTAAACTTTTTTGCTTCTAAATAATCAATTCGGCCTGATTTGATTTAGTTTTTTCATATCAGCCAAAAGTACTAATCATGTTGCCCTTGGATTCGTCTGTAGCATACACTCTGATCAAGTTTGGCGCGCAAATCGTGTTGTGTGCACAAATATGAAGCGGGAATGGATGCTGCTTTGGCAGCTATCCCGTTCCGACCTAAGTTGTTGGCGTCTCGGTTTAATAAAAAAGTACGAGCGTTTAGAAGTCAGAGGTCCTTGGAATGAAAAACTTCATGGTCAGTTTGCTGGTGTCTCTAGGGCTCAGCGTATCAGCGCAGGCTGCCGATCAATTTATTTGGTTGGAAGCCGAGAGTGGGGCGGAACTCAACCCCATAGTGGTGAAATCGGATCTGGGAGCTTCCCAGGCGATTTATCTGGCGCCCTGGAAATGGCCAGATTATTCCAAGCGCTCTGCGGAAAATGGCGTAATCACGTTTGATCTCTACATTCCCGAAGAAGGCGAATACGTTCTATGGGCGCGCGTGCGTTTGCCAAATGCAGGTGCAAAACCCTTTGACGTAAGCGTTGGTGATGGCGATCCAAACGATGGTAGTCAATGGAAATCCTGGGAGTCAGACGATCGTCCCGATGTGAAACATTGGGGATGGTCAAATTCCGGTATTCGTCTGTATTTCACCAAGGGAACACAGACTCTGCATTTGTTGCAGAGAGAGGGTGGCCCAGGCGTACACCTCGATAAAATCCTGCTGACCAACTCAACAACTTATGTGCCGACTGGACTTGGCGCTCCTGAACCGAATGTTGATATCAGCAACCCCTATCGTAGTGGAGTAGTGGGCAAATACGGCAATTTGCGTCTGGTTGGTAACCAATTGAGCGACAAAAATGGCCAGCCTGTTCAGTTGCGCGGTATCAGCACTCATGGCTTGCAGTGGTTCCCGCTGGTAGCCAATCAAACAATTCCCAATATGGCGGAATTTTTCGGTGCGGACGCTGTGCGTCTGGCCATGTATATCGAAGACTATGCGCCGACCGATCCCAGCGATTTTTGGGGTGGTTATATGGCGGATAGCGACGCCATGTTGAAGCGTACGGAAGCAGCAATCGAAGATGCAGTTAATGCAGGTCTCTATGTATTGGTGGATTGGCATATTCATAACACGCCATCCAATTACACTGAGCATGCTACAGCTTTCTTCACTTATATCGCCAAAAAGTACGGGCACCTTCCCAATATCATTTATGAAATTTGTAACGAGCCGGTTGCGGTCAGTTGGTCTGGCGGTATCAAGCCTTACGCCAATACCGTAATCAAAGCGATTCGTGAACACGATCCTGACAACATCATCATTGTTGGTACGCCAACCTGGAGTCAGGACGTGGACGCTGCTGCGCAGGATCCTCTGACTCACAGTAACGTTATGTATGCGTTCCACTTTTACGCTGGTACACACGATTTCAATACTATGAAAAACAAAGTGGAAACTGCATTGAATGCAGGCTTGGCGATTTTCGTATCCGAATGGGGCAGCTCTGACGTAGGTACATCCAGCTCCAATTTCTCTGTTGCTAACCAGTGGATGGAGTATATGAATCAACGCAAATTGAGCTGGGTTAACTGGTCGCTCGGTAATAAAGATGAAACCTCATCCATTTTAAAACCGCGCGCGCCTATGGCTGGCCCATGGGGACCTGGCGATTTAACGCAAGCGGGTAAATGGTTGAAGCCTTATTTTGATGAGCCAAGACCTGCTCCAGGTTCTAGTTCCGGTTCAGCGCAAGTGGGTTCTTCAAGCTCCAGCAGTTCCTCTAGCAGTTCCAGTTCGAGCGGCAGTGATTCCAAGTTGCCTAGCAGCTCAAGCTCCAGTTCATCAAGCTCTAGTTCCAGCTCGAGCGGCTCTAATTCTGGCTCTGTGTCAGAATCAAACATCGTGCTTGAAGCAGAGCAGGCTCATATGAGTCAGAACATCAATATTTTCTGGCAAGAAGGAATCGTGGGTTACTTCGATGCGGGCGACTTTATCGGCTTCCGCGGTGTTGATTTGGATGGTGTGGTGCAAATAAAACTGCGCTATGCCGCAGGCCAGGGTGGCGGATTGGCGGATGTTCGTGCTGATAATCCCGATGGTCATGTGCTTGCTGTCATCAATGTGCAACACACAGGTAGCTACGACAGCCATCAAGAGTTCACATTTAACGTCAATGGAACTACCGGTAGACGCGACATTTTTATTGTTGGACGCAATGGCGTGGGAATTTTCAATATTGACAAAATTACCCTGGTGAAAAAATCCATCAGCGGCGGCAATTCGGGTTCCACAGGTGGTTCAGGTTCAACCGGCAATACATCGCGCCCATACAGCGTGGCCGATTGTAATGATGGCAACTCCGCCCCCGCTGCAAATGGTGCCACTGTCAGTGCCGGAGCTGGTAAATGCTTCAAGTACCGTCACACCGGCGGCCAACTCCGAATAGGTGTATTCAGTGGCAATGTTGTACCTAAATACGACGTGAGAAACTGCAATAACCAAGTGGTAAGCAATGTTAATCAGCAGTTGGGTAACTTTATCCCAGTGAGTACTTCCGCCAATAATTGCGATCACTATATCTTTGTGAAAGAAGCGTCTGGCGGATTTAATATTCAGTTTTCTAGTTGGTAAATGGGAGCAGTATTAAGTGGTGTGTTTTGGGGCCGCTCTTTGAGCGGCTTTTTTGTTTTTAGGTTTCGCGTTAGAGCTGTTGCGCATGCGGCTCGGGTTCTTGTTTTTCTTCCTCTTCTGATATTCCGGATATCTCCAGATATGAGTCGATGTCAAATCGGCTTATTGATGCTATTTGGTCGCGAGGAATTACGATTCCGAAGTTTTGCAAATTGGTTGCGGATTAGTAATCCGTGTATTTGTTTGTGAATTCAATTTCTAATGTCGTCTCATCCTGTACCCGCTAAGCAGCGGTAAGATCCTAATGTACTTGTCATCGTTTTGGATTGGTTCAGAAATAGCCATTCCAGCATAAGCCTTTCTGTTGGTCAGGCTGAGTAGAATTGGGGCGGTATTGTCCAGTGCGGAAATGATGATTTTTTCAAATTCCGTTCTGTCTTTTAGATTTTTAATTTGGCTGAGATTTTTGTTGTTTCTCAGGTTATGGAAAGTATATCGCCTGAGAGCAGAGGAATAAAAAATAAAAATGGCGGTAAACATACAGTTTCCCTATGCTTGTTTTAGCGTCCTTGCGATAAATTAAGAGTGAAATTTTTTTCCGAGGTGCCTTTTTTATTGCCGAGAGAGACTTTGGCTGCGGCTTTAGGGCATTTTGTCCGGCGGTTGAATTAATGATTTTCGATGATGTGGTTTCGGCGGTTATGCTGGAGCTGACTCGCCATGGTGCCTTATCGGATTTGATGCCAAGTGTTGGCATATCACACCTCCTATGGATTGTTACTCCATATATTCTTTAATTCTTAGAGCTTCCTTTCTGGTAAGCGTTGTCCGGAGCATGGCTTTTTGTTCGGCAAACGAAATGAATGCTCGTTTCTGAGTTTATTTGCAAAATCAGTAATTCTTTTTGCTGTGCGAGTTGAAAGTAGGGGAAGGGTATTAAATGGTGCCGGAGGTCGGACTCGAACCGACACGGAGGATTAGTCCGGCGGATTTTGAATCCGCTGCGTCTACCAATTTCGCCACTCCGGCAGGAGTGCGGCATTTGATGCCGTTGAAAGTGGGCGGCATTATAACAGCGAAAACGGCGTCGTCAACACTGCGTTGCGTTGTTTTTTAGCGCGGCAGATTTGCCGCTTTGACGGCGCCAGCGTTTTTGAGTTGAGCGATGATGTCATCCATCTCGGCTTTCTTCTTGCCGCGCACGGTGGCATGGCGTTTTTCCGCGTAATCCAGCGGAGTCTGTTGCGGCGACACGCGTAAATTGACGTCCGCCCCCGCCTGAATCAACAGGCCGACTTTGTCCGGGTCGTTGCTATCAATCGCGATCATCAGCGCCGTGCGACCGGGAATGGCGGCATTGGGATTGACGCCTTCACGCAGCAGCCAGCGAATATTCTTCGGGTGGCTAGTCTCCAGAGTGCGGGTCAACACTGTGCCCTGGACGGTGACGGTCGTGCTTTCGTTGTCGCTGTCCGACTCATTAATGGTCGCGGTCGCGCCATGCGATTTCAGCAATTTCAGAATGCTGGTCCTATCGCGCTTGCTGCGCGCGGCGTATTCGATGGCGCTGATGGTGTGGCGCTGAGCTGGAGAGTAGAGCGCAAGCGGGGATTTTTGCTGCAGCAAATATTCGACAATTTCCGCATGACCGCGCTCGGCGGCATCCCCGAGCGGGAAGAAGCAATACTCGTTGGGTTTCTGCAGGTCTACCTGATTGCCTGCCAGGGACTTTTCCACCAGGTCCAGGCGGTTGTATTCGATGGCGGCGCACAAACGTTTTTGCGGTGGAAATGACTCCCAGGTTTTTTCCACAGCCAGTCGCTGCGCTTCACGCTCTGCAGCGGCTTTTTCTTCGCGCTGCTTGTTACGCAGTTCTTGCAGTTCGCGTTGGATTTGTTCGCGCTCATCGCGCAATTGTGCGGCTTTAAGGCGCTCTTGGTTGTTATGGGCAGTACGGATCTGCACGCTAAGTTGGCCGACCCGGTCGCTCAGTTGTTTTATTTTTTCGTCAGTGCTCAGCGCGAATGCTGAGGATGCCGCTAACAACCCGATCAGAAGACAAATTTTGCTGCTCAACATTGGTCTCCTTAGCAAACTTGCTTAGGCAGTCAAAGGGGAAAGACCTGATAGAAGCCATTCCGTTCCACTACGTCGAGCTGGGTGTCATACAGCGTGCTCAAGTTGGCAGAATTCAACAGATCGGCTTTATTACCGTCTGCATACACGCTGCCCGCTCGCAACATCACAACACGTTCAATTTCCGGCACTATTTCTTGAATATGGTGCGTGACCAGCAACAAGGTTGTGCCGCTCTGCGCTAATTTGCGCAGGTCTGTTAAAAGAGTATAGGCGGCTTTGAGATCGAGGCCGTTGGTTGGCTCATCCAAAACCAAAATTTGCGGCCGATGAACAAGAGCGCGCGCCAATAAAAAACGGCGCTGCTGGCCGGTGGAAAGATGCCAGTAACGACGCTCCTGCAAATGTTTCAAGTCGAACTGTTCGAGCAGTTCGTCCACGCGTTGGTGATGCCAGTCCTCCACCTCAAAATGCCCGTGCATGCCAATGGCGCCGAACAAACCGGACATGACCACATCGCGCCCGAGCACATGGGCGTCGTACCGCGTTTGCAGCTCGTGGGAGACAAAGCCGATTTTTTTGCGCACTTCCCACAAAACGGCAGTTTCGCTGCCGTCGATTTTTACGTAACTGCCGTCGCGCACAACCGGGTAAATATCCCGCGTCAGCAATTTCAATAGGGTGGTTTTGCCGGCGCCGTTGGGGCCGAGCACGCAGGTGTTTTGCCCGCGTTGAAAGGCCACGGTGAGATCCTCGAACACGCAGGTATCGCCCTGATAGACCTTGGCCTTATGAATATCGAGATAGGATTGGGTCATCTATTGTTGCTGCTTTTGCTGATGCCAGAAGGGTTGGCCAATTACCGGAGTGCTGGGGCTGGCCGTTTGACGTTTTTGCATCAAGCCGCCTTTGTAAGCCGCTCGGCCAGCGGCGATGGCTGTACCAAACGCTTGAGCCATCAATGCCGGTTGTTGCGCTTTGGCGACGGCAGTGTTGAGCAGAATGGCATCGAAGCCCATTTCCATCGCTTCACAGGCTTGTGACGGCGCGCCTATGCCCGCGTCGACAATCAGCGGTACGTCCGGCAAACGTTCGCGCAAAGTGCGCAGGTTGTATTTGTTCAGCAGGCCCTGACCGGTGCCTATGGGGGCGCCCCAGGGCATCAGCACCTCGCAGCCGACGGAGAGCAGTTTTTGGCAGAGTACCAAGTCGTCGGTGCAGTAGGGCAAGACTTTAAAGCCGCGTTTGACGAGTTCGGCAGCGGCTTCCACCAGGCCAAACGGGTCCGGTTGCAGGTTGTAGTCGTCGCCGACCACTTCCAGCTTGATCCACGGGGTGCCGAAAATCTCCCGCGACATTTCCGCGAGGTTCACCGCTTCTTTTACGGTTTTGCAGCCGGCGGTGTTGGGCAACAGGCGGCAGCCGGTGCCTTTGATGGCTTCCCAGATTTGCGCGCCGTCGCGGTCTTTCGGGTTTTGGCGGCGCAGGCCGAGGGTCACTATGTCACAGCGGGATGCGTTGATGGCGTCCAGCATGGTTTGCGGCGACGGGTAGAGAGCCGTTCCCAGGAGCAGGCGGCTATTAAAGGTTTCACCGTAGAGGGTTAGGAAATCGGATTGCATCAGCCACCTCCTACGGGACGGACTATGTCTAAGGTATCGCCGTCGCCCAGTTGCACTTGTGCGTATTGCGTGCGCGGCACGAATTCTCCATTGACGGCAACCGCGAAGGCGAGATCGGGATTATCGCGACGGTAATCGAGCAGCAGCTCTTCCAGCGCGACCGGTTGAGCGAACTGACGCAGCTCATCGTTGATGCTGATGGTGACCATAAATTTGTCAAAACCCCGTTCAGTTTGAGGATTGGGTAAATTCCGGCAGCCGTTCCAGTACCTCCTCGACCAATGTGGGGGCGAGCAGGTAACCATGTCTATAGAGTCCGTTGATCATCACTTGGTTTTGCGGATGTTCCGTCCCGGAGACACTGACGCTGATGTATTCGATTTGCGGCAGGTTGTGCCACAGCGACGGGCGCAGGTTGGCGTCCAGTTCGAGAATGCGGGCTTCGGCAAACGCCGGATTCAAAGTGTAGAGCGCGCTGCATAGCTCCAGCATGGACTGGACGCTCACGGGTGAGCGGTCCTGGCTCTCGATTTCGGTGGCGCCAATGATAAAGCGATGGTCCGGTTTGGGAACTATGTAGAGTTTGTAACGCGGGTGCATTAAGCGGACGGGATGACGCAGGTTCACTTCCTCTGTGCGCACCCATAAGACTTCGCCGCGCACACCGCGGATATCCGGATGATTTTGCCGCGCGCCCATGCCACGACAGTCGAATATGCAATCGAAGCCGCGCAACGGCTGACCGTTGCACTGGGCTTCCGGGGTAAATTCCACCGGGCTGTCTGCATGACATTGGCCGCCGAGACGCACAATCTCTTCCAGCAACCGCTCCAGCAGATGGCGGTTATCCAGATAGGCTTCGCCCGGCAGATACAGTGCGCGGTCGAACTGCCCGGCGATATCCGGCTCGCGCTTATGCAGTTCGTTGCGGTCGAGCCAGCGGGCGGTGTTGTCCGTTCCCAAGTGGAAATTCAAATCGAGGTAAAACTGCTCCAGCTCGGCCATATCCGCCGGGTGGGCCACCACCAGACTGCCCGGCGCGGTGTAGAGCACTTGCGGGGCTTTGGCGGCGTTGAGTTCGTCCATCCAGCGCGGCCAAATTTCCAGTGAGCGCATGCCCTGGTCGTAGATGGAGCGTTCGGAAACCACCACTTCGCTCATAGGCGAAATCATGGCAGCGGCGGTATGAGCGGCGGCTTTGGAGTGTTGCAGGCTGCCCGCTTCAAACAGCTCAACCTTATGACCGAGCAGTAGGAGACGCCAGGCGAGTAGGCGGCCCACAAGGCCGGCGCCGGCGATAGCAAAGGAAAGAGAATGATCAAACAGCATCGGCTTGTTCCCTACGCAGGTAATGGGGTCTGTTGTTAGACCCAGCCCGATCAGGTTCAGCGGGTTCCGCGAATTGCGATCTCAGCCAGAGTGGCACCCCGACAAGGAGCGGGCAGTGTAGATACCCGCCAAGTCATCCGCAAGGGATTAGCTCATTCAGGATTTAATCGGATCTGAGGATTTACCCTCATCGACGGATTTGACCTCACAAATCAACTGACCGCGATGCAGGCGCGCGGTCAACTGATCGCCGGTATTGACCTCTGCCGCGTCGCGCACGGCAGTGCCGGACGCGGTCAACAGAATGGAATAGCCGCGCGCAAGGGTATTGAGCGGGCTTACGCCCTGGAGTACTCCCGCCAAGTTCTTCAGCCTTTGCTGCTTCTGCTCCAGCTGGCGGCTTTGCGCGTTGCGCAGCCGGGTGAACAAAAATTCCAGCCGCTGTTTTTGTTGCCCTAACTGCCGTTGCGGGCTGACCTGCTGCAGCTTGTGCTCCAGCCGTTCCAGGCGATGGCGAGCGTTGCGCAGCGCCAGCACCATGGCGCGCTCCAGGCGCAGCTCTAGGTGATCCAGGGTTTGTGCCTGCTGTTGCAGTTTGCGGCCGGGGTGCTGCAGGCGGGCGCGCAGGGTTTCCAGCCGTTGGTGCAGCCAGCGCAGTTGCGAGTTGATAGAGCGGCTCAAGCGCGAACGTTGTTGCTCCAGTCGATGCAATAACGCCTGGCCGTCCGGCGAGATCAATTCCGCTGCGGCAGAGGGCGTCGGCGCGCGCACGTCGGCAACAAAATCGGCGATGGTGAAATCCACTTCATGGCCGACGGCGCTGACCACAGGAATCTCAGATTCAAAAATCGCCCGCGCGACAATTTCTTCATTAAACGCCCACAGATCCTCCAGCGAACCGCCGCCGCGACCGACGATCAACACATCGCACAATTGATGCTGGTTGGCTGTGCGAATGGCGGCAGCAATTTGCGGTGCGGCTTCATTGCCTTGCACAGTCACGGGCAGAAGGATGACGGGCAGGGCGGGGAAGCGGCGGCGCAGCACATGCAAAATATCGTGGACTGCCGCGCCGGTGGCGGAGGTGATTATGCCGAGCTTGCCCGGCCAGGCGGGCAGGGGCTTTTTATGGGCCGGGTCGAACAAGCCTTCGGCCTGGAGCTTTTCTTTCAGAAGCTCGAACTGGCGCTGCAGATCGCCGAGGCCCGCCGGTTCCATATGGTCGACGATCAGCTGATAATCACCGCGCCCCTCGTACAAGCTGACCTTGCCGCGCACCAGCACCTTTTTTCCCGCCTCGGGCTTAAAGCGCACCAGCATATTGCGGTTGCGGAACATGGCGCAGCGTACTTGAGCGCTACTGTCCTTAAGGCTGAAGTACCAGTGCCCGGAACTCGGCACCGAAAAATTGCTCAACTCACCCTCAACCCACAGGCTGGGCAGATAGGTTTCCAAAAGGTCTTTGGCTGCGCGGTTGAGCTGGCTGACGGTGAGAATCTGGCGATCGTTGGGCACAAGAAATTCCTGCGGTCGGGTCGGCGGCCATTGTAAGAGCTGTCACTGTAACTGCAAATTGAGTTAGGAACAGAGCAAGATGATCCACACCCTCGCCATTGCCAATTACCGCTCGCTGCGCCAGATCATTATGCCGCTCGGCAATTTGACGGTAGTGACCGGCCCCAATGGCAGTGGCAAATCCAACCTATATAAGGCGCTTCGTTTATTAGCGGAATCCGCCTCCGGCAATTTGATCAATGCGCTGGCGCAGGACGGTGGCTTGGAATCGAGCTTATGGGCCGGGCCGGAAACCATTGCGTGAACATCCAGGGCGTGAAGTGATCGAGCTGGAAAAACAATTGGGCGAAACCGTGATTCGCGGCCAGGGTTTATTGGACCAGCCGCCGTGGCATTGGCCGGACGAATAGTTTTTAAATTTTTATATTGGTGAATATATGTACGATGGCTTTGCTGCGTTGATTTTCGATATGGACGGCACCTTGGTAGACAGTGGCCAGCTCCATGAAATGGCCTGGATCGAAACACTCAACCATTATTCCATTCCCATTGATCGCGCACTTATGCGCTCCCTGGCTGGTGTGCCGACACTCGGTACGGTGGAATTGCTGTTGGATAAATTCCAGATTCGCAGCACTAGCTCCGCCATGGAAATCCATCAGTTCAAGGAACGATTTGTGCGTGAAAATCTACAAAACATGATTAAACCCACAGCGCTGTTGGATATAGTGCAGCGCTATCACGGCGTGAAACCTATGGCGGTGGGAACCGGCGCGCAAACGGAAGAGGCTCTGCATATTCTGGAAATTTGCGGATTGGATAAATATTTGAATGTGGTCGTCGGTGCTGATCAGGTCTCCAATCCCAAACCCGCGCCTGATACTTTTTTGCGCTGCGCGGAATTACTCGGCGTTCCACCTCAGCACTGTGTGGTATTTGAAGATTCCAAACTCGGCATGGAAGCGGCCACCCGCGCCGGCATGACGGTGGTAGACGTACTCGCCGAGCTGCAAATTCATAACGATTATTTTTTATAAGGTTCACAATGTCTCTGCATTTTTACCACACCCTAAAAAAATGGCAGTTGTTGAAAAATCAGCACCAATGGGTATTAGGCGCGGTTATTCAAACTCAGGGTTCGGTGTATCGCAAAGCCGGTGCATTGATGTTACTCAGCGACGCAGGTCATCAACTCGGCTTGTTAAGCGGTGGCTGCTTGGAAAGCGATTTATTGCTGCAAGCGCGCAAAGTGATTGCCCTCGGTAAAAGCCGCAAAGTGGTTTACGACGCAAGTGACGAAGATGGCATTGCCTGGAAATTGGGAATCGGCTGTGGTGGCCGCGCGGAAATTTTGTTGTTGCCCTGCAGTGCGGAAAATAACTTTTTGCAATTGGATGCGGTATTGGAATTATTGCAAAGTGGTAAAGCCTGCTCCTACACATTGGATATTTCCGCCAGCAGCGCAACCATTCAAACCGCAGAAAAAACCTGGGAAAAACGAACCCTCGGTCACCTTCAGGGTGAAGGAGAAAATGCCTCCTTCACTACCTTAATTAATCCGCCGCCGCATTTATTTATTATGGGATGCGGAATTGATATGGCGCCTCTGTCTGAACTTGCCTTAACTCTGGGGTGGCAAGTAACCGTTGTGGATCACCGCCTGACCCCGCAAAAAAAAGCCCGCTTCCCCGAAGCCGCTGCAACCGTCGCAATTGCCGCGCGCGAATTGCCAGAAGAATTATTAAATAAACCCGATGCCGCCATAGTTGCTCACCACAATATGCAACTGGATGCAGACGCCATAGGCGCATTACAAAATTCCTCCTGCCGCTATATCGGCCTATTAGGCCCACGCCATCGCTGGCAAGACGTATTAGGTTTGGCCAATTTAAACGAACGCGATATTCGTATTCCCATCGCTGGCCCAAGCGGACTTGCCTTAGGTGGCGACTTGCCGGAAAGCGTCGCGCTCTCCATGCTCGCCGAAATCCACGCAGTTCTCCATGGCAGCTCCGCAAAACCTCTCAGCAACACTTATCTGCAATGGCCATAGATATTCTAATAATGGCGGCGGGCACCTCCCGCCGTTTTGGCAGCTGCAAACTCCTCGCCGACTGGCACGGCGCACCTCTCATTACCTACTCACTTAATACCGCGCTAAATTTATTGCAAAAACCTGAACTGCCAATCGCATCGGTCCATATAGTCGCCGGCGCCTACCACGACCCAATCCGCGACTACCTGCAACAACAATATCCACCCACCTACAACCTAATAAACAACCCCAACTGGTCCCTCGGCCTCGGTCATTCCATTGCTTACGGTGTTTCGCAATTGCCGGCGGAAAATTCGGTGTTAATTATGTTGGCGGACCAGCCGCTGATTGCCGTTGAAGATATTCAGCGGATTATTCAATTGGGGGTGGAAAATCCGGGGAAAATTATTTGTGCGGAGTTTGAGGGAACGGTTGGGGTGCCGGCGTTGTTTCCGGCAGAATTTAAAAAGGATTTGCAGCAGCTAAAGGGAGATCGTGGGGCGAAAGTGATTTTGATTGAGCATGAAAGTAAGCTGGTTAAGATTTCGTTGGGTGAGGCGGGTTTTGACGTGGATTTGCAGGCTGATCTTGTGAGCAATCTCCGCCGGTAGAGCGATGAACATGTTTCGGCATGGTGCATGGTCAGGCAAAAGTGGTCGCCGCGACCGTTATTTCTGCGGGCCCGAGAAATTGGTCTAGAATTCAAAATGTTAGGTCAATTCTGCCGATTTGAGATATGAGTCGCGGCGACCACTTTTGTGGGCAAGAACTCTAGATACACCTCTGCTCCAGGCTTGACGAGGCGGGGCTTCGAGGGGTAGCTTGGTGAAGTCTTGAGCAAGACAAAACGGTCAAGGAGATATCGGTCTCGGCGACTACGATATAAATGTTAGAGCTAGGGAGAAAAAATGCCAGAAATACTTTCAACAATTCAAACATCAATAGAAATCGTTTCCAAACTCCGTGCGCTCTCCAAGAAAATCGAAGATGCGGAATTCAAAATGCTTCTTGCGGATCTTTCAAATGAATTAGCTGATGCAAAACTTGAAGTTGCAAATCTGAAGTCTGCTTTAGCTGAGGCAAAAGAAGAGAATCGCAAGTTAACTGAAAGTGCAGCTATCAAAGCTAACGAAGCTCCAGTCTTAAAGGAAGGAGCGTACGCTTTTGAAAATCAAGAGGGGTTATTCTGCACCGCTTGCTACGATACAAAACAGCTAAAGGTCAGAGTTTCACCGCTAACGGGTGCATTTACAACTTTTGGTAAATGGCGCTGCCCTTCATGCAAGGCTACTCTTAGCTAAGTGCTCTAACAAAGCGTAGCAACTCGCGCACTGCGTGCGCTGGACAGTTTGTAAGTCGCAGTTTTGTGGTTTTGCTGCGCAAAAGTACCCCACAAAACCACGACTTACAAACTGCCGTTGTACGCGGCGTTATGCCTTTCCAAGAATCGAAGGAGGACTAAGTGTCTGAAATAATGGAATCAAATTATGCTCAAATGAAGTCATACGTTGAGCGAAATAAATTTTCTTTCCAAGAGAAGGATGAACAAGGCTGCAAGCGCCTGGATGTCCAGAATGGTAAAGCGAAGTGCGTAGTTAAGGTTTATTCTACAGGCACCATTCAAATTCAAGGGGCAGAATCAAAGTTAAAAGCGGCATTGTCGCAGGCCAAGGAGGCTGTAGAAAACGAAGAGAACATCGGCGAAATGCTTCCATTTGAAATCGAGCGATTTCCAGAGGTTCTCAGGGAAAATATCCCTGATGTAGACCCAATTATCGTTCGTTTCATCGAAGAGGCCATTGTCACCATCAAGGCTGGGTCGAACTTAGGGTGCGCCTTCCTATTGGGCGGCGCTTCTGAAAAGGCCATATACTTACTGATAGATGCTTACACCCAGGCCATCCCTGATCAAGCCATGCGAGATAGGTTTATATCGAAAACATCAAAGAAGTTTATTTCAAAAGTCTTTGAAGAATTCAAAGCCTCATGGAAAAGCTCAATCAATAAACCCCACGGTTACGGGTGGACAAACGATATCGAGGTGAAAATAGAGCAAATATTTCAGTTTTGCCGGATTTGCAGGAATGAGTCAGGTCATCCGCATTTGCCACCAAATCTGGACAAAGGGGTTCTGCTTGCAAACATGGGGCAATTTGTAAAATACATCGAAGACATGTACGGAATGATCAACTATTACAAAGAAAACAATGTCCAGTTCTAGGCATAACAATCGCAGGCACGGCGACGGCTTTTTCATTGCGGCTGCGCCTCCATTACAAAGCCGCGCGTGCTGCGGGCGTTAGGGTAAGGTAATGGCAGACAAGTATGTACACTTTCTGGAGGCAAAAAAGAATCTCAATCGAGCATGGCGAGTATTGAAAGAACTTCAAAAGAACCCAGATGAATCCGAAGTATGGATGGCTGCCTACCGAATGTGCCTTATAGATTACTGTAAGCCATTCAAGAGATCCAACGGCATTTCTGAGAAAACTCTAAAGTTAGAAGTACCGAATTTCCCTGCTCATCTTCAGGAAACGCACGAATATGTGATGACCGCCAGGGACAAGATATTGGCGCACTCGGACCTTGAGCCTTTAAACGCAAAATTAATATATAGCAAATTCACTATAAGTGACTTACCTATGATCGTTCGCACCGATGTTCCAAATTTTCCGGCTATAGAATTAATGCTGGAATTGGTAGAATTTGCCGTAAAAGAACTGGCAAGAACCGAACCCAACTTCTTGCCGCGACGGCGAGATCCCTAACAATGCAAGCCAGTCTGACGGCTTTTCCGTTCCTTGTTTTGCGGGTTAACGCTACGCTACCGCAAAACAATCCACTACAAAGCCGCAGCTGCTTGCGGCGTTATGCAATCAAACTATTCAACTATAGGAGAGGGTCTAAATGAAAACTTGTACTGTTTATGGTGATATGACTTCCGACAGATCCAGTGAAGCGTATCCAACGGAAACTTTCTGCGATGAATGTTACAAAGGAATGAACCCTGGAACCGAAGATAGCCAGGTAGTATTAGAGCAAGGTTATGACCGGAGTCTAGGCGAGGTGTGCAGCTTATGCGGAAAGTCTGAAGAAGACGAAAAGAAAGAGCAAATTTAAGCCTTATTATTTCAAGGAGCCTTCTCATGAGCGAAGAAGAGTACAGCAAGAAAATTGGAATACCTGAGGGGCATAGGTTAGTGGCCGCCAAAGCTAGTGACTGGAAAGTTAGTAAAGGCCAAGATGCCGACACTTACTATTACGACCACGTCGATGAAAATGATAACGTAATAGCTCATTACATCGTGAAAGATAGCACCTCAACATACCCGCCATTCGGGCGAAGCATCACTTGGGAAAAGGTAAACTAAAAGTGCATAACAATCACAGCCAGTGCGACATTTATTCCGGCGCTCATTTTGTGCCAGAAAAAGCCTGGCACAAAACAATCACCTACATAAATGCGCCTGCTGTGGGCGTTAGGCAAAGCATGAACGTGACTCCTAGAAAAGATTTGTATATTTATTTAGGTATTGCTGCTACTTTCGGGGCGCTGATTTCCTATTTCTGCAATAC
>JGI12383J13903_1000263_pt1 | contig 44786 bp, 46 predicted proteins | sample Passage237B_FD_13903 | JGI IMG/M metagenome (IMG submission 13903)
GGCGGGCGTCGCGGGGGCGCTGCTCGCGTCGGGCCTCAGCGCCGCCGATGCCGGCGCCGCGGCGGCGTGGGTGCACGCCCGGGCGGCGGAGATCGCCTCGGGCGGCGGGCCCATCCTCGCCATGGACGTCGCGGACATGGTGCCCGCTGTGGTCACGTCCCTGCTGTCGGGCCCCGACGACTGACGCGCCTGGAAACACACAGGAAACGCGACGGGTATGCGTTCTCGTCTGCACCGTCCGTGACGGGGCGTCGCCGGCGCCCGCGCGACTCCATCACTCGGGGGATTGGACCTTGGTCGCCACGCTTGCGCGACGCTGCGCAGCCGCTCTTGCCGTCCTGGCGGCTCTCGTCGCCGCCGTCGTCCTGCGTGGCACCGGCGCGTGGCTCGTGTTCTCGGCGCTGCCCGCCGAGGGCGGCTACCTCATGCAGTTCACGCGCGACCTGTTCGCAGCGACGACGCTCGAGGCCCTGTCCACGCTCATCGTGGGCCTGCTCCCGCTCGCCTTCGTCGACGGCGGGGCGATCTTCGCGTGGTCCAAGCGCGCCTGGCTCCCCACGTACGTCGCCGCGGTGTTCGCCTTCGTCGTCATCGTCTTGCCGATGGGCGACAGCTGGGGCGAGATCTCGGCGCCGCTGCTGGGCTGGGTGGCGATGTTCGCGGGCTTCGCGGTCGTCGCCGTGGGCGTGTGGGCGTATTTCCGCTTCGTGCCGGAGAAGTCGCGCGAAGAGGTCGGCGCGGGCGCTCGGTGAGCGGCGCGCACGGAGTGGGCCAGGTGGGGCTTGAACCCACGACCGACGGATTATGAGTCCGCTGCTCTGACCGGCTGAGCTACTGGCCCGCGGCGGCTCGCGCCGCGCGGGCTCAAGACTAGTCGGCCTCGGGGTACGCGCTCTCCCCCAGCTGCGCGAGGTCGATGCCGCTCTCCTCCGCATCGGGCGTGACGCGCAGCCCTGAGATCGCCCTGACGACGGCCGCGATGACCCAGCTCCCGACGAACGAGAAGGAGCACACCGCGAGGATCGCGACGACCTGCTTGCCCAGGAGCGCCGGCTGTCCGGCCAGGATGGCGCCGATGGGCTCGGTGTCCGCGCCCACGATGAGGCGGCCGAACAGGCCCACGAAGAGCATGCCCATGGCGGCGGAGACGCCGTGGACCCGCATCGCGCCCATCGGGTCGTCGGCGCGCCGATGCGGCCACACGGCGGCCAGCAGCACGCCCACGACGCCCGCGACGAAGCCGAGGAACACCGATGCGAAGGGGTCCAGGTAGCCCGCCGCGGGAGTGATGGCCGCCAGGCCCGCGATCCCTCCCCACGCGGCCCCCGAGGCCGTCGCGGCTCCCGTGACGCGCTTCTCCACCAGCAGCCAGCCCATGACGCCGCCGATGGCCGCCGCATGCGTCGCCAGGGCGGCCGAGGCCGCCACGCCGCCCGCCTCGAGCGCGGAGCCCGCGGAGATGCCGATCCAGCCCGCCCAGACCAGGCCTGCGCCCGCGAGCGCGAGCGGGAGGCTGTGCGGGCGAGGCCTCTCCCCGTTGAGCACGGTGCGACGCGGGCCGAGCACGAGCGTGAGCGCGAGCGCGGACGAGCCCGCCGTGAGGCCCACGAGCGTGCCGGAGCCGAAGTCGAGCACGCCCCAGTTCACGAGCCAGCCGTCCTGTCCCAGCGCCCAGTGCGCGACCGTGGGGTACACGAGGACCGACCATGCCGCGACGAACGCGAGCATCGCGCCCACCTTCATGCGATCCGCGGCGACGCCGGTGAGGATCGCGGCCGCCACGAGGGCGACCATGAGGTGGAACAGCGCCAGGCCGATGGGCGGGATGGACAGGCGGGAGAACTCCGGGCTGTTCGCGATGCCCACGAGACCCGCGTGGTCGAGGCTTCCCACCAGGCCGGACCAGGAGTCGGGTCCGTAGGCGAGGCTGAAGCCCACGAAGACCCACGCCACGGACACCGCGATGCCGGCGGCGACGACGTGCATGATCGCGCTCAGCGCGGCGCGCGAGCGGCCCATGCCCGCGTGGAAGAGCCCGAGCCCGACCACGAGCAGCATGACCAGGGCCGTGCAGGCGAACACCCAGGCGGTGTCACCCGAGTCGTACAGCATGGATCCCCCTCACTTGGCGGTCGACATGCGTCCTGAGACGCCTGTCAGATCGTGTAAAGTGCTCTAGCGCGATCCCCCGTAGCTCAATTGGCAGAGCGTCCGACTGTTAATCGGCAGGTTACTGGTTCGAGTCCAGTCGGGGGAGCTTCCCTCCCTCACTCCTCCCGCAGCGCACGGCGCCGGGTCTCGAGCTCCACGATCCTCGCGAAGGCCTGTTGGGCCTCGTCCGTGCCCTCTCCCGCGCGCTGCATGTGACCGCGCAGCTCCGCGATCTCCCGCGTGAGACTCAGGTCCAGCACCTTCGCCAGCACCGAGCGCGCGTAGCGCCCCATCGTCTCCGGCTTGTCGTGCGGCAGCGGCGTCACCGCCAGCTCCGTCACCGTGCGCGCGAGCGTCTCGCCCGCCTGCTCCACGACGCGGTCCACCCAGTCGGGGCCCGCCGACGCGGGCCCGCCGGCGGCCGCGACCGCCTCGAACACCGCGCGGTACTGCGGCACGCTGTACGCCGCAGGCGTGAGCTCCGCCGCGATCGCGAGCGCGCCGGGGTCGCGCTGGATGTCGGCGACGGCCTGGAGCAGGACGCCGAGCGACAGCGCCTCTGCGCGCACCACTGGATCCTTGCGCGAGGGCCTCTCGACCGGCTGCGTCGGCACGGCGCCCGTCGCGGCATCGGCCGATGCCGGGGCCTGGCGCCCCGCCGCGCCGCCCCCCGGAGCGCCCTGGCCTGGCTGACGCTTGCCTGCCTCGATCACTGCGGCGAGGACGGCGTCGGGCTCCATGCCGAGCCAGCCGGCGAGCTGGCGCGCATACTCGGGGCGCAGCGCCTTGTCCCGGATCCCCGCCACCACCGGCGCCGCCGTGCGCAGTGCCGCGACGCGCCCCTCGGGCGTGTTGAGGTCATGGCTCGCGAGCGCGGTGCGGATCACGAACTCGTACAGCGGCACGCGCCGCTCCAGGAGCTGCGCGACCGCCGCATCGCCGCCCGCCTGGCGCAGCTCGCACGGGTCGCGCCCGTCGGGGTCCACCGCCACGAAGGTCTGGGCGAGGAAGGACTGGTCGAGGGCGAAGGACTTGAGCGCCGCGTTCTGCCCTGCCTCGTCGCCGTCGAAGGTGAAGATGACGCGCGCCCCGGTGCCGCCCACGCGCACCTGCGTCTGGCCGGTGTCGCCCATGAGGCGCCGCACCACCTTGACGTGCTCCTCGCCGAACGCCGTGCCGCACGTGGCGACCGCCGTCGTGACGCCCGCGAGATGGCACGCCATGACGTCGGTGTACCCCTCCACGACGACCACCTCCCGGCGCTGGCGGATCGCCCCCTTGGCCAGGTCCAGGCCGTACAGGACCTGAGCCTTCCGGTAGATGGGCGTCTCGGGGGTGTTGAGGTACTTGGGGCCCTGGTCGTCGTCGTACAGGCGGCGGGCGCCGAAGCCGATGACCTCGCCCGTGACGTCGCGGATGGGCCACACGAGGCGGCCGCGGAAGCGGTCGTAGACCTTGCCTCCCTGCCCCTCCGAGGCGAGGCCCGACGCCTTGAGCTCGGGCTCCGTGAAGCCCTTGGTCCGCAGGTGGTCGACGAGGTTCGACCACCCCTTGGGCGCGTACCCCACGCCGAAGTGCGCGGCCGCCTCGCGGCCGAAGCCGCGCTCGAGCAGGAAGTCGCGAGCGGTCTTGGCCTCGGGCGAGGCGAGCTGCTCCTCGTAGAACGCGGCGGCGATGCGGTGGGCGTCCAGCAGGCGCCGCGCCGGACTCGTAGCGCAGGGTCACCCCCGCACGCGGCGCAAGGTACTCGACGGCCTCCTGGAAGCTCATGCCGTCGATCTTCATGACGAAGGAGATGACGTCGCCGCCCTCGCCGCAGCCGAAGCAGTGATAGCGGCCCACGGCGGGGCGGACATGGAACGACGGGGTCCGCTCGTCATGGAAGGGGCACAGGCCCTTGAGCGTTCCCACTCCCGCCGGCTTGAGCGCGACGTGCGCCCCGATGATCTCGTCGATGGGAGCGCGTTCGCGCACGGCGGATATGTCTTCTCTGTTGATCGTGCCCGCCACAGTCTCACTCTAGAGGCGCGGTGTGGAAGAGTAGATCGAAGATGGCGGCTCGGGCCGCACGGGAAGGAATGGTTGTGAGGGTCCACGCTTTTCTGGCCGACTCGGCCGAGGTCGTGCAGAACAAGATCTACGCGCTCGGCGCCGGCTGGAACACGATCTACGTGCGCGGCTTCCCGGCGATGCACCGCCGGCTCGCCGTCGCGGCCACGGTCCACGTGCCATTCACCGCGACCAACACGGCGCACAAGTTCGAGCTCAAGCTCCGTGACCGAGGACGGCCAGATGCACCCCATCGGCCTGCGGCCCGACCCGGAGGGCAAGCCGGTCCCGGTGCACGCGATGGGCGGCGAGTTCACGCTGGGCCGTCCGCCCACGCTCGTGGACGGCGACGAGCAGGTCGCCTGCTTCGCGTTCACCATCGACGGCATGCGCTTCGGCGAGCCGGGCAAGTTCGAGTGGGTCATCTCGATCGACGACGAGGAGCTCGTCCGCCTGCCGATGCGCGTCCAGGCCGCCCAGCAGTAAGGCGCGCCCATGTCGGTGTTCGTCGACGCTGTCTACCCGTTCGTGCTCGTCGCCTGCGCGGTCCTGGTCGTCACGGGCGTCGCGGCGATCGTCCTGCCGCGCATCCAGCCCGGGCTGCGCGTGGTCGACAAGATCTTCATGGCCGTCGTCGCCGTCCAGGCGGTCGCGGTGGTCTGGGCCGTCATCTCCTCCGATGCGGACACGTTCATGGCCCTCGCCTACACCATCGCGGCGCTCGCGATGCTGCCGCTGCTGGGCATCTCCCGGCTCGCGACGCCCGAGGCCGCCCAGAAGGACCCGGAGCGGCCCGTGCTGACTCCCGCCCAGGCCGCGAAGGTTGACGGCGGCGCTGCCATCCTCGTGGGCATCGCCTCGGCCGTCGTGTCATGGCGCCTGTACGAGATCGTGGCGGCCGCGGCATGAGCGCACGTCCCATGAACCCGGTGGTGCGCATCGTCATCACCGTCGCGTACGCGATCCTGTGCATCGCCGCGACGGGCCGCTCGGTCTACCAGGTCGGCACCAAGTTCGCCGAGGCGCCCGTCCCCTACTTCATCTCCGCCGCATCGGCGCTCCTGTACGGCGTCATCGCGTTCGCGCTGTGGAAGCGGCGCACGGGCCTCGCGCTCGTGGGCACGGTCATCGAGCTCGCGGGCGTGCTCATCGTGGGCACGCTCGGCTGGGCCAAGCCCGAGCTGTGGGCCGACGAGACGGTGTGGACCGGCTACGGCTCCGCCTACGGCTGGGTGCCCCTCGTCCTGCCGTTCGCGGCCTTGTGGCTGCTCGTGCGGGAGCGTCGCGGCGCCACGACGTAGCGGTGGTGCCAGTCGTAGGCGGACTTGTCCGTGAGCGATGCGATCTGGTCGATGATCACGCGGAAGCGCGCGGCATCGTCTGAGGCCTCCTGGTACAGCACCGCGAAGTGCGGCTCGAGCGCGTCGGCGCCGCGATCCGCGACCGCGGTGACGAGCTCCGCGAGCCTCTCGCGCTGCTGCGCATAGGAGGGCTTGCGCTCACGCGGCGCCATCAGGAAGTGCACCGCGATGCCCTTGAGCATGAGGATCTCCGTCGCGGCGTCCGCCGGGATCACGAGCCGCGCCGCATAGCGCGTCAGCGGGCCGTCGCCGTACTCGGCGCGCGTCGCTCCGGCGACCGCGGCGATGAGCCGGCCGATGAGCTGGCTCGTCATGTCCTTGAGGCTCGCCAGGGCCCGGTGAGAGCCGTCGTAGTCGTCCACCCACCACGGCTCGGCGCGCAGCCGCTCCAGGGCCGCGAAGAGCTCCTGCTCGTCGCCGCGGCCGTACCACTCGCGCGCATGCGCCGCGACGGTGCGCACCACGCCGGGGTCGCGCAGCACGGACAGCGACAGATGGTTGTGGACCACGGAGTCCTCGACGTCGTGGACCGAGTAGGCGATGTCGTCGGCGAGGTCCATGACCTGCGCCTCGAAGCTGGGCACCTTGTCCGGCGCCCCGTCGCGCAGCCAGGCGAACACGGGCATGTCGTCGTCGTAGACGCCGAACTTGCGCGTCTGGGTGCCGTCGGGGCGCTTGGGGGCCTCCGGCTCCTGCCACGGGTACTTCACGCTCGCGTCGAGGACGGCGCGCGTCAAGTTGAGGCCCACGCTCTTGCCGGTCGCGGGATCGTGGGACTTGGGCTCCAGTCGCGTCAGGAGACGCAGGGTCTGGGCGTTGCCCTCGAACCCGCCGATGCCGCGCGCCACCTCGTCGAGCGCGCGCTCACCGTTGTGGCCGAACGGCGGGGGGCCCAGGTCGTGGGCGAGGCAGGCCGCGTCGACCACATCGGGGTCGCAGCCGAGGATCTTGCCCAGGCCGCGCCCCACCTGCGCGACCTCGAGCGTGTGGGTGAGACGCGTACGGACGAAGTCGCCCGTTCCCGCGCCCAGGACCTGCGTCTTGGCGCCCAGCCGACGCAGCGCGCTCGAGTGGACGATGCGGGCCTGGTCGCGCTCGAACGGAGTGCGGTCCGCGAGCTTGGGCGGCTCCTCGATGAACCGCTCCTCGTCATGCGCGCCGTAGCCGGGAGGGAGCGTGCTCACACTCCGATGCTAGTGCGGGCCGTCGGCTGCCTCGGGGACCTCGGGCGGCGGCGGGGCGACGCTCCCACGCCGGGCCGATGTCATGCGAGCCTCGTAGGTTGGACGCATGGGATTGGTGCGCGGCTTCCTCGCCATGTCGCTTGACGGCTTCATCGCTGGACCCCACGACGAGATCGCGTGGCTCGAGGAGCCGCGCACGTCGGGGATCCCAGTGCAGGCGGGCGCATGGGCCGGGCATCCGGTCGACGCCCTCGAGTTCGAGGCCTTCATGGCCGCCGTGGGCGCCATCGTCATGGGCAGGCGCACGTTCGACGTGGTCCAGGGCATGCCGGGTCCGTGGTTCTACGGCGAGACGCCGATGCTCATCGTCACCTCAAGCGAGCTGCACGACGCTCCCGCCACGGCGAAGGCGTTCCACGGCTCCGTTCCCGACGCGATCGACGCCGCCCGGCAGCTCGCGGGCGCCAAGGACGTGTACGTGGACGGTGGTCGCACTGTTCGTGCCGCGATGGACGCGGGGCTCCTGGACCACATCGTCGTCACGGTCATCCCCGTCGCGCTCGGCGCCGGCATCGCGCTGTTCGCAGGGCTTGAGCGACACGCCGAGTTCGCCGTGGAGCGCGTGGCCAAGTACGGCCCCGGCTGCGTGCAGCTGCACCTGAGCACGCGGGCAGGCGCAGGCGCGTAGGCGCGCAGGCGGCCCTGTCTCGCGCCGCATTAGGCTCGACCTGCGCCACGGCATCGGCCCGATGCCAGGACGCGCGCGGCAAGGAGGCACGCATGGAGCACTTCGCGAACGGCATCAACCTGGGCGGGTGGCTGAGCCAGTACTGGGGCAAGGGCGAGGAGCACTTCTCGAGCTTCATCACGGAGAAGGACATCGCGCGGATCGCGTCCTGGGGCCTGGATCACGTGCGCCTTCCAGTCGACTATCCCGTCATCGAGGCGCCCGATGCCCCCGGAGTGCCGCTCGAGGCGGGCTACGCGCACATCGACGACCTGTTCACATGGGCCGAGAAGCACGGGCTCGGCGTCGTGCTCGACGTGCACGAGGCGCCGGGATTCACGTTCACCAACGACCTCGAGGCCGAGACCGCGCACAAGAACGTCCTGTTCGACTCGCCCGACCTGCAGGACCGCTTCGTGGCGCTGTGGGAGACCATCGCGGCGCGATATCGCTCCGTGGGCGTGCCGGTGATCTTCGAGCTTCTCAACGAGGTCACCCTGCCGAGCAACGACCAGTGGAACCCGCTGGCGGCGAGGCTCCATGCCGCGATCCGCGCCGTCGCGCCCGACGTCCCGGTCATGATCGGCGGCACCTTCAACAACGCGGTGCGCGGGCTCGACGGGCTCGTCATCGTGGACGACCCGAACACCGTGTACACGTTCCACACCTACGAGCCGCTGCTCTTCACTCACCAGAACGCGCACTGGTGCGTCGAGGCGCGCACGTGGGGCGAGTCGCCCTCCTACCCGGGCGAGCTGCCGCGGCTGGGCGAGTTCCTCGCGGAACACCCGCAGTTCGCGCCGCTCTACGGCGATCTGGTGGGCCGACGCCTGGACCGCGCGTACCTCGAGAGCGTGGTGGGCCCGGCGGCGGAGTTCTCGCAGCGGACCGGGCGCGACGTGTACTGCGGTGAGTTCGGCGTCGCGGACTGGATCGAGCCGGCGAGCCGCCGCGCGTGGCTGGGCGACTTCCTGTCCATCACGCGCGAGCACGGGATCGGCACCGCGCTGTGGACGTACAAGGCGATGGACTTCGGGGTGGTGGACCTCGACGGGAGCGTGCGCGACGAGGAGTACCTGCGGATCCTCAAGGGCTGAGGCTCCGCTGGCGCGCGCGGCGCACGCGACCCTAGCCCAGCGCGCGGCGCACGCGACCCTAGCCCAGCGCGCGGCGCAGTGCGTGGCCCCCTCCTCCACACGCCTCCGGGCCCTGGTGTACCGATTTGGCGGCATTTTCCCCCTCTGCGGGATTCTGCTGTACCGGATCTGCGATCGGCCGATCGGCCCAACGGACCCGCTCCGGTTCCGCGCAAGCGCGGTCGGCGCCCTGTGCACCGGCCCAACGGACCCGCTCCGGCCGACGCAGTCATCCCGTGCGACGACCGGGATCGCCAATCCGGTACATCAGGATGCAGAGAGGGTCGAGATAACTGCCAAATCGGTACATCAGGACCGCGAGGTGGTCATGAGGGCGCCGGCGCCTCGACGCTAGGTGGTCATGAGGGCGCCGGGGACGCGACCTGGTCGTGAGGGGCCGGGGCGCCGCGACCGGCACACGGGCCCCGCGGAACGGGGTCGGAAGCGGCTAGCCGCCGGAGACGCTCAGCTCCGCCTCGCGCAGCCTCTCCTCAAGGTCGGGAGTGATGTCGCGGGTGTCGAGCCAGCCCTCCGGGCATGCGGGGCGCTTGGGCGTCCCCTGACGGCCCCTCGCCCCTTCCGCAGCTGCGCCCGGATACGGAGCGTCGAGGTCGAGGGTGTCGAGGATCGAGCGCAGCTCGGCGAGCGTGGACACGAGCCCCAGCGCCCGCCGCGTCTCCCCTCCCACCGGGTATCCCTTGAAGTACCAGGCCATGTGCTTGCGGATCTCCTGCATGGCCTTGCGCTCGTCACCCCCGAAGTGCGCGATCATCAGCTCCCCGTGGCGGTAGACCGTGTCCGCGACCACGCGCAGCCCCGGCCGCACACGATCGGCCCGTCCCTCGAACGCCGCCTGAAGGTCCGCGAACAGCCACGGCCGACCCATGCACCCGCGACCCACCACGACCCCGTCGCAGCCGGTCTGCTCGACCATCGCCACCGCATCCTCCGCGGACCAGATGTCGCCGTTGCCCAGCACGGGAATGGTCCGCACCGCGTCCTTGAGGCGCGCGATCGCCTCCCAGTCCGCATGCCCCGAGTAGTAGTCCGCCGCCGTGCGCGCGTGCAGGGCCACGGCCGCCGCGCCCTCGTGCTCGGCCATCACACCGGCGTCGAGGTAGGTGAGGTGATCGTCGTCGATGCCCTTGCGCATCTTCACCGTCACCGGGATGTCGCGCTTGGAGGCCTCGCGCACCGCGGCGCGCACGATGTCGCGGAACAGGTCGCGCTTCCACGGCAGCACCGCTCCCCCGCCCTTGCGCGTCACCTTGGGCACCGGGCAGCCGAAGTTCATGTCGATGTGGTCGGCGCGATCCTCCTCGACGATCATCCGCACGGCGGCGCCGATGGTCGCGGGGTCCACCCCGTACACCTGCACCGAGCGCGGCGTCTCATCGGGGTCGTGCGCGATGATCCGCAGCGACTCCGGCGTCCGCTCCACGAGCGCCCGCGACGTCACCATCTCCGCCACGTACAGCCCGCCGCCGTGCTCACGGCACAGTCGTCGGAACGCCGCGTTGGTGATGCCCGCCATGGGCGCGAGCACCACGGGAGTGTCGACCGTCAACGGGCCGATGCTCAGCGGCGGCAGGAGCCGGGTGGCGGTGGTCATCTGACCATTGTCGCCGACGCGCGGGCCGGGCAGGGCCGATGGGCTCGCATCGGCGGCACGGGCCGCGCCGATGCCGGCCTGGCGCCGGTCAGACGACGGCAGGCATGGGCCGGGCTCAGGCCCCGACGAGCCTCTCGGCCAGGTACGCCTTGACCTGCGCCAGGGCCACGCGCTCCTGCTGCATGGTGTCGCGGTGGCGGATCGTCACGGCCTGGTCCTCGAGCGTGTCGAAGTCGACCGTGATGCAGAACGGCGTGCCGATCTCGTCCTGGCGGCGGTAGCGCTTGCCGATGGACTGCGTCTCGTCGTAGTCGACGGTCCAGGCACCGCGCAGCTCCTTGGCGAGGTCCTGGGCGACGGGCAGGAGCGCGTCCGTCTTGGACAGCGGCAGCACCGCCGCCTTGACCGGGGCCAGGCGGTGGTCAAGGCGCAGCACCATGCGCTTCTCGGTGCCGCCGTTGGCCGTGGGCGCCTCCTCCTCGGCGTACGCCTCGACGAGGAACGCCATGAGCGAGCGGGTCAGGCCCGCGGCGGGCTCGATGACGTAGGGGATGAAGCGCTCGTTCTTGACCGGGTCGAAGTAGCTGAGGTCCTTGCCCGAGTGCTCCGAGTGCGTCTTGAGGTCGAAGTCGGTGCGGTTGGCGATGCCCTCGAGCTCGCCCCACTCGCTGCCCTGGAAGCCGAAGCGGTACTCGATGTCGACCGTCCGCTTCGAGTAGTGCGACAGCTTCTCCTTGGGGTGCTCGTAGTGGCGCAGGTTCTCGCGGGAGATGCCGAGCTCGACGTACCAGTCCGTGCGGGTGTCGATCCAGTACTGGTGCCACTCCTCGTCCGTGCCGGGCACGACGAAGAACTCCATCTCCATCTGCTCGAACTCGCGCGTGCGGAAGATGAAGTTGCCGGGCGTGATCTCGTTGCGGAACGACTTGCCGATCTGCCCGATGCCGAACGGCACCTTCATGCGCGCGCTCGCCTGCACGTTCGCGAAGTTCACGAAGATGCCCTGGGCGGTCTCGGGGCGCAGGTAGTGCAGGCCGGACTCGTCCGAGGCGGCTCCCAGGTAGGTGCGCAGCAGGCCGTTGAACATCTTGGGCTCGGTCCACTGGCCGCGCGTGCCGCAGTTCTCGCACGCGACCTCGGCGAGGCCGCCCTCGGGCGCACGGCCCTTCTTCTCCTCGAAGGCCTCGAGGAGGTGGTCCTCGCGGTAGCGCTTGTGGCACGACAGGCACTCGACGAGCGGGTCGACGAACGCGGCGATGTGGCCGGAGGCCTCCCACACCTGCGGAGGCAGGATGACGGATGAGTCGAGGCCGACGATGTCGTCACGGCTCGTCACCATGGCGCGCCACCACTGCCGCTTGATGTTCTCCTTGAGCTCCACGCCGAGCGGTCCGTAGTCCCACGCGGAGCGGGTCCCCCCGTAGATCTCTCCACACGGGAAGACGAAGCCGCGTCGCTTGGCAAGGGAAATGACGTCATCGAGGCGCGAAGCCATGGGTAACTCTCCTGGGTTGAAGGTCGCCATGCACGACCGTGCGTCGCACGGTTCGGAACAGTCTAGTGGCGCTCGGAGGTCACTCCGAGGCCGCATCGGACGACGTGGCGTTGAGCTCGTCGGCGCGCTCCTGGCCGGTGAGCTCCGCGATGGCGTCCATGATGCGCTCGGTCGCGATGCGGCGCGCCACGCCGCCGGGCTTGCCCGCAAGGTCGCTCAGGTCCATGGGGGCCCCGAACCGCACCTCGGGACGCGGCGCACCCGGCCGGAGCCAGCGGAACGCCTTGAGCCCCGACGTCCCGACAAGCCCCACGGGCACCACGGTCGCCCCGGTCTCGAGCGCCATCCACGCTGCTCCTGCGCGACCCTTGTACAGGCGGCCGTCGCGCGAGCGCGTGCCCTCGGGGAAGACGGCGAACACGCTCCCGGCGCGCAGGATCGCGCTGCCTGCCTCGAGCGCGGCCTGCGCCTCCGATCCCGCGGCGCGCAGCACCGGCACGGCACCGATGTTGCGGAAGAACCAGCGCAGGAACGCTCCCCTGAGGCCGGGCTTGTCGAAGTACGCCGACTTGGTGAGGAACTGCACGGGGCGCGGAGCGGCGACGGGGATCAGCACCGTGTCCCAGCTGCTCAGGTGATTCGCGGCGAGGAGGACCGCGCCCCCGCGGGGCACGTCGCGGTGGCCGATGCGGCGGGTGCGGAACAGGAGCCAGAACAGCGGGCGCAGCACGGCGCGGCCGACGAAGAACACCCACCCGGGGCGGGACACGCGGATGCGGGCGGGCTCGTTCATGCGTCGATCGTAGGCGGGCCGCGGCGGGCGTTTCGCACGCGGTCTCGCGTGCATCCGAGGCTTATTGACAATGATTATCAATTGCATTACAGTCGCGGGGTGCGCACGCTCCCCCTGCTGACCCTCGCCGCCGCCGCGAGCCTCCTCGCGGGATGCGCCTCCCCCTCCGACGCATCGGCGGACGGCCTCACCGTGGTCGCCGCGGTCTACCCGCTGCAGTTCGTCGCACAGGCCGTGGGCGGCGAGCACGTGAACGTCGATACGGCCGTGCCGCCGGGTGTGGAGCCTCACGAGCTCGAGCTCTCTCCTGCGGCCGTGCGGGCCCTGGGCGCCGCGGACCTGGTCCTGCGCATCGACGGCTTCCAGGCCGCGGTGGACGATGCCGTGGCCACGACCGGCGCACGCTCGCTCGACGTCGCGAGCGTCGTCGCGCTGCACGCGGGCGAGCACGAGCACGACGACCACGATGCGCACGGCGAGCCGGCCGACGGCCACGGCCACAACCACGGCGACCTCGACCCGCACTTCTGGCTCGACCCGCGCCTCCTGGCCGACTTCGCCTTCGCCCTCGCCGACGAGCTCACCGCCCTCGACCCGGACCACGCCGACGCCTTCGCCGCCAACGCGCAGCGCCTCGCCTCCGAGCTGACCGCGCTGCACGAGTCGTTCGCGGCCGGCCTCGCCTCGTGCGAGCGGCGCCAGATCGTCACGGGTCACGCGGCGCTCGGCTACCTCGCGGAGGCCTACGACCTGGAACAGCTCGGGATCACCGGACTCGACCCGGAGAGCGAGCCCTCCCCCGCCCGCATGCGGGAGATCGTCGCCCTCGTCGAGGACTCCGGCGCGACCACGGTGTTCGCGGAGGCCGCGTCCGCCTCGAGCGTCGTCGAGGCCGTCGCCGCCGACACGGGAGTGGCGATCGCAGTCCTCAGCCCTCTCGAGACCGTGGGCGACGGGGAGGACTACCTGAGCGTCATGCGGCGCAACCTGGACGCCTTGCGAGACGGGCTCGGCTGTGACTGAGACGCTGCTCGAGGCCCGCGACGTGCGGGTGTCCCTCGAAGGCACGGAGATCCTGCACGGCGTCGGAGCCGCCGTCGGGGCCGGCCAGGTCGTCGCGCTCATGGGCGGCAACGGCTCGGGCAAGTCCACGTTCGTGCGCGCCATCGTGGGCGCGATCCCGCACTCGTCCGGCGAGGTGCTCATCCAGGGCCGCCCAGCCGATGCCCGCGCCCGCGCCGCCGTGGGCTACGTCCCGCAGCGCCTCACGGCATCCGGCGGGGTGGCGGCCACCGTGCAGGAGGTCGTCGCCTCCGGGCTGCTGGGCCATCGCGCCCTGCGCCTGCCGGGCGATCGTGCCGCGCGGGTCCACGCGGCGCTCGAGGAGCTCGGCGTCGCCGACCTGTCCCGCCGCGAGATCTCACGCCTGTCGGGAGGCCAGCAGCAGCGCGTGCTCATCGCCCGCGCCCTCGTGCGCGAGCCGCGCCTGCTCATCCTCGACGAGCCGCTCGCGGGCATGGACCTGGAGTCCCAGGTGCAGTTCGCCCACGCGCTCGGTCACCTCAAGGAGCACGGCGTGGGCGTCCTCATCGTGCTGCACGAGCTGGGCCCCATCGCACGTCACATCGACACGTCGGTGGTGCTGGAGCACGGCTGCGTGACCCATGTGGGCCCGCCCCCGCAGGACGCCGGCGTCCACGCGCTGCCCGGACACGACCACGAGCACCCGCACGAGGGCGCTCCCCTCGCCCATCCCGCCGCCATCCCGCTGGAGGGCCCGCAATGAGCCTCCTGAGCGATCCCCTGGTCCAGCGCATGCTCCTCGTAGGCGTGCTCGTGGGCGTCGCCACGCCCATCGTGGGCACCTACCTGGTGCAGCGGCGCATGGCCCTCCTCGGCGACGGGATCGGGCACGTGGCGCTCGCCGGCGTGGCCGCGGGCTGGCTCGCGGGCTCCGCGGCGGACCTCGTCCAGCGCGACGCCCTCGCCGTCCCCGGCGCGATCGTCTTCGCCGTCGCCGCGGCCGTCGTCATGGAGCGCATGCGCGCTCGAGGCGCGGCGGCCGACGTGGTCCTCGCGGTGCTCTTCTACGGCGGCATCGCGACCGGCGTCCTGCTCATCTCCGCCGCCGGAGGCTCGAGCGCGAACCTGCTCGGCTACCTCTTCGGCTCGATCTCCACCGTGACCTGGCCCGATGTGTGGGTCACCGTCGCGCTCGCCGGCCTCATCATCGCCGCGGGCCTGGGCCTGCGCCCCGCGTTGTTCGCGGTGACGCACGACGAGGAGTTCGCACGCGCATCGGGCCTTCCCGTGCGGCTGCTGACCACCCTCGTGGCGATCCTTGCCGCGGTGACCATCACCGTGGCGATGCGGGTCGTGGGAGTGCTCTCGTTCGCGCGCACCATGGGACTGGCGATGGCCATCGGCGCGGCGCTCACCCTGACGGGCGTGGGCATCACGCTCGAGCACGACCTCCAGCCCGGCGCCCTCATTGTGGTCCTGGGCGTCCTCGCCTACATTGCGGTGAGCGCGACGACTCAGATCCGCGCCCATCGGAGGAAGCCATGAGCACCGGCCGCGCGCACGCCGCGGCAGCCGAGGCGGCGTTGCCGCGCATGACGCGCCAACGCGCCGCCGTGCTCGCGGCGCTTGCCGCGGGCGACTTCCGCTCTGCGCAGGGATGGCACGACCTCCTGCGCCAGGAGGGCTCGAGCATCGGCCTCGCGACGGTGTACCGCACCCTCCAGTCGCTCGCGGAGTCCGGCGGCGTGGACACCGTGGTGACGGAGTCGGGCGAGACGCTGTACCGGCTGTGCGAGGCGACGCCGACGCACCACCACCACCTGCGATGCCGCGCGTGCGGGGCTGCACAGGACGTGGATATCCCTGGCTTCGAGGCGTGGACCGCGCGTGTGGCACGTGAGCACGGCTACGCGGACATCGACCACACCGTCGAGATCACCGGCGTGTGCGGCGACTGCCAGGAGAGCGGTGAGTGATGGCCGGAGTCCCGAGCTTCATCAGCGACGGCCCCTTCTGGGGCATCTTCCTGTTCTTGTGCATGGTGGTGTTCCTCCGCGCGCAAGGGACATACTGGGCGGGCTGGTGGCTGCGCAAGGGAGCGACGCGCGGCGCGGCGGCCCAGGACATCGGCGCCGTCGCCCAGGAGTCCGATGCGACGCCCGAGCACAGGCCGACGCTGCGCGCGCGCATCGCCGCGCGGTTCTCCGGCCCGCGGTGGGACCGCGCCCAGGCGTTCCTCGAGCGCTGGGGCTTCATCGGCGTGCCGGCGTCGTTCCTCACGATCGGCTTCCAGACGCTCGTCAACGCGGGCGCGGGCTTCACGCGCATGCGCTGGGACCTCTACACGCTCGCGATGCTCCCCGGCTGCGTGGCGTGGGCCGCCGTGTACGCGACGCTCGGCATCGGCCTGCTGGAGGCCTGGCGTCAGTCGCCGTGGCTGTTCCTCGGCATCGTCGCCGCGCTCATCGGCGGCGCGTGGGTGTTGACGACCGCGTGGCGCCTCGTCACTCGGCGCCGAAGCGCCGGTTCCTCTTCGCGTACTCCTCGATAGCCGCCCACAGGTGGCGCCGGTCCACATCGGGCCACAGGACGTCGCTGAACACGTACTCCGCGTAGACGGCCTGCCACGGCAGGAAGTTGCTCGAGCGCTGCTCCCCGCTGGAGCGCCAGAAGAGGTCCACGTCCGGCATGTCGGGCTCGTCGAGGTAGCGCGCGAAGGTCCTCTCCGTCACCTTCGCGGGGTCCAGCCGCCCGTCCGCGACGTCCTGCGCGAGGGCGCGGGCGGCGTCGGCGATCTCCGCGCGTCCGCCGTAGTTCACGCACATGGTGAGCGTCAGGACGGTGTTGCGCGCCGTGAGGCGCTCCGCCGCCTCCAGCTCCTCGATGACCGACTTCCACAGCCGGGGGCGCCGACCCGCCCAGCGCACGCGCACGCCCCACTCGTGCATCTGGTCGCGGCGGCGACGGATGACGTCGCGGTTGAAGCCCATGAGGAAGCGCACCTCCTCAGGGCTGCGCTTCCAGTTCTCCGTGCTGAACGCATAGGCGGTGACGTGCCTGACGCCGATCTCGATCGCGCCGGCGACGACGTCCAGCAGGGCCGCCTCGCCGCGCGTGTGTCCCTCGGTGCGCGGCAGGCCGCGCTGCTTGGCCCAGCGGCCGTTGCCGTCCATGACGATCGCCACGTGGTGGGGGATCGCCGATGCGGGCAGGTCCGGGGGCGTGGCGCCCGACGGATGCGGGAAGGGCCGGGCGGGGGTCACGGGACCCAGGCTAGTGCGCCGGAGGGCGTCGCCGCGCGCAGGCTCACGGCTCGCCGCCCGCTCGCTCCACGAGGCCGAGCGAGCGCACCTTCCGCTCCAGGTGGTACTGGGTGTACGCGGCGATGAGCCCGGCGCTGTCGCGCCGCTCCCGCTCGCCCGAGTCGTCCGCCGTGCCCCAGTCCCCCTCGAGGAGGGCGCCGAGCAGGGCGAAGGTCTCCGGCGACGGCGCGGCGGACCCTGTGGGCCGGCAGCTCTCGCACACCGCCCCGCCCTCCGCGATCGCGAAGGCCCTGTGGGGCCCTGGAGCGCCGCACACCGCGCACACGGTGAAGCTCGGCGCATATCCCGCGATCGCGAGCGAGCGCAGCAGGAAGGAGTCGAGTACGAGCCCCGGGTCGTGCTCGCGACGGCTCAGGGCCCCCAGGGCGCCGTGCAGCAGGCGGAACTGCGCGAGCGCGGGCTCGCGCTCGTGGTCGACGAGCTTGTCCGCCGTCTCCACCATGGCGGTCGCGGCGGTGAACAGCTGGTAGTCCTGCGCGATGCGGCGCGCGTACGGCTCGCGCGTCTCCACCTGGCTGACGATGTCGAGGCTGCGACCCTCGTACAGCTGGACGTCGGCGAGCATGAACGGCTCCATGCGCGCGCCGATGCGGCTCGACGTGCGGCGCACCCCCTTGGCGACGGCGCGCACCTTGCCGTGGTGCTTGGTCAGGAGCGTGACGATGCGGTCCGCCTCACCCAGCTTGTGGGTGCGCAGGACGATGGCGTCGTCACGGTACAGGGGCACGCGTCCATTGTCCCGCGACCCGGTGACGGCGGCGTGGGGACGCGCTCAGCCGTCGAGGGCGGCGGCGAGCTGCCGCGCGATCACCGCATCGGTCACGCGGGCGCGCACCGCCTCCATGCGATCGCGCGCGTCGCGCCACTCGGGGCCGCCGTGCGCCTCCTGGAGGCGGTCGAGAGCCGCGAGGACCTCCGCTTCCGTGGGCTCCGCCGAGACGAAGAACGGATAGTCGTCGCCGAGCCAGTGCTCGGGCTCCGCGTGGCGGCCGATGAGGATGACGGCACCGGCCACGGCGGCGGTGAAGCCCTTGAGGAAGGGCTTGTGGACGTCGATGGGGCGCCAGGACCGCACGGCGTAGTGGACCGGGTACTGGCGCGGCCGCTCCCACCACGGGATCGACTGGTCGGTGCCCGTCTCGACGGAGTGGACGTCGATCCGCTCCTCGATGGCCGGCGTGGAGAAGATGTTGAGGAGCGAGCCGAAGTATCCGATGCGCAGCGGCGCGTCCTCGGGACCGGGCCCCTGGGCCTGGACGCGCGGGTCGACATGGTGGTCGATGCGGACCACCCGGTGCTCGGGATGCTCGTCGAGATATGCCAGCTCTGCGGTGCGCGAAGCGGCGACGATGACGTCGGCGTGCTGCAGCATGCGGTCCGTGACCTCGCCGTCGAGCGGGTCCACGAGGAGGCGGTTGCCGCGCGCCTTGAGGGCCTCGTACTGCTCGGGCGTCGCGTGCGCGGCCGCGCCCTTGGTCATGAACACGTCGGCGTCCGAGACGCGCGCGCCCACCGCCGCCACGCTCACCCGAGAGCGCACGCCCTGCTCACGCGCGATGTCGGCGAGCTGCCAGCCGCGCATGAGGGTCGAGCCGAACCTCGCCGCCGACTCCGAGTACAGGAAGACCAGGCGTCGTTCGCGATGCCTCCAGGGCGCCCACATCCTCACGACTGCGACGCGGCTTCGGGGATCGGCTCGGTCCCGATGAGCACCTCGACATCGGCGCCGTAGAGCGCGTTCACGACGTCGTCGGGCGTGGGATCCTCGGGCACATTGGCGATGACGGCGTCGATGTCGGGGAGGGTGACGATGACGCGCACGAGGACGTCGTCGCCCTCCGTGCCGACGTACACCGCGCGGCACGCGACGCCCGCCGTCTCGTTGAGCACGTCCTTGGGGCAGGCGACAGACGAGGCGTCGACGCCTCCCGTGGCCTGGACCAGGGCGGTGCGCAGGTCATCGGCGACCCACGTGAACGGGTCGTCCTTGGCTCCCCGCCAGCACTGGGCGCGGTACGGCTCCTCGGGTGCCTTGAAGAGCTCGCCGATGGTCACTCCCGTGCCGCACTCGAACTGCTCGTAGCCGTACTCAGCGAGGTCCGGCAGCTGGCCCCCCACGCGTTCTGCCACGGACTGCGACGTGCAGCCGGCCAGCGCGAGCATGCCCGCGCCGAGCGCTGCGACGACGCCGATGCGGCGTGCGCGCGCGACCGAGGTGCGCGTGGTGCCCATCCCGCGTTACCTCTGCGCCCGGTTGACGGCGGAGATGATGGCCTTGAGCGTCGCCGTGGTGATCGACGGGTCGATGCCCACGCCCCACAGCGTCTCCTCGCCGATGCGGCACTCGACGTAGGCCGCAGCGGTCGCGTCGCCGCCGGCCGTCATGGCGTGCTCGGCGTAGTCGAGCACGTCGACCTCCACGCCGCGTCCCTTGAGCGCCTCGACGAACGCGTTGACCGGGCCGTTTCCGGAGCCCGCGATCGTGACCTTCTCGCCGCCGTCGAGGATGTCGGCCTCGAGGGTGTCGGGGCCGGTGTCGCTCGAGGTGGTGCGCGTGCCCTGGAGCGCGAATCGGCCCCACGCACGCGCCGGGTCGCTCGCGGGCAGGTACTCGTCCTCGAAGATCTCCCACAGGCGCTGCGCGGTCATCTCGGTCCCGGTGGCGTCGGCCTCGACCTGGACCACCTTGGAGAACTCGATCTGCAGGCGACGCGGCAGGTCGAGGTTGTACTCCGTCTTCATCAGGTACGCGACGCCGCCCTTGCCGGACTGCGCGTTGACGCGGATCACGGCCTCGTAGGTGCGGCCGACGTCGCGCGGGTCGATCGGCAGGTACGGGACCGCCCACACCAGGTCGTCGACCGTGACGCCCTGCTTCGCCGCATCGGCCTCCATGCGCTCCAGGCCCTTCTTGATGGCGTCCTGGTGGGAGCCGGAGAAAGCGGTGAAGACGAGGTCGCCGCCCCACGGGTGACGCGGGTGCACGTCGATCTGGTTGCAGTACTCGACGGTGCGACGGATCCCGTCCATGTCGCTGAAGTCGATCTGGGGGTCGATGCCCTGGCTGAACAGGTTCATGCCCAGCGTCACGAGGCACACGTTGCCGGTGCGCTCGCCGTTGCCGAACAGGCAGCCCTCGATGCGGTCGGCGCCGGCCATGTAGCCCAGCTCCGCGGCGGCGACGGCCGTGCCGCGGTCGTTGTGCGGGTGCAGGCTCAGGACGACGCTGTCGCGGTAGTCGAGGTGGCGGCTCATCCACTCCACGGCGTCGGCGTAGACGTTGGGGGTGGCCATCTCGACCGTGGCCGGCAGGTTGATGATGACCGGACGCTCCGGAGTGGGCTTCCACACGTCGAGCACCGCGTTGCACACGCGCGCGGCGTACTCGAGCTCCGTGCCCGTGAAGGACTCCGGGCTGTACTCGTAGAAGACGTTCGTCCCCTCCAGCGTCTCCTCGTACTTGAGGCACAGCATCGCGCCGTGGGTGGCGATGTCCATGACCTCGTCCTCGGTGGCGCGGAAGACGACGTCGCGCTGCAGGACGGATGTCGAGTTGTACAGGTGGACGATCGCGTTCTTGGCGCCCCTGAGCGACTCGTACGTGCGCTCGATGAGGTGCTCGCGCGCCTGGGTCAGCACCTGGATGGTGACGTCGTCCGGTATGCGCTCCTCCTCGATGAGGCGGCGCACGAAGTCGAAGTCGATCTGGCTGGCGCTGGGGAAGCCGACCTCGATCTCCTTGTAGCCCATGCGGACCAGGAGGTCGAACATGCGCATCTTGCGCTCGACGTCCATGGGCTCGATGAGCGCCTGGTTGCCGTCGCGCAGGTCCACCGCGCACCAGCGCGGCGCCGTGGTGATGCGCGTGTTCGGCCACGTGCGATCGGGCAGGTCGACCTGGATCTGCTCGTGGAACGGGCGGTACTTGTGCAGCGGCATGCTCGAGGGCTGCTGATCGCCGCCGGTGTAGTGCTGGCTCATTCGTGGAATCCTTCGCGTCTCAAGTCGTGGTGGCTGTCTCTGGGCCGGCACACCAACCGCCGCGACGAGGATCCGGCCTGGTCTAGGCCTCGTCGCGGCAGCGAAGGAGCAGCGAGCGTGAGCTCATGCCCTCCAGGGTAGCGCACCGAGCGCCGCGAGCCGGAAACCGCGCTAGAACCCCAGCCGCCCCAGCTGCTTGGGATCGCGCTGCCAGTCCTTGGCGACCTTGACGTGCAGGTCCAGGTAGACGCGCCGCCCCAGCAGCCGCTCGATGCCCTGGCGGGCGGTCGCGCCCACCTCCTTGAGGCGGGAGCCGCCCTTGCCGATGATGATGCCCTTCTGCGAGTCGCGCTCCACGAACACGTGGGCGCGCACCTGCAGCACTCCCCCGTCCTCGGGCTCCACCATCTCCTCGACCACCACGGCGATCGAGTGCGGCAGCTCGTCGCGCACTCCCTCGAGCGCCGCCTCGCGGATGAGTTCCGCGACGCGCACGTCCTCGGGCTCGTCGGTGATCTCGCCCTCGGGGTACAGCGGCGGGCCCACGGGCAGGTGCTTGACGAGCACGTCGGTCAGCACGTCCACCTGGATGCCCTTGATCGACGACACGGGCACCACGTCGGCCCAGTCTCCCAGCTCGCTGACGGCGAGCAGGTGCTCGGCGACGCGCTCGCGCGGGACGGTGTCGAGCTTGGTGACGATCGCGACCACGGGGGCACGGGCAGCGGCCAGCTCACGGGCGATCCATCGGTCGCCGGGGCCGATGCGCTCGTTCGCGGGCAGGCAGAAGCCGATGACGTCCACCTCCGCGAAGGTCTCGCGCACGAGGTCGTTGAGTCGCTGGCCGAGCAGCGTTCGCGGCCGGTGCAGGCCGGGAGTGTCCACGATGACGAGCTGCGCGTCCTCGCGGCTGACGATGCCGCGGATGGCCCGGCGGGTGGTCTGAGGGCGCGAGGACATGATTGCGACCTTCTCCCCCACCAGCGCGTTCATGAGCGTGGACTTTCCTGCGTTCGGGCGCCCGACGAAGCAGGCGAATCCCGAGCGGAACTCACTCATCGGCGTCCTCCTCGCGTCGTGCGAGCACCCACGTGAGCCTACGTCGTCGCCCGGCCGTGCGCTCCGCCGTGAGGACCAGGCCGTGCACCGATGCCGTCGCGCCCGGGATGGGCACGCGCCCGAGCGCCTTGGCGAGCAGCCCCGCGACCGTCTCCACGTCCTCGTCGTCGATCTCGACGCCGAACAGCTCGCCGAGCTCGCCGAGCGGCAGGCGTGCGGGGACGCGGTACGCGCCGTCGCCGAGCGGCTCGGGCTCGGGAGCGCTCTGGTCGTGCTCGTCGACCACCTCGCCCACGATCTCCTCGAGCGCGTCCTCGATGGTCACGAGGCCGGCCACGCCGCCGAACTCGTCGACGACGATCGCCATGTGGAACACCTCATCCTGCATGCGGCGCAGCAGGTCGTCGGCGGGGACGGACTCGGGGATGAAGACCGGCTCGCGCATGAGCTCCTCGACGCCCTTGTCGAGCGCCGCCGTGTCGTCCCAGGTCGCCTTGACCACGTCCTTGAGGTAGAGCACGCCGCGCACGTCGTCCGTGCCGTCGCCCACCACCGGCACGCGCGAGTAGCCGGAGCGCATGAACAGCACCATCGCCTTGCGCGCCGTGGCGCCGATGCTGATGGTCACCATGTCGGTGCGAGGCACCATCACCTCGCGCGTGAGCGTGTCGCCCAGGTTCACGACGCCGCGCAGCAGCTCCGCGTCCTCGCTCTCGAGCGTGTCCTGCGCCTGCTCGACGAGGTCCTCGGCCTCGGACAGCGCCGGACGCTGCAGGTCGGGGACGACACGGCGCAGCGGAGTCGTGAGGACCACGAGGCCCCACGCCACGGGCGCGAGCGCGCGCAGCACGGGCTCGGGATGCGAGCGTCCGAGCCGGCGCGGCAGGGCGCGGACGAGCATGAGCGAGATGGCGACGGCGCCCGCAAGCGCGAGCAGCGCGCCCGCCCACCAGCGCAGCGTCGTCGCGTGGGACAGCGCGAGCGCGAGACCCGTCCAGCACACGATCGCGACCGGCTCGGCGGCGGCGTAGACGACGGAGGCGGCGTTGACCGTCTCGCGCGGGTCGGCGGCGAGGCGCGCTACGGTGCGGGGCCTGCCGTCGGGCCGCACGGCCTGCGCGAGCTCGCGCTCGCGCGCATGCGGCACCTGCTCGAAGGCCCCCACCACGGCGTGCATCGCCGCCGCGCCGATGATGCTCACGACCGTCACCACGACGAGCCAGGCGACGGAGCTGGCGCTCAGGTCCATGGCGCCGCCCGATCAGCCTCGCTGGGCGAGGAACGTGAGCAGGAGGCGCCGTTGGAGGTCGAACATCTCCTTCTCCTCCTCCGGCTCCGCGTGGTCATAGCCCAGCAGGTGGAGGATGCCGTGCGTCGTGAGCAGGAGCATCTCCTCCTCGGCGCTGTGGCCGGCCTTGGCCGCCTGGCGCGCCGCGACCGTGGGGCACACCACGACGTCGCCCAGCAGCCCGGGAGGCGTGGGCTTGTCCGGAGTGCCGGGCCGCAGCTCGTCCATGGGGAAGCTCAGCACGTCCGTGGGGCCCGGCTCGTCCATCCACTGGATATGCAGCTGCTCCATCGCCTTCTCGTCCACGAAGAGGATCGCGAGCTCCGCGCCCTCGGCGATGTGCTGGTCCTTGAGCACGAACGCCGCGAGCTCCGCGAACTCGATCTCGTCGATGTCCGCGTCGGTCTCGTTGTTGACCTCGATCACTCCTGGTCCTCCTGAGGGGCGGTGTCGGGGAAGCGACGCTGCTGGCGGTCCGGTAGGCGGTGATGATGTCGCTCACGAGGCGGTGGCGCACCACGTCGTCCGCGGTGAGCTCGCAGAACGCGATGTCGTCCACGCCGCGCAGGATCTCGCGCGCTGCGCGCAGGCCGGATTCCATCCCGCCGGGAAGGTCCACCTGGGTGATGTCGCCCGTGACGACCATCGTCGAGCCGAAGCCCAGGCGGGTGAGGAACATCTTCATCTGCTCCCGCGTGGTGTTCTGCGCCTCGTCGAGGATGATGAACGCGTCGTTGAGGGTCCTGCCGCGCATGTACGCGAGCGGCGCGACCTCGATGGTGCCGGCCTCGATGAGCTTGGGGATCGACTCGGGGTCGACCATGTCGTGCAGGGCGTCGTACAGCGGGCGCAGGTAAGGGTCGATCTTCTCGCTGAGCGTGCCGGGCAGGAAGCCCAGGCGCTCCCCCGCCTCGACCGCAGGGCGGGTGAGCACGATGCGGTTGACGCGCTTGGCCTGCAGCGCCGCCACGGCCTGGGCCATGGCCAAGTACGTCTTTCCCGTTCCCGCGGGACCGATGCCGAACGTGATGGTGTGCTGCTCGATGGCCTGCACGTAGGCGGCCTGGCCCTGCGTGCGCGGGCGGATGGTGCGGCCGCGCGTAGACAGGATCGAGCGCGACAGCACCGCCACAGGCGCCTCGTCGGGCTTGCCGGAGCGCGCTCCCGCGCGCAGCATCCGGATGCTCTCGCGGGCCACGTCCGCGGTGAGCGGCACGCCCGCGGCGAGCATGGCGCGCAGCTCCTCGATCGCCGCCGCGCACTGGGCGACCGCGACGTCGTCGCCGGTCAGCGAGATGTGGTTGCCGCGCACCAGGATGTCGACGTCGGGGAAGGCCCGCTCCAGCTCGCGCAGGATCGAGTCGCCCGTGCCCATGAGCTCGGGCATGCTCGCCGCGTCGTCGACGATGACCACATGAGACGCGTTCACGCGGGCGACCATCCCAGCGTGCCGCCGCCGAGCACGTGTCCGTGGACGTGGAACACCGTCTGGCCGGCGTTCTCGCCCGTGTTGAAGATCCAGCGGAAGTGGCCGCCGGTCTCCGCGTCGGCGATGCGCTGGGCGGCATCGGCCATCGCCGCGAGGATGGCGGGCGAGGTGCGCGCCAGCTCGGACACGGAGGAGACGTGCATGCGCGGCACCACCAGCACGTGTACCGGCGCCTTGGGGTTGACGTCGCGGAAGGCGACCACGTCGTCCTCCTGCAGCACGAAGTCGCCGGGGATCTCGCCGGCGATGATGCGGCAGAACAGGCATGAATCCATGTCGCCAGCCTACGTCCTCGCAGGCCCGGTCACAGGGCCATCGCGGCGCTCACGCCCACGTGCCGCGTGCGATGGCGAGAGCCGCGATCGCGGCAGGCCCCGCGCTCGAGGTGCGCAGGACGTGCGGACCCAGGACGACCGCCTCGGCGCCCGCGGCGGCCAGCTGCGCCACCTCGTCGTCGGGGATGCCTCCCTCGGGACCCACGACGAGCCACACGCCCTGGCGCGGGTCGGGCCAAGCGAGCGCGCCGATCGGCGTCGCGGCCTCCTCGTGCAGGACGAGCACGCGCTCGCCTGCGGCGACGGCGTGCTCGACGAGGCGCAGCAGCTGGGCGGTCGTGACGAGCGGCTCCACCGCCGGAACGAGCGCGCGTCGGCTCTGCTTGGTGGCGGCGGTGACCAGGGAGCGCCACTGCTCGCGACCCTTGTCCGCCTTGGGCCCTTTCCATTGGGCGATGCTGCGACGAGCCTGCCATGGCACGATGCGGGTCGCGCCGAGCTCCGTCGCGGCCTCGATCGCCTGCTCGTCGCGCCCGCCCTTGGCGAGCGCCTGGACGAGCGTCACGGGAGGGTCCTCGTCCCGGCCGATGCCGTCCACGCGCACGTCGACCTCGCCCGGGCGGACCGCGACGATCGCGCCCGCCGCCCGCGCTCCCCCGCCGTCGACGAGCTCGATGGGCTCGCCCACGCCCAGGCGCTGCACCGTGGCGGCGTGGCGTCCTTCCGCCCCGGAGAGCGTCAGGATGTCTCCCACGGAGGCCGACCCTGAGCCGGGGTGGATGAAGACGGGTGCGCTCATCAGGGCTCAGCGGCCCTTGATGGCGTCACGCAGGCGGGCGAAGACCCCGCCGCCGAGCGGCGCCAGACGCGCCTGCGGCCTCTCCTCGCCGCGCAGCCTCGCGAGCTCGTCGAGCAGGCGGCGCTGCTCGTCGTCGAGGTCGGTGGGCGTGAGCACGTCGACGTGGACGTACAGGTCGCCGCGGCCCGTGCGCTGGAGCTTGCCCACGCCCAGCCCCTTGAGCTTGATGGTGGTTCCCGCGTGCGTGCCGGGACGGATGTCCACCTCCTGCGGGCCGTCAAAGGTGTCCACCACCGCGACGGTGCCGAGCGCCGCCGCCGTCATGGGCAGCTGGACGGTGCAGTGGAGGTCGTCGCCGCGGCGCTCGAACACGTCGTGCTGATGCTCGCGGATCTCCACGTAGATGTCCCCGCGCGGTCCGCCGGCGAGACCCGCGTCTCCCGCGCCGCGCAGCCGGATGCGGGTTCCGGTCTCCACGCCCGCGGGGATGTCGACCGTGACCTCGTGGCGCGAGTGCGTGCGCCCCTGGCCGCCGCACTCCGTGCACGGAGACGCGATGATCGTGCCATAGCCGCCGCACCCCGGGCACACGGTCTGGGTCATGATCTGACCCAGGAGCGAGCGCGCGACGCGCTGGACGGAGCCCTGGCCGCTGCACTGCGGGCACGTCGTGGGCGACGAGCCCGGCTCGCAGCATGAGCCCCCGCATCGGGAGCACACGTCGGCGAGGTCCACCGTCACCTCGCGCTGGACGCCGAACACCGCCTCCTCGAGCGTCACGTCCACGTGCACGAGCGTGTCGCCGCCGCGCTGCGTGCGCGACGCGGGCCCGCGACGCTGGGTCGCCCCGCCGAAGAAGGTCTCGAAGATGTCCTCGAAGCCGAAGCCTGCTCCCGCTCCGCCGCCGCTCGCGCGAGGGTCGATGCCGCGGTCGTACTGGGCGCGCTTCTCCGCGTTGCCCAGCACCTCGTACGCCGCGGCGACGTCCTTGAAGCGCTCCTCGCCCTCGGGGCCGGCGACGTCGGGGTGCAGCTCGCGGGCGAGCTTGCGGTAGGCCTTCTTGATCTCCGCCTCGGTGGCGGTGCGAGGCACGCCCAGGGTGGCGTAGTAGTCGTTCACGGGCTCACCGCCGTCGAGAGATAGCGGGCGACGGCACGCACGGCGGCCATGGTGCCCGGGTAGTCCATGCGCGTGGGACCGAGCGCGCCCAGGAGCGACACCTGGCCCTCGCGTCCATAGCCCGCCGCGACGATCGAGGTGCGGTTGAGCGCGTCGTGCTGGTTCTCCGCGCCAATGCGCACGGACACCTCGCCGTCCTTGGACATCTCGTGCAGCAGGCGCAGCAGCACCACCTGCTCCTCGAGCGCGTCGAGCACCTGGGCGATCTGGTCCGACTCGAGATCGCCTGCCGAGCGCGTGAGGTTGCCCGTGCCCGCGAAGACGACCTTCTCGACCGTGCCGCCGCGCGCGGCGCCCACCACGGCATCGGCCAGGGCGCGACACCACGGCATGTCCACCTTGCGGGCCGCCCACTCGTGCAGCGCGCGCTCGAGCGGGGCCGGCGTGCGGCCCACAGACGCCTCGTTGACCTCGCGCGCGATGCGCTCGAACTCGTCGTCGGTGAGCGCCGCCGGGATGTCCACCGTCGCCTGCTCGACCCGCGCGTCGGCGGAGACCACGACCGCGAGCGCACGGTCCGTGCCGAGCCGCACGAGCTCCACGCGTCGCACCGCGCTCTCGCGCACCGAGGGGTACTGGACCACGGCCACCTGGCGCGTGAGCTGGCTCAGCAGGCGCACCGAGCGCTCGATGACGTCGTTGAGGTCGACGGCGTCGCTGAGGAACGTCTGGATCGCCCGCTTGTGGGGGTCGCCCAGCGCGGAGGACGCGAGGGCGTCCACGAAGGCGCGATAGCCCTTGTCCGTGGGGATGCGCCCGGCCGACGTGTGGGGCTGCATGATGAGCCCTTCCTCCTCGAGCGCGGCCATGTCGTTGCGGATGGTCGCGGGCGACACGCCGAGGTCGTGATGCGCTGCGAGCGCCTTGGAGCCCACCGGCTCCCGCGTGGAGACATAGTCCTCGACGATCGCGCGCAGCACCGCTACCCGTCGTTCGTCGCTCACTGTTCCTCCCGACTAGCACTCTCGTTGATCGAGTGCCAATTCTATCGCGCGAGCCTTCGCGCTAGCGTGGTCCACGGAGGACACCGATGTCTCAATCATCCCTGGAGTCGCGCGACACCGCCATGGCCGCCGCGGCACACTTCACGGCCGTCGTCGGCCCTCTCGTCCCGCTCCTCATCTGGCTCGCGCGACGCAAGGACGACCCGTTCGCCACGCGCGAGGCCGCGAAGGCCGTCAACTTCTCGCTTGTGGCACTCGTCCTGTTTGCGCTCGCCACTTTGGTGCGAATCCTCGTGCCATTGGTGGGGTTTGTCGGTACATTGGCGCAGTGGGTAGTCCCCATCGTCGCGGCCTACTTCTGCATTCAGGGGGGTCGGGTCGCACGGCGGGGAACGCCTGCGTCCTATCCATACCAATTCAAAGTGGTGAAAACGAATGACTGAGAACTCCGCCGCTCAGCTGAGCGACTCCGACGCCCGTCTCTGGGCCACGCTTGCCCACGTCGGCACGATCTTCTTCGGCTTCCTGCCTGCCCTCATCATCTGGCTGGTCCAGAAGGAGAAGAGCGCCTTCGTCGAGACCGAGTCGAAGGAGGCCCTGAACTTCGCCATCCTCATCACGGCGTCGTACATCGTGGGCTCGATCCTGAGCGTCATCCTGATCGGCGTCGTGCTGATCTTCGCCGCCTGGGTCCTGTCGCTGATCTTCTGCATCCAGGGCGCGATCAAGGCCAACAAGGGTCAGAACTACCGCTACCCGCTCAACGTCCGTCTCATCAAGTGACCCCCTGAGGGGTCGCCCCTGATGCGAATCAGGGCCCCGCATCCGTCTCCTGGCGGATGCGGGGCCCTGACGCTTTCTGGGAAGGTGGAGGCATGACCGAGACAACCCCCGCACCCAAGAAGCCGGCCGCCACGAGCGGCAAGGCATCGTCCGGCGGCGCGGCCAAGAAGCCCGCCGCTTCGAAGAAGCCCGCCACGAGCGCGGCTCCTGCAGAGCCCATCGGCAGCGCGACCCCGGTGACGGAGACGCCCGCATCGGCGTCGACTCCTCCGCCCCCGCCTCCCGTCCTCCCCGCCCCGCCCGTGGCGGTGCCGTCCGGCCCGCAGCCGATGCTCGAGCGCGACGCCCGCACGTGGGCGATGCTCGTGCACATCCTGGCCGTCGCCGCGATGCTGCTGTCGGCGGGAACGCTCGCGTTCCTCGCGCCGCTGGTCATCTGGCTCGTGTTCCGCGAGCGCTCGGCGCTCATCGACCACCACGGCAAGACGAACCTCAACCTGCAGATCACGTCGCTCATCGTCATGGCCGCGGGCGTGCTCGTCGGGTTCCTCCTGTTCTTCGGCGTCGGCTTCCTGCTGACCGGCCCGATCATGCTCGCCTACTGGCTGTACAACGTGATCATCTCGATCGTCGCCGGAGTGAAGGCGAACAACGGCGAGTATTACCGCATCCCCCTGGTCATCCGCTTCTTCACGTGACCAGGAGCCGGGCGCTGTCCGGCCCGCTCAGTCGGCGAGCTCGCGGACCACGCGGTCCGCGAGCAGCCGACCGCGGCGAGTCAACACGAGCACCCCGGCATGGGCCTTCCTCTCGTCCACGAGGCCGTCCGCGATCAGTCGCGCGACGGCCTCGGCGCTCCCCGGAGGCACGGGCATGCCGTCCGCGAGCCGCACGCGCAGCATGATCGACTCGAGCGCGAGGTCGGACTCCGACAGCTCCTCCCCGTCCTGCTCCGGGGACTCACCTCGCGCCAGGCGCTCCGCATACGCGCGCGGGTGCTTGACGTTCCACCATCGGCGCGCGCCGCACGGCTCGCCGTCGGGGCCCGTGCGCGGGCCCAGGTACGAGTGCGCCCCTGGCCCGATGCCCCACCAGTCCTGGCTGAGCCAGTATCCGATGTTGTGCCTGCATCGGTGCTCGCGCGATCGCGACCAGTTGGACACCTCGTACCAGGAGTAGCCCGCGTCGGCGAGGACCGTGTCCGCGAGCTCGTACATGTCGGCCTGGAGGTCCGGGTCGGTGGGCGCGATCTCGCCGCGGCGCAGCTGCGCCCCCATGCGCGTGCCGGGCTCGATGACGAGCGCGTAGGCGCTCACGTGGTCCGGCTCGAGCGCGACGGCGGCGTCGAGGCTCCTGCGCCAGTCCTCGAGCGACTCGCCTGGCGTGCCGTAGATGAGGTCCAGGCTCGTGGCGAGCCCCGCCTCCTTGGCCCAGCCCACCGCCAGCGCGACGTTCTCGGGGTTGTGGGTGCGGTCGAGCGTCGCGAGGACGTGAGGCACCGCCGACTGCATGCCGAAGGACACGCGCGTGAAGCCCGCCTGGGCGAGCGTCGCGAGCGACTCGGGCGTCACGGAGTCCGGGTTGGCCTCCGTGGTGACCTCGGCATCGGGCGCGAGGCCCCAGGCCTGCCTCACGCCGGACAGCAGCCGCGCGAGCGCGGGAGCGTCGAGCATCGTGGGCGTGCCGCCGCCGAAGAACACGGTGGCCGCCGCACGCTCGTCGCCGCGCATCTCGCGCCGTGCGAGCTCCATCTCGCGCAGGGCCGCCTCGACGTACGACGCGGGGGTCGCGCCGTCTACCTCCCCCGGGGCGTAGGTGTTGAAGTCGCAGTAGCCGCAGCGCACCGAGCAGAACGGCACGTGGATGTAGACGCCGAAGTCGCGCATCGGCGTCGCGGCCGCGGCATCGGCCATGGCTACTTCTTCTTGCCCTTGTCCGAGCCGTCGTCGGAGGTGGACAGGGCGGCGATGAAGGCCTCCGGCGGCACCTCGACAGAGCCGATGCTCTTCATGCGCTTCTTGCCGGCCTTCTGCTTCTCCAGCAGCTTGCGCTTGCGGGAGATGTCGCCGCCGTAGCACTTGGCGAGGACGTCCTTGCGGATGGCGCGGATGGTCTCGCGGGCGATGATGCGCGAGCCGATGGCAGCCTGGATGGGAACCTCGAACTGCTGGCGGTCGATGAGGTCCTTGAGCTTGGTGACCATGGACACGCCGTACGCGTAGGCGTTGTCCTTGTGGACCACCGCGCTGAAGGCGTCCACCTGCTCGCCCTGGAGCAGGATGTCCACCTTGACGAGGTCGGCGACCTGCTCCCCCGCGGGCTCGTAGTCGAGCGAGCCGTAGCCGCGCGTGCGCGACTTGAGCTGGTCGAAGAAGTCGAACACGACCTCCGCGAGCGGGAGCGTGTAGTGCATCTCCACACGCGTCTCCGACAGGTAGTTCATGGTGCCCATGACGCCGCGGCGCTCCTGGCACAGCTCCATGACCGTGCCGATGAACTCGCTCGGGACCAGGATCGAGGCCTTCACCACCGGCTCGCGCACCTCGCGGATCTTTCCCGAGGGGAACTCGCTGGGGTTGGTGACGGTGAACTCCTTCCCGTCCTCCATGACCACGTGGTAGACGACGTTGGGCGCCGTGGAGATGAGGTCCAGGCCGAACTCGCGCTCCAGGCGGTCGCGCACGATCTCCAGGTGCAGCAGGCCCAGATAGCCGCAGCGGAAGCCGAAGCCGAGCGCCACCGACGTCTCCGGCTCGTACACGAGCGCGGCGTCGTTGAGACGCAGCTTGTCGAGGGCGTCGCGCAGCACTGGGAAGTCGGAGCCGTCGAGCGGGAACAGACCCGAGTAGACCATGGGCTTGGGCTCGCGGTAGCCCGGCAGCGACTCCGTGGCGCGGCGTCCGGCGAGCGTGACCGTGTCGCCCACCTTGGACTGGCGCACGTCCTTCACGCCCGTGATGAGGTAGCCCACCTCGCCCACGCCCAGGCCCTTGGACGGCGTCGGCTCCGGGCTGATGACGCCGATCTCGAGCAGGTCGTGGGTGGCCTGGGTCGACATCATCGCGATGCGCTCGCGCGGCTTGAGCGCGCCGTCGACGACGCGCACGTACGTCACGACGCCGCGGTACGTGTCGTAGACGGAGTCGAAGATCATGGCGCGCGCGGGGGCATCGGGGTCGCCCACGGGCGCGGGGATGTCGCGCACGACGCGGTCGAGCAGCTCGGGCACGCCCACCCCGGTCTTGCCGGACACGCGCATCACGTCGCCGGGGTCGCAGCCGATGAGCGTGGCGAGCTCCTCCGCGTAGCGGTCGGGGTCCGCCGCGGGAAGGTCGATCTTGTTGAGCACGGGGATGATCGCCAGGTCGTTCTCGAGCGCGAGGTAGAGGTTGGCAAGCGTCTGCGCCTCGATGCCCTGGGCGGCGTCCACGAGGAGGATCGCGCCCTCGCACGCGGCGAGCGAGCGGGAGACCTCGTACGTGAAGTCCACGTGGCCCGGGGTGTCGATCATGTTGAGCGCATACGGGGTGCCGTCGACCTCCCACGGCATGCGCACGGCCTGCGACTTGATGGTGATGCCGCGCTCGCGCTCGATGTCCATGCGGTCCAGGTACTGGGCGCGCATCAGGCGCTCCTCGACCACTCCCGTCAGCTGCAGCATGCGGTCGGCAAGGGTGGACTTGCCGTGGTCGATGTGCGCGATGATGCAGAAGTTCCGGATCAGCTCCGGCGCCGTCGATGCGGGCTCGATGCGACTGGGGGCGGGCACGGGCACTTCACATTTCTTCGGGATCGGGTGGACTGAGGCTCTATCGTCCCACGTCGGAGTGCCTTCGCGGTGCCGCTGCGCCGCGTCAGCGCAGACACCCGCGACTTCACTCTTGGCTGCAGCGTGCCGATAATCTCCGCGATGACCGTCGCTCACGCTGGCGGACGAAGGGAGGCGCGGTGATCCATCACGAGGAGCTCTTCCACCGCACCTTCCGCGACTCCCCCATCGGCATGGTCGTCCTGGACGACAAGGGCAACTGTTCCCAGGTCAACGAAGCCTTCGCCCGCATCATCGGCCGGGAGGTGAGCGACATCCTCGGCCACAACTTCGCCGAGTTCACGCACCCCGACGACCTCCCCGCTGATCTCGAGCTGCTGGGACGCCTCGCCTCGGGCGAGCTCCCGTACTACCAGGCCCAGAAGCGCTACCTCCATCGCAACGGCGACGCGGTGTGGGCCCGCGTGACGGTCTCCGCCGCCGATGCCGCCGACCCGTCGGTCGAGCGCTACCTGCTCGCGCAGGTGGAAGACATCACGGAGATCCGCCGCGCCCGGGACCTGCTCGAGCGGCGCGCGTTCTACGACCATCTCACGGGCCTCGCGAACCGCACGCTCCTGATCGACCGCCTGACCCATGCCATCGAGAGCCACGAGCCGCGCGCCGCGACGGTCGCGTGCATCTTCCTCGACGTGGACCACTTCAAGGTTGTCAACGACTCCCTGGGCCATGAGGCCGGCGACGCGCTCCTCGTGGAGATCGCCAACCGCATCCAGAGCGCCGTGCGTCCCGGAGACACGGTCGCTCGCCTGGGCGGAGACGAGTTCGTCATCGTGCTGGAGAACATCATGAGCCAGGCCGCCGCGGAGGGGCTGCTGGCCGTCGTGACCGCCGCCGTCCAGGCGCCCGTGATGATCGAGTCGCATGAGGTGGTCCCCACCGTGTCGGCGGGCCTCGCGCTGGCGGAGGACGGCATCACCGCCGAGAGCCTGGTGCGCAACGCCGACATGGCGATGTACGCCGCGAAGCAGGGTGGCCGCGCGCGCGTGGAGGTCTTCGACGAGTCCCTGCGCCGCATGGCGATGAGCAAGCTGTCCATCGAGGCCGAGCTCCGCACCGCGATCCGCGAGGGCGAGCTCGTGGTGCACTACCAGCCCGTCGTCGAACTCGAGACGCGCCGGATCGTGGCGTTCGAGGCGCTCGTGCGCTGGAACCACCCCCAGCGCGGCCTGCTCCCGCCCGAGCAGTTCATCGAGATCTCCGAGGAGGCGAACCTCGTCGTCCCCCTGGGCTCGATCGTGCTGCACGACGCATGCAACTTCCTCGCCAGCCACCCTCAGTTCCCGGGACGCGTGTGGGTCAACGTGTCGACGCGGCAGATCGGCACCGCGGACCTGCACCGCGTGGTCAAGGCGGCGCTGTCCGCGACGGGCATCGGGGCGCACCGCCTGGGGCTGGAGATCACCGAGTCCGGCGTGCTCATGGCCACCGCCGCCGCGCACACGGACCTCAACGAGCTCGCGGCCATGGGCGTGGACCTCATCCTCGACGACTTCGGGACCGGCTACTCTGCCCTGTCCTCCGTGCTGCAGAACCCCGTGGCGGGCCTCAAGCTCGCGCGCGAGTTCACCTTGCGCCTGGGCGACCGCGGCACGGGCGACCGCATCTCCACGGCGATGGCGACGCTCACCAACAGCCTCGACATGTACGGCGTCATCGAAGGCATCGAGACCGAGGCGCAGTGCGCCATCGCGCGCAAGCACGGCTGGACATACGGCCAGGGCTTCCTCTTCGGCCATCCCGTCCCGCCGGAGGCGATCCACTTCGGCGCCGACGGCGAGATCACGTTCTCCCCCGCAGCCTGAGGCTGTGCGATCGGCCCCGCGTCCGCTCGACGTACGGCGAGCTCGGCGTCGACCGTTGCGTCGGGCCCTGCTCGCCGGCGGATAGAGTCGGCGCATGGAGAGCTTCATCCTCCCGGTCCTGACGGTCGCGGCCATCGCGATCGGCGTCATCGCCAAGCGCCGCACCGGCAGCCGCTCTCGCGCCGCCCAGGTCCGCTTCGTCGAGGCGCCGCGCAAGCCGTACCCGGGCGACTTCACGGGCACGGTCAGGATCGAGTACGCCCCCGACCCCGACGGCAACGCCGATCCCGGCGAGATCGTGTGGACGTGGGTGCCGTTCGAGGAGGACCACTCCAAGGGCAAGGACAGGCCCGTGCTCATCATCGGACGGGACGGCCCGTGGCTCCTGGGCCTGCAGCTGACCTCCAAGGACCACGACCGCGACGCCGCGGACGAGGCCCGCTGGGGCCGGCGCTGGATGGACATCGGCACCGGCGCATGGGACCGCAAGCGCCGGCCGAGCGAGGTGCGACTCGACCGCATCCTCCGCATCGACCCTGGCGCCGTGCGGCGGGAAGGTGCGACACTGGACCGCAAGCGCTTCGAGGCGGTGGCACGCTCGCTCTAGCCGCCCGATGCTGGTACGCTAGGACGCCGTGTGCGCGCTCGTCCGCGAGCGTCGCCCTGGCCAAGACCATCCATTGACGAGGAAACCCGTGGCAAACATCAAGTCCCAGATCAAGCGCATCGCGACCAACGAGAAGGCCCGCCAGCGCAACGTCGCTGTGAAGTCGGAGCTCAAGACGCACGTGCGTCGCGTCCGCGAGGCGATCGCCGCCGGTGACAAGGACGCAGCGCAGGCCGCGCTCAAGGTCGCGTCCGTCAAGCTCGACAAGGCCGTCTCCAAGGGCGTCATCCACATCAACCAGGCGGCGAACCGCAAGTCGGCGCTCGCCAAGCAGGTGGCCGCTCTCTAGTAGAGATTCACACAATCGCCCCGCCACGCGTGCGTGAGCGGGGCGTTTGCGTCTGTGCATCCGTAAGGTCCGGTGCATGACGTCCGCCGCGAGCGCCCAGCCGCACACGTGGCGACTTCCCCCCAACGGCGCGCATGCCGCTTCGCAGCGCCATCGCCTGCTCGTGGGCAGGCAGGGGATCTTCCGCGCGGACTTCTCCCTCGCCGCCTACGAGATGCTCTTTCGCGCCCCCGGTCGCGTGGGCCTGCGCATTGACCTGTGGAACTCGACGCAACAGGATCGCGCCACCGAGCACGTCATCGCGACGACGTTCCATCGCGGCGTGGACCTCGTGGGCGATCTGCCGGCCTTCATCAACTTCACGCGCGGCTATCTCATGTCCACTCCCGACCTGCGGTGCGACCCCAGTCGCGTCGTGATCGAGGTGGTCGAGTCGGCCTTCGCCGACTCCTCCCTGCGCCACCGCCTGGCGGACCTGCGGGCGGAGGGCTTCCGCGTGGCCGTCGACGACTTCATCGGCACCTACAACCAGCTGCAGCTGCTGCACGAGGCGGACTACGTCAAGGTCGACCACCGCGACCTGGCCTCGCGCGGACAGGCGCTCGTCGACCTCGCCTCCGGCCTTGGGGCCGTGCTCGTGGCCGAGCGGATCGAGACGCGCGCTCAGCTGGCTCGCTGCCTCGACATGGGCTTCACGCTCTTCCAGGGCCACGCGTTCGAGCCCGCTGTGACGCTGCAGGTGGCCGACGATCCCTGCCCGCCCGACGTCCAGCCGCGCTCGCGCCTGTTCTGACGGCCTCAGCCCGCGGCGAGCTCCGCGACGCGTCGCACGGCCCGCTCGACGGCGAAGGCCGGCGAGCGGGCCGCGCCCTTGACCTCGTGGTCGGCCGCCGCGACGGCCTCGATCGCCTGCGCGAGCGCGTCGGCCGTCCAGTGCCGCAGGTCGCGCTGGGCCCGCTCGACCTGCCACGGCGCGAGTCCGAGCTCGCTCGCTCCGGCCCTGCCGCGGGCCGCGCCGACCTTGGCGAGGGTGCGCAGCTTCGACGCGAGGGCCGCGACGAGCGGCACGGGGTCGGTGCCCGTCTCGAGCGCGTGACGCACGAGCGCGAGGGCCTCCGCCGTCGCGCCGGTGACCGCCGCATCGGCCACGGCGAAGCCCGTCGCGAGGACGCGCGTGCCGTAGTAGCGCGCCACGACGTCCTCGGTGATCTGGCCCTCGACATCCGCCATGAGCTGGGCGCAGGCGGCGGCGACCTGGGACACGTCGGTGCCGACCGCGGACACGAGCGCGCGCACCGCCGCGGCCGCGACCGTGCGGTTGGCGCGCCGGAACTCGCCCGCCGCGAAGTCGACGACCTCGCTCTCCTTCTTGATCGCCTGGCACGCGTACGCGGGCACGCCTGCCTCGCGCATCGCGTCGAGGAGCCTCTTGCCGCGCACGCCGCCGCCGTGGCGGACGACCACCACGACCTCCGGGTCGGGATGGGCGACGTAGTCGAGAGCGTCCGCGAGGAACTCGTCGTTCATCGACTCGGCGTGCTCGACCACGACCACCGTTGGGTCGGCGAACAGCGAGGGGCTCGTGGCCGCTCGCAGGGCGCCACGCGTGTAGGCGGCCGCGTCCATGGTGTGGATGTCGAGCGACGGGTTCTTCTGGCGCAGGATCGCGACGATGCGCTGGACGGCACGCGAGGCGAACAGCTCCTCGCCGCCCTGCAGCAGCACCACGGGCGCGGGGGCCGCGTCGAACCATGCGGGGCCGTCGGGGATCGTGGAGCGAGTGGACGTGCGCGCTGCCATGGCGCTAGCCTGCCACGACCGCGGGACATCGTGACGCGATCCTCAGCCCGTTGCCTCCCGCCATGAGGATGTCGCCGCACTCGTCCGTGCGCAGCAGCGCGGTCACACGCGGCGCGTACAGGTGCAGGGCGCTCGGGGTGGGGTGGCCGTAGGGGTTGCCGGCGCCCACGCTCACGATGCCCGCACGGGCGCGCACCAGTCCTGCCAGACGCTCGCTCTGGTTCGCCGAGCCGTGGTGGGCGATCTTGACGACATCCACGACCACGGGCGAGCCCAGATCCCGCGCGAGAGCCTCCTGCGCCTCGCGTTCGAGGTCGCCCAGCGCCAGCAGCGTCGCGCCTCCAGAGCTGGCGAACAGGACGATGCTCGCATCGTTGTCGCTCGCGGCGGGAGTGTCCGTCCCGGACGCGAGGACCAGGAGCGACGCCTGGCCGATGTCGATCCTCGTGCCGGCCCTCGGGGCGTCCACGGGCACGCCCGCGGCCCGCAGCGCCCGGGTGGACGGCGCGTCGAGGGCGACGGGCGAGACCCAGGCCCTGTCCACGGGCACGGCGCCGAGCACCGCGGCGACGTCCCCGTCGTGGTCGGCGTCGGGATGGGTGAGGACGAGCAGCTCCACCCGCCCGATGCCGTGGCGCCTGAGGCAGCCAGCCGCTCCCCCGCCGGGCGGCCCCGTGTCGATCACGGCCGCCGACCTCTCGCCCGTGCGCAGCAGGAGCATGTCCCCTTGTCCCACGTCGCACGCGATGACGTCCCAGTCCGGCAGGCGCGGGGCGTCGGCGACCGCCAGCACCGTGGGGGTCGCGAGCAGGCCCAGGCACGCGAGAGCGGCCCCAGCGAGACCCCAGCCTCGGACGCGCCGGGCGAGCGTGGCCGCCACGGCGAGAGCGACCACGCCCGCGAGCATGACGGCCCCTGCGGCGTCGGCGGGCCAGTCGAGCCAGGCGCCGGGCGCCGTCGCGAAGGCCCTCGCGGCCGCCTCGACGGGCACGGCGCACGCCGACGCCGCGCGCACGAGCACCAAGCCCGTCCCCGGCACGAGCAGGTCGGAGGCAAGCCCCAGGAGGCCGAGGATCGTGACGGGGGCCGCGAACGGCGCCGCGATGAGGTTCGCCGGCACCGCGTACAGCCCGATGCCGCCGGAGACCGGCACGAGGAGCGGCGCCGTGGCCCCTGCGGCGGCGAGCGGCACGGACACGAGCCGCGCCAGGCGTGGGACGAGCCAGCGCTCGAGCCGGACCGCAAGGTGCGGCGCCCACACCGCGATGGCTGCGACGGCCGCGACGGACAGGCACAGGCCCAGCGACGTGGCCACCCACGGGTCGAGCGCGAGGAGGACGAGAACGCCCGATGCGAGGGCGGCGACCGCTCGAGCTCGCCTCCCCAGGACGATCGCGAGCGCCATGACGGCCGCCATGCTCGCCGCCCGCACGACGGACGGCTCGGGGCCCACGAGGGCCGTGAAGGCGCCCGCCGCGCACGCGACCGCCACGGCCTGGACGACGCGCGGCACGCGGCGGCGGCGCACGGCCCAGACGACCGCGACGGTCAGCACGGCGAAGTGCGCCCCCGAGACGGCGGTCAGATGCGCGAGTCCGGAGCGGCGCATCTGCTCGCGCTGATCGGGCGGCATGGCGGAGTCGTCCCCCGTGACCATGCCCGCAGTGAGCCCGCGCAGGCGCGGCGGCACGGACGCGGTGAGCTGGCCGATCCTGTCCCGCGCCGCGGCCACGAGCCGCACGGGTCCGTGGGCCGGGCGCGAGGCCGTCACGTGCGCGTCCCACATCACGGCGGCATCGGCGGGGGAGGCCGACGGGGAGAGCCTGCCTTCCACCGTCGCCGCCGCACCCAGGCGCAGCCCTTCCATATTCGCGACCACGACGCGCACGGGAGCGCGCACGGGCACGCCGTCGATCGCGTGCGCCTCGATCCGCGCCGCCCACCTGTCCGACCCGCCGAAGCGCCCGGCCGCCGTCGGCCTCGCCTCGACGGTCACCGTGCCGCTCACGCTCACGATCTGGCGTGACGCGAGGGCGTCCGCCACGGCGCCGCCGATGCGCGCCTCATGCCGCAGCCCCGCCCCGACGGCGAGGATCGCCGCGACGCAGCAGGCGAAGGCCGCCCCCACGGCGACGATCCGCACCCGGGCAGCAGTCGTGCTCGCGGACGAGTCGAGCCGCCGCGCGACCCACGCGCCGCTTCCCGCCGCCGCGACGAGAGCCGCGGCGAGCGAGCGCCACGGCACGGCGTCGGCGACGACGAGCGCACACGCGACGAGCGAGCCGAGCGCCGCCGGCACGAGCCGGGCGTCGTGCTCGCTCACACCGTCACGAGGTCACGGATGCGCTCGAGCACGGCCGGGCCCACGCCGGGCACCCGCGTCAGGTCCTCCACCGACCGGAACGGCCCGTTGCGCTCCCGGTCCTGGACGATGCGCTCCGCGAGCACCGGTCCGATGCCCGGCAGCGACTCGAGCTCCGCGGCGTTGGCCCCGTTGAGCCCGACGCGCCCGCTCCCGGCCGCCCCTGCGGCCGGCGCCTCCCCCACGCGCGGCACGACCACCTGCTCGCCGTCCACGACCTCGCGCGCGAGGTTCACCGCGGCGAGATCCGCGTCATCCTGGGCTCCCCCGGCAGCCTTCACGGCATCGGCGATGCGCGCGCCGGGATCGAGCTCATACAGTCCCGGCGAGGCCACGGCTCCCACGACGTGGACGGTCACCCGGTCGCCGGGCCCTCCCAACGACGGCGCATCGAGCAGCGCGGGCGTGGCGAGCGGCACGGCAGCGCGGGGCGACGCGGCATCTGCCAGCACGGCGAAGGCCACGAGGATCGCGATGACCACCGCCGCCGTCGCCGCCGCCCGAGGGCGAATGGACCAGCGCAGCCCGCGTGCGGGCTCGGGCAGGGGGTTGCCGTGAGCGGCCTCATACGCGCGCGCGGCGGCCCTGGCGAGCGCCTCGCGCGTGGATTCCTGCGTCATGGGCCCGACGCTAGGCGCGGGCGTGTCGGGCCTGCGGGAGACCGCCTAGCGGCCTGTGGAGACGGATCGCGCGAGCGTCACGGGAGCGACGTCGCGAGAGCCGCCCGCACGTCGGGATGCACGTCTGCGACGATCGCGCCGAGCGTGCCCGGTCCCGTGTGCGCGCCCAGCACGGCCGACAGCCCGGACGCGACCGTCGGCCACTCCCCGCGCTTGAAGACCTCGAAGCGCGCCTGGTCGCTGAGCTCCTCGTCGCCCGCGAGCGTGACGATGCCCACGGCCGCCGACGGCAGCGCGTGCGCGCGCTCCGCCACGCGCGCGAAGATCTCCGCCCGGGCCTTCGCGGGCGTGCGCACGCGCTCGATGGCGGCGATCTCGCCGTCGACCATGCCCAAGACGGGGCGGATGCCGAGCGCGGTGCCGATCGCGGCCACTGCCGGCGAGATGCGCCCGCCCGCCTTGAGGTGCGCGAGGCTCTCGACGGTGAAGAGCACGAGCGAGGAGCGCGCGACCCGCGCGGCCTCCGCCACGACGCGGTCCACGTCGCCCCCGTCACGGGCCGCGGCCGCGGCGGACAGCGCCGCGAAGCCCGCCCCCCACGCGACGGTCTCCGAGTCGACGATGGTCACGGGCACGGAGGCCTGGTCTGCGGCGGCGCGCATCGCGCTCACGGTTCCCGAGATCTTCTGCGACAGCCCGATGGCGACCACGGCATCGGCGCGCTGGGCGGCGCTCTCGAACGCGATGCGGCACTCCTCGACGCTGGGCTGCGAGGTGGTGACCTTGGCACCGGCGCGCAGGGCGCGCACCACATCGGCATCGAGACCGGGCGACCCCTCCGCGCGCGGGACGTCGTTGACAATGACGTGCAGCGGGATGACCTCGACCCTCCACGAGGCGGCGAGGTCGGCGGGAAGGCATGCCGACGAGTCGGTCACCACCGCTACCTGCTGGGTCACGCTGCCAGCCTCACTCCGACGTCAGCCGGTGACGATGTTGACGAGGTTGGGCGCACGCACGATGACGGTGCGGACGGGCGCGCCGTTGATCGCGCGCTGGGCGCCCGCCGTGGCGAGAGCCAGCTCGCGCAGCTCGTCCTCGCCGATGCTCGGCGGCACCTGGATGCGGTCGCGCACCTTGCCCATCACCTGGACCACGCACGTGACCGTCTCCTCGACGAGCAGGCTCTCGTCGATCGGCGGATAGCCCGCCAGCGCCACGAGGCCCTCCTTGCCCAGCAGATGCCACATGTCCTCGGCCACGTACGGCGCGTACAGCGACAGGAGGATCGCGATGACCTCGACCGCCTCGCGGACGGCGGGGTCGGCGGGGCCGGCGCCCGTGTCGATCACCTTGCGGGTCGCATTGACGAGCTCCATCACGCGCGCGACGGCGACGTTGAAGCGGAAGGACTCGATGAGCTCTCCGCAGTCGCGCAGGGTGCGGTGGGTGACCGCGCGCAGGGCGGCGTCGCCGGTGGCCGGATCCACGCCGGGCTCGCTCGTCACGTCACGGGCGAGGCGCCACGCGCGCGCGAGGAACTTCGCGGAGCCGGCCGGCGACACGTCGGCCCAGTCGATGTCGTCCTCCGGCGGGCCGGCGAAGGACATCGTCAGGCGCACGGCGTCCACGCCGAACTCGTCGAGCTGCTCGCTGAGCTTGACCAGGTTGCCGCGGCTCTTGGACATCGCAGAGCCGTCCATGAGCACCATGCCCTGGTTGAGCAGCGCGGAGAACGGCTCGCCGAAGTCCACGAGGCCCATGTCGCGCATCGCCTTGGTGAAGAAGCGCGAGTACAGCAGGTGCAGGATCGCGTGGGTCACGCCGCCCACATACTGGTCGACGGGAGCCCACTTCTTGGCCTCGTCCACGTCGAAGGGGCCGTCGGTCTTGTCGACGCTCAGGTAGCGCAGGAAGTACCACGACGAGTCGACGAAGGTGTCCATCGTGTCGGTGTCGCGCGTGGCGGCCGCGCCGCAGCGCGGGCACGTCGTGTTGACCCACTCCGTCGCCGCGGCGAGCGGGCTCTTGCCCTTGGGCTTGAGGTCGAGGCCCTCGGCGTCCGGCAGCGTCACCGGCAGCTGGTCCTCGGGGACGGGAACCTCGCCACACGCCTCACAGTGCACGATCGGGATGGGCGTGCCCCAGTAGCGCTGACGCGAGATGAGCCAGTCGCGCAGGCGGTAGTTGGTCGCGGCACGGCCCTTCCCGGAGGCCTCGAGCTCGCCGATGATGCGCTCGATCGCCTCGGCCTTGCGCAGCCCGTCCAGCGAGCCGGAGTTGACGACGACGCCGTCGCCGGTGGTCGCGACGCCCGACTCGGCGGGGTGCGGAGCGGGGCTGCCGTCCTCGAGCGTGGTCTCGATGACGACGCGCACGGGCAGGTCCATCGCGAGCGCGAAGTCGAGGTCGCGCTGGTCGTGCGCGGGCACGGCCATGATCGCGCCGTGGCCGTAGTCGGCCAGGACGTAGTCGGAGGCCCAGATGGGCAGGCGCTCGCCGTTGACCGGGTTGATCGCGTAGCGCTGGAGGAACACGCCGGTCTTGGGGCGCTCCGTGCTCAGGCGCTCGATCTCCGAGGCCGCCTTGACGGTCTCCAGGTAGGACTCGAACGCCTCCTGGACGGTGGCGTCGGCGCCTGCGGCGAGCTCGGCCGCGAGGTCGGAGTCCGCGGCGACGACCATGAACGTCGCGCCGTAGAGCGTGTCAGGTCGCGTGGTGTAGATCGTGATGGGCTCGTCGCGGCCCTCGATCTCGAACTGGACGTCCGCGCCGCGCGAGCGGCCGATCCAGTTGGACTGCATCGCGATGACCTTGGACGGCCACGAGCCGCGCAGGTTCTCCAGTTCGTCGAGCAGCTCGTCGGCGTACTCGGTGACCTTGAAGTACCACTGCGTGAGCTTCTTCTTGGTGACCGGGGTGTCGCAGCGCTCGCACAGGCCCGCGACCACCTGCTCGTTCGCGAGCACGGTCTGGTCGTTGGGGCACCAGTTGACCATCGACGGCTTGCGGTAGGCGAGGCCGCGCTCGAACAGCTTGATGAAGAACCACTGGTTCCAGCGGTAGTACTCCGGCGTGTGGGTCGCGAGCACGCGGTCCCAGTCGAAGGAGCACGCGTAGCGCTCCATCGACGCGCGCTGCTGGGCGATGTTGTCCTCGGTCCATGTGCGCGGGTGGGCGCCGCGCTTGATCGCGGCGTTCTCCGCGGGCAGGCCGAAGGAGTCCCAGCCGATGGGGTGGAGGACGTTGTAGCCCTTCTGGATCCAGTGGCGAGCGATGACGTCGCCCAGGGCGTAGGCCTCGGCGTGGCCCATGTGCAGGTCGCCCGAGGGGTACGGGAACATGTCGAGCACGTACTTGGTGGGCCGGGTGTCGTCCGGGCGGCCCGAGCGGAACGGCTGCTCGCGCTGCCACACCGGCAGCCAGCGCGCCTCGATGGCGCGGAAGTCGTAGCGGGCCTCGTCGGCGGCGGTCTCGGGGGCGGAAGTCACCAGGAGATTCTATCGACGCGCCAGAAAGTGCCCGACCTAGAACCAGGACGGCACGTAGCACGCGATGCCGGTCTCCACGGCGAGGTCCTGCACCAGAACCTGAAGTTCTGCCACGGTTGCCCCCTCGTCGAGGGTCACCCCCTGGTCGCGCAGGCAACGCTCGATCTCGGGCAGGCGCTCGGCGAACTCCTTGTCTCGCGCCTCGATCGTGCTGGGCTGGGTCCACAAGGCCCCCAGCACAAACTCCAGGTGCGTGCGCTCACAGTGCTCGATTATCGCAAGGGCGGCGTCCTCACCGACGCCGGGGACGCCCACGGAGTAGGTGGGTGCGGCGAGCCCGGGCCCGATCGGTTGGTCTTCGCCGGCGACGTAGACGCCGCCGCTGTCCTCGATGCACGCCCGGAAACTCGGCACGAGTTGCGCGACGTCGGCGTACGTGACGCTGCCGGCCGCCGCGGCCCGCTCGATGACGTCCATCTGCTCCGCCGACGCATGTCCCGCAGTCGCGTCGGTCGCCACCTGCCGGAAGAACTCGCGGGTGACGGCGTCGGGCGAGTCCACCTGAGACTGCTGCTGGCAGCCGACCACGGTCAGCACGGCCAGGGACGCACCGGCCAGCGCGGTCAGGTGCTTGGCAACAAGGCGACGCATGGGGCGTTTCGTCAGTAGGTCAGCGTGTACGTGTACCCCGGATCGGGCACGGCACCGTTGGTGATCCGGTGCTCGCTCTTGATCAGCGGACTGCCAGAAGGACTCCGTGCAACACCATTTCCGCTGTGGTATCCCTTCGAAGTCCACACAAGAATAGGCGCACCGCTCACCCACATCTGCTGTTGATGACGAACCCAAAAGGATGACGTGCCAGTAGCGCATGCGGCGTTGACGGTGCTGGTTGCCTGGCTGGAAGTGTTTGAAAGGGTTGCGCTGCAAGTCCCTCGAGTCACCTGAGTTGACGCGGCCTGCGCGCCCGGCAACACACTCAAGACAAGCAATCCAGCGAGGAGAACCGAGGCGAGAAGCGGACGAGCCATGTGAGCAGTCATGGTAAGAAGCCTCCACGCTCGAGAACTGCGGTCGTGAGTCTGACCTTAAGATCTCCTCCTGCATCGCGCAATCCGAACGAGCAGCGACTACCCCAGCAGCGTCGCCTTCACCGACACCTCAAGGTCGTTGCCTGCTCCGGCGAACACACCAGACAGCGGCGGCACGTCGCGATACTCGCGAGCGCGGGCCACGACCACGTGGTGATCGGCGACTTCCTTGTCATTCGTG